>Ga0209724_1002984_pt1 | contig 14115 bp, 15 predicted proteins | sample grotaG_FD_184143 | JGI IMG/M metagenome (GOLD analysis project Ga0209724, IMG submission 184143) | Glacier valley bacterial and archeal communities from Borup Fiord, Nunavut, Canada, to study Microbial Dark Matter (Phase II) -... | ecosystem: Environmental > Aquatic > Freshwater > Ice > Glacier ...
GTCGAAAGTCAAAGGTCAAAAGAGAAGGTCACTGGATTTAAATTTTTCGACTTTAGACTTGTAATCTTCGACTTTTTCTTACCGACAACCGACAACTGACCACCGACAACCGCCTCAAGCTACCTGTTTGCCACGCGACAGGGTTATTACTTTATCCGACAGCCGTTGCAACAGGGCCGGGTCGTGGAAAACCCCCAACATAGTCACGCCCGCCGCCTTCGCTTCTTCCAGCAGGGCTACTACCACCGCCTGATTCTGGCTATCCAGAGCCGAGGTTGGCTCATCTAACAACAACAACCGGGGGCGGCGGATGAGAGCCTGAGCAATATTGACCCGTTGCTGCTCCCCACCACTAAAAAAGACCGGGTAGCCATCCCACAGTTCCGACCCAATGCCCAGCCGCCCCAATAACTCCTGAGCCTGTAACCGGGCTTCGGCCTTCGCCACCCCTGCTAATAAAAGCGGCATGGCTACTAAATCCTGAGTAGTTGTGCGGGGCAGGGGATGCAAGAATTGTGAGACAAAGCCGATTTCGTGACCCCGCAACCGGGCCAACTGTCGAGCTGATGAGTTGGTTAACTCGCGGGGCTGTCCTTGCTCCGGTTGGTAGAAAATTTCCCCATCGCTGGCAACATAGGTGCCATATATACATTTCAGAATAGAGCTTTTGCCACTGCCGCTTACCCCGGCAATGCCCATAAACTCGCCCGGTTTGATTTTAAACGAAACCCCTTCAAAGGCTCGTACCTGTTTGCCTTTGAGGATATGCAGCAAAAAATGTTTGCTTAGATTATTTACTTTAAGATGAAATCCGTTCATAATTACCTCTCAGAGTAACGAGTACCCAGTAACGAGTAATGAGATAAAGAATTTGCTGATGGCTGACAGCTTTACCGACAACCGACGACTGACAACCGCCTAATAATTGGTTGAACTGACCAGCAGTTGGGTATAGGCGTGCTGAGGGTCTTCCATAATCTGGTCGGTCAGACCACTTTCCACAATCCGCCCGTTTTTCATCACCAGCGTGCGTTCGCTCAACAAGCGGATAACCCCCAGGTCATGGGACACTACAATAATCGCCACCCCGCTCTCGCGTTGCACCTCTTTAACCAGGTCAATCACGCCCGCTTGAACTGAAACATCCAACCCGGTAGTCATCTCGTCCAGCAAAATTAGCACGGGTTGATTAGCCAGAGCTTTGGCAATCTGCACCCGTTGTTGCATACCGCCACTAAAGAAGGCCGGGAAGTCGTCCATGCGCTTGATGGGCACTTCCATGCGGTCTAAAAGGCCGCTTGACCGCTCCCGAATCTCGCTGACTGTGCGCCAATCCGCTGCCAAAAGTCGCTCGGCAATGTTGCCCCCGGCGGTAATGTGCAACCGCAGACCCATCGCCGGATTTTGCCGCACCATGCCCATCAAAAAATCCTGCAAATAGCGGGCTTGCTGGCTGTTGGTCTGGAAAATATCGGTTTGCCCATTATTAAAAGCCTGCAAAAAAGCCTTGCCCGAAGTTGGCTCAATGTCTTTGTAAAGGCAACGCAAAACGGTGGTCTTGCCGCTACCGCTCTCGCCTACTACGCCCAAAACTTCGCCGGGGTAAATCTCGAAATTCACATCGGCACAGGCAATCAACGCCCCACAGTTGCGGCAGAGATTGGTTTCCAGGTCTGGCCCGGTCAGTTCCAGGCAACGCTCACAGCCCTTGCCGTAGCGTTTGAAAAGATTTTCGACCACCAACAAAGGGGCTTCAACCTCAAGCGATTGGTCAGGGTTCGCCGTTTCTAATTCGATGCTCATGTTTATATCGCCTCCTTGCTCTGGCGGGCGACCCGACCATCACACCAGGCCGTGTCGGAACACATAAAAATCTTTTGCCCGTCGTCAGTGATAATTTCATCCAGGTAAGTATTCGTGCTGCCACAACGGGCGCAACCCATCCCGTGAAAATTCTCTACCGTGAAGGGGTAATCCTCAAAGGCCAGGGGTATAACCTCAGTACGAGGTGGCACGGCATACAACCGCTTTTCCCGCCCCGCCCCAAATAACGATAAATGGTCGCTCTGGTGAAGCTTATCAATATCCCAGCGCGGAATCGGGCTGGTCGCCATAATATAGCGTCCGTTAACCAGCACCGGGTAACTGGTCGCCCGCGCAATCAGGCCGTGCTTCACTACTTCTTCGTACAGAGCCACCCACATCCGACTATAATTCTTGTCGGCGTGCATCCGGCGGGTCTGGTTTTCGGAGCGTTCCACCAGCCGTAGAGGTTCAGGCAAGGGCACTTGAAACACCAACGTCTGGTCAGCCCGCAAACGCTCTTCAGGGATGCGATGGCGGGTCTGGATAACGGTAGCCTCGGCGGTTTCCAGGGTGGTTGTAACATCGGGGGTGGTTCGCTCAATCAGGCGGCGGATATTGACGGCGTTGACCCCGGCATCTGTTCCCTGGTCAATCACCTTGATAATATCGCCTTTGCCAATTAGCGATAGGGTGATTTGCAAACCGCCCGTACCCCAACCGCGTCCAATCGGCAATTCCCGTGAACCAAAGGGCACTTGATAACCCGGAACGGCGACGGCTTTTAACAGACTGCGCCGAATCTCTTTCTTGCTACCCTCATCCAGAAAGGCATAGTTATAGCTCTCTTGAGGAGCTATCAAATCTTGTAAAGCCATTACTTTTGCATCTCCTTTTCAAAGGCCAGACGGCGTTCTTCGCGGGCGCGGTCAAGGTTGGACTGAAAGGTTACATAGTGGGGTAGTTTCAGGTGTTCCACATAGCCACTCGACTCCACGCTATCCACATGGTAAAGCACAAATTCCTGGTCGCCAGTGGGGGAATTGCCACCCAGCTCCAGAGCCTTATCCAGAATCGCCATCGAAATTGCCTTACGCTCGTTCTGCCCGTAAACCAGCCCATAACCAAGCTCAAAGAGTGGCTTGGCCTTCTCGTCATCGCGCTCCTCGCCCGCATTCCCCATGGTGGTCTCCTCGCCGCCTTTACCCTCAGAGTTATAGGCGTGGGATATACCTTCCACTTCAGTCAGGCGGACGTAGCCAATCCGCACCGGGTTGCCTGTTATCGGATGTTGAAATTCCACCGGGGCTTTGCCGTAGCGCAATTCAGAGATAGTGGGGTGAACCGCCCCATAGCCGCGCATGGAGCTATAACCAAAAGCGACCATCGCGCCACTTTCGCCCCGTGCCAGGGTTTGCAAAACAGCCGAGCGTGGAGCAGGGAATTTCAGTGACTCGCGGGTAACATCAAACGGCTCTTTTTCATTTGAGGGTTCAAGCGGAGCTAATAACCCATCCCCGCGCAACACATCCGACACCCGGCTAAAGCGGCGGGGCGGGGCGGCTTTTTCTTCCAGGGCTACCGCTGCCTGATTCTGTTTGGTTTCGGTCAACAAGGCATAATCCAGCAAACGTTGGGTATAATCGCGGGTGCGCCCCAACAGTTGCCCACCCGGTATGCTTTTAAATGCGCTGGAAATTCGCCGGAAAACCACCATTTTCTCAGTATCAATCGGCAGGGAATAGCCGACCCTCTCCAGGGTAGATTTATAAGCCCGTAGTAAAAATACTGCCTCGGTAATATCGCCTTCAGCCTGTTTGAAGGCTAAGGCTGCCAGTTTTTCGTCATACAACCCGGCCTCGCCCATAATCTGGTCTACCACCAGGCGTTGCTGCTCCACGATTTGCTCTATCTGTAAAAGGGGACTTTGGCCTTCCAATCGTCCGCGCTGTACTAAACTCTCGGCGGCCTGGATAGCACTCAAGCCGCCCTTTACTGCCACATAACCCATCTATATACCTCCAATTCAGAATAAAGGAGCAAGGAGCAAGAATGTGAAACAAAGCTAACCCCCTGGCTCAGGACACGATACATCGTGTCCCTAAGAATATCCTGCTGATCCTGTGCATCCTTGTTAATATTCTTCTTCCGACAACCGACTACTGACCACCCACAACCGTTATGCGGGTGCTACGGGGCAAGCCCACCAGTTTGCCGCTCGGCGTGGCCCAGATAATATCTAACCCGGTAGGGTAGCCCGCGTTAATGCTGCTCAGGGTATTAAAAAAGGTGGCGTTTGTTCCGGCCACCCATAGCTTTTGGTTAGGTTCAGCCCCCGGCCCGTTTAATGCTAACAACGTGCCGTTACCCTCGCCCTCGGCCTCATTCGCCAGATTTTCCACCCGACTGATTAATGTAGTAGCGATGTTGGGGTAAAGCAGACTACCGGGGTTAAGTTGAGATAACAAACTGGTTTCGGGAGCTTCTAGCGTCGTCACATAATCGGCTTTGTCGCGGGTCACGCTACGGCTACCCGTAGCGGCACTGAGTATTGGGGTCAGGTTCATCGCACTATCGTCGTTACCTAACAGGCAAAAAGTTACTTCATGGTCAATCAGCGTTGCCAGAACGCCACTCAGAGTTTCAAAGCTGGCAAATTTGCTGGAATTATTGCTTAACAGCCAACCAACCGGGGGTAATTGATAGATTTTGCCGGGTCGGGCCATCGCGTCTAACATTATACGAAAGATTTTCTGAGTATCGGCGATTTTATCAAAGCGTGAACCCGTTAAAACAGGGCTAGAAGTCATAATTAAGCCTCCATTTCGTCAAAGTTAACGGCGGTGGGGGCCACCCTAGCCCAATCAGCCTCGGCTTCGGCTTGCTGAAAATGAGTCAAAACCGCCAGAGTTTCCAGAACGTCGGGCGAAAGGGGGTGTTGTCCTTCCAGAGCCGCGTCACAAACCGCTCCCGCCAGCGCGTGAAGTTGATTGTCGCCCAAAATGAGCATGTAACCGGTCTGTCCGCAATAACGCACCTCGGCTTCGGTCACTACCGCCTCACCGAAATTAAAAACCGTTCCCTGAGCCGTTTCGCGGGCGCGGAGCATCATCACGGCTGGTTTGGGTTCTCTGGTAATTTCAACCAGATTATCCGTTTCCAGCAAGCGGTCAGCCATTACGATTAGCGGGGCGGCTGGACCACCCGCCATAATCTCAAAGCGTCTTTCTCTTTCCATCAGTTATATTTCCTTTTTAATCAATAAACTTTGTAGCGGCGGGTTTGCCTGCCCCTCCTATACTCAGGGGGTAACTCGCCCGGAAGGGTCATAGACCCTGCCCTCCATTAATTTCTAATCTACTAAGGCATTTCAAAAAAAGTATTTTTAAGGTATAATCAGTTGCGTAAAGCTTTACGCATATTAGTTATAACATGCTTTCAAGGGCTGTGTCAAGGCAAAATAATGGTTGGTAGGATATAATATTGGGATGAGTCAAAAGAATTTTGAAAAAGAACGACTGGTGCTGGCGGTCAACCCGGTGGTAGGTCACGACCTGAGCAAACAGGCCGAAGCAATAACGAGCCTGGAAAAATACCTCGGTCAGGCAATAGGGCTATCCGTACAGGTAGGGGTGCGGGATAGCTACGAAGAAACCTTGCTGGGGATGGAGCAGGGCGAAATTGATGCCGCCCGCCTCGGTCAATATGCCTTTGCCCTGGCACAGGCGCGTTTTGGAGCAAGGGCTCTGGTTAATGCGATTGATATTACTGCCAGCGACGATGTAGCCCCCGCCCCCTATCGCAGCGTGATTATCACCCGTGCCGATAGCGGCATTACTAATCTGGTTGAGTTAAAAGGGAGGGAGTTTGGTTTTGTAGACCGCAACTCTACCACTGGCTACCTTGTGCCAACCTTCCTGCTAGAACAGGCCGGACTTGACCCAGCCAGCGATATTCAACCCCACTTTTTGCTCAATCATCAGGCCGTCGCCGAGGCGGTAGAGCGGGGCGAATTACTGGCGGGGGCGGTAATGCAAAGTGAATTCTTACAGTATGCCATTAAAAAGCCTGAACCGTCCTTGCGAGTCTTGGCGACCTCACCCCTGCTATCGAGAGGGCCAATCGCCATCAGACCCGGCTTGCCCTACCAGCTAGAAAAAAAGTTACTCTCGGCACTGGTGCAACTTCATCAAGCCAACCTGCCGGGCGCGACCTTGCTAATTCCGCCCACCCAGCGTTTTACCCCAGCTAACCAGCGCGAAATGACCCTGAAAACAGTGGCGGAACTGGCGGGGGTAAGTTATGGCACGGTTTCGAGGGCGATTAACGGGCGTGACCGCATTGCCCCCGCCACTACCGCTCGTATCTTGCGATTGGTGGAGGAGTTAGGCTATCGGCCTAATGCCAACGCTCGCAGTTTGCATCAGGGGCGGGGCGATTTGGTGGGCTTGTTGTTACCGTCCCTGAGTTTCCCCGGTCTGGACGATATTATTAGCGGAGTCCAGGAAGCGTTGGGCGAGGCCGGAATGCAACTGCTGGTGTGTCCGGTTTTGCAAAAAGAGGCCACCAGTTACCAGAAAAATTATTTTGAGCTGCTCCACAACAACCGACTGGAAGGCTTATTACTGACCCAATGGAGCGCGAACAGCCCCGAATCCCAGGAATTGGCCCAAAGTGGTCGCCCTACCGCTTTGCTGGAACAGGAGTTACTGACCGAGGGGCTAAAAACGGCCTGGAACTGGTTGCGGGAGCAAGGTCATTCTAAAATCGCGCTGATGGTAGGGGCGGACTCGTTATTAGAGCCGAATATTACCCGCCATCTCTTTAGCCAGTTTGCCGAGCCAGATTTTCAGTTTTTCACCGATACTAATCTCACAGAAACCGATTTTTCCGGGCAGATGCCCGATGCCTTTCTTTGTACTGACGATAACACTGCTTTCAGGCTGCGGCAATCCCTTTCAACAGAGACTACCGTGTTAGGTTTTGGTAACTCCTTGATAGCACAGTGGGCCGGAATACCCAGCCTGTCCTACGATGGTGAGGCGTTGGGCAAAGCGGCAGCCTATCGCTTGCTAAAAACTTTGGGTCTTAGTGGGCAGACCAGCAAACAATTCCTGAATTTCCGGGTTGTTGGTCATCGGTTGTCGGTTATCGGTGGTCAGTTGTCGGAAGAAGAATATTAACAACCAACAACTGCTTTACAACATGGTCTATAATAGTATTAGAAACTATTCAGTTGTGATTGATAGGTAAGGGTGGGCTGGCAAACCCCACCAGAAACAAATCTCGAAGGTGAGAGATATGGCAAACAACGAAGTAATTTATTCGCGTCTAGGGACGGGCGTGTTGGATTTAGGAGTCGGCGATTGGATGAAATGTGACGATATAGCTGGCTACAGCTTTGTGCGTCACCCCGACCAGGACCTCAAATATTATTCCCACCAACTTCTAAGAATTCTAGGAAAACATTTCTGTGCCAAAGAAGCCTATCAAATCTGGCACGAAATTGAGCGATACCGCGCCCGGATTGAAGCCGTCTATAGCCCACCCAGCGGGGCTCAGGGCCACTTGCAGTTTGATAAAACCGCCCAGGAATGGTATACCATTTATGGCCCAAGATTTGAGAAACTCTGGTATTTAACCGCCCCACTGGATATTCACTACGCCCGCACCACCGGGCGAGAAAAGACACAGGGACGCTGGTTGCGGTTGTTACACCCCGATTTGATTGCCTTTAGCGAGAGCGGTTTTTCACCTATTTTGGTTTTGGCTGCATTGTGGGATGTAAGACCTGGGGGGTTATGGACAATTGCTAAAATGTTATTTGGCTCAGACAAACTGGCTCTAGCCCGATTATGGACTAAATTGGCGGCCTTACTGATGAATTTTGAGCTTGATAACGCAGCTCTTGACCGAGCCCTAACCGAAATTACTGCCCACGCTGCTTATCTTAGTCACAAAGAGGGCTACCCGGTGGGTGCAGCGGAAGTAGCAATGGATTACTTCCGACGGCTGGATTTAGGCGGGCTAGGGGTTGAGGTTATTACGGGCGAACTTAATAAAACAGAGTCAAACTAGGGGGTTTGACTCTGTTTGTCGCTAATAACTGGTTGCAACCAATTATTCCTGGCTAATGGCCCTAACAATTTGGTCTGGACAGGGGTAATCGGCCTATAAACTTAGTCGTTCAGCGAGTCAAAACCCGTGCCACCCTTGCAGTTCATCACCCCAACCATTGTATAGGCCGTTCATTTCGATTGTCCCCGAACCTGCGCCACTTGCCCCTGCTTCCATTCCGGCGGGAAGGTTGTGCCCTATTACTAACCACTCCAAGAGTGCCAGCTACCGTCGGGGGCTGCCCACCAACAGCCCTGGGCTGGGCATGCATTCGACGTAACTTTTAGCGGATTTTCTAACCAGCCCGTATTATATTTTACCGAGCGTTTTCTAGCAGCCGCTACCACCGATAGAGTTTGAAACTGTTTGGCAACTTGTTTCGTCATTTATAACAGGAGTCAGAATTTAGGAGTCAGTAGTCAGAATAAACAAAAAATCTTCGTAGGAGTAGACCCGTGTGTCTACCCTGAATTTGATAGAATTATTCCCCTTCTAAGTTAGGAAAGGGGCAGGGGGTTAGGTCAACCAATGACCGAAAACCAACAACTAATAACCAACAATCACGAATTAGCCACCGACGAGTATCAATTGGTTCTGAGGGCGGCAAAAGGCGATTTTGACTCTTTTGAGGAGTTGATAAAGCTTTATACCCAACCCCTCTGGAAATTTGTCTATCGGCTGCTTGGCAATGCCGAGGATGCCAACGACGCGGTGCAGCAAATTTTAATCCAGCTTTATCGCTCTTTGCCAAATCTGGACGACCCGGCCCGTTTTCGGCCCTGGTTGTTTAGGGTTGCCCGCAACAAGTGTCTTGACCATTTACGCCGCAAACCCAGCCTGACGTTTTCAGATTTTAATAGCGATGATTTTGAGGGGGATATGTCCCCATTGCAGCTTTTCCCTGACCCCACCCCCTTGCCCAACGAAATTATCGAGCGGCGCGAAACTCAGGCATTATTATACGAAGCTATTGCCAGTCTGCCTGAACGGACGCGCCAGGTGGTGGCCCTGCGCTATTCCACCGACCTGAGTTTTGGGGAGATTGGCGAGGTTTTGGGCATAAATGAGAATAGTGCCAAAACCTTGTTTCAACGGGCTAAAGCACCCCTGCGCTTCTATTTGCGCCAACGGCTTTTTGAATTTTAATAATTTACTGGAAAAGATAAGATGAAACGCAAGCAATATCTGGATGATAAAACCGAAAAACTGGACGATATTGACCGCCTGTTCCAGATGGCAGAGCAGTCTGACCCTGCTCCCGGTAGGGCTTTTCAGGATACCCTGGAACAGTTGCGGCAGGGACTAAGCAAGACGGGAGGAGTGGGAGAAATGGAAGAAAAACCTAATTCGCAGCGTAACCACTGGCGCACCCTGGCGATAACCGGGTTAGGGGCGGCGGCAATTCTGGCGGTGGGCTTTATGGCAATTTCGGCTCTGGCAACCCCCCCTGCCCCCCCGCCCCCTAGCATCGTCAGTCTGCCAACTGTTCCGGCGGATGTTGCTGCACCCCTACCGACCATACCCGTACCTAATGTTCCTGCAACCTGGCAGGTTATTGTTTACCCTGATACCGAGACAGTCGGGGCTACCACAGTTGCCGCTACTACCAGCAATCCACCAATCGCAATACCGCCGCAACAAACTATCCCGATAACGGTTCAGGAAATCCCGCCCGCCGCGACCCCCACCCCGTCCTCGCCTGTGCGGATAAACCCACCAACGGTTAATACCCCTATCTCGCGACCCAGCAAACCTATCGCGGTTGGCCCGGCAACGGTTAATACCCCTATCTCGCGACCCAGCAAACCTATCGCGGTTGGCCCGGTTGGGGCATTTATCACGGGCAAAGTAATCAGTTTTGACAAGGATAGCGGGCTTATCAAGGTCAACAGTAATGGCACTACTCGAACGATAAAGCTGCTGCCCACCACCGCTATAACCAAACAGGGGGTAGCAGCCAAGTCCACCGAAATTGTAGCGGGGATGACTATTTCCGCCACTGGGAGTTTCAATGCCCAGGCTCAGATGGAAGCCCTTACTGTCACCCTGAACGAAACCAGTCCCTCTGGCAATCCCGGCTTTCCTAACGAACAGGGATGAGCGGTTGTCGGTTGTCGGTTGGAATTCCGTAGGGGCGGTTCGCGAACCGCCCAGTATTGGGGGCTTCTTTGTAGGGGCGTAGTTTCTAACCCGCCCGCCAGTCAAGAAATATTAACAAGGGTGACCAGGATATTATTAGGGGATGGGGATAGGGATTAGGGAAATTCGTAGGGGCGGTTCGTAAACCGCCCGCTAGTCAAGAAATATTAACAAGGATGAACAGGATAGGCAGGATATAGGGGAATAATTGTAGGAGGATGCTCCGTCAGCCGATGGGAGTATTGCAGGACAGAGCCTGTTCCTACAGATACTCCTGACTCCTTCAAACCCTCGACTTTTGACTTTCGACCTTCGACTTGCTTCTAGCTCCCAAACCCCAAACAATAGACTATCAACATCTGACCCGGCCCGTAAGTTAGCCAAACCACATCGCCTATCAGGTTGAACTTCAAATTGTTGAAGAGTTGAGCGGCTAGAAGCAGGTCGCTAATCAGGAACAAGGTCGCCCCTATCGCCAACCCCCAGAATTCGCCTGCCTGTAGAGCCAACCCCGTCGCGAATCCGGCGGTACTGGCTAACAACAGAGCGTAAGGCAAAGCTGCCCAGTGCAAAACCGTTGCTTTGCTACCGCGAAAGACCACCACATACCAGCCTACCAGTCCAAATAGTAGCCAGACCGCCCAAGCTATCCAGCGTGTCCCGGCAGCATCTCGCCCGGTAGCATTGGCAAACTGGAGAATACCGTAAATGTAGGCCACATGTCCCAAACCAAAAGCCGCGATTCCCCCTATAACATAGTCGGGCAGGGGCAGTAATTTTGCTATCGCAAAATCGCCCACTGCTCCAAGTGTCATCCCGATTGCCAGAAACAGGGCGAAAGTTTTAGTCGGCCCTTCCGAACTAAATAAAAATCCGGCCCACCCTGCCCCCACCAACGCCAGCGATGAGCCCATGCGCGCCCAGGTTGGAATACGATGTTCATTTTCCTTATCGGGCCTGCCAAAAATAAAGCCGCCAAACAGCAAGCAGCCCCAACCGATCAATAATATTATTCGTAGGTATAGAATCATGGGTTTTAGGTGTTAGGTATTAGGAAAATCCAAAATCGGAAGAATTTGTAGGAGGCTGCTCCGTCAGCCGACAAACCATCACAGGACAGAGCCTGCTCCTACAAATTCTTGCTCCTTGCTTCTGACTGCTGACTGCTTGCTCTCTACTACCCTTTGAGTTTACCAAGCTCTTCTTCAAGCTCCTGACGTGAAATAGTAGCGTTGCCCAACTTACGAATAACCACCTGTCCGGCACAGTTGGCGAGATGGGCGGCATCCAGCAACGGCACGCCCGTCACCAGAGCCAGAGTTAAAACGGCGATGACGGTATCACCCGCGCCCGTTACATCAAAAACCTCGCTAGGAGTAGCAACCGGGGCATAGAAATAGTCACCACCGGCCTCAATCGCCGACATGCCATCTGCGCCGCGCGTGATTACCACCACCTGCGCCTCTAAATCGCCACAAAGTTGGTTCAGGGCTTCGGCAAAATCCGCCTCGGTCTGCAACTCCCGGCCCAGATAAGCCTCGGCCTCCTGTTGGTTACATTTAATCAGGCTACAACCCTGGAACTTGCTTAAATCCCCCTGCGAGTCCACCACCGTCGGCACATTGCTTAATCTAGCGGCTTCCTGGGCAGCCCGAATAACCTGGGGTTGCACCACCCCGCACTTATAATCCGAGAACAAAACCGCATCCACCTGGGGAATTATTTCTTGCAGATAACGAATAGCCTGTTTTTCGACCTCACCACTGATAGGCGAACGGTCAGCCCGGTCTATACGAGCCACCTGTTGGGGGAAAATATGGTCGCCCTCAGCTAATATTCGTAACTTATTGGTAGTAGGGCGGCCTGGGTCTACCACACAGCCACTTACATCAACCTTGCGTAAAATTAGCTCCTCCAACAACTCGCGGCCCGGTTTATCATCGCCAATAACCCCAAGCTGATAGGCAACGCTAATATTCGTAACTTATTGGTAGTAGGGCGGCCTGGGTCTACCACACAACCACTTACATCAACCTTGCGTAAAATTAGCTCCTCCAACAACTCGCGGCCCGGTTTATCATCGCCAATAACCCCAAGCTGATAGGCAACCCCCCCCAACGCCACCACGTTACAGGCCGGAGCGGTTGCCCCACCCGGCACAATCCGCCGCCGCCGAAATTCCAGCACGACAATCGGGGCTTCGCGGGAGATGCGGCTGGGTTTGCCCATAATATATTCATCATGGTACAAATCGCCCACTACCACTACCCGTTTGCCTTCAAATAAGGAAAGATAATTTCGGAGACGCTCGGCAATTTGCATTTTATCCCCTATTTGTTGAGCCTGAAATAAGCAATTACCAGCCCCACTACCCAGAATAACGGTATCGCCAGATTATCTCCCTGAAACATCTGACCAAAGGCCGCCAGCGATGAGCCAAGCAGTTTATCAATAGGGGGGAAACTGTTGGTATAGTTCAGGTAAATTCGCGCTCCTAGCACGACGAAGCTCAGGAATATACCCAGCATAACCCCGGCAATAGCAATGGCCTGTAAACCGCGCCCCCGTCTGTCACCCGTAGCCCGACTGATTGCCAGAGTAGTAATAATTGCCAGAGCTATTTCAGGGAAAAGGTGGATGGACCCCTGAAAGGAACGAGTAATTAACAGACTCCAAACGTCAAGGCCACTTACTCGGCTATTATCAAATAGGGTTGCCCGTCCAAGCGAACCTAAATTAGCACTAAGCAGCAGCCCCCAGGCCAGGGCCCCGACCACCGCCACCCCCAAAGCACTTGCCGCCGCCAGAAAATAGTGACGGGGCGTGGTTACATAGCGCGGGATATTCTTTTGCCAATAAGTGCTGGAACTTTTAGCCGCACCGGGCGTGGCTGGAATATCTGCCCCTACCGTCCGAATCGGGTTCTTTTCACAATCCGGGCAACGCAACCCCACTGGGCTATAAATCATACACTGCGGACAGATAGGCGTGCCACAACGCCCACACTTGAGGCCAGTCTCAACCTTTGGATGCCGCTTGCAATAGGTGGTATCCACGTTAATTTCGATAACTGGTGGGCGAGATTGTTCGTTGTTACTGCTTCCACTGGAAACGTTCTGGCGGCTATTAGGTTCAGGCCAACCACTCTGGCTATTGTTAACCTGTGGCTCGGCAGGGCGATTCTGGTTGGCTTTATAGGAGTTGTAGCGGGCGTTTAGTTCCGCCATACACTCGCTACAACGCACCCCTTCGCCTGTCAGGGTTATATCGCGGGTTAAAACCTGCTTACCGCACTCGCCACAGCTAAGTTTTAGCCGCTCCTCCGGGTTCGACCCGTTATCTATTTCATCTCGGTATGATGTTGACATCTATATATTTCCTTCAAAATATTACAAAGGTAGGTAAATTACTTTATTAGCTAAGTCTTCCGACTCTCCGACTTTAGCTAGAATTTCAAGGTCACGCACACAAACTCCAATTGAGACTTTTCTTAAATGACCATATACAACACCAGCAAATAAAATATCCTGAGCTTGACGTTTCTGGGCTTTAACCAGTAAATCATCATCAAAAGTTACTAAAGCTCGCTGTAAATTAGTAGCTCGCTCTAATAAATCAGGGTCAGCCAAGCGGTCTGAATTATCTTCTTGAGCCGTTATAACATCAACACCCCGTAAACGTAGTTCGGTAGTAATCGCTTTTGGAATATGAGCATCCATCAACAGGGCGATTGCCATTTAGATTAACCCTTTAGACTTGAGTTTGGCGACTAAAGGTGATGGTTCGGCGACTAAACGAGCCTTTTCTACATATTCTTCGCGGCGTTTAATATCCTGGTCAATTTCATTTTTATGGTCGTGATAATAAGCAAAAGCCGAGTAAATTTGTCCTAAAGATAAGTAAGGATGTTGTGTATAAATTTCCTCTGGACTCCAACCCCAGGCAATTTGTTCAACCACAAGTTCTTCAACTTTGGTGGTTGTGCCTTCAATAAGTGGAATGCCATTTTCATTGAGAATAATATGTTGATAGCCAGTTGTACTTAGTGCCATTTTT
>Ga0209724_1002985_pt1 | contig 14114 bp, 11 predicted proteins | sample grotaG_FD_184143 | JGI IMG/M metagenome (GOLD analysis project Ga0209724, IMG submission 184143) | Glacier valley bacterial and archeal communities from Borup Fiord, Nunavut, Canada, to study Microbial Dark Matter (Phase II) -... | ecosystem: Environmental > Aquatic > Freshwater > Ice > Glacier ...
GGTGGGGCCCATGAACTGCCAGAGGCCGGTGGCGCCCACCGGCGATTTGGCCGTCGGAATCAGGGCCGACTCCACCACGGCGAGGTACTTGAGGTCGGTGGGCAGGTTGTACTGCGCCAGGTACTTCTCGAAAAGGGGAAAGTAGAGGTTTTCGCGCTCCAGCACCCGCTGCAGGTAGCTGCGGTTGCGGGCCGTAAACAACGTCACGTAGGCCATCACCGAATTGTTGAACTGGTGCGGCACGTCGGTTTCGATGCAGCCCACCCGGTCGCACACCAGCTCGCGCAGGGTGGGCGGGGTGCGCAGCCACTCCAGCCGCGCCGAGTCCACGCCCACGGGCACGGCCACCAACGAATCGGGCTGCAACTCCAGGTGCACGCGCACGGTATCGTCCAGCAGCGCTGGCATGGTGGAAATTACGCGGCCCGACGGGTCAAGCTGCGGCGCTTCCTGGGCGCGGGTTTCAGCGGCCTGCAACAGCAACCAGGGCAGTGCCACTAGCAGCCAGAAAAGGCCGCGGCGGCTAACTTTTACCTGCTTAATCCCCTGCTTCATAGCACTAAGATAGACAATGGGTAAACAACTTGTAGAGATGTTCAGCAAAAAAGCCACGGGGCAACGCCCAACTCCCGCTGAACGCTGCCCCATGGCTTGAATATTGCGCCCCAAACAGCGCTATGCCAGTACTTCTTCCATCAACGCACCCGCAAAGGCCAGTAAATCGGCCTCGCGGAACGCCCCGGCCATTATTTGCAGGCCGATGGGCAGGCCGGCCGCGTCTTCCCCTACCGGCACCGAAATGGCGGGCACGCCGGCCAGCGAGGCCTGCACGGTGAAAATATCGGCCAGGTACATGGAAATCGGGTCCTGCTTCTCGCCAATCTTGAAAGCCGTGGTGGGCGTGGTGGGCAATACTAGAAAGTCGTACTGGCGCAGCAGCTCGTCGGTTTTGTCCTTAATCAGCCGGCGCACGCGCTGGGCTTTGGTGTAGTAGGCGTCGTAATAATTAGCGCTGAGCACGAACGTGCCGAGCAGGATGCGCCGCTGCACCTCGGCCCCAAAGCCCTGGGCCCGGCTCTTTTTGTAGAGCGATTCCAAATCGGTGGCGTCCGGGGCGCGGTAGCCGTACTTCACCCCATCGAAGCGGCCCAGGTTGGAGCTGGCTTCGGCCGTGGTAAGGATGTAGTAGGTCGGAATCATGAAATCGAGGTAGGGGAAGTCCACGGCTTCCACCACGTGGCCCTGGCCGCGCAGCAAATCGAGTTGGGCTTCCAGCGCCGCTTTGATTTCCGGGTTCAGGCCCTCGTTATCGATGGCGTCGGCGATGTAGCCGATGCGGTAGTGCGGGGCGGGCGTGAGCTGCTGGCTGTAGGCGGGCACCTCGCGCTGGCTGGCGGTGCTGTCCATGCCGTCGGGGCCGGCCATGGTTTCCAGCAGCAGCGCGGCATCGGCCACCGAGCGGGTAATGGGCCCAATCTGGTCGAACGACGACGCAAACGCCACCAGTCCGTAGCGTGAAATGCGCGAATACGTTGGCTTGAGACCAATAACGCCGCAAAAGGCCGCCGGCTGGCGCACCGAGCCGCCCGTGTCGGAGCCAATCGACGCCAGGCACATATCGGCCTGCACGGCCACGGCCGAGCCGCCCGACGAGCCGCCGGGCACCCGGTCGGGGTCGGCGGCGTTGCGGGCGGGGCCGAAATAAGACGTTTCGTTCGAGCCGCCCATGGCAAACTCGTCGCAGTTCTGGCGGCCGATGAGGATGGCGTCGGCGTCGAGCAGGCGCTGCACGGCCGTGCCGGTGAACAGCGACTTGAAGCCGTCGAGCATGAGGCTGCTGCTTTGCAGCGAGTGGCCGGCGTAAGCCAGCACGTCCTTCAGCCCGATGACCATGCCGGCCAGCGGCCCGGCGGTGCCAGCGGCCAGCTTGGCGTCCACGGCGTCGGCCTGGGCCAGGGCTTCGTCGGCCCACACTTCCAGGAAGGCATTCAGGTGCTGCTGGCGCTCGATGTTGTCGAGGTAATAAGCAACGAGCTGGCGGCAGGACATGGTGCCCGCCGCCAGCTCGTTTCGAACTTCGGATAAAGAATGAAAACGCTTCAAACTGCTTGCAGATTAGGTGACCGAGAAGCCGGAATTAGGCGTCGGGGGAGGCGGGAAGGTAGGGCTGCCGGGGCTGGGTGCCTTCCGGGGCCAAGTTGGGGGGCAGCGTAGGCGCCAGGTAGGGCGCATCGGCCGTGGGCAGCGGGGCCGGCTCGGCGGGCGCGGTGGCCACGGCCGGGGCCGCGGGTGCTGCCCACGGGTCGAAGCCGGAGCTGGCTTCGGGCGCGGCGGCGGGCAGCGGCGTGGCGTGGTATTGCTGCGGCGGATATGGGTTTTGCGCGCCGTAGTTGGGCGGCGCCGGCTGGCCAGATTGCTCGAATTCCTTGCGGATTTCGGTGCTGGCGTCTTTGAACTCGCGGATGCCCTTGCCCAGGCCCCGGGCCAGCTCAGGTATTTTGTTCGCCCCGAAAAATATCAGGATGACCACCATTATCAGCATGATTTCGGAACCACCGATATCGCCGAGGAAGAGGAGGGGGGTTTGCATGTCGTATGATGGCGCTTATTGGCGCGGCTGGTTGTTGGGGTCGTTGGGGTTGAAGACGGGGGGTGCCGGCTGCTGCGGGTAGGGTGGCTGCGGCGCTCCCTGCTGGGGGTAGCCCTGCGGCGGGTACTGCTGCTGGGGATAGGGCGGCTGGGGATAGCCTTGCTGGTAAGGCGGCTGCACGGGCGGCGCAGCTTGGGGGTCGCGGTACTGCGGCTGCTCGTTTTCGGGCTGCTTGGTGGCGTCCTTGAATTCGCGTACGCCCTGGCCGATGCCCTTGAACATTTCCGGAATGCGCTTGGCCCCGAAGAAAATGATGATGACGAAAAGAATCAGGAGTAATTCGCCAGCGTTGGGAATACCCATCAAAAACAAAGAATGGAACATGGGGAGGTGGGCGCCTGGGCCCGATTAGGGTGGTAAAGGGGAATATACGGAGCCCAAGGGCTTTTGGAGGGCCAAAGATACCCAATGGCTAACTTAAGCGAATGAAGAAAGAACTTGGCAGGTAAATTGAGTCGGTTGGCCGAGGGATGAACAGGGTTAAACGTAATAGCGTGCCATTCGCATTGGGGCGCCGGTTAGCTTTGTTAACCTTTTTACCCCAAGTGCCTTGGCCGCCGCGAGGCCAGGTCCGCCACGTATAGCCGCGACTTCTGCTGTGAAATCACCCACCCGCACCGCGTCTTCGGCCAAAGCCTTGCGCCAGGTAAATGAATCCGACCGGCTCGCGGCGCTGCAGAGCTACCAAGTCCTCGACTCCGCCCCCGAGCCGGTGTTCGACGACGTGGTCCAGCTGGCGGCCTTCATCTGCGGCACGCCGGTTGCGCTGGTGTCTTTGATTGACGGGGAGCGGCAGTGGTTTAAAGCCAGTGTGGGCTTCGACGCCACCCAGATTCCCCGCGAGCAAGCCTTTTGCCAGCACGCCATGCGCACCACCGACGACGTGTACGAAGTGGCCGATGCGACCTTGGACCCCCTGTTTGCCGACAATCCGCTGGTGACCGGCGCCCCCCACGTTCGGTTCTACGCCGGGGCCCCGCTGCTCACGCCCGAGGGCCAGCCCCTGGGCACCCTCTGCGCCCTCGACACCGTGCCCCGCCGCCTCAGCGCCGACCAGCGCATGGCCCTGCGCATCCTTTCGCGGCAGGTGATGAGCCACTTCGAACTGCGCCGCACCCGCCTGCAGCTCGAAGACGAGCGCCAAAAGCTGGAGGGTGTGCTGCGCATGGCCAACCACGCCGAAGACACCCGGTACTCGGGCAGCCGCAACGAGATTTTTGTGAAACAGGACCAGCGCCTCGTGCGCGTGACCACCGCCGAGCTGCAGTACGTGGAGGCCCTGGGCGACTACGTGAACCTGCACACCACCCACGAGCGCCTCACGGTGTACGGCACCATGAAAGACCTCGAAACCAAGCTGCCTAGCCGCAATTTTGCCCGCGTGCACCGCAAGTACATCGTGCGGCTCGACCGCATCATGGCCATTGAAGGCGACGCGGCCCTGCTCGACGGCGGGCGCACCACCGGCGCGGCCCAGGTGCCGGTGCGCGTGCCCATTGGCAGTTCGTACAAGGCGGGCCTGCTGAGCCGCCTGACCTTGCTCTAACCGGGCCACCGCCAACGGAGCCGCGGTGCGCCTAGTTAAACCGCGCATTCGCCGCGCTATTCGCTTGTTTCATCGAGACCCCCGCATTACAGGGGACTTCGCTATCCAATTTTACAGCGGCTGTTGGTGGAAGCTGGCCATGGGCTGCCTCCGCCGACTGCTAAGTTTGTTTTCATAGCTCAGAAAGACACCGTGCTTTGCGCGGTGTTTTTTTTGAGCCGGGACCGAACGCGAATACGCCGGGGCGGCCCGTTTGTTAGCGGTGGCCCAGCCAGGTTTCGGGGTTTAGGTTGGCCGCGTTGTGCCACACCTGAAACTGCACTTCGGACGTGCCCTCGCCGTCGGTGGCCACCGTGCCGATGACCTCGCGGGCGCTCACGCGCTGGCCTTCGTGCACGCTCACCGAGCGCAGCTTGGCGTACACGGTAAAAAAGTCGCCGTGCTGAATCATGACGATGGTGTTCATGCCCGCGATGGTGGCGATGGTGAGCACCTTGCCGTCGAAGCAGGCCCGCACCGGCTCGCCGGCCCCGGTCTGGATGTCGACGCCGCGGTTGTCGACCATCACGTGCCGCAGCACCGGGTGCGGGTGCCGCCCAAAGCGCTGGCTGATGAAACCGCGGCCCACGGGCCAGGGCAGCCGCCCGCGGTTGCCGGCAAAGGACGACGAGAGCACCGCCGTTTCGGGCGTGAGGGCAATGCGCACGGCCCGGCGGTCGGCGGCCGCTTCGGCGGCGGTTTCGGGCGCGTCGGCTTCGGGCGCAGCAGTGGCGTCGTCGGGGGCGGCGGCGGGGGTTTCGGAGGCACTGGCGGCCGCTTCGGGGTCGCGGCGCGGGCGGGCGGGGCCGGCCCCGCCGCCGGCGTTGCGCGCGCCGGCGGCCTTGCTGGCGGCGGCCACGGCGGCGTTGCGCCGGGCCGCGAGGCGGGCCGCCCGGGCGGCCCGGGCAATTTCTTCGCGCACCCGCTCGGCAATCAAGTTGTCGAGCCGCACCACGGCTTGGCGGCGCTGCTCCAGCTCGCCGCGCAAGCCCTGCTCCTGCTGGCTCAGCTGCTGCACCATGTCGTCTTCGCGCGACTTTAAGTTGAGCAGGTTGCGGTTTTCGGTGAGCTGGGAATTGAGCAGGCTGCTCTTGCGCTGCTGCTGCCGCGTGAGGCCCGAAAGCTGCTGGTGCAGCCGGTACTGCGCGCCCATGATGCGGGCCGCCTGCCGCTGCCGCTCCTCGGTGTACTGCCGGACGTAGCGCAGCCGCAGGGCAAACTGGTTGAACGACTCGGCGGCAAACAAAAACATGAGCCGATTGAAGCCGTTGGCCGTTTTGGAGGCCGTGTAGAGCAGGCGGGCGTACTCGGCCCGGAGCTGGGCCAGGGTCTGCTGCGTTTGAATGACTTGCCGGGCCGTCTGGTGCACGTTCGTTTCGATGCCCCGCAGCTGCGTGGAGATGCCCTGGATGACCTGCTTTTTCTGCGTCAGCTTTTCGGAGATGACGTGCAGCTGGCCCAGGCTCACCTTCTTTTTCTCCTGGGTTTGGTTCAGGGCTTGGCTGGTTGCCTGAATCTGGCGCAGGTTGGCTTGGCGCTCCCGCTCCAGCTGGGCCTTGCTTTTGGGCCCGTCGGCCCGGCGGACGCGGGTTTTGGGGGCCGTTTTCCTCGGGGCGGCCGTTTTGGCGGGCGCCGGCTTGCGGCGGTGCTGGGCCGCGGCGGGCAGCGCCAGCACCAGGCTCAGCAAGCCGAGCAGCCCCCACCGAACGCGGCCGCGCATCCCGCAATCCGAAGCCCACGCGCTGTTGCCTCCCCCAACCGCTTGGGCTTGCTTATCCAACGTGTGCCGTCCAAAACCTGCCACTTAGCTATTTCAAAAATAAACGCGCAATACCAAACCAACACCCCAACGGGCCCTTCCCCGCGGCCGCTTCCGCCCCTTTATTTTCGGCGCTTGCTGCTTCTGGCCGGCGCGCCCACTTTGGCCGAATTGTACCCCTTGGGCACGTTGAACGGAAACGTCAGCCGCTCGCGGCCCGCGTTCACCTTGGTGAAGTTGATGGCCGCCGTGACCACCCCCGCCGCCGGCTGCTGGGCCTGAATGAACGTGGCGTGGGCAAACGGCAGGTTGGCCTGCTGGTCCAGGGGCTGGAAATCGGTGTAGTCGACGGTGAGGTTGCGCTGGGTGGCGGCGTCGCTCACCCGCAGCTGCTGCACGCGGCCGGTGCCGGCTTGCAGCAGCTGTTCCACCACCACGCCCGCCAGCGGGTAGCTCACGCGCTGGCGGCCGGCTTCTTCCACGGCCACGGTGGGCGTGGTGCCGGCCGCCGCGGGCAGGTAGTCGCCCAGCAGCAGGGCCTGCATTTGGGCAAAGCTCACGGGCACGTTCAGCAGCTTGCCGAGGTAGTCGTAGCCGCCCGAGAAATACGTGTGGTCGAGGCGGTTGAGCACCCGCACCGAGTCGCGGGTGAGCACGGCCCGCACCCCCTCGACCCCCACCAGCGACGCCGACACCCAAATAATGCTGTCGCGGCGCACCCGCAGGGCCAGGTTGGCGCCCTGCTTGTTGCCCTTCAGGTTGATTTGGGCCTTGCCCTTGGCGCTGAGGAAGGCAAACGTGGTGTTGGTGGCCTGCACCGACGGCAGGCTGGGCTCCATCTTCTTGGCCGACGGCATGGCCGTGGACGTGCCCGGCCCGCCGGTGGACTTGGTGGGCGTGGCCTTGCGGGCGCAGCCGCCCGCGGCCACGGCCAAGGCCATTGCCACTACTGAAACAAGTTTATTCATACAATTTTCGGTCTTTGAGCTTGCGCTCCAACTGCTCGGAGCCCGGGCCGGTTTTGCGGGCGCGCTGCCATTCGGCCACGGCCTTTTCCCGCTCGCCGAGCTGGTACAGCACGTCGCCGTAGTGCTCGATGACGGACGCGTCTTTGGTTTTGAGCAGGGCTTTTTCGAGGTTGGCCCTGGCGCCGGCGTAGTCCTTCATTTTATACAGCACCCAGGCGTAAGTGTCGAGGTAGGTGTCGCTGTCGGGGAACTGCTTCACCACCTTGCCCGCCATCTGCTTGGCCTTGTCGAGCTTTTCGCCCCGCAGCGCCAGGTAGTAGCTGTAGTTGTTCAGCACCTGCACGTTGTTGGGGTCCGACACCAGGGCCGCCTCGTAGGCAGCGTCGGATTTCTCGTACTCGTGCAGCCCGTGGTAGGCGTCGCCGAGCTGGGCGTTGAACTGCCCCAGCAGCGCGGCGTCGCTCACCACCAGCTTGCGGCCGTGCTCCAGGGCCTTCACGCCCTTGGCCGGCTGCTTTTTCAGCAAGTGGGCCACGCCGTTGTAGAACCACAGCGACGACTGGTTTGGGAACAGCTCCAGGGCGCGGTCGGTGTGGGCCAGCAGCGAGTCGGTTTGGTTCAGCTCGGCGTCGATGAGCACCACCTGCTGCCAGATTTGAAACTTTGAGTTGTCGTAGCGCAGCGCCTGCAGGTAGGTGTTGCGGGCTTCCTTTTTGTGGTCGGTCAGGGTCTGGATGTCGCCGGTCACGGCGTACGCCTTGGCCTCTTTGGGAAACGTCTTGACGGTGGCCAGGGCCAGGTCGCGGGCCAGCTGGTTCACGGGCTCTTTGGGGCTGGGCAGCTGCTTGATGTAGCCCACCAGGATGCGCACCCGCTCGTCGATGTCGAGCGCCGGGCTGGCAAAGGCCAGCCGCAGCTGCTGGGCCGCGTCGACATGTTGGTTCTGCTGGCGGTACACCTCGGCCAGAATCATGTGGCCGTGGGGGTTGTCGGGGTCGAGGCGCAGGGCCTGCTGGGCCACGCGCACGGCGTCGGGCAGGCGGTTATTGCTGGCGTACATCTCGGCCTGGGCCAGCACGTAGCGCGCCTCGGTGGGGTTGGCCCTGATGAGCTTGTCGCCCTCGGCCAGGGCCAAATCCAACTTGTTCTGCTTGAGGTAAATCTGCTGCTTTTTGAACGACACCTCGTCCACCTGCCCGAACTCCTTTTCGGCCTGGTCGAGGGTGGTCAGGGCTTCGGGCAGCTTGTTCTGGGCCAGGTACAGGTCGGCCAGGTTGAACAGGTAGCTGCCCGAGTTGGGCACTTGCTTGATGAGCGCGGCGTAGGTTTTAGTGGCCGCGTCGTACTGCTTCTGAGTGGCCTGAATCTGGGCCAGCAGCAGGTAGTAGTAGGCGTTTTTCGCGTCGAGGCGGATGGCGGCGTCGGCGTAGTTGCCGGCGTCGCGCAGGTTGCCGCTCAGCAGGTTGGCCTCGGCTATCTTGTAGTTGATGGCGGCGTTGTCGGGGCTCAGGGCGTAGGCCTTCAGCAGGCGCTCCAGGCCCTTGGGGTAGTCCTCCAGCAGCACGAACTTCACGCCGTCCACAAACAGGGCCTCGCTCTGCTCCCGGTCCCGCTCCGAAAGCGGCGGCAGGGCCGCGCGCTTCGCTCGGGCGTCGGCTAGGCGCTTGTCCGCGGCTTTCTGCTCCTTGGTCAGGGCCCGCTGCTCCTTGCGGCTCGGGACCGCCGCCGGGGTGGTGCCGCCCGGGGCCTGCGCGCGGCCCGCCGCCGCCAGCCCCACCCAAAAGCACAGAATAAGAACCGCTTGACGCATAGCTAACAAAGCCGGAGCAGCAGCCCGGCCCACGAAATTACGGGGAATTAAAGAGAAGCGGGAAGCCACCTGTCATCCTGAGCGCAGCGAAGGACCTTGCCACCGGTGAACAACTGGCACTTTTCAACCGGCACAGCAGTGGTAAGGTCCTTCGCTGCGCTCAGGATGACAGATAAGCATGACTGATACCGTCCTTACACCCGCAGTTGGTTATAATCGCCGAGGCTCAGGTCGTCGGGCGTGCCGGTGACGCTGGCGAAGTTGCCAATCATCGAGTTGGTGACGACGGCGTTCAGCACCGAGGCCGACTGCTGCACGATGGAGTTGCTCAGGCGCGAGTCGCGCACGTTGGCGTGGGCGCCCAGGCTCACGTGCGGCCCCACCACCGAATCGGTGATAACGGCGTTTTCGCCGATGTACACCGGCGGCAGCAGCACCGAGTTGGTGATGATGGCCGACCCGGCCACCAGCGCCTCGCCGCGCTCGTGCAGGTACTCCAGGTAGCGCTGGTTGGTGAACACGGTGGCGTCCTTGTTGCCGCAGTCCAGCCACTCGGTCACGCGGCCGGGCACGAACACGGTGCCCTTGTTCTTCATGTTTTCGAGGGCGTTGGTGAGCTGGTACTCGCCCTTGTCCTTGATGTCGTTATCGAGTAAATACTGCAGCTCGCGGCGCAGGTATTCGCCGTCCTGGAAGTAGTAGATGCCGATGATGGCCAGGTCCGACACGAATTCCTGGGGCTTTTCCACGAAGTCGGTAATCTGCCCTTGCTCGTTCAGCTTCACCACGCCGAAGGGCCGCGGGTCCTCCACCTGCTGCACCCAAATGGTGCCGGGCACGCGGGAATCGAGCGTGAAGTCGGCCTTGAACAAGGTGTCGGCGAAGGCCACCACCAGCGGCCCGGTCAGGCTTTCCTTGGCGCACAAAATGGCGTGGGCCGTGCCTAGCGGCTCGTCCTGGTACACAATGGTGCCCTTCGCGCCCACCGACTCGGCAATTTTCACCAAGCTCTTTTCCACCTCGGCCCCGAAGCGCCCGATGATGAAGGCCACCTCGTCGACCGGCTCGCCGCACACCTTGGCAATGTCCTCCACCAAGCGCTGCACAATGGGCTTGCCCGCGATGGGAATGAGCGGTTTGGGAACGGTGAGGGTGTGGGGGCGCATGCGCTTGCCCATGCCGGCCATCGGGACAATGATTTTCATGTGGTAAAGTAAGCGTGGTGGGAATTCGAAATGAAAAAAACAGCAACGGGCCCGGGCGCCCCTAGCCCGGCACCGCCGCGGCGGGGGCCTCCTGCAGCAGTTCCAGCAGCAACGCCGGGTCGATGTTGCCGCCCGTGACCACGGCCACCGTGCGGCGGGCCGCCGGCAGCTCGGCGCGGTGGTACAGGTAGGCGGCCAGCGGCAGGGCGCCGGTGGGCTCCACCACCAGCCGCGTTTCGGTGAGCAGGCGCCGGGCGGCGGCCCGGATTTCGGCCTCGCTCACCGTCACAATGCCGTCGACATAACGCTGCAGGTGCGCAAAGGTTAGGTCGCCCACCTCCAGGGTGCGCACGCCGTCGGCGATGGTGCGGTTGGTGTCGGCCGCGGGCCAGCCCACCACGCGGCCGGCGCGCAGCGAGGCCTGGGCATCGGCGGCCAGCTCCGGCTCCACGCCGATGATTTTCACGCCGGGCCGCAGGGCCTTGAGCGCCACCGCCACCCCGCTGATGAGGCCGCCGCCGCCCACGGGCGTCAGCACCAAGTCCACCTCGGGCAGGTCCTGGAAGATTTCCAGGCCCACGGTGCCCTGCCCGGCGATGACGTACGGGTCGTTGAAGGGCGGCACCAGCACGTAGGGCTGGCGCGCCATGAGGCGGGCGGCCACGGCTTCGCGCCGCTCAATGGCGGGGTCGAACAGCACCACCTCGGCGCCGTAGCCGCGGGTGGCGGCCACCTTCACCCGGGGCGAGTTGGTGGGCATCACAATCACGGCTTCGATGCCCAACAGCTGGGCGGCGCGGGCCACGCCCTGGGCGTGGTTGCCGCTGGAGTAGGCGATGACGCCCCGGCGGCGCTCCTCGGCGCTCAAGCACAGCAGCCGGTTGGTGGCCCCACGAATCTTGAACGAGCCCACGGCCTGCAGGCTTTCGGGCTTGAGGTAGAGCTGCTCGCCGCCGGCGTCGGGCTCGCCAAAGGGCAGCAGCGGGGTGTGCCGCACCAGGCCCCGCAAGCGGGCCTGGGCTTGTTCGATGTCGGCAAGGGTGAGGAGGTTGAAAGAAGGCATGAGGCAAGAAACGAGGGGGAGGGAAAGAACGTCATGCTGAGCGGAGCGCAGCGCAGTCGAAGCATCTCTACCGCTTCGTTGAAAGAGCGTCAAACGAAGCTGGTAGAGATGCTTCGGCAAGCTCAGCATGACCGTTCTTTCCCTGCCTCGTTTCCATCGCTACCCCGTTCACACGCCGGTGCTGCCGTAGCCGCCGGCGCCGCGCCGGGTTTCACTCAATACCTCCGTGGACTGCCACTCCACTACTTCGTGGCGGGCCACTACGAGCTGGGCAATTCGCTCGCCGTCGCGCACCACGAAGGGCTGATTGGAGAGGTTCACCAGCAGCACGCGCACCTCGCCGCGGTAGTCGGCGTCGATGGTGCCGGGGCTGTTCACCAGGCCAATGCCGTGCTTCACGGCCAGGCCGCTGCGGGGCCGCACCTGGCCTTCGTAGCCGACGGGAATTTCCAGGTACAGGCCGGTGGGGATGAGGGCCCGCTCCAGGGGGGCGAGGGTGACGGGGGCGTCGGGCAGGTGGGCGCGCAGGTCGAGGCCGGCGGCGTGGGGCGTCTGGTATTCGGGCAGCGGGTGTCCGGAGTGGTTGAGGACGGGAATGCGCATGGGGCGGGGCGAAAGGCGCGAAAGCGGGCAAAGATAGGAGCCCGCTGCCGCCGCCCCTGCTGTCAAGACGACTGGCCGCCGGACCGGCCCATTGCCGACCAAGGCCCAAAAATCAAGATTGTCAATCAAATCATTTTCTTTATTATATATTTTATAATATATTTATATTTTCACAACTTCTGCGCCAGAGCCTCCGTCGTTGCGGCTCGGCGCTTTTACTTAATTACCACCGCCTTCCACTATGAAACTAAACAACGCCTTTGGGGTCCGGCTGGCAACAGTGGCCCTGCTGCTCACCGTTTCCCTCGCTGCTTCGGCCCAGGTGGGCATCGGCACCACCACGCCCGATGCCTCGGCCGCCCTCGACGTGGCCGGCACCGCCCGCGGCCTGCTCGTACCCCGCCTCACGGCGGCCCAGCGTGCGGGCATCGCGGCTCCGGCCAAGGGCCTGCTCGTGTTTCAGACCGACGGGGCCCAGCCCGGCTTCTGGTTCAACGCCGGCCCGCCCGCCGCCCCGGCCTGGACCTTCTTCAACCCCAGCGCCGACAACCTGGGCAACCACACCGCCACGACGGCCCTGAACCTCGGCGCCCAGGCCCTGGTGGGCACCGGGGCCAGCATCAGCGGCGTGGGGGTAGGCGTGCGGGCGGATGGGGGCCTGAACCTGGGCCAGGGCGGGCTGGGCAACAACGTGCTGCTCGGCTACCAGGCCGGGCAGCGCCTAACGCCCAACGTGGCCAACAGCCGGGGGGTGTACAACCAGTTCAGCGGCTACCAGAGCGGACAGGCTACTACGACGGGCAGCTACAACCAGTTCAGCGGTTACTTGAGCGGCTATTCGAACACGACGGGCGAACAGAACCATTTCAGCGGCCACCAAAGCGGCTACTCAAATACGACGGGCCGTTACAACCAGTTCGACGGCTTTTACAGCGGCTATGCGAACACGACGGGCGAACAGAACCAATTCAGCGGATTCCTGAGCGGCACCAAAAACACGACGGGCAGTGGCAACCAGTTCAGCGGCTTTATGAGCGGCCGCGAGAACACGACGGGCGGTGGGAACCAGTTCAGTGGCTACCAGAGCGGCATCAATAACACGACGGGCATCGACAACCTATTTATCGGCTACCAGAGCGGCTTCGCGAACCAGGATGGTTATGCCAACCTATTTATCGGTTACGAGAGCGGACTCCGCAACACGACGGGCCGCTACAACCAGTTCAGTGGCTACGGGAGCGGCAAACACAACACGACAGGAGAGCAGAACCAGTTCGACGGGCTCGAAAGCGGAGTTGGCAACACGACGGGCAACTATAACCTGTTCCGCGGTTTTCAGAGCGGCAGCGTCAATAGCACGGGCAGCTACAACCAGTTTAGCGGATACCAGAGCGGCTACGCGAACAGGACGGGCGAACAAAACCAGTTTAGCGGTTACCAGAGCGGATTCAGCAACACGACGGGCGAGCGTAATCAATTCAGCGGGTATCAAAGCGGCTACGCGAACACGACGGGCAACTACAACGTGTTCAGCGGCCGCTACACCGGCCGCGCCAACACGACGGGCAGCAGCAACCTGTTCAGCGGCTCGGGGACCGGCTACAACAACACGACGGGCAGCAACAACACGTTTGAAGGCGAAAGCAGCGGCTTCGACAACACGACGGGCAGCAACAATTGGGCGCTCGGGTACGGGGCCGGCCCCACCGCCGGCAACCTGACCAACGCCGGGGCCCTGGGCTACCAGGCCAAAGTGAGCCAAAGTAACAGCCTCGCCCTGGGCGGCACTGGCGCCAACGCTGTGAAAGTGGGCATCGGCTTTGCGGCCCCCAGCTTCACGCTCGATGTGAACGGGGCCATCCGCTGCGTGGGGGCGGTGAACACCACTTCCGACGCCCGGCTCAAGCAGCACGTTCGGCCCCTGGCCGGGGCGTTGGCCGGGGTCCAACGCCTGCGCGGGGTGCGCTACACGTTCCGCCGGGCCGACTTCCCCGCCCTGAACCTACCGGCCGGCGAACAAGTCGGCTTGCTGGCTCAAGAGATGGAAAAAGTATACCCCGAGCTGGTGAGCACCGACGAGCAGGGCTTCAAGGCCGTGAACTACGCCCAGCTCGCCCCCGTGCTTATTGAGGCCATCAAGGGGCTAGCGGCCGACAACGACGCCTTGCGCCAGCAGCAGCAGCAGGACCGGGCCGCCGCCGAGGCCCAAGCCACCGGCTTCGCCCAGCGCCTGCGGGCGCTGGAAGCGGCCGGCGCCCAGGCCGGGGCCGGCCCCCGCTAAGCCGACCCTTTCTCACACTTCATCTTTTTCATTTCCCCGCTTCGCCATGAAACGCCTTACCCCTCTCTTGCTCGCCCTGTTCCTGCTGCTGCTGCTGGGCCGCCTCGCCGCCCGCGCCCAATCCGTGGGCATCGGCACGGCCACCCCCGACGCCTCGGCCGCCCTCGACGTGGCCGCCACCGACAAGGGC
>Ga0209724_1002987_pt1 | contig 14101 bp, 8 predicted proteins | sample grotaG_FD_184143 | JGI IMG/M metagenome (GOLD analysis project Ga0209724, IMG submission 184143) | Glacier valley bacterial and archeal communities from Borup Fiord, Nunavut, Canada, to study Microbial Dark Matter (Phase II) -... | ecosystem: Environmental > Aquatic > Freshwater > Ice > Glacier ...
GACGATTTCTCAGTAGGGAATGGACTTCGATAATCTGTAGCCCTACCCTAAATGACTGCTTTTTTTGAAGCATTTAGCTTATACCCTTGTCATATCTTTGTCTTATCTCTGTCTTATCTCTGTTTTATCTCTGTTTTTTATAAACACTATATAAACCGTATATATACCGTATATAAACCGTATTTTGTTTGTATTTCTACGGTTTATATACCGTTTTGATATAGTTTTGATATAGTTTATATAAAATAAAGATATAACAAGGATAAGACAAAGGTATCAATCAAAGCATATTAAATTGAAAGCAGGAAGTAATTTTGTAAAGTTGAACATAAAAACTTAGTGATAAGTAAAGCCCAGGTTTACAATCACTTCAGCCACTGCCAATACAGCAGCTATACCGCCAGGGTTAAGGGGGTAAAATGTTTTCGGGGATTATATGATATTGTTGTGGGGAAGCAAAGTCAATGGTAATTTTTTAAAATCTTACTTTTTTAAATTCAACCCTAGTAACCCAGCAATGACCCCAGAGCCCAATCTTATTTATCTTATAATATAGATAAGATTTAGGTAGCGTGCGGGGCTGATTTAAGTTACTAAGATTTAAAAATAAGTAAGATTCTTTCAAAAAAAACATAACTAAATATTGGTTTTTAGAATACTTGCCCACAACAATATCATGTCATCCGTTTTCGGCCAATTCGTACAAAGTTTTGAGCTTTGTAAAAATTGGCCGAATTGGGTGGAATACATATAATTCTGGAAATTCAAATGGATAGAATGCGCACTTTGGATTTTATTCATTTCATTGCTGAAGTAAAATAAAACAGAAAGTCCTGGCACCGTTGGATGGATGCCAGGCTAAAACTATTAACTGCTATACCAGCCCGTTGCGTTTGAGAAGTGCAGCAGCAGTAGGTTCCTGACCGCGGAAGGCCTTGTATAAAATCATCGGATGTTGGCTCCCTCCCTTTTCCAGGATATTTCTACGGAACGAATCAGCTGTTGTACGATCAAAAATACCCTTCTCTTTGAAGAGAGAAAAAGCATCGGCATCCAAAACTTCAGCCCATTTATAACTATAATATCCGGCATCGTAGCCTCCGGAGAAAATATGAGAAAATGAAGTGCTTTGCACACTTCCTTCAACAGGTTCGAACAGGTCGGTAGAGGCAATGGCCTGCATCTCGAATTCTTTCAGATCGCCTGTAAATGGTTGTGCCCTATTGTGATAGGCCATGTCGAGAATAGCGAAGCTCAATTGACGTTCCATCATGTAGGCGGCCTGAAAGTTTTGTGCTTTCTGTATTTTTTGAACCAGCTCCGAGGGCATTTTTTCTCCTGTTTGATAATGAACTGCAAATAAATCAAGCCACTCTTTTTCGTAGGCCCAGTTTTCATGAACCTGTGAGGGCAATTCAACAAAATCCCAATACACGCTGGTTCCTGAAGTTCCGGGATACTGGCATTGCGACAACATGCCATGCAAGCCATGCCCAAATTCGTGTAAGAAAGTGGTCACTTCATCAAAAGTAAGCAGCGAAGGAGCATTTTCGGTTGGCTTAGAGAAATTGGTGACCAGCGAAACATGCGGCCTTACCTGACTTCCATTGACATTTGATTGCGAGCGGTAGTCCGTCATCCATGCACCGGAACGTTTGCCTTCACGGGGGAAAAAATCCAGGTACAGAACGGCCACGAACTGGTCATTTTCGTCCAGCACTTCGTAAGCCGTTACATCAGGATGATAAACTTCTATACTTGTATTTTCCTTTAGATGAAGGCCATATAGTTTACGTGCCAGTAAAAATACACCTTCAATTACTTTCTCAAGTTGGAAATATGGTTTGACCTCTTCATCAGTAAAGTCATATTTTTCAGACTTCAGTTTTTCAGAATAATACCCCCAGTCCCAACGTTGAATGGTGCCTTCGAATCCCAGTTTGGCAGCATAGTCCTGAACTTCTAAAAATTCTTTGGAGGCAAAAGGTTTTGATTTCAAATGCAAGTCGTCCAGGAACTGAATCACCTTCTCAGGAGTTTCGGCCATGCGTTCCTGAAGTTTATATTCAGCATGGGTTTTAAACCCGAGCAAGTTGGCTTTTTCCAGCCTCAACTCTACGAACCGTTTGATGACCGCGTTGTTGTCGAATTCATTTCCATGGTTTCCCCTTGAGCTGGAGGCGCGGAACATTTGCTCGCGCAGGCCGCGGTTGGCGGCATATTTCATGAAAGGAATGTAGCTTGGGTATTGCAGATTAAACAACCAGCCTACTTTTTCTTTTGACTTGGCTGTTTGGGCAGCCATATCAACGATCGAATCAGGAAGTCCGCTTAAATCGTTTTGATCGGTAATTAATAGCTCATACGCATTGGTCTCGGCCAGTGCATTTTGCTGAAATTTAAGCCCAAGTTGTGACAACTCCTTGGTAATTTCACGGTATTTTTCCTTGTTCGTATCGTTCAAATTGGCGCCACTGCGCACAAAGCGACGGAAGGATTTTTCGAGCAAGGTGGTCTCTTCGGTATTCAAATTTAAACTTTCACGGGCGTTGAACACGGCTCTGATGCGGGCAAACAACTTTTCATTGAGGGTGATATCATTGCCGAAATCTGAAAGCCTGGGGGCAATTTCCTGGGCTATGGCCTGCATTTGGTCGGAGGTCTCAGCCGAATTCAAATTAAAGAATACCGACTTAATACGGTCCAGCCGGTCGCCTGCCATGTCAAGTGCCACGATGGTATTGGCAAAATCAGCAGCCACAGGGTTATCAATAATTTCCTGAATTTCATTTTTGGCTTCCCCGATGGCCGTTTCAAATGCAGGGAGATAATGTTCAATTTTAACCTGGCTGAAAGGCGCAGTTTGATGAATCCCTTTAAAGGGCTGTAGCAATGGGTTTTCTGTATGTTGCATGTTCTCGTTTCTAAATTGCTTTTAGATGGTATCACACTTTGTGATACCAGTGTATTAATTTTATCAACATTGAGTCTATTCCGAATAGTCAAGTTTTATGAAAGAGTTTAAAGTTGAAGGTTGAAGGTTTAAACTTTTCAAAGTAAAATAGACTTTTCGGAGTAGACTCAACATTAAGTTTGGACAGCTGATTTGTATTTTGAATGTCGTCACCTGCACAATTTTACCTACCATGTAAAGATACATTTTTAAGTTCAATAATGAAAATTAAATAGAGGGAGATGGGTTAAAATGCAAAGGTCAAGGGGCAAAGCGACTGGGGCATTTAAAAAAACTCAATATTTGTTATACAGGCCCTACTTTGAAAATTGTTTTAAACAATTCACCCTATTATATAGGGCTTGTTGAAAACCTCAGATACACGATTTTCCCATTCCCAGTGCCCGGGATGGGAAATGGGCCTTAGGATCATCATTTTTATAAAAATAATTATGGCCAACCAATCTCATGATCATCTGGTTTCTAAGGGTATAACTACGGGGAATGGTTACTAAGAGTATCGGTTCGGCTTTTGTTATTATATGTTCAGTTTACGTGCATTAACTATCAATCCGGTTTGTACAATGCATTAATTTACCCCGTGTGATATACGTATTGGAATTATAAATGTTATTTACTTAGTTGGTTTTAAATTCAATCCCAAGAAGAGAAATTTGAACGGTTGGCCTTGTTATATCAGTATCTTAGTTCCAAGTAATGGTAACATTCAATTTGTAAGAAGTTGGATGTGATGGCATTTTAAATCGTTGATTATATAATAAGACTTAAATTAAATGTAGTAAAATTGGTTTAAAAATATTCATTCAGCGAATGAAAGCTGAGATAAAAGATTAATTTTGTTGATTGCCATTTTTATTCCTGGCTTAATATATCGACATGAAGAAAAAGGAAAAATCTACATACGATCCGATCAACATTTGCCAGAAGGCAGAAAAGTTGCTTAAAAACAGGCCCTTGGAAATTAACTCAATGCCTTCTGAAAGCGAATCGCTCAGGCTCCTGCATGAGCTTCAGGTGTACCAGATCGAGTTGGAATTACAAAATGAAGAACTCAAGGTGGCCAAAGAGGAGGCGGAAGTTGCTTCTCAAAAATATACTGAATTGTATGATTTTGCACCTTCTGGTTATTTTACACTTTCAGAAGAAGGTAAAATCAAAGAGTTAAACTTCAGCGGAGCACACATGCTTGGCAAGGAACGCCGGAAGTTAATCAATTGCTTATTTGAAGATTTTGTTTCAAAAGAGTCCAATCCAATTTTCAATCTTTTTCTTGATAAAATATTCAACAACAGAACCAAGGAAACCTGTGAGGTAACCTTGTCGTTGAATGACAACTTATTAACGTATATTTACCTTACCGGCATTGTTACCCAAAAGGGAGATCAATGTGTAGTCAACGCAGTTGATATTTCAGAGCGAAAACAAGCAGAGCAAGCATTAAGGGAGGGCGAGGAACACAACCATGCCATCATTCTGCATACTTCAATGGACGGTTTTTTATTGTTGGATACCCACGGTCGACTGTTGGAAGTAAATGAGACCTACTGCCGAATGAGTGGTTATAGTAAACAAGAACTGCTGAACATGCACATTTCCGATCTCGAGACCAATGAAACGGCAGATGATATCTCAGATCGCATCCAGAATATGGTGGAACATGGAGAAAGCCGCTTCGAGATTTGCCACCGCCGCAAAGATGGCAGCATTTTTGACATTGAAGCGAGCGTGCAATTTCAACCTGGTAAAGGGGGACAGTTTGTAGTTTTTATGCATGATATTACTAAACGGAAGCATTCAGAGTTAGCATTACGTGAAAACGATGAAAGAGTAAGGTTTAAACTACAAAGTATTCTATCACCTGAAGGGAACATTGCCGGCTTTGAACTGAATGATATTATTGATGTTCCAATCCTGCAAAAACTTATGGACAATTTCTATGAACTTGTACAAATTCCAATCGCAATTATTGATGTCAAGGGTAAAGTACTTGTGGATGCAGGCTGGCAGGATATATGTACAAAATTTCACAGGATGAAACCCAAATCATGCCAGAATTGTATCGAAAGTGATGTTCACCTCACAAAAGGTATTTCTGATGGTGAATTCAAATTATACAAGTGTAAAAATAATATGTGGGATATGGCTACTCCTTTAATTATTGGGGGTGAACACAAAGGAAATCTGTTTCTGGGCCAGTTTTTCTTTGAGAGCGAACCAGAAGATTATAACCTATTTCGTGAACAAGCTGATCAGTATGGTTTTTCAAAACGTGAATATATGGAGGCGCTTCATAAAGTACCGCGCCTTAGCCAACAAAAACTCGATCATGCAAAAGCATTTTTCCTGAATCTCGCACGTTCAATTTCACAACTAAGTTATAGTAATATTAAATTGGCCAAAGCAATAACACAGCAAAAACAAGTTGAAAATGCACTAAGAGAAAGCGAAGAGCTTTTGAATAGGGCACAGCAGATTGGTCACTTTGGCTCATGGTCACTTGATATTATTACAAACCAGCTCACCTGGAGTGACGAAATTTATCGTATCTTTGGCCTGCAACCCAATGAATTAGTTTCTACTTATGAGGGATTTCTGGAGGCTATTCATCCTGAAGATCGTGAGGCGGTTAATTCAATGTTTACCAATTCGCTACTGGAAGGTGAAGACAGCTATGAGATTGAACACCGTATCATCCGCAAGCATTCCGGAGAAGTTCGATATGTATGGGAGAAAGGGGAAAATATTAGAAATGTTTCAGGAAAAGTTGTCCGTTCTATTGGCATGGTGCTTGATATTACTGAGCGGAAGCAATCGGAGGTAGCACTCATTGAAAATGAAAGATTATTACGTGAGTCGCAAGCCATCGCACACGTTGGCAGCTATTCGGCTGATCTGATCAACCAATCATGGAAGGCCTCGCCGGAAATAAATGAGATTTTCGGAATTGAGGAATCATATCCGCATACATTGGACGCAATGTTTGAAACTATTCATCCCGATTTTTATGAACAACTTGCCAACGATCTTTTTCAGGTTAAAATTGAAGATAAGCACTTTGAACATGAATATAAAATTATTCGCGTCAATGATCGTGTGCAACGCTGGGTTCAGGGACTTGGAGAATTCGAGTTTGATAGCCAGCAAAATCCTTTCAGATTGATTGGTACTATTCAGGATATCACAGAACGTAAAATAAAGGAAGAGGCGCTGCTTAAATTTAATCAGACCCTGGCTGCCCTTAGCAAAAGCAGTCAGGCCATGGCACAGGCGGTATGTGAAGCTGAGTATTTGAAACAAGTGTGCCAAATTGTAGTAGATGATACTGATTTTGCAATGGTATGGATTGGGTTCGCACAGGATGATGAAGGGAAAACCGTCCAACCAATGGCCAGTGCAGGTTTTAAAGATGACTATCTTGAATCAATAAACCTTAGTTGGGCTGATTGCGATATTGGACGAGGACCAACAGGTACTGCCATTCGAACAGGCAAAATGAGTATGTGTAACAATATACTCACCGATCCAGCCTTTGAACCCTGGCGCGATCAAGCTCTGAAACGGGGCTATGCATCTTCCATCGTTTTCCCCCTAAAAACAGGTGACAAAACTTTTGGAGCTATCTGCATTTACTCCAATGTAACCGACCCATTTCTGGATGTGGAGATTCAATTGTTATCCGAATTGGCCAATGATTTGGCCCAAGGAATAACAACCATCAGATTAAGGGCCGCTCACAAATTAGCTGAGGAAGCTCTCAGCAAATCCCATGGTAAACTTGAAGTGCTTGTAAAAGAAAGAACCAACGAGTTGCAAGTTACCAATGATTTGTTGAATACTGAAATAAATAATGTGAAGCAACAAGAGCATAGCTTAAAGTTAGCCGAAGAAAAATACCGCACTGTAGCCGATCATACTCATGGCTGGGAGTTCTGGCTCGATAAAGACGATAACTTCATTTATTGTTCTCCTTCATGTGAAAGAATTACCGGGTATAAAGCATCGGAGTTTCTAAAGAACCCTGCCCTGCTCTTTGAAATTATTCACCCACATGACAAAAAAAGCTTTCAAAGCCACAGAAAAACGGAAGATTTGTGTCAGGTTGGAAACCATGAATTACAGTACCGGATCATCCGCCCTGATGGATCAATCAGATGGATCGGTCATGAATGCCAACCGATCACTGACGAATCAGGCAATTTTATGGGTATCCGTGGGAGCAACAAGGATATTACAGGAAGAAAGGAAATTGAACAACTGCTAAAAACCAACAATCAGAAATACAAGTTGCTTTCAGAAAACATTACAGATGGAATATTTATTTGTAAAGACGGCTGCTTTGAATACGTGAATAAAGCAATGAACCGTATTTTCGGATATGCTGACTACAAAATGGAAAAATTGATGCTGATTCACTTAGCCATGCCAGATTACCATGAAGAGTTGAAAAATATTCTATCCATTAATTCCACTGTAAATCAACTTCAGACCATCGAAATTGAATGTTTAAAAAAAGACAATTCCTCCATTCATGTAGAAATTCTATTTAATTACGTAGCCAAAGAAAAAGTGATCTATGGTGTTGTTCATGACATCACAGATAAAAAGCAACTACAGAAAAACATTGTCAAAGCCATTATCCTGACCGAAGAAAAGGAAAGGGCTTATTTTTCCAAAGAACTGCATGACGGACTGGGACCCTTGCTTTCAACGATCAAGCTTTACCTGCAATGGTCTGCGAGGCCCAAAACCAATACATCGCGTGAAGATATTATCAACAAGGCGGAAGATATAGTTGAAGAGGCCCTTACAGCGGTGAAAGAAATATCAAATAAATTGAGTCCCCATCTTCTTAATTATTATGGACTATCCTCTGCGATTCAGAGTTTTGCAGATAAACTGGAAGAATCGTCGGCGATCAAAATTGTGTTTGAAAGCAATTCCAGCCGTCGGTTAGGCAATGAAATTGAAGCGGCTTTGTATCGTGTCATCATCGAATGTATCAATAACACGATCAAATATGCCAGTGCCAAAACCATATATATCATTGTCAATGATACAGGTAACCAGCTTCATTTGCAATACAGGGATGATGGAAAAGGGTTTGATCTGGAATATATTATTTCCATAAAAAAAGGATTGGGATTGTTTAATCTTAAAAGCCGGATTCAAACCATTGGTGGAAAAATCAAACTGTTCAGTGAACCTGGAAAGGGTGTGGATTATCAGATTACCGTAGATATGTAAAAGAAAACGACACTTGTCGTTTTGTCGGAAAATTTAAGGGTAAATTAATTAGACCATTGTGACTCTGATTAAACGGATGATCATTGATCTTTTTATTTTTTATCAGAGTTCATCTTTTAGATCAGTATCATCTGTGTTCTTTTTATTTTTTCGATCAGGAATTATTTCTTAAATATCAACGATTTTATTTTTCAGTGCATAAATGATCATTGAGGGAGTATTTTTGCAACCCGTTTTATCCAGAAGGTTGGATCGGTGGCATTTAATGGTCATTGGACTGACATCCAAATGCTTTGCAATTTCTGCATTGTTCAAGCCAAGGCATATTTGTTGCAGCACTTCCATTTCCCGAGGGGTAATACTGGCAATATCAATAGATGTGGTGGTGCTTTTACGATCGAATTTAGTGATAATTTTTTGCAGTATTTCACTGGAGTAGTAACTTTCCCCCAGCATGACTTGCTGAATGGCCATTTCAAGTTCATTGATACCGTTTGATTTAAGGATGAAACCCTTGACCCCCAGGTCGACCATTTTATAATAATAATCTTCTTCACTAAACATGGTAAAGGCAATAATTTTCAAGTCCGGCATCAAGTCCAAGGCTTTTTGGGTGGCTTCCATACCGTTCATTTGTGGCATATCAATATCCATTAAAACCAAATCAGGTTTAAGGTGTGAGAGCAGTTCGATAAACTCTTTTCCATTGGAGGCCTCTCCAATTACCGTGGCAAAATTCTCCAGGGTAATAATTGATTTCAACCCTTGCCGAAAGATTTGGTGGTCATCAACTATAATTAAATCAGCTTTTCTGGGAGGATTTGAAATCATGAAACGAAATAGTTTATTTGACAAATGTTCAATATTAATCGCTTTTAATAAGTGCGGCAGTCTGGTTTACAACAGCTTACACCATTATGCTTGCTATTGTAGTTTTTTGAACTTTGAACCCAGTAAAAGTAAAATACAAAACAATTGCCGGGATAGACTAAAAGAGGCAAATGTATCGTCCAATAGGTGTGTTTTGGCTGGGACAAAAGGAGGAGAATTATATCCAACAAAAGGAGGAGATTAGTTGGTTCATGCTACATGATATATCTTTAGTAAACATGGATACCCCACCGGCCAGGATGAGATTTCATAGTATTGGCTAATACAATTGGGTTACGTAGGACAGGATGCCACACGCGCATATTGGGTTGAATAGGAAACTATTAAACTATTGAGCACTCAACCCAGTTGGGTAGTTGATATTCGGCAGCGTTTATATTTTCTTAAATCTCAATGATTTTATTTTTTACAGCATAAAGGATTAATGCAGGAGTATTTTTACAACTTGTTTTTTCAAGCAGGTTCGAGCGGTGGCTTTTAACGGTTTTTGCACTGATAAATAGTTTTTGTGCTATTTCTTCATTGTTCAGTCCAAGGCATATTTGTTGCAATACTTCCATTTCTCTGCCGGTAAGACCCGCATTTTCAGTGGGTTTAGCAGCATTTTTACGGCCAAAGTTAGTGATGATATTTCGCAGCACTTCGTTGGAAAAGTAACTCTCACCCTCCATGACATCATGAATTGCCTTTTCAAGTTCATTGATACCGCTTGATTTGAGGATGAATCCCTTAACACCCAGTTCAACCATTTTGTAATAATAATCTTCATCTCCAAACATGGTGAAGGCAATAATTTTTAGGTCAGGCATCATGGACAAGGCTTTTTGGGTAGCTTCCATACCGTTCATGTGAGGCATGTCAATATCCATTAAAACCAAATCAGGTTTGAAATCCGAGAGCAGTTCTATAAACTCTATTCCATTGGATGCCTCACCTATTACAGTGGCAATATCCTCAACAGTAAATAATGTTTTGAGACCCTGTCGGAAGATCAGGTGATCATCAACAATAATAATAGTTGGCTTTTTCATACGATTCAAAGTTATTCATTTTTATTATATTAAAAAAACCCAAAATATATAAAAGGTAAAATTCATTATGTACTGAAGTTTTTATGTACATAAAAAGCAAAATATTTTAGTTGTCAACCTATGCGCCTTGGTGACTGTGTGTGGTCAAATAGATTGATGATGGCATCCAGTGCTTTTTGATTGTTGGAATAGGTTAATTGATAGAAGGAGAAATGAATGATTCGCTCGAATAAAATGGCAGCATTGCCTTTGGTCGGCGTTACCCATGCCTGGTCAAGCAATAACTTTATCGCCCTTACCGGATCAAGTTTCTCCCAGATGAAATCCACTGAGGCGTTGTAGTGTATAAAAACGAATTCATGAACAGGGAATATATTATTGCCATAATCCAAATGTTTATTGGGTGGCAAATATCTGACACTTTTCTCTGGTGAGATATAATTCAGGGGCTCTTGCTCCAGGTCAGGAAAAAGAGAAGCCAGTAAATCCATCGAGCTTTGTTTCACCGACATGGCGATAGGAAAGGGGTAAGCTTTCAATGTATCACGGTCAATGGGGACAAAATCATCGGAGATGAGCTGATATCCTCGATCCTGAAGAAGTGCAGCCATGGTGGTTTTACCGTGGTTAGGTGGCGCTGAAAACAGGATGGTTTTCTTTCCGTTGGTGATGGCTGATGCATGAACGGTCATCAGCCAGTCCGCATCCGTTTTATCATACAGCACATTAATCAGGAACATGAAAATGAGCCCTTTAACCAGGTGGGTTTCATCTTTGGCCCAGATTCCCTTTACTATACCCTTAAAGCGAAAAACAATTTGCCCTTCGTAGTTAAATAATTCAAACAAAGGCATACCAAGGTTCCCTTCTGAAGTTTCGCAATGACGGATTAAAGGATGTAAGTAATATTCTAAATCTTTTGTTTCATAAGAGAATGCCAGCAATTTATTGCCCAGTTGGTAGCGATGAACAGAAAAAGGTTTAAAAATATGATCATTCAGACCCTTTGAACCCATATTTATCCTCTTCTGAGCTTTGGCAGGCTGGTTCATTTTATCAATTCCCAAACGAATATCCATAACAAAAGTAAGGCTTTCTTCACTTGTAACACTATAACGAAAAGCGAATTGACTGACAATGGTTTCTAACTTAGAGCGTTTGACAGTTTTGCTGAAAACAAACCATGCAGGTTCTTCAAGTTGAAGGTACGAATCGCTGTTTTCAAACCAGACAAGATATGATTGTCCGATTCTTTTTTTTAGATAGGGTATTGCTATCATTAAAGTGTATTTAGTCAGGTACAAATTTCTGCTTATGAATATTTAAAGATAAAAAATATTTGGGAATATTAACTCACCTTACGCATGAACATGGACACTAAAAAAAAGAATCATTGATCTGACTGATTGTACAGATTTAAACTGAGCTTTAAAAATAGATTTATTCGGATTCCATGAAAGGGATAAAAGATTAGTGTTCCTTTTTCTTATTTCTTAAAAATCATTGTTCTTTTTTTATTATATATCCGAGTTCATGCGTAAGGAGAGATTTATAATTTCTGCTTTAAATTCATACCTTCTTACAAAAACCTATTAATTAGAAATATACGTATTTAACTACTCCTTTTGGCTAATATCAATCTACTCCTTTTTTCGTAGTTAAAATACACCTATTGCCCCTTTAATATTTGACTTTATTCCTCTAAATTTATTGGTGCAAATTAGAACGATCCTGGCATCCGGACTCTCGGGGGTATTGGTAATTAATTACTATCTGCTGATGTTAAGTTTCAAATAATTTTAAATATTTTGTATATAATAATTGTTTTTTGCCTGGAGGTTTCATAAATTCACATAGATCCTCCAGGAAACATATTTGATAACAAAATTAGATAATTCACTGTGGAGATAAAAATACATATAAATAAAAGTCAAAAATTTACTGATAAAAAGATTATAATGAAAAAAAATTTACTATTTATTGTGTTCATCATTGCGATGAGCGGGTTTGTTCAAGGTCAAATCAGGTATGTTACTTCTAACGGGGCCGGTTTAAAAAACGGAACTGATTGGTCAAATGCTTACGACAGTACAAAATTGCAAACTGCCATTGAGGAAGAGGCAGTTCCGGTCATAACAGAAGTTTGGGTAGCCGCGGGCACCTATACACCTGGCACATTGGTGACCGATTACTTTTCTTTGAAAAGCGGTGTGGCCGTATATGGCGGTTTTGCCGGAAGCGAAGTTTCACTTACAGCCCGTAACTGGATGGCCAATGTTACCATCTTAAGCGGAGAAATCGGACAACCAGGGATTGCGACCGATAACTGTACCAATGTGATTTATAATTCAGGCGTTGGTAGTTCAGCTATATTAGACGGCTTTACCATTCAAGGCGGCTACAACGGAATTGGAATGGGAAAATCTGGAGGTGGAATTTTTAATCATGCTTCATCACCTATGATTAATAACTGCACCATTACAGGAAATACCGGTTCATTTGGAGCAGGAATTTATAATATCGAGTCTTCCTCACCAATGCTGACCAACTGTTTAATCACCAACAATTCTTCCCGCAGAGGAGGAGGAATCTGTAACAATGGATCATCTCCGACTTTGATTAATTGCAATATTACTTATAATACGGCCACAATTGATGGTGGAGGGATTATGAATCAAAATTCATCAGCCCCTATTTTCATCAATTGTACCATTGCCGGTAATTCAGCAGTAACCTATGCTGGAGGAGTTTATAATACGACTTCAGCAATAACAACCTTAAACAATTCAATTATATGGGGCAATGGTGCAGGCACAGGTGGCAAACAGATTTATGTTGAATCTGGATCAGCCATACTTGACCATTCATGCTACGCAGATGATGCAGCCAATTCGGCTGCCAATATTGGTGGATTGATTACTGTTACCAACAGCATCGTTTTAGACCCTCAATTTGTAGTTGCAGGTGGAAACGATTTTCTAATTGCCGGTAATTCACCTTGCGTGGATGCCGGACTGGATTCTTACAACACCCAGGAAAATGATCTGCGGGGCACTGGCTTTGGCAGAAAATTGGATAAATTAACTGCCTCTCCGGGAATTATTGACATTGGAGCGTATGAATATAAGTTTGGTGTTGACCCAGTAGGTAGTGTATCATTTACCTGGTCGGGAACTACAGACACTGACTGGAATAATGTTGGCAACTGGCCGGCTACTGTGCCTACAATTTCAGATGCTGTAGTTATACCCGCTGGAGTAACCAATTATCCAATGATTAGCACTGCACTAACATGTTACAACTTAACGATTTCAACTGGTGCATCGCTTACGATTACCTCAACTGGCGCAATTTCTGTAACTGGCACAATTGTAAATAACGGTACTCTTGCCATTCAATCAGATGCGGTGCGCACAGGCTCTTTAATTGCCGGGAATGCCAGCGGTACGGGTATAACCGTGGCTCAAAAGTATTTGACTGCCAAGACATGGAACATGGTTTCATCGCCTGTGTCGGGTCAAACTATTGCCAGTTTCCTCACGAGTCCAGTAAATCTTACCAATATTGAAACAACTGGTACCGGCAGAGGAATGATGGATTATGATCCTACAATGGATATGTGGAACAGCATGTTTACCAATTCAACAGTAGGAATCGTAGGAGGTGGTAAAGGATTTTCACTACGCCTGCAGGGAACTACCGATGCTCCTGTTGAATTTACCGGATCACTTCAGGCTGGACCCATATCCGTAGGTACTGTAATTGATAAGTGGAACAGTGTTGGAAACCCATATACTTCTGCTATTAGGATTAATTCCAATGCAGGTAGTGGCGCTAACTTCTTAACTTCCAATGCAGCAAGTCTTGACCCAATGTATGGAGTTTATGTCTGGGAGAAATCTTATGTAGGTGAAGTGGCCACAGGCCAATACACTGCTATTTCAAATGTGCCTTCTTTATT
>Ga0209724_1002991_pt1 | contig 14089 bp, 19 predicted proteins | sample grotaG_FD_184143 | JGI IMG/M metagenome (GOLD analysis project Ga0209724, IMG submission 184143) | Glacier valley bacterial and archeal communities from Borup Fiord, Nunavut, Canada, to study Microbial Dark Matter (Phase II) -... | ecosystem: Environmental > Aquatic > Freshwater > Ice > Glacier ...
GGGGAGATTGAAAACGAGGCCAAGATCGCCGCGATCGGCGTGCGCGTCCGTCATTGGGTGACGTTACACGGCCTGTCGATCAACATTGCCCCCGACCTGACGCATTTCAGCGGGATCGTGCCGTGCGGACTTGCCGAATTTCCTGTCACAAGCCTTCAGGCGCTCGGCGTTGCGTCGGGGGTCAACGATGTCGATGCGGCGCTTTTCCGGGGCTTGGCGGGCTTTCTGGGCGACCTTGCGAACCCGCTTGAGGGGCGCGATGTTTCTGGCTAATGTCCACCTCGGTTAGGGGATAAGGGCTGAACCGAAACCACGATATCTAGCTCAGACAATAATGAAGGAGTCGAAGATGGGTGACATTGCCATGAAGCTGAAGACTGTTGCGCTGGTTGCCGGTGTTGCGCTCGCCGTCGTTGCTTGCGGCGACAAGAAGGCTGCCGACACGAACACCGTGACCACGACGACGACCACCGACACGACGACTGCTCCGGCGACCGCGCCGGCTGCTGCTCCGGCCGACACGACCACGACCGATGCCACCACGACTGCACCGGCCGCTGGCGCCGCCGATGCAGCCGCGACCGCACCGGCCGCTGACTCGATGGCTGCTGACAGCAAGACCACGAGCACCACGACGACCGACACGACCAAGAAGTAAGCGGTCGATTCGACGTTGATCGGAAGGGCCGCCACGTTGGCGGCCCTTCTTTTTGGCGCACATGCGCCTTCACTCGGGAGAGATGCGATGAGCCTCGATCAGATCACCGACCAGATGCGCACGCGCGTCGGTCCCAGCGCCGGCTTGAAGAAGTCGGTAAAATTCGACTTCGGCAGCGACGGCGTCGTCCGCATCGACGACACTGTTTCGCCGGCCGTGGTCGACAACCAGGACACGCCCGTCGATTGCACGGTCAAGGTTGCGATGAGCGACTTCATCGACATGGCCAATGGCAAGCAGAACCCGCAGATGGCATTCATGATGGGCAAGCTCAAGATTGACGGCGACATGTCGGTTGCCATGCAGCTTGGCAGCATTCTAGGCTGAGCATGGGTGTCGCGCGTGCGACACCCAGCGCCTGTCATCGCTTACTCCATGGGCATTGGCGCGAGTATGTTCGCCAAGGTCGGGACACCGTCATGAATCGACACCAGATCTTTCTCGCGCTCCTCGGCTGTTCGCTGATGGGCGCGCCTTCGACTGTGCTCGCCGCCAAAGCCAAGACTTCGACCACGCGCAAGACCACTCGCCCGCCCGCGCCGCCGCCGGTGGAGGCAGCGGAACCGGCATCGGCGATCACCCTCGACGCCAACGGCCTGATGACCCCGGCTGAAGTTCAGCTGCGCCCGATGAAGGGCCCCGAAGAGGTCGCAAATGCGGTCTGGAGTCTGCGTGCTGCGCTCAACATCGCCGCGCTGCAGTGCCAGTTTTCACCCTTTCTTGCCAGTGTCAGCCTGTATAACGCGCTGCTACGGCAGCATGGCGAGGAGTTCGATCGCGCGCGGCTGACGATGATCAGCCACTTCGCACGCTATGACCGCGCGCGCGCGCAAAACAGCTTCGATCAGTATACGACGCGAACTTACAACAGCTTTTCGACGCTCGATGCGCAGTTCGCTTTTTGCGACCGCGCCGCACTTGTGGCTCGCGAGCTGCTGACCGTGCCCAAAGGCGGTCTTGCACCGATTGCCAAGGACCGCACGGCAACGATCCGCGCGGCGCTTGTGCCGGTATCGCCGCTGGCGTTTCTCGGCCCGGTCGACATCACGCCGCTGGAGCTGCCGCTGCTCTGAGGATTTCGTCGAGCGGCGTCTGCTTTCGTCGATCACTGCGCCACAAATGAAAAGGGCCGCTCGTGAGAGCGGCCCTTTCCGTTTGTCCTCGCGGACGGTTACTGCGGCGTGCAGGGACCCGTTGCCGGTGCAGGCGTACCACCGAAGGTGATTTCCACGCGCCGGTTCTGCGGCTCGCGGACGCCGTCGGCCGTATCAACCAGCGGACGGGTTTCACCAAAGGCTTCGGTCGTGATGACGTTATCGGCGACACCCTTGCCAACCATATAGCGCTTCACGGCGTCGGCGCGACGCTGCGAGAGAGCCTGGTTGTAGCTTTCGGTACCCGACTTGTCGGTGTGACCCGCAAGCACGACACTAGTCTGGCCGGTCGCAGCATACTGCGCGGCGGCACGATCAAGGATCGCCGCTGCTTCAGCAGTGATAACCGAACGATCCCAGTCGAAGAACACCAGGAACGGTCCCGGGGTGACCGCAGCAGGCGGGCACGGCGGCAGCGGAGCTGGCGGCGGCGGGGGCGGCGGGGGCGGCGGGGGCGGCGGCGGAGCCGCATCTTCACCGAAGCGATACGTCAGGCTCGCGAGCAAGCTGTGGCTGCGATACCGATCGTTGAGCTGCGCACCGTTAACCGTGAAAGTACGGATGTTCTGGACGTTGAAGAAACGATACTTCAGGCCAAGGTCAACATGCTGCGTGAGCGGCTTGGTGATACCAGCGAGCAGCTGCCATGCGAAGCGCGTGTCGCTGTCGTTGGTGAACTGTGGGCCAGCGGTAACCAGCGCATAGTGGCTCTGCTTGACGCGGGCGACACCGACGCCGCCGCCGACGAAGCCGCCGATCGAACCGACTTCCGAGCTGCCGAAATCGACGAGGCCGTTGGTCATGAACGAGAGAACGCGCTCGTGGCCATCGGAAACATAGCTGCCCAAAGGCGGCGTGCCAAAGGCGTTGCCATACGGGATCGCCGGGATACCGCCGGCCAGCACCGTGATGTGGTTGAGCTTGTTTTCCTTGTAACCGACTTCGAATTCAGCGCGGAACGCGCCGAAGTCGTAACCGATGACGCCGTCGACATCGAGACCGGTGTCGGCCTTGACCTTGAACGCATCACTGGTCGTAATGCCGGTCGTCGAAGTGATCTTGTAGTTCTGGTTTTCGGCGAGGATCGCGCCGGCATCGATGCCGACATACCAGGCCTGCGCCGGCCTTGCCAATGTTGGGCTGGCCAATGCTGTGGTGGCCAACGCCAAAGCCACGGCTAAATTCCGCATGTTGTTCCCCTTTCTCGGTAGAGTGTCATAGGAAGTGCCCCAACGCTCTAACTCACCGAATATACCCATGCAAGCGTGGATTGGCTGCGAATGTAACCCAGAAAGCACAGTTGTCGGTTAACTAACCTATACCCGTTGCTTAGGCGGTGAGCAATCCGAGGCTGCGCAACGCGCTCAGGATAGCCGCCACGCCCGCTCGCGCCTCGACGTCGACGACACTCCCGCCGCGCGGGTCGGCGATTGCTGCTGCTGGGTTCCCAAGCACCGTCCTGCCGCCGATGGTCAGCGTTTTAACGGGCCAGTTGCCGACCGCCCAGCTCCCTTGGCTGAACAGCGCGAACACGGCCGCTGCCTTGACCCACGCGGTGCATCCGTCGCGCGGCACGATCTCGGTCCAGCCTGCGCTGGTGAACGCCATCACATGGCCGCCATGCGATGCCCATGCACCCGTGGCACCGGGGGCAACAATCCAGCTTTGGCCCACGACCGGCGTCGGCGGCGGTGCCGCTAGGATGTCATCGACGGCCAGATGCAGCAGCGTATCGATCGTCGCGACGGCATCGTTATGCGTAACATCTTTCTGCGCCTGACCTGTCTGGATCAGCGGCAAGGCGTAGCGGTCGGTGGCGTCTGCCATGGTCATGTCCTTTGCGGTGTCAGGCGCTGCCCAGCGCGATTTCGATGGCGGTGACTGCGCCCTGCCCGGCAACGGCGCTCCGTTGGGCGACAAAGGCCTGCAGATAGAACGCGGTCGCGCCGCCGTCGGCAGCGAAGGCGGCGGACGTATAGGTCCATGCGGTCGTCCCAAGCTCGAGCGCGCGCACGCGGCGGCCATCGAGGCGGACTTCGAGATGATATGCCTCGCTTTCCTCGGCGAGCGGTGCGTCGGCCGTATCGGGCCAGCCGAACCCGGCGCGGCTGCGGCGCGTCCAGCCGAACTGCCAGTCGCCGTTCGTTGTGCGGTACGCCGAAAAATGGACTGGCGCAGGGGGCAAAAGCGCACGGCCGACGATCACCGCATCGGTCGGGGCGAGCATCGCGAGGTCGTCACCCGGCCCGGCCGCCTTCCACCGCAATGTCGTGCCGATGGCTTCGGGCGGCGGATCGAACGCCGCCAGCCGGTCGGTATCGAGCACCACGAAGCGCTCGCCTGCGGAGTGTGCGACGGCTACGGTCGCGCGGCGGCCACGAAGCCAGCCGCTCAATCGAAAACGGCCGGGCGCACTTGCCTCGGCGGTTGTGAACTGGACAATTTCGTCGCCGATGAGTGCCAGATTGGCACCCGCGAGCACGGCGGCCGGAGTGCGACTTTCGAGCCACATGCCGGGTCCCAGCAGGCCGATTTCGACACTATCCGACCGATTCCAGCGGTCTTCGGCGGAATTTGCCAGCGGTGTCAGCAGGCTTCCCATGATGGTCGGCAGGGCGATCGTCGCGGCGACCACATAGCTGTCGCCGGCATCGGTACTGACCAGCGCATCGGCTCGCTGCCACCCGGCGCTCGCCCCTGCCGCCGCCAGCCACAGCCGCGGCGTCGTCGGCAGTGCGCCCGCGAGCGGCGGCAGATCGAGCACATGCAGCGTCGTCGGGCCGGCAGGGGGCGGCGGCGGCACTGGCAACCGCCCGCCGTCGGCGCTGCGCAACCCGCCGACGACCGGCCCGGAAAGCGCCTCGACCGCAAGCTCGAAAACCATGCCGACGCAGCTCGATCGGCGGATGCGCCACGGCTGCCCGCCCGGTCCGGCGACGATGACATCGCCGACGCGCAGCCGGGCATAACGCCACGGCAGCGTGATATCCGCCGTAGTCCGCCGCGCGATCGACCGCGCCAGCAGCTGTTCGGCGAGGTGTTTGGCACAAGCGGGATCGAGCGACGCGGTCAGGTCGAGCTGCCGCGCATGCGTTGCCGGATTGCGCCGAATGGCGCGCTGCAGGCCGAACTGATAGTCGCGCGACGGGTCGGAAAATCCGATCGTGATGCAGTCGCTGATCGTCGCTGCCGCCGCGCGGTGATCGGTGCGTTGCGCCTGCGGCTTGCCGACAGCGGCGGCGCCCAGGTCGTTGTCGTCGACCAGCGTCAGCGTCGGCGACGGACCGGATGCCACCGCAAGCGCGCTGCCGTCATCGACGAAGGTCAGGTCGGCGATCTCGAGGAGCGGCTCGAACTGCGTGCGCACCGTGCCCGCGCGCCCGGCGACGAAGCCCTGCACCGCCATGTCCATCGCGGCGACGCTGACCGATGCAAGATCAGCGCACAAGTCGGCAGCGATCGTGTGCATCGACACCGCCGTGCCGCCGTCGGCGATGACTTCGAACGTCAGGTTGGGAATCCGGTTGGCGAAATCGGCAAGCGGCAGGTCATCGAAGACGACATAGGCGAGCCCGCGATAGGCGGGCGTCTGGCCGATGCCTTCGGCTGCGACGATCAGCGGATCGGGCCCCTGCCCTTCGCCGCCAAGGTAGGTGCGAACCGTCGCGGGGAATTGATAGACGCCGCCGCCGTCACGCAGCAGCTTGCCGTCCGCCCAGATGCGGCCGATCGCGGCAACCGGGCGCGCCGACACCGCGACGGCAAATGACGCCGAATAGTTATAGCTGTTGGTTGCCGGTCCGCGCTTGCCGCCGCCAGAATGCCGGACCGACTCGCGGATGCCCGACGACCAGATGACATTGCCCGCGATGCGCATGCGCCCGTACAGCCGCGGCAGCGCCTGTCCATAGGCCGAGCTTTGGACCGCGAGATCGGTCAATCGCGGGCCGTCACGCGTCGGCCCGCTGCCAAAGATCGCGCGGTCGGCAATGCCGCCCACAAGGCTGCCGACCAGCCCGCCGATCGGGCCGCCGAGCGCCCGGCCGACGGTGCCGAGGATGAGCGTTGCCATGTCAGTTTCCCTCCGGCAGTCGCCACGCGGCGATCGTCACCCACGCGGGATCGGCGGGAGCCTCGACCACGCGCGCCAGTCCGGCGTGGGCATGGACGAGCCCGGCATCGGTCACGACCGCGAGGTGGCGGCGGCCGGTGGCGGGGGCGACCACGAGCAAATCGCCCGGCTCCGCAACCGCGACTTCGGTGCAGCGGCGCGCAAGCACTGCGTCGAGCCGCGCTTCATTGTCGCCCGACAGCGCATAAGCGGGCAGGTCGAACCCGCCCGCGCCCGCAGCACGCGCCGCAACCAGCGCCACGCCGACACAGTCGAGGCCGACGCCCGGCAAGCGCCCCTGCGCGCGAAACCGTGTGCCGACGCACGCACGGGCGGCCGCGATGATCGCGGCGGATTTGGGATGCATGGGCAAACCTCGCTGGTCAGACGCCGGGGAATTGGGTGAGCATGTCGGCACCGGGCACATGCGGTTCGCCGCGGAAGTTGAGCGCGTTGCCGAACCGGGCGGTGCAGGTCGCAAACCGCTTGTCGCAACCTTCGCGCAGCATGAGCCGCGTGCCGGGCAGCAGCGGCTGCGGCAGCGGCTCGAACAGAATGAGCGTTCCCGCGCCGGTCGCCGCAATGCGCGCATCGATGCCGGCGTTGCCGCCGCTCGTGGCGCGCAGCCGCCCTTGCGCAAACCGTTCAAGTCCGCCCGCCACGCCGGTGACCATGACGGTCCCCGCATCGGGCATTGCCGTTACCACCGCGCCGGTGGTCAGCGGTGCCAGATCGGCGCGGCAGCGCGCATCGCCCAGTTCGGCGCGGCATTCGGGCGAACAAAGCTCGATACAGGTCGCGTCGAACGCCGCAGTCGGCCCGCGCAGCGTTGCGGTGAAGCTGCCGCCGGTCGCAGTCAGCTGGCGGGTCACCTCGCCAAGCGTACCGCGCGCCAGCGGCTGCCGGTCGCCGCCGGGATCGCTCCAGTCGACGAGGAACAGCGTCACCTGCGCGCCGTCGAAGCGCCCGGCGGCAAGGTCGGCGGCAGTAATCGCATCGGCGGTCAGCGCGCCGGCGACCTCCATCGTATCGACATCGATGCCGTCGGTGACCGCCACCGCCGATGGGGCCATGCCCGGCGCGGCGGCAAAGCACAGCCCGTCGATCCACAGCACGCGGTCATGCGTGGTGAACCCCAGCACGACGCCGTCGCTGCGCGCGATCCGCCAGCACAGCGCCAGCGTCGTCAGGTCGCCGGTCAGCATCTCAGGCCTCCCGCACTTCGATCAGCGGCACCGACGGTGCCTCGCCCATCCGCCATCCGGCGAGCGAGACGTCGATGCGGTCCTGAGCAAAGCGTACCGGCACGTCGAACTCGAACCCCGCGGTGACCGCCTGTCCGGCAGCGGGGGCGTCCGCGAAATCGAGATAGCCGCCGTCGCCCACCGTCCATCCGGTCAGGCGCGGCGTGCCGCCGACCGCCGCGATCACGCTGCCCGCGACCGGCCGTGTGATGCGGCGCACCTGCGCGTCGGGGCCGTCGCCATAGGTCTTGGTCAGCGCGAACCGCGTCGTCACACCGTCGCCGGTGCCGAGCATTTGATCGGTCGGCGCGGGCGCCTGCGCGCCTGAAAACCGGTCGAACAGGTCGCTGAAGCGAAAGCCGTGCGCCTGGCCGCGCCGCGCCCGGAAGAACGCGATCAGCGTCGCCAGATCGGCCTCCGACCGGACGCCAACCCCGACATCGTAATTGGCGCGCGCATCCGCCCAGCTGCTGTTGCGCTGCTCAAAGCCCGATGCGCTGACGGCGATCTGCGTGGCGAACTGCGGGCCGCCGCTGCTGCCGTTGCCGAGCTCGAGCGGGAAGCGCACGTCGTGAAAGGCCGGCACGGTCTCGTCTCCCTGAATGGTGAATGTCACGAAGCCGTCGCGCGCCACCTGCGGCCACGCCCAGACGAACACCGCGCCGACACCGCGCGCCTGAGCCGCATCGGCAGCGGCGGCGATGGCCTGCCACTGCGCCCGGTCGGCGGCCTGTGCGACGAAGCCCGCGAAATAATGCTGCTTGGCGACCGGGTAGCCGAGCCGCCCGGTGACGACCGCGCGTGCCGTCGCCTGCCCGGCGAAGTCGCCGCGAGTGACGAAATCATAATCCTCGAGCTGGAGCACATCGAACGCCGGCGACGCCCATGCGGCGGGCAGGTTGGCGCGCAGCAGCTCGGGTGCGGCGGCACTGACGACTTGCGGCGCATAGAATAGTAGGCAGGTCCGCACCGTCGCCACCTCGGCGCGCACGGCATCGCGCAGCGCCAGCGTCGCCTCGCCCAGCCTCGCCCCGAGCCAGTCGAGATAGGCCAGCATCGGCGCAGCCTGCGTCCCATCGGCGGAGCGCACCACCGGTGCCGCATGCCCGGTCTGCGCTGCGTATGCCGCGACCGTCGCCGCGTCGTAAAAGCACGGCCGCCGGTCGCTGCCGACCCACCACCACGGCTCGCCGATCTGGAAATGCGCCGCCAGCCCGGCATCCGCCGTCAACCGGACGAACGCCCGCGCGACGCGCTGCAGATAGGCCATCGCAGCCAGATTCGTCGGCGACAGCAGCGTCGACGGCGGCGACCAGCCGGTCAGCGCCGGGTTGCCGTCGGCATCGCGCTGCTTCCACGCCTCGGGCGCGTGCTGATCGAGCAACTCGAACGACAGCGAGACGATAACGTCGACCCCGAGCGCCGCCGCGCGCGCCGCGAAATCGCGGTGCCACGCGACGGCCGCCACGTTGAGCGGCCGCGACGCATCGACTTCGAACCGCGCCGTGCCAGCGTTCCAGCCGAGCTGGAAATAGTGGCTCATGCCGACATAATGGTTGAGCACCGGCGCATAGCCCATCTGCACGATGCCGCGCAGCAGCCGCTCGGGGGTCTGGTTGTAACAGTCGTCATACCCGGTCGCGATGCCGAGCCCGTGCGGCGGCACCACCGTGTCGCCGATCGCCAGTGTCGATCCCGGGCCGTCGCTCGTGATCGCCGATAGGGTCAGGCTCGCATCGACCGTGCCGGCGAGCGGCGCATCGGTCCCGGTATACGCCGCCGGAACCAGCGCGATGAACAGCCGGTCGATATCGCCCGCCCACACCGGATCGGCCTCGCCCGGCAACAGGAAGCCGCCGCTCAGCGCGTCGAAATCGAGCGTTACGACAGCGTCGGTCGGCGTGCCGACCGCATAGTTCCACAGCCGGACATACCAACTGCGCGGTGCGCCCGCTGCGTCACGTCCCTCGATCGTCAGCGTCGCGCCGTTGAGCGCATCGAGCGGCCGCAGCCCGGCGCTGCCCTGCCAGCGGAACCGCAGCGTCAGCCCGCGATAATCGCGCGACGTCGCATAGCCGAGCAGCGGATGATCGACGCCATCGTCCGATGCCCAAATCAGTCCGGCGATGTCATTCGCCTTCAGGAAGCTGAGGTCGACGCGCAGCGACTGCGGCGCGGGCGTCGTGACTGCAGCCACCATCGGCCACGGAAAATTGACCGTCCAGAAACGGGCATCGAACCGCTTGATCCAGTCGCGGCGCTGCTGGTCGGCGGCAGTGGCAAGCCAGTGTCCCATCAGACGTCGGCCCGGTCGAGCGCATGGCGGACCGCGCGCGCCACCTGTGCCCCGGTGCGCCCCATGAATGCCGTATCCGAACCGTTTGCCGCCGCGACGTTCACGGTGATGTGCACCGGCCCGCGCTGCCCGCCGCCCGCCGCCTGGATGCTGCCGGCGCTGGTCGGCACGAACAGTTCGGGCCCACGCTCGCCGACCATATACGGCCGCCCGCCGGTAACCGGCCCGCCGGTCGCGCGACCAGGCGCGCCGCCGAACAGTGCGCTAGCGAGGCTCGACAGCAATCCGCCGCCACCACCGCCGCCACCGAACAGCGCGCCAAGGTCGGTCTTGACCGCGCTCGCCGCGATTTCGGCCAGCGCCGAGACCGCGACCTTGCGTAGATCGTCGAACCCCAGCCGCCCGGTCGCGATCGCCTTGGCAAGGCTGGTTTCGATCCGCCGCCCGGCGGTGTCGATCCCGCCCGCCAGCGGTCCCTCAAGGTCGCTGCGCATGGCGCCGACGTCGCGGGTGAAACCGGCGGTGTCTGCGCGCACCTTGACCAGCAACGTGTCGAGTTCATTCATCGGGATTGGCCTCCATCAACTGGCGGAGCGCGGCGGCATCGAACGGCGGCGGCTCGGCATCGAGGCCGAGCGCGGCGTGCAGATCGGCGGGCGTCGCGTTCCAGAATGTGTCGGGCGTCCAGCCCAGCGCCGCCGCGAGCCGCGCCGCGCGCAGCGCCGCATCGGCAAAGCGCATCGTCACCGTCCGCGCAGGATCTGGCCGAGCAGCACGCGCAGCACCGGCGTCGCGGCTGCCAGCCCGCTGTCGACCAGCGCGTCGGAAAATGCCGCCCGGTCGAGCCCGGTGGGACGCGGATCGACGCAGTGCCAGAACAGCGCGGCAAGCTCGCCCAGCCGCAACTCGCCCGCCGCCGCGCGCTCGACGAGGCCGAACAGCGGCCCCAGTTCGGCCTCGGCGGCGACCAGCGCGGCAAAGCTTGGGCGCAGCCGCCAGACCTCGTCGCCGAGCCGCAATTCGGCTTCGCCCCGCACCGCGTTGGCGATCACAACACGCTGACCGGGCCGGACGATTCGAGCGCCAGCGTGTAACTGCGCTCACCGTTGAAATCGCCGGCATAGTCGAGCTTGGTAATCAGGAAGCTGCCGTGCAGCCGCTCGCCGCTTTCGAAGCTAACTTCATACGCATCGAGCAGCCCGGCCATCGCACTCGCCTTGAGCCGCGTTTCGGCGGCGGTTCCGCTGAAAACGCCTGCACCGGCGAGCGATACCGAGCGCACGCCCGCGCCCGACAGCAGCTCGCGCCAGCCGCCCGACCCCTTGTTGGTGATGACGACGGTATCGGCGTTGATCGACAGCTGCGTGGTGCGCAGCCCGGCGATCGTCGTGTACGCAGGCGGCGTGGCACCGTCGCCGACCTTGAGCAGGAAGGCGCTGCCTTTTTCGACGGCCATGATGGTCTCCTAAAGTTGTTGGGTGCGGATGCGGAATTCGGCGATGCCCTGCGTCCAGCCGTCGGCAGCCCTCGTGGTAAAACTGCGCAGGAACAACACGCCGGCGATGCGGTGGCCGTCGGTGGTGCCGCCCAGCGCGCGCACCGCCGCCTCGACCGCGGCGAGCAGCGTCTTTGCGCCCGCACTGCCCGGCCGCTGGTCCCACAGCGTCAGCTGGACCCGGTGTTCATGGCCGGTCGTGGACTTGGTGCTCCAGTCGGTGACGACATCGGGGCCAAGCGTCAGATAGGGTGGCGCGGCGTCGGCGGGCACGCCGTCGTACAGCGCGCATCCGGCGAGCGCGGGCGTGGCGCGCAGCGCGGCAAACAGCGCGCGCTGCACCGCAAGGCTCGCCGAACTCACGACCCGCCGCCGGTGGCGAGCACCAAGGGTACCAGCCCGGTCAGGCGCGGATCGGCGGCGTGCGCCCGCGTGCCGCGCGCCCGCGCCAGCAGCCCCGGCGCGCTGAGCGTGACGCCGTCGGGAACGATCTCGACGGCAACGCCGGGCAGTTCGACAGCGGCGGCGGCAGCGACCGCCGCAGCGGCGCGCGTTACGGCGACAGCGCCTGCCGCACCACCGCGCGCGTTCAGGATTTCGACCAGTTCGGCCATCGTCATGTGCGGCTCTCCACCAGCAGCGTGATCCGGTCGGGCGTGCGCGGGTCGGGCTCGGCGCGGATCACCGACAGCAGATGCCCGCGCCAGCGGAAGCGGCTGGCCAGCCCGACGTCGCCGCGCGCGCGCAGCGTCAGCCGGAACCGCGGGCGGCTGACCCGCCCCTCGCCCGCCACCGGGCTGACCGCGTCGCCGAAGCCGCGCTCGATCGGCACCACTGCCGCCCAGTCGAACCCGAGCGGCAGCCAGTTCGCGGTGATGCCGCCCAAGTCGTCGGCGGCTCCCGACCATGTCTCGACCGCCACCGCCTCGCGCAGGCGGCCTGTGAATTCGTCTGCCATGTCGATGCTCCCTTCAGTGCAGTCGCATCCGCCGCCACGGCCGCCACAGCGCGGCGACGGCGGCGGGCGGGCCACCGGCATCGGCGGCGTCACGGTGTGTGTAGAAATGCGACACCAGTCGCGTGATGCCGTGGCGCAGCGGCTCGGGAACGCCGTTCCAGTCCGCCGCCATCCCGGCGCGGTAGCTGATGGTCACGCGCAGTGGCGGTCGCGCGGGCAGTTGCAGCCCCCAGTCGTCATAGGGCTGGTCGCCGTTCAGTGCGGCGGCGACCACGGCGCCGAGCGTGCCGGGGTTGACCACACGAACCCAGCCGTTGCCGTCGAGGTCGATGTCGGTTTCGAACGCCCCGCCGCCCAGCGGCCCGCTATCGTCGGCGACACTGGTGATCGCCACCACCGGCGCGGTGTGCAGCCGTTGCCAGCGCGCGCTGAGCACCTGCCGCTCGGTAAAGTCGCGGACGATCAACCGCTGGTTGGTGAACGCCTCGGCCAGCGCGGTCGCGGTGCGGATGAACCCTGCCAGCAGCGCATCCTCGTCGCTGCCGGTCAGGCGCAGGAACGCCTTGACCTCGTCGATAGCAACCGGGCTGATGGCGGCGGGAAGCGGCTCGATAACCATCACCGCGCCTCCACGCGAACCGTTATGGTCCGCTCGTCGGTGCGCGTGTCCGACAGTGTAACCTGATTGGTCACGCGGTAGACATGCCCCGCGATGCCGCCGATCAGTGTTGCGGACGTGCGCGCCGCGCCCCGCCTGGCCGCCGACACTGCGACGCCGCCGGCCTCGGCGGGGGTGACCTGCCAGCGGCTTGCGACGATATTTTCGGTCTCCAGATAGCCCGCCGCCCAGTCGATCGCGTAATCGATCGCCGCCGCCGGATCCTTCAGGAAAATCCCCACGCCTGTGCCCTCCGCTCGATATGAAAAAACCCCCGCGCCGCCTGGCGCGGGGGCAGCAGCGCGGCGCGTCAGACCGGCGTGTTGACCTCGACGCTCCACGCGGCAAAGCTCACCGTGCCGCCCGCGGGCAGCGCCTGTGCGGGGCAGGTGGTGACATAGAGCAGGCGCGATGTGGCCGGATCGAGCAGCGCGACATGGTCGGCGGTCCCGGCGGCGGCGACCGACAGCCCCGATTTGGCGGCGACGGTCACCTTGCGCCCCGACACATCGCCCGCCGCGAGCGTGAAGTCGCCGGTGGTCAACGCGGACTCGCACAGCTTGCCCGCCACGGCGGCGGCATAGGTTGCCGGCTGGCCGCTGAGTGCCACCATGCTGGTCGCCGACTTGACGATGTTGAGCGCGCCGTCGAGGACGTCGCTATTGGCATATTTACCCATCTGGATTTTCCTTTGGCCGGTGGTGAAATCAGGAAAGCGTGATCGAGTGCACGCGGAAATCATCGGGAACGATGATCGTACGAACCATGCCGCTGCCGCTCGCGGCGGGCTGCAGGACGATGGTGAAGCCGTCGCGGAGCACATGCGTTGTCCCGCCCGGCGCAAGCAAAAGCGGCGGCGCGCCACTGGCGATGACGAGTCCGCCCGCCCCGGCGCGCGTCGTGTGCCGCGCGCCCGCCGCGCCGATCGTCACGCCAAGGCCGACACCGCCCCCGGCAGACCGCGTCGCCGACCGCGCCGCACTGGCTGAGAGCAAACCGTACCAGCCGAGCAACGTGGTCGCGGCGCGGCTGGCGCTGCGCGCACTGGCGGGGACAACGGCGAACGCGGTGACCGTCGCTTCGAACGCGCCTGCGGTGAACGGTGCAACGCGTGCAACGCCCGCAATGTCGCGGTCGCTGTTACCGGTCGCGACGCGCGCCAATGCGGGTGATCCGGCAAGCGGCTTATAGTTGCCAAGTCCGATAGCCGCCGGATAGCCGACGCCAAGCCGGAACGCGCTTTCGTCATCGGTGAATTTCGGATCGATCGCGGCGGCGTCGTAGCGGCAGTTGAGCCCCTCATATTCATGCGCGAAACTGTCGATGCTGTTCGCCGCCGCCGCCTCGAACAGGTTGATGTTGTCGCGCTGCCCGACGCCGTACAGCCCCGCCCAGCAGGCAATGTTGTACGGCCGAAAGCCATGCTGGCGCAGGTCGCCCGCCGCGACGCGCTGC
>Ga0209724_1002992_pt1 | contig 14088 bp, 16 predicted proteins | sample grotaG_FD_184143 | JGI IMG/M metagenome (GOLD analysis project Ga0209724, IMG submission 184143) | Glacier valley bacterial and archeal communities from Borup Fiord, Nunavut, Canada, to study Microbial Dark Matter (Phase II) -... | ecosystem: Environmental > Aquatic > Freshwater > Ice > Glacier ...
CTTCTTCGTCATTCGGCATTTCAATAAAACCGAATCCTTTGCTCCTTCCGGAAAATTTGTCTGTAATGATTCTTGCTGAAGCTACTTCGCCGTACTCTTCAAAAAATCCTTTTAATTCTGCCTCTTCCAAGCTAAATGGCAGACTTCCTACGAAAATGTTCATAATTTAAGTAACTAAAATTAATGGTAAATAATCCGTTGTAAAAATAGTCATTATTCATTGCAAAAAACATTTCGGAGGTTTATTTTGAAATATTTTTATAAAGCTGTGAATCAGTTGAATAAGCGGCTGATTTTTGATCTAAACTACTTATGTTGTACCAATTGTCCTCTCAGGTGGTCATTTATTCAGTAAATTGAAATTCAGTTTAATGCAAAGGACAAATCCCTTTGGGTTTGTTTAAAAACAAAAAAAACTGTTGGCCAATACCTTTATAATTTAGTCCGGTTATTCCCTGGATATTTTTAAAACGCTTCTTTGTTATTAATATTGTGAAGTATATTTGAGATTCGAAAGGAAATCCAGCGTTAATGTTGATCGGTAAATGTTGCTTAATTATTGAGCAACAGATTAATATATAGTTTTAAAGTAATTATTCTTTCGCCTTGGTGCAAAAGTTTTTTTCATGTAAGTTTGTGACTTTAAAATTGACGATAGAATGTTTGAAAATCTTACTGATAAGCTTGAGAAATCGTTCAAACTGCTAAAAGGGCAGGGGAAGATTACCGAAATAAATGTTGCCGAAACCTTGAAAGAGGTTCGCAGAGCTTTGCTCGATGCCGACGTTAACTATAAAATTGCCAAAGATTTCACGGCTAAGGTGAAAGATAAGGCCATCGGGCAAGAGGTTCTAAAAGCGCTTAACCCTGGTCAGGTGATGGTTAAGATTGTCCATGACGAGCTTATTGAGCTGATGGGTGGGCAAACAGTTGATATCAACCTCAAAGGAAGCCCGGCTGTTATTTTGATGTCTGGTCTCCAGGGTTCGGGAAAAACTACTTTTTCGGGTAAGCTTGCCAACAGGTTAAAAACGAAACAAGGAAAACGACCACTGCTTGTTGCCTGCGACGTTTATCGTCCTGCTGCAATCGAACAGCTTAAGATTGTTGGTGCTGCTATCGAAGTTCCCGTTTTCACAGAAGAGGGAAGCAAAGACCCGATACGTATTGCAAAAGAGGCAATTAAATTTGCCAAACTCAATGGTCATGACGTTGTAATTATAGATACGGCTGGTCGTCTTGCAATTGACGAGCAGATGATGAAAGAGATTGAGGCAATAAAATCTGCCGTTAATCCCGGTGAAATTCTGTTTGTTGTCGATTCCATGACTGGACAGGATGCCGTTAATACCGCCAAAGAATTCAACGATCGTCTTAATTTTGACGGCGTTGTCCTCACAAAGTTAGATGGAGATACCCGTGGTGGTGCTGCGATTTCAATTCTTTCTGTCGTCAACAAACCAATCAAATTTGTTGGAACAGGCGAGAAGATGGAGGCGATTGATGCTTTCTATCCAAGTCGTATGGCCGATCGTATTCTTGGAATGGGTGATATCGTTTCACTTGTCGAACGTGCTCACGAACAATTCGATGAAGAAGAAGCCCGTAAATTGCAGAAGCGCCTTGCAAAAGATCAGTTCAACTTCGACGATTTTCTGAAACAGATTCAGCAAATCAAAAAAATGGGTAACCTGAAGGATCTTGCAAGCATGATTCCAGGTATGGGAAAAGCAATGAAAGATATTGACATTGAAGATGATGCTTTCAAACACATTGAAGCTATTATTCATTCAATGACGAAGCGGGAGCGGGCCGATGCCAGCATCATTGATGGCTCGCGACGCAAGCGTATCGCAACCGGATCGGGAACTACTATTCAGGAGGTCAACCGTTTGTTGAAGCAATTTGCAGATACCCGGAAAATGATGAAAATGGTTTCGCAAGGTGGTAATATGAAACAAGCATTGGCGCAAAAAGGGCGTCATCGTTAGATATTAGGTGATTAAACTTTAGGTATTTAATAGTTGAATATTTTAGATAAAAATATAGTTCGATGGTACTTATCGACGGGAAAAAGACTTCTGAAATTTTGCAGTCAGAAATTGCTGACGAAGTGATTAAAATCAAAAACAGTGGCGGAAAAATACCTCATCTCGCCGCAGTTTTAGTCGGACATGATGGTGGCAGTGAAACTTATGTCGCCGCCAAAGTTAAAGCCTGCGAACGTGTTGGTTTTAAATCAACATTGATACGGTTTGATGAAAATGTCACGGAAGAAGAGGTTTTAAATTGCGTTGCGAAATTGAATAACGATCAGGATCTTGATGGCTTTATCGTTCAACTTCCTTTGCCAAAGCATATTTCGGAAGAAAAAGTTATTGAGGCTATAAATCCGCATAAGGATGTTGATGGTTTTCATGCGGTAAATGTAGGCCGGATGGTTGCCGGAATGCCTGCTTTTATCTCTGCAACTCCTTTTGGAATCATGGAGTTGATAAAAAGATATAAAATCGAAACATCAGGTAAGAATTGCGTGGTGATCGGTCGCAGCAATATTGTAGGAAGACCTATGAGTATTTTGCTTTCACAAAAAGGGATCGACTGCACAGTTACGTTGTGTCATAGCAGAACTAAAAATCTGAAAGCGATTTGTGCACAGGCAGATATCATCGTTGCAGCTTTGGGAATGTCCGAATTCCTTACCGGCGATATGGTCAAAGAGGGTGCTGTTGTTATTGATGTCGGGATCACACGTGTCAAATCGGACAAAACAAAATCGGGTTGGAAATTATTAGGTGATGTTAAGTTTGACGAAGTCGCCCCGAAATGTTCCTTTATAACACCTGTACCTGGGGGAGTTGGTCCGATGACCATTGCTTCTTTGCTTTATAATACACTTCTTTCTTCTAAAAAAGAGGTATATAAATAAACAATTCTGGTTCAATTCATGTTTTTAAAGCTGTCGTTGACAGCTTTTTATATTTAGGATAATTTTCTAAATTCAGGTAGATCAAAACAAATAACTGGAAATGCTGTTAACTGTAATGTTTCTGTATCGTAAATTTTGAAATAGAACTTAGTCGCATATGAGAAAAATATTTTTGATCAGATGGTCCGTTCAATCGTTGATCGTTCTGGTACTATTAACGGCAATTGCTTGTTCGACTGTGCCATTGACGGGACGTCGTCAGTTAAGTCTTGTTCCTGAATCGGATATGATGGCTTTAAGTTTCACCGAATACGATAAGTTCATCAAATCCAATAAATTGTCGACTGATAAAGATAAGGCAGCAATGGTAAAGCGTATCGGCGAACGGATTGCCCGGGCAGTAGAAGCCTATATGTCAAGTGCCGGGTTGAGTAAAAATCTGGATGGGTACAAATGGGAATTTAATCTTGTTGAAGATCCGAATGTAAATGCCTGGTGTATGTCCGGTGGGAAGGTTGTGGTCTACACTGGTTTATTGCCTATTACGCAGACAGAAGCTGGTCTTGCTACAGTTATGGGACATGAAATTGCCCACGCTGTTGCCCGGCATGGAAGCGAACGAATGAGCGATCAGATGCTACTTCAGTTGGGAGGTACAGCGCTTTCGGCAGCATTGGCACAGAAACCGGAACAAACAAGGTCAATTGCACTTGCTGCTTACGGTGCCGGATCGTCGGTCGGTGTTATTCTCCCATTTTCGAGACAGAATGAGTATGAGGCAGATTATATGGGACTTATATTTATGGCAATGGCCGGATACAATCCAAATGAAAGTGTTCCATTTTGGGAACGTATGGCTAAAAAAGGAGGAAGTAATCAACCTGAGTTTTTAAGTACACATCCTGTCGATCAAAATCGCATAGACCGGCTAAAACTTAAAATGCCTGATGCAATGGTCTATTTCAACAAAACGAAATAACGATTTATATACCACCCTTCAAGTGGTTGTAAACCCTTGAAGCGGTAATTGAACTGTACTATTGGTTCATTGGCAAATCAATCATAAAAAGGGTGCCTTCTTCTTCAGATGAAGTGAAGTTGACTTTCCCTTTTAAGTATTTTTCACCCACAAGCCGCATACTAAAAGTTCCGAGGCCCCGGTCGCTGCTTTTGGTCGATGTCGACTTGTTAAAAAGTTGAGATTGAATTTCCTGCGGAATTGGCGAGTCATTATGAACCCAAAATCGAAAATTCTCATCATTAAGTGGTTGACATCCCAGAATGACTTTTTCGCCGGCTTTTGTTGCCTCAAGTGCATTTTTCAACATGTTGATCAAAACCCTGCGAAGTAAAACTCCGTCTGTGAGCACTTCCTCGTCCACCGAAGACGATGCGATCAAAATTTCCCTTTTATAAGCAAAATCGCTGTTTATGATTTCATTTCTGGTTGAATGAAGGATTTTCAAACTGCTTGTTGGGTAAAGTACAGGAACTAGTTCGTTATTTTCGGCAGCGGACAAATCCCGCTGGTATTTTATCTCATTGATGAGATCCTGAGAGGTATTTTTCAATGATTCGTATAATCCGCCAGATCGTTCATCATCATTGCCAACTAAATTGAGAACGTCCAGAATTCCGAGTATATTACCTGCTTTATTTAAAACATCATGAAAAAAAATTCTTTCCACAAGTCTGCGCCTCACATCGTTACTAATATCTGTGATCGAAAACAGGTAAAATTGTTCTCCCTCAAGTGTAAAAGGCGATGTAGTCACTTTCATATTGTGGAGGTCATCAAAATGTCCGGTTTCATAAACAAAGGTCAGGTGACATCTATCTGAAAACCGATTACACGAAACTTCGCTATCTTTCATATTTAGATTCTCACCACATTTTCGACACTGAGAGGCGATTCGATTATCATAAAACGTATCAATGGCGTATATGCAATTGAAAATCTCTTCTGGCTTTTTACCAATTAAGTGGTCTCCGCTGGGATATGAAAAAAGTTTGAGAAAGTTTGTATTTACAGTAATCATCTTTTTTTCAGGATCTAATAACGCAGTTGGCTGCGGAAAGGCATCCATTATTTTTTGCATCGAATCACTAATCATAGCCATGGTATCATTGATTGTTTTGTATCCATTCGAAAAACGATCTGCGAAAATTTCAATAGGGAACGAGTTATTAACAAATGGTTTTTCTTGAAATTAAAGTTACGGAATTAACAAACTAAAAATTGAAAAGGTCTTCGAAATATTTTTCTACCTATACAATTTACGATTGAATCTCCAAAAAGTTCAATTGAAGATCAAAATAATATTTTCTGTTGATGATTGTAGAATCATAGCTAATTTCTACATTTACTCCGCCGCAGGTGAGAAACTGACCAAGAAGATGAAGGACAACACTTATCAGTATTTTGCAGGGAATATGGTGTACAACAAGGATAAATTGCTTAACTATTTGTTGTTCGACGAAGGTTTGGTCAACAAAGTTTCGGGTGGGTATGCTTATGAGTACCAACTGAAAGACCACCTTGGCAATACGCGTGTAACCTTCCAGCCCAATGGCAGCGCCACAACAACAACCCAGGTGGCAGAGTACTATCCATTTGGCAGCAGCTATTTACCTGTCTCTCCCGCCGAAACCAACAAATACCTCTACAACGGTAAGGAAAAGCAGGATGATATGTTGGGTGGCACTGCACTCGATTGGTATGATTACGGTGCAAGGTTTTATGACCCGATAATTGGAAGGTGGACAACACCAGATCCGCTTGCTGAAAAATATATGAAATGGTCAGCCTATAATTACACAATGGATAATCCAATAAGATTTATAGATCCAAATGGCAAAGATGTTTATACCGTCAATAAAGAAGACGACATTGAGTTTAAAAGAAAAACTAAAAAAGACTTCGATAAAATAAGAGTTAAGGGTAGTTTGTCCAATTCTATGAAGGTTGATAAAGGAGTATTAGACCACAGACAATCTGGAACTGATAAAACTAAGGTAGGATATAATTATTTTGCAATCATGGGAGACAAGTCAGGGCAAGGTATATTTGAGTTTTTATCAAATAACACAAATGTAGAATGGAGTAGGTTAAAATTTGGTGAAAAAGAAATGAGTTCAAGTATTATATCAACATCTCATGAAGTTTTAACAGATAGTGGTGGTTCAGATTTACTTAATAATGATCCATTTATTAAAGTAAGTGATTTCAGAGGATATGATCATAAGCATCCATTTGGAGATTGGCATCCTTCTAGTGCCTCTTTGTCACCAAAAGATGCCGGCAGAAAAAATGGCGATATTGGTATGGCTGATATGTTAGAAAAAAGATTCCCTAATAAACAATTAAACTTTAGAATATACACGGACACTGACGGTGAATATTTTAACTACGACAGTAAAACAGTAATTCCATACGAACTTAATGTAGTAATTGCAATCGGGAAAAAAATAACAAAATGAGATTTACCATTATTTTTGTAGTATTATTTATACCATTGCTTATAAATGGTCAAGTGCTTCATGAAAGTAGAAATAAGATTGATAATATTGATGTTAAGTACAGTTGTAATTACTCTACTACTGAAAATGAAATACCTATTTATCATATAGATTCATGTATTCTTAACTACATAGAAAAAGTTTTTCAAAACGATACACTGTGTACTTATTATAGGAGAAATTTAACTGCATATAACTTTTCCATAAACAAGCAAGCAGATTTCTATTCAATTGAAATAAGACCAGTATATTTAGATCAATTAAAACAAGGCGATTATTTTGGAGCCTTTAAATTGAAAGAAAGGTACTTTTTATGCTGGGGATATAGACCAATTGAATTATTCAGTGTAACATCTTCAGATTCACTTAAAATTGGATATAACAAGAATAAGGAAATGAATGATTATTACTTAGGAGGAGATGTTCCTTCGCTAAAAGAATTAATAATCTGTAAAGGTTTAAAACTATACTTCATTATTACCGCGTCATGTAATTAATTTTCAACCCATGCTCTTCGGGAAATGCAAATAGTTTGCAGCCGTTGGTATTGATTTGCAACCTTCACTTATTAACAAGGGATTTGTAATCCAACAATATTTTAAACGGTTGCAACACAATTGCAGACAGACAACAAGCCCGGCCAAATGGTTGGGTTTTGTTGTATCGGGCAATGTCTGAAAGATGTCTGAATCAGGATTGGCAGGATTAAATGATTTGCAGGATGATGGAAAGTCTGAACCATGATTTTCAGGATTAAATGATTTACAAGATGATGGAAAGTCTGAACTATGATTTACAGGATTGAATGATTTACAGGAGGAAGGGATAGAGGCCAACGTAATTGTTCAATGACTGAAAAACTGTAATTTACGGCAAACCTTGTTTATGACGGGATACAGATATGTTAGACTCACAGAACGTTACCAAATAAAATCGACAATTTTCAACGTAAATTAAAGAAATGACATCTTTTTAAAATGGAACTAAAATGAATATTAATCGTTAGCTTTGTAAAGGATAAAAACGATGGCCATTATGAATGCGATAGAATTAAAATCAGACTTGCACAGCTTGATTGACAGGGTCAATGACCTGACTATTTTAAATGCAGTAAAAGAAATTTTGAGCACACGAGTAAACGAACGTGATTTTTGGGACGAGCTACCGTTAAATGTCCAGGAATCAGTGAAAAGGGGAATGGAGCAAGCCCACAGTGGGAAAACAAAAGCCCACTCGGAAATAATGAAAAACTACAAAAAATGGCTCTAAAAGCAAGGTGGACGCCTGAGGCTGAAGAATCTTTTAATGCCATAATTGAATATTTAGAAATCAAGTGGACCGAAAATGAGGTGCGTAGTTTTGTCCTGAAATCCCAAAAAATAATAGATCAAATCGAAAAGAACCCATACCAGTTCAAATCTTCCAGTTTTAATGAAATAAGAATTGCTTTTATTACAAAGCACAATAGTCTATTGTACGGTGTAAGCGAACAAGATGGTATTATAGAACTTTATTCATTCTGGGACAATCGAAAAGATCCACAGGAAAGACCTTATTAACACAACTCTTCAGGCCTTGTTTAAATTTGCAATCTTGTCAAATTAAACAATTGATTTGCAATCGCCCAATATTTTAACAATTAATCAATTGCATCTCCGTCGCTAAAATCTCATAGGTTGCCGAATTAACAGGAACAAGCGGAAGGCGAAGAATATTTTCGATGATTCCGGCTGAATGCAGAGCTGCTTTGGCTCCTCCTGGATTACCATCAATAAAAAGGGCCTCACAGATTTTTTGCATACGCAGGTGAAGCTTTGCCGCAGCTTTAAAATTACCTTCCAGTGCCAGATGCGTCAGATCGGCCATTGCTTTGGGAACAATATTCGCTGCTACGGAGATCACCCCTTCGGCCCCAATTGCAATCATCGGAACCACAAGACTGTCGTCGCCCGAAAGTACAGTGAACCCGGCCGGCTTATCGCGCAGTATTTTGGTTATTTCGCTCATATTTCCTGAGGCTTCTTTTGTCGCAATAATCTTATCCGACGCATGTGCCAGTCGCAAAGTTGTTTCGGCACTCATATTGACGCCTGTTCTTCCTGGTACGTTATAGAGGATCAAAGGAAGCGGACTTTCTTTCGCAATTGCAAGATAGTGCTGAAAAATACCTTCCTGTGTGGGTTTGCTGAAATAGGGCACAACCGAAAGAATGGCGTCGGCTTTCGACAGATCCATGCTCAGAGCAGTGTCAATAACTGCCTGTGTATTGTTGCCTCCAATACCGATAATAATGGGGATTTTTCCGTCGGCTCGTTTACATACAAAGTCAACAATTTGCTGTTTCTCAACAGCATTTAATGTGGCAGTTTCGGCGGTTGTACCCAATACGACCATGTAATCAATCTGATTTTCAAGTTGACTATCAACAATCTTTCCCAATCCATCAAAATCAATTGACAGATCGGCCTTAAACGGAGTTATAAGTGCGACTCCAGCTCCACGGAAATTTTTATTCATATAATAATTCAACTCTTTTCATTAATACTTTCGAGATAAAAGACAATCTGTTCCATCAGGAATTTACACAATGGCTTTTCTGATACATCAATGTTTAAATCGTAATAATTGTGATCTGCTCCCTGCCAGCCAACTTTAAAAGTGGCCAGCGAATAAACCAGGATATATTGCAATGCGACAGCTTTGTTAATCGACAAATCGATCATAATATCGAAGGGCTCCTGAATAAACTCAATTCCGGCACTGGTTTGTGGCCGGCCAAACCAACGGACATTGCGCCGGTGAAGGAATCCCGAATGTGTAATCGTCGACAGTGTTTCCATTTCGCGGTTCGACCCGATGTATGCAATCCCTCTCGATTTTATCCCTTTGATTTGTAATGTTTTCCGGAGTAATTCGAACGTTTCGATACTTCCCTCATCGGCCGGATTCCAAAGAATTCCAACACTTTTTGAATTTTTAAGCGTTTTGATCTTTGTACTTCGCTGCCGGGTCTGATAATATTTAAACAATCGCTTATTTGCGAAATATCTTACAATTTTCTTAAACATGTCGTGTCAAAATTACAAAATCGTTTAATAGCTCTCTAAATTTTCGAAAATAGTTACAGTTTCGTTACTTTCAATTTGTAAGTTGAAGCAAGTCATCCTCCGATATAATGGGGATTTTTAGCTTTTGAGCCTTTTCGAGTTTCGATGGTCCAATATTCTCTCCGGCAACAAGATAGTTTGTTTTTGCCGAAATTGATGATACGTTTTTTCCGCCGTTTAATTCAATAAATGCTTTCAAATCGTCACGCGAAAATTTCTCAAAGGTACCTGAAATTATTATCGATATACCTTTAAGCTTATCAGTTTGCCCCTCTTTTTGTTCAGATTTCATCTCAAATTGGAGATTTTGACTCTTTAACCGATCCACCAACTGTTTATTCCGGTCATCAGCAAACCAGTTAACAAGGCTCTCCGCAATTTTGCTCCCGATTTCTTCAACCCCCGTAAGTTCTTCAATTGAAGCAGTTTCAATGCGCTCAATTGATTTCAGATCGCGGGCCAATTTTTTTGCCACCGTCTCACCCACATACCTGATTCCCAATGCAAACAAAACACGTTCGAACGGAACTTGTTTTGAAGTTTCAAGACTATCGAGTATCCTGGTAGCAGATTTTTCCCCAAGCCGATCAAGATCAACAAGATCGCTTTGTTTTAAATCGTAAAGATCGGCAATATCGTTTATCAGCTTCTTCTGAAATAAAAGTTCAATCGTTTCAGATCCCAGACCGTCTATATTCATGGCTTTACGACTGATAAAATGCTCCAGCTTTCCTTTGATTTGCGGCGGGCAGCCTGTTTCATTCGGACAATACCAGGCTGATTCTCCATCCTGCCGGATTAAGAGTGAATTACATTCCGGGCACCGTTCAATAAACTGAACCGGTTCACTCATCGGATGACGGCCTGTCAGATCGACACTCACAATTTTAGGGATGATCTCGCCGCCTTTCTCTACAAAAACGGTATCGCCCATGTGTAAATCAAGACTTTTGATCACATCTTCATTGTGCAAAGTTGCTCTTTTTACGACTGTTCCGGCAAGTAAAACTGGTGTGAGATTGGCAACCGGCGTAACTGCTCCGGTGCGTCCAACCTGGTAACTTACTGAATTCAGGATCGTGCTGACACGCTCAGCCTTGAATTTATAGGCAATCGCCCATCGCGGAGACTTGGCCGTGAACCCCAACTCCTGCTGTATTCGCGTCGAATTGATCTTGATGACAACGCCATCAGTTGCCACGGGTAACTCTTTACGTTTGACGTTCCATTCGTGTAAAAAGTCAAATATCTCCTGCAGATTTTTGCATTTGCGGGTGTGTTCCGATATTTTAAATCCCCATTGCGCGGCATGGTGAAGCAATTCGAAGTGTCCATCATCAGGAAGGTGATCGCCCAGGACATAATAGAGGTAGGCATCCAGTTTCCGGGAGGCAACAACAGACGAGTTTTGCATTTTTAATGTTCCGGATGCAGCATTCCTCGGATTCGCAAACGGTTGTTCTCCAATTTCTTCCCTTTCGCGATTCAGCATTTCAAAAACACTGAAAGGGAGTAATATTTCACCGCGGATCTCAAATTCATCGGGATAATCACCCTTCAACCGAAGCGGTATACTTTTGATCGTTTTGACATTGGCAGTAACATCGTCTCCCTTTTCTCCGTCACCGCGTGTTACTGCTTTGACTAATAACCCTTTTTCGTAAGTAAGACTTATAGAAACACCATCGAATTTCAGTTCGCAAACATATTCGAAATTTTCATCGGTAAGTTTTCGGGCCCGTTGATCAAATTCCTGTATCTCTTCCTCGGTATAAGTATTTGACAACGAAAGCATCTGGTATTTATGAGTCACCTGTTTAAACTCCTGGTTGAGATCGCTTCCAACCCGTTGAGTTGGGGAATTGGCATCGAAAAACGCCGGAAATTCAGTTTCAAGCCCGATTAATTCAGCCAGCATCTGATCAAAAGTGTAGTCGTCAATCGTTGGGTTATTCAGAACGTAGTAGTTATGATTGTGTTTTTCAAGTTCTTCCCGAAGATGCGCGATCCGGCTTGCTGCCTCGTTTTGATTCATAATGCGACAAATTTATTTTAAGGAATAAAAATAGTAAAAATATCAGAACATTCGGGTTTCCTATTTAGTTCTGATCGCTGCGGGCTTCGGTCTTCAGACTTCCTTCAAATTTTCTGCGGTCGTATAGATCATATCCAAATCAGATTCTCTATCTTTGCCACGTCTTTCGGTATTACCTGTTCCAAATCGGGGATAGGTGATGAAAAGGGAATCCGGTTTAAATCCGGAGCTGTACCCGCAGCTGTAAGCCTTATTAAAAACTTTTTGAACTACAAGCCACTGTTCGTCTACCGATGGATGGGAAGGCATCAAAAAGAAGGTGAGCCAGAATACCTGCCGCGATTCACTACAATATTTTTTGCTTTCCGGGGAAAGTAGCAAAAATGAACTGCAATTCATTGTTATTCATTTTCACTTTTGAACAGAAAGTTGGCAAATTAAAACGTGAAAATTCCGTTATGGAAAAAGTTTGTCCGCGCTGTACCAAGTCGTTTGTATGTCGAAACGACAAGATTCTGGAATGTTGGTGTCTGAATGAACCAATTGACGCTGAATTAAGGAAATTCCTTGCGGATAATTTCTCGGGATGCTTATGTGCTGAATGTATCACTGACTTACGTAAGTGCTTTATAAATTATCAACAACAAATTATTTTTGAAAATGAAAACTATTAAAAATCAGTTTATTGCGATTGTTTTAAGTCTATTCGTTTTTACAGCATGTGAAAAGGAACAGGGCGATTTGGTAGAGGTCAAAACGGTGGATCTCGAGAGTTTAACACTGGGTAGCACTTCGTATTGGAATGGCTCCGATAAAACAGGTGAATTTAATGACCTTGGGATCAAATTTCAGAATAATTTCGACGCCACTTACAGTTCATGGGCCGGCTTTATTTATTCACAAAAGGCTGATGTTTCGAGTGCAGGCTGGGATAATCAGTACAGTGTTTTTGACGGAGCAAACGGAACGAATAAATTTGCATTGTATTACCCGCCATTTGGAGCAGATGCTTATGCCTCATTTTCAGCAGGTACAGAAAACAGTATTAAAAGTATAAGCGTTTGTAATTCAACTTATACTGCATTTAGTATGAAGAATGGTGACAGTTATTCGAAAAAGTTTGGAGGCACTTCAGGAAATGACAAAGACTGGTTTAAACTGACGGTAATTGGTTTTAATGCAGCAGGTGATTCTGTAAAATCGGTTGACTTTTACCTGGCTGATTACCGTTCCGACGATAATTCGAAGGACTACATTGTGAATAAATGGACAACTGTCGATCTTTCCTCACTTGGAAAAATCAATAAATTTACTTTTCGGCTTACATCAACCGATTCTGGAGCCTATGGTATGAATACCCCGGCCTATGTTTGTGTTGACAACGTTAAATATGAAGTTGTTACGCTCAAATAGGAATTAGGCCATCTGTATAATAAGCATCATGGTTTAAGTTTAACTTCAAAATTCGGATGTTAAATCTTGGTTATTCAGAACAATTTTCACCTTTTTCCGTTAACAGGAATTGTATATTCCAGAATAACGTGTTTTCTTTGTGCCCTTAATAATAGATTCAAAAAACAGATTATGACAATTGCAAAAGATAAAATGGTTTCCGTCACTTACGAATTGAAGTTGGACGGTAAAGAAGGTGATGTATTTGAAAAAGCAGGGAAGGACAGCCCTCTTATTTTCCTTTATGGTTCGGGAATGATGCTGCCTGCATTCGAAAGTGGTCTTGCTGAAAAGAAAGCAAATGATACATTCGAAATTTTTATTCCTGCTGCCGATGCTTACGGTGAAGTAAATGAAGAGGCGATTGTTGAACTTCCGAAAAGCATATTTATGGTTGACGGAAAGATTGATGAACAACTGATTACGCCGGGAAATTCTGTTCCGATGATGTCAACCAGCGGTCAGCGCATGGAAGGTCTTGTGGTTTCTGTCGATGAAAATACTGTTCAAATGGACTTTAATCACCCATTGGCTGGTGAAGATCTTCATTTTACAGGTGAAATTCTCGATGTCCGCGATGCTACAGAAGAAGAGCTAAGCGCAGCATACAGCACAGGTGGTTGTGGTTGTGGCAGCGGCGGAGGCTGTGGTGATGGTGGTTGCGGTGACGGTGGCTGCGAATCTGAAGGTTGTGGTAGTGGTGATCAGAAAAGTTCTGGTTGCGGTTGCCACTAAAAAATATTACTGAATTTCAGATTTAGATAAAATTTCTTACTTTTATGAACCCGGAGTGAAAACTTCGGGTTTATTAATTTTTTATATATGAACACTTTAGGAAGGATTTTCAGACTTACATCGTTTGGCGAATCGCATGGCGGAGCTATCGGTGGTATTATCGATGGTTGTCCTGCCGGATTAAAGGTCGATATCGAATTCATTCAAAGCGAATTAGATCGGCGCAAACCAGGGCAGTCGCATATTACAACCCAACGTAATGAAGATGATAAAGTTGAATTTCTTTCAGGTATTTTCCAGGGACAAACCAT
>Ga0209724_1002993_pt1 | contig 14087 bp, 13 predicted proteins | sample grotaG_FD_184143 | JGI IMG/M metagenome (GOLD analysis project Ga0209724, IMG submission 184143) | Glacier valley bacterial and archeal communities from Borup Fiord, Nunavut, Canada, to study Microbial Dark Matter (Phase II) -... | ecosystem: Environmental > Aquatic > Freshwater > Ice > Glacier ...
GAATACCCCATGGATCGCGGACAACAAAAGCATCTCCATGTCCAATGATTCCACCGATCGTATACCCGCCATCCCAGTCGCGGCTTGCACGTTCAAGGATTTTACGGACATCCAGTTTTTCCTCAATTAGTCCTGATATCTCTTTATTTTTACGTCCTTCGTTTTTGTATTGTCTGAAAAGCAGCTCATTTTCTTCATCGATAAAATGGCCAATTTTCTCAAGAATCGTTACGGTATCCGTAAAACCTTTGGGGTGTTGTCCCAATCCAACAAGCAAGTCAAATAACTCGTCAACATTGGTTAGGTTGAAATTTCCGGCAAGAACAAGACTTCGTGAGCGCCAGTTATTCTGCCGCATCACAGGATGTGTATATTCAACACTGTTCCGGCCAAAAGTCCCGTACCTCAAATGCCCAAGGTAAACCTCGCCGGCAAACGGAAGGTTTTCTTTGGCCCACACCGGATCGTGGAAACTTTGCGGGAAATTGACAGCTGCATGGTTAAACTCTTTGTAGATCTTTCCGAAAACATCTTTGATAGGGTTTGGATCAACTGAACGGTGACGGAAAATATACTCCTGACCCGGAGAGACATTCAGCTTTACCCCTACAGCCCCTGCACCATCCTGTCCGCGGTTGTGTTGCTTTTCCATCAAAAGGTAAAGCTTGTTCACACCATATTGCCAGGTGCCATATTTTAAACGGTAATATTCCAGCGGTTTAAGTAATCTGATCAGGGCAATTCCACATTCATGTTTAATTTCTTCGCTCATCCTTAAATTATCCTGATTAATTGATTGTTGTACTAACTACAAGTTCCGGAAAGGCAATATCATCAGCTACAATAAAAGCATTTGGATATTGGAATAAAAGTGTTTTCTGCATTTTTAATGCTTCACTTTTGGTCCTGAAATTTCCAATTCTAACGATGAAATCGGGTGATTTGAAAAGCAGGTATGTTTTAACGTTGGGATTGGAAGAGAGAAAATCGGTTTTAATCTTTATCGCCTGGGCATGTGCCTTCTCGCCTGAACCGAAATAAATTTGAAGTCTGAATCCACCGATTGTACCGTTTTTTTTACTCTGTGCTGCCTCTTGTTTAAGCAGTTCAATAATTTTAGGATCGCTTTGGATGTTTAATTTATCCCAGATCATCAACGAATCTGCAGAATTTCGTTGATCGGTTTGGGTCACCAGTTCGCGGGTTGCAGCAACCCCTGAGATAAATGCCATTACAAATAGCAGGATGATCGATCGTTTCATTTTCCTGTAATTTTTTTGATCTGCAAATATACGCAAATTCAAATGGCGTGAAAACAATGTCGCGGCAGCTGTGTTAATTGTATATTAACTTTAGTATTAAGCTGTATCAAAACAATATACCTTATTTTCGTTGCTTCTAATTCCCATTTAGTTCGGTTTATTTTAAATGGCACTTTTCTTCCTTATTCCTGAAATGGTGATAACTTTGCCGCAGTAATTTTAAGACTAAAATATTAATGTCCGATAAGAAACTCTATATAGAAACCTATGGCTGCCAGATGAATATAGCCGACAGCGAAGTTGTTGCCGCGGTGATGGGCGAACGTGGATACACCATGACTGATCAGTACAACGAAGCAGATACCATCTTAATTAATACCTGTTCCATCCGTGACAATGCAGAACAACGCATTTGGGGGCGACTCAATTTGTTCAAAAGTATCAAAAAGAAGCGCCCGGGACTGCTTGTTGGATTGATTGGTTGCATGGCAGAACGACTCGGCGATGAACTTCTCGCAAAAAAGTCGGTTGACCTGGTTGCCGGTCCAGACTCCTATCGTGATCTGCCATTTTTAATTGATAAAGCAAAGGCAGGCGAAGCGGCCATTAATACAGAACTTACGATTGATGAGACGTATGATTCCATTATTCCCAAAAGGATCGGATCGGGAAAAATATCCGGTTATGTCTCTATCACACGTGGTTGTAATAATTTTTGCACCTACTGCATTGTTCCCTACACACGTGGCCGCGAACGAAGCCGAGATCCAAAGGACCTGATCAACGAAGTGAATGATCTTCTGAAATCGGGATATAAAGAGGTGACTTTACTGGGACAAAATGTGAACTCATTCAAATGGCAGCCCGAAGGTGAAAAGAAACCGGTACGATTCCCTGACTTGCTTGAGATGGTTGCCGCTATTTCGCCGGAACTGCGCGTCCGGTTTACTACATCGCACCCGAAGGATTTATCCGACAAATTATTGAAAACGATGGCCAAATATCCCAATATCTGTCGTCATATCCATTTGCCGGTTCAATCGGGAAGCAGCACAATCCTTAAGAAAATGAATCGTAAATACGACCGCGAATGGTATCTCGACCGCATCAGGGCAATTCGTGAAATAATTCCGGGCTGTGGCATTACAAGCGATGTATTTTGTGGATTCTGTACCGAATCAGAAGAAGATCACCAGGATACACTTTCGCTCATGGAGCAGGTTCAGTTCGACACTTCGTTCATGTATAAATTTTCGATGCGGCCCGGAACCTATGCCCATTCACATTTCGAGGATGATGTTCCGGAGGAGACAAAAGCACGCAGGCTTGAAGAGATCATTGCCTTGCAGAGCCGGATTTCAGTCGAAAATAACCGTCGGGATATTGGTAAAACCTTTGAAGTGCTGGCAGAAGCGGTCTCTAAAAAGAAAAAAAGCGAGTTTTCCGGAAGGACCTCTCAAAATAAACTTGTTGTATTTCCGAACAAAGATCTTCAGTTTGGTGATTATGTGAGAGTTATCATTAAAGACAGTACGCAGACAACACTTATTGCGGATGTAATTGAACGGATTGATTGTCCGCAGGAGTGAATGCTAAGATTTAGGATTTAGGATTTTGGCTGTGGTGCAATGATATAAGGAAACCGATTGAATTAAAGACTACAGTCTAACAGGCTATAGTCTATTCAGCTGAAAATGATTTATGCACAATTAAATTTCAATATAATATGAGCGATTTAATAAATGATTTTCGTGTTTATCGCGAGAAGATGAACGCAAAAATTCTGGCGTCCGACAATAAGGTTATGAAGCGGATTTATAATATCGATACGAACACCTACATGGACGGGGCGCTTTCATCCAAAACGAAGGAGATGCTCGGCTTGGTTAGTTCAATGGTGCTCAGGTGCGACGACTGCGTAAAATACCACCTCGAGAAATGTAGCGAACTTGACGTGAATACAGAGGAGCTTTTCGAGATTTTCTCGGTTGCGAACCTGGTTGGCGGCACAATCGTAATTCCTCACACACGCCGGGCACTTGAATACTGGGAAGCGCTTCAGGAAGACAAGATAAAAATGAACAGTGAACAGTGAACAATGAGCAAATGTGTGTAACCATTGGAAATCAAGATAAATACCTACTAACTCAAAAAATGAAGCATTGATTTTAGGTATTAGTATCAAGTATTTTCATAATACAAACAGCCGTGCTTAATATATTAGATGTCGCCAAAAAATGACAAAACTGAACTTTGTAAAAAAGACAAATAGTTTTCCTAATATCATTCAAAGCGTTGTAATTACCGGGGCAGTTATTTTGTGGGTGTTAACAGTCTTGCCAGTGAAACAATGGCTTAATAGTTTAATTAGTAAAGAAGCGGCAATGCTCTTAGGTTACCTTCTTGCATATGGGGTGCCTTTTTTGTTTGTTCATTCGTTTAAAAAGAATGAAACAGGGAGAAGTTCATATAACCTGAATCTTAAGAACAAACGAATAATTCCTTTCCTGATTATTGGATCAATTGTATTGCTTTTTGGAATTATTTCGCCAATAGGTAGTTTAATTCCAATGCCGGAAAATATAAAAGAATCATTTATACAGTTAGTAGGACAGACAGGTTTTTACACCTTTATTCTTATGGTAATTGCGGCTCCTGTGCTTGAGGAATTAATATTTCGTGGAATAATTTTAGAAGGATTACTTAAAAAATATTCCCCGTTAGTGTCGATAATAATTTCAAGTTTGCTTTTTGGAATCGCTCATTTTAACCCATGGCAATTCGTGACTGGTTTTCTAATTGGAATATTTTCAGGCTGGGTTTACTTCAAAACCCGAAGCTTAATGCCTTCCATTATTATTCATTCTGTTGCTAATTTTAGTGGTTTTCTAAGAAGACTTTTTACCGATTTTAATTCAATAATGAATCAGGATTTCCTGGAAAGTTATGGTGGACTAACAAATTTAATGCTACTAATAATGGGTTCATTAATAATTGTTTCAATTTGCATCTATTACCTGAATAAGGAATTTTTAAAAATGGAGATCAAAAATGGTAGCATACAACAGTAAGCTACAGAGTTGAGTTTCGGCGCTTCGCTAACAGAAAATTAGTAATTTTAACAGCAGCGCTTTGAAGGAAGTTTCTATGATAAATCCCACTTTGCGTTTAGCTTTAAAAAGTTAAAAGTGAAATTAATTAAGATTAAAGCATTAATATTCTGCATATTATTCTCAGATATTTAAATTATGGCATCTAAAAAAATTATTGAACTGCTGGCGCCCGCCAAAAATCTGATCTGTGGTCGGGCTGCGATATCGCATGGAGCTGATGCTATTTACATTGGTGGTCCAAAATTTGGAGCACGCGAAGATGCCGGTAATTCTTTACAGGACATCGAAAAACTGGTTGATGAGGCACAGGTATTTGGAGTTAAAGTGTATGTTGCTTTGAATACCATATTGTACGACAGTGAATTGGAAGATGCCAGACAACAGATTAGAAATTTGTACGAAATTGGCGTTGACGCATTGATTATTCAGGACATGGGAATTCTCGAAATGGACCTGCCTCCAATTGCGCTTCATGCAAGTACCCAGCTTCACAACTACCTTCCCGAACACATCAAATTTCTTGAAGCCGTTCATTTTAAACGGGCTGTACTTGCGCGTGAATTGAGTATTGACCAGATCCGCAATATCCGGAGTGAAACCTCCATCGAGCTTGAAGCATTTGTTCACGGTTCATTGTGCGTTAGTTTTAGCGGACGATGTTACCTGAGTCATGCAATCGGTGGACGAAGTGCCAACCGCGGAGCATGCGCTCAACCCTGCCGGAAACGATACACACTTTATGATGCTGACAAAAAGGTGATTTCGGCCGATCAACATCTTTTATCTTTGAAAGATCTGAATCAGTCAGGCTCCATTAAAGAACTGGCTGAGGCTGGAATACAATCATTTAAAATAGAAGGTCGTTTAAAAGATGTTGACTATGTAAAAAATATCACTGCTTTTTACCGAAAGAAGATGGATGCTTTTCTCGAAGACCAACCTGAATTCAAGGCAGCTTCCGCAGGAAAGAGTTTTCTCAGTTTTGAGGCCAACCCAGCGAAGTCATTCAATCGCGGCTCGACAGACTATTTTTTGCACGGAAGATCAAAAGAGATTGTCTCTTTCGAATCGCCTAAGTTTTTGGGTGAATTGGTTGGAGAGGTGTCCCAGGTGACCACGAAATATTTTGAAATCCATTCAACCCTGGAAATTGCGAATAATGATGGCCTCGTGTTTATATCAGCTGCAGGTGAAAGTGTTGGTATTAAAGTAAATGTAACTGAAAGAAGTCGTATTTTCCCGGATAAAATGAATGGAATCTACCCTGGTGCCAAAGTCTACCGAAACTACGATCATCTTTTTCAGCAACAACTGAAAGCCGATCTGACCGTCAGGAAAATCGCAGTGAAGATTGAAATCGCTGAATCGGACGACGGTTTTGACTTGACCGCACACGACGAGTCAGGGATTATGGTAACTATGGAGTACAATCTTCCCAAAAACCCAGCCCGGGATATTTTAAAGTCAAAAGAGACAATCACACACCAACTCACAAAATCAGGAGATACACCTTATTTTGTTTCTGGCGTTGAAACCAATGAAACCGAAAAATTCTTTTTTCAGGCATCGGTCCTGAATTCAATGCGGCGCGATCTGCTTGACCGAATCACTGAGACACGAAAGAAAAAAACCAGGACTCAGATTTCAAACGAACCAAATAGTTTTCCTTACCCGGACAAAGAAATTGGTTTTGAAGGAAATATCAGCAACCAACTTGCCCGACAGTTTTATGTGCGTCATGGTGTTGAAAACCCTGAAATGGCTTTTGAAAAACAGCCCGATCCTCATGGGAAAACAGTGATGACAACAAAGCATTGTTTGAAATTCCAGATGGGATTTTGCCCAAAATTTGGCGGCAAAAAAACATCAGATTTCAGCGAGCCATTTTCATTGAATGATGGAACAAATGAGCTACGACTTGACTTTGACTGTCTTCGGTGTGTAATGAAGGTTATCTACTGAAAGCGTGAGTTTCAGCGACTGGCTACTGGCAACCAGCTATCATTCAATTAAAATGTTGAGAATCCACCATAACAGTAAAAATGACATGAAAAATCAGGGTATATTTATCAGACGGCGAGCTTTCTGATCAGCAGAAATTTGCCAGTTGCCAGCAGCCAGCAGCACACCTTTAAACAATCTTTACAAAATGGTGCTAAAGAAATGAACTTAAAACTACTCAAAATGATTGCTGAGGGTGAGCACCAGCGGCAAGACTTTAAATACTGTATCAACGATTCGAGGAAAATTGCACGGTCGATGGTTGCATTTGCAAATACCGACGGCGGTCGTTTGCTACTTGGAATCAGGGACAACGGTTCTGTAGCCGGCGTCCAATCCGACGAAGAGTTTTATATGGCTGAGGCTGCCGCCAGGCTTTACAGTAAGCCACCCATCAATTTTCAAACAATACAATGGATGATCAACGGAAAGTCAGTTCTCGAAATCGTAATCCAAAAAAGAGAAGATATTCCACATTTAGCTCAGAATGAAGATGGTAAATGGCTGGTTTATATCCGAAAAGACGATCAAAATATTGTGGCTCCCTCCATTCTCCTGAAAGTTTGGGAGCAGCAGAAAAGCCCACAGGGTGTTCATATCAGGTTTTCGGATGAAGAAAAGCGACTCCTTTCGTTAATAGAATCGAATCAGAATCTCTCATTGAATCAATTTGCCAACCGGGCAAAACTTCCGCGTTGGAAAGGAGAGAAAATACTCGTCAAGCTGATCGTGATTGGAGTTGTGGGTATGGAGATAAGTGTAACCGGAACGCGATTCTTCCTTCGGGATGATTTTGATACCTCCCAGTATGATTTTTAAATTTTTAAAATCAATTACCAAAACGGTAACTTTTTATTATATTTGTCGCAAAGAATAACAAATTCATGAGAGTAATTGCAAAGAAGATACTCCGGGAATTTTGGGAGGTGCGATCTGATTCAAAAGAACAATTAAAGACTTGGTATAAAGAAGCATCAAAAGCTGCATGGTCTTCTCCCTTTGATATCAAATCTGAGTTTCCCAAGGCAAGCATTTTGAAAAATGGAAGAGTAGTTTTCAATATCTGTGGCAACAAATACAGATTAATCGTTAAAATAAACTACCCGAGAAATTGGGTTTTTATAAGATTCGTTGGTTCTCATGGAGAATATGATAAAATTGATGCCGATAAAATATAAATAAATGAACATAAAAGTAATAAAAACAGAAGAAGATTACAACCTGGCTCTTAAGAGACTGGAAGTTATCTTTGATTCGCCCGCTGATACATTAGAAGGCGATGAGGCAGAAATATTAGGAATATTGATTGAAAAATTTGAAGATGAAAACTATCCAATTGAAGCACCTGATCCAATCGAAGCAATTAAATTTCGGATGGAGCAGATGAGCATGGATAATCAGGATTTAGCTGCGATAATAGGGTACAAGAGTCGGGTTTCAGAGATCTTCAATCACAAAAGAAAATTGAATCTTAAAATGATAAGAAACCTTCATGAAAAAATGAAGATTCCTTATGAATCATTAATTAAAGATTATTAACCACCATATTTTAATCAGATAATGGAAATATTTTTCACAGCCGAGGCTTGGGTAGCCTTGCTCACGCTGACCTTTCTGGAAATAGTTTTAGGAGTTGACAATGTCATCTTTATTTCAATCGTCACCAATAAACTTCCAGAAAATAAACGACAATATGCCCGGCGCTTAGGCTTAAGCATTGCACTCATATTCAGAATTTTTCTCCTGACAATCATTTCATGGATGACCAAGAGCATGACGGAACCACTTTTTACAGTTTTTGATGTTGGGTTCAGTATTCGTGAACTGATCCTTCTGACAGGTGGATTGTTTTTGCTCGCAAAGAGTACTTCAGAAATTCATGCAAAAATGGAGAACCTGCGCGAGGGAGGTCCGTCTGGTGGTGGCGCGGTATTATCGAAGGTGATCATTCAGATCATCATGCTGGATATTGTCTTTTCTTTCGATTCCATCTTAACAGCAGTCGGATTGACAAGTCATCTTTCAATTATGATTCTTGCAGTGGTTATCTCCTTGTTTATCATGATCTTCTTCGCCGATAAAATCAGTAAGTTTATTGCTACCCATCCTACCCTCGAGATTTTAGCACTCTCATTCCTGATTCTGATTGGGTTTATGCTGGTTTTGGAAGGTGTTCATGTAGAAGTTCCAAAAGGGTATATCTACTTTGCTGTATTTTTCTCATTACTTGTCGAAATGGTTAATATGCAAATACAAAAGAAGCATCAGCCGATTGTTCTGCGCCCTGGAATGGAAGTAGGTTTAATTGATCCGCCGCATAAAACAAAGACTTCAAAATCTTAATTAAGAACCCGAATTCAACAAATTTCAAATTTAAATAGCAATAATGATTGAATCGAAAAAATCTTTAAATTATTTGATCTTTAGCATTTTAATGCTCGGCTTTGTATCCTTCACCGGATATGGTCAGGAGGAATACAAAGATCCAAAAAACAAGGCGCTAAACGAACTTTACCCCGGTGGCTCGTTTTATGAAGTACAGAATTATGTGCAGCCAAACGGTAAGAAACGGCCAAAGAATATTATCCTGATGATCGGTGACGGAATGGGTCTTGCTCAGGTTTATTCTGCGATGACTGCCAATGGCGGGCACCTGTATTTAGAAAATTTCAAAAACATTGGTTTCTCAAAAACTTATTCATCAGATAATTACATCACTGATTCAGCTGCTGGTGGTACAGCACTCTCTTCTGGTGTCAAAACCTACAATGGAGCCATCGGCGTCGATCCTGATAAAAAACCGGTTCCGAACATACGTGAACTTGCAGAGAAAAAAGGGCTTAAGACCGGACTCGTATCCACTTCGGCCATCACCCATGCTACACCTGCTTCGTTTATTGCACACGTATCTTCAAGAAGTAGTTATGAAGATATTGCTGCCGACTTTTTGAAAACGAATATTGACGTTTTTATTGGCGGAGGAATTAAAAATTTCGAAGCGCGAAAAGATGGAAAGAACCTGAGCAAAGAATTGAAAGATAAAGGCTATCAGGTTTTATACAATATAGATGATATTCAAAAAGTTAAATCAGGAAAACTGGCCGGATTTACGGCTCAGGAACATGAAGCACCAATGCCTGAACGTGGTGAAGTTCTCGTTCCTGCAACGCAGACTGCCATCAACCTGCTTTCGCAGGGTAAAAAGGGCTTTTTTCTGATGGTTGAAGGTTCGCAGATTGACTTTCTTGCTCACGAGAATAAGACACCGGGCGTGGTTCTCGAAACGCTTGATTTCGATAGAGCTATAGGTGCTGCCTTGAAATTCGCTGCAGCTAACAGAGAAACGTTGATCATTGTAACTGCGGATCACGAAACAGGAGGAATGACCCTCAATGGTGGTGATTATAAAAAGGGGACTGTGACTGGCAAATTTACTTCAGGAGGGCACACTGGTATTGCCGTTCCGGTTTATGCTTTTGGTCCAGGTGCCGGGCAATTTACAGGGTTCATGGAAAATACCGATATCGCGAAAAAGATGATGAAACTATTGAATCTGAACGAATAGAAGTTTAGCGTCAAAACGAAAGAAGCCGGTGTCAATGCATCGGCTTCTTTCGTTTTTATAAAATCCATTTCATTCCGCCTTATCGGATACTTCAACAGGTACTGCAAAATAAAAAGTACTCCCTTTGTCTTGTTCCGATTCCACTGTCAATGATCCGTTTAGCAATCTCGATATTCGTAAGGATATGGCCAATCCAATGCCAAGTCCGCCATATGCACGTGTCAAAGTATCATCACCCTGACGGAAAAAATCAAATATTACTGAAAGCTTCTCCGCCGGGATTCCTATTCCAGTATCCTTTATGTAGTAGATTAACTGATTATCATCCTTTACTTTAAAACCAACTTCGATCGTCCCATTACCAGTGAATTTTATCGCATTCTTGAACAGGTGATCAAGCACCTGATTAATCTTGCTCTTATCTGCGGTGTAGTATCCTGACAATGACTTATTTTCAGGTTTAAAAATCAGGTTAATCTGATCTTCCTTGCCAGAAGTTTGGAGAATATTTTCGAAGGAAGATTTATTCTCACGAAACTGATCCATCAACCGGAATGACTGTTTGCGGATTTTGATTTTATCCTCCTCTGCTAATGCCAGGTCAAAAACATCTTCAATGATAGTCAGCAAATTCTTACCGCTTGTTTGAATATCATTCGCAAAACTTCTGGCATCATCAGGATCAACCCCCGATTTTATTAATTCGCTGAAACCCAGAATATGGTTTAAAGGGGTGCGGAGTTCATGATTCACCGTCGCCAGGAAAGCTGACTTTAACCGATCTGATTCTTGTGCTTTCTCTTTCGCTTCAATAAGTTCCCTTTGTGTTTTCTTCAAGTCCGAAATATCGACAAATGCCTCAAGCAAAACTTTCTGACCATTATATTCAATCTCCATGGCCGATTTCAGAACCGGAACTGCAATACCGTTCAGGCTGATTAATTCAGATTGACGAGACTGATAAGGTTCAGTATAACCGTCAGGGGATTTCGATTGACTGGCCGGATAATTACTTTCATGACTTATTTCAGTGATAAGTTTTGGCTTTTCAGATGTATAGCCCAACAGCTTGAGCGCAAATCTGTTAATCTCAATAATCTCCGAATTATTATCAATAAGTACAATTCCATAGGGTAAACTCTCCAGAATCGCTTGCTCGTTCCGCAGGTGATTTTGTAGCTTCAGGTGCGCAGAGTTTAAATCCTTTGTTCTGTCAATAACCTTTAATTCAAGGATTTCGTTGGAACTCCGAAGTTCGGCTTCCGTCTCAAGCTGTTTATTTTTCCATTTTGCCAATTGACTTAGCATATAATTGTATCCATGAATCAATCCTCCAATTTCATCCTTTCTGAAAATGTCAATGTACTCATCAAAGTTATTATCCTTCGATATCGTTCTCATTTTAGTTGACAAGAGCAAAAGCGGCTTCGCCAATGCACCACCAACAAAATAAGCAAGGATCATCGATATAATAACAAGGGTGAAAAACAGCACAATAAAAAATATAATTTCTTCCAGATTTTGCTTCTCCCTGAAATTCAAATCAATTTCAGCAATCAACGCACCCAGCCTTTTCCCGTTAAAGCTTATGGGAACACTCATAAACATCGAATTATTTCGAAACAGGATATCTTTCAAAAAGAATTTGTCACCTTGTGATATCTTTTGAACAGAATCGTTGCCAAATGAAGCAAAAGGAACATATTTAGTATCATAGATAACTGCTGAAACAAGATGCGGAATTTTCCGAAGCTTTTTCAAAACCTCTGTAGCACCTGTTTTGTCTTCAAAAACAACAGGTGCGCTGCTATATTCCGCAATAATCTGCAAATTAATACGGGTCTGTTCGATAAGACTTTCTTTGATGGTTGTAAACTGACGCATACTGGTATATACCAATGTAGTAGCGACCATTAAAGAAGTAAGAAAGCCAATCGCCAAAATCATTCTAAAGCGCAGTCCCATATATAATTACAGTTTATTCGCCAGAATGGCAATTAAGAACAACTACCGATCTAAAACCGGCTAAAATATTTAGTGCTAATATGCATCAAATTTGCTAATTAAAAACAAGAGGCTTTCCTTGCCATCTTGAAAATACTTTTCTTCATTGAAAACACAATAATATTTAAAATAGCAGGGGAAATATTCACTTGGTATTCCGATATAAACCACCAGGTGATATGAAACCGAAAAAGGAGAACCAGAAATTGCTGTTTAAATCTCAAAATGTAATACAACGATAGTACGTCTGTGCCTTGGATGTCGCGCAACCGGGCCTTCGTGTGGTCGTGCCGACCACACGAAGGCCTATTTATTAGCGGTTCGTTGTTCTCAATTTTGTCGTTTAGTTTTTCATTTTTTTGCTGTGTTCTGCCCCTCTTGTGCCATTTTTTTATTAATCATTTTCTTCATAGTAATAGGAGTAGTCAATCCCTTTAATAAACATATCGCGGTCGTTTATTTTGGTGGTGAGCGCTTTTCCCAAAAGTGTTTTTAGAACACTACTTTTGGTTGGACTTAGCATCATTGCGTTCATGTAATGCCGGCGTAATCCAACATATCGGTTAAATATCGTTTTCCGTCACTTGCTAAAAGTTTCAGTTGGGTAGTGGCACTAACCAACTGACTGTTTTCTTTCTTCAACTTCGCTTTAAGATATTTCCAATAGTTGCGGGTTTTCGTGTAGTCGTCCTAGTCGGTAAGCAAAGCTACAATATCCAACACACTAAACCACCACCTGGCGTTTTGCTCGTCCCAAACAGCCCGCACTTCGCGGTCGTCAAAAAAACGTATGGATATTTTTGTACTACTCATAATTTGAAGGTTACCTATACTTTCACTTTAAAATCTTCTGTCCAAAGGTATGATAATTTATATCCGGCAGTTGCTGTCGGCTGTGTCACGTTACAATAACCGCCAACGTACGGAACTATATACAGTTGGGGATTGCGGGTTGCTTTCCTGTCGAGCCGCAACGCCGTTGTTGCGGGCTGTGAACTTTGCAATCAGCACCGAAACCCCAATTGCTATATAGTTTTGGTTATGGGCTGCCTTTCTTTGTTATTTAATTACGAAATGCCTGTCAATTATTGCTTTACGGTTTATCCTATCAGCCGCTTTCATCTCTTGAATGAATGAAAGCAATTCCTTTTTATCAATTTTTATTTGATCAACTTGCAGGCTTAAATCATTAGCTCCTATTGCTTTGTTTAATTTTAAAACCCATTTGTATTGCTTATTCTTAAAATTGAATGAATTGTCAACTTTCAACGTGATAAATTTCTGTCCAAAAATATTTAAAGGATTTGCGCTTTCAATTTGGTCCCATTTAATTTCGTCTTGTTTTGTAGACCTATCCCAAATCCCGTTTTCAGTGATTATTATCTGTGGTCTTTTGTCAGACAATTGGATAAATCCAATAGGTATTCCTAATCCGAAAAATAATGTTGCAGTCCAACCTATTATTCTGTCTGACTCATTACTGCCATCCTTTGAAATCAACCAGATTCCAATTATTATAAAAGGGATAGTCAAGGCTAAAAGCTTTAAACCTTTCCAGTTTGTCTTATAGATTTTAACTTCTGTCATTGTTGTATGTAATTAATTGTCTGTTTTTTAATATTGCCCATAACGATTGTGTATACACCACTGTGGCGTATATTTCTGCCTTAGACGAAGGAGGCAATCATTGTAAATTTCCGAAATTACATTTTTAAAACAGATGATCGTCGCCTTCATACAGTGGTCGTTGTTTTGCTGATTACATTTTTTTCTTTCAACAAATGTAATAATAATAAATTTAGTTAATCAACGCCACAATCAAAACTCACGAAGAGTTGCACTTCAAATATAAGCTTTCATGCCAATGAAGCACCAAACATTTGGGCTAATTAACCAGCCAATTCGGTATAAACCACAAACCGTTGATAAGTATATGACGATATTGCGTCGGTGCCATGGATGTGGTGCAACCGGGACTTCATCCTGGGTCGTGCCGACCACATGAAGTCCTGTTTATTATGGTGCGTTTTTCTTTATGTCGTCAGAGGATTTATTTGTATCCGTCCGCCTATTGCTCTTAATACTTTCATAATTGTCTCAAACTGAGGTTTAGATCCATCCGATAAAGCTTTGTATAAACTT
>Ga0209724_1002996_pt1 | contig 14069 bp, 28 predicted proteins | sample grotaG_FD_184143 | JGI IMG/M metagenome (GOLD analysis project Ga0209724, IMG submission 184143) | Glacier valley bacterial and archeal communities from Borup Fiord, Nunavut, Canada, to study Microbial Dark Matter (Phase II) -... | ecosystem: Environmental > Aquatic > Freshwater > Ice > Glacier ...
CATGGAAGAAGGTCTGCGTTTCGCCATCCGTGAAGGTGGTCGCACCGTCGGCGCAGGCGTTGTCTCCAACATCCTCGAGTAACCCCTAGGGTAAGCCCCTAAGGTAAGCCCCTAAGGTAAGCCAAAGGTAAGAAGGTCTAACCGTGAACGCACCCAAAATCCGCATCAAATTGCGCGGTTTCGACCACAAGTCGCTCGACTCGAGCGCCATGAAAATTGTCGATACCGTGCGCCGCACCGGCGCGAAAGTCAGTGGCCCCGTGCCGCTGCCCACCCGCATCCGCCGCTTCTGCGTGCTTCGCTCGCCCTTTGTCAACAAGGACTCGAGAGAGCACTTCGAAATCCGCACCCACAACCGCTTGGTGGACATCGAAAGCCCCACCAAGAAAACCATAGATTCGCTGATGACGCTGGACCTGCCCACCGGCGTGGACATCGAAATCAAGACTGTGGGAGGTTCAAGGTGAAGGCCATCCTCGGAACCAAAGTGGGCATGACCCAGGTTTGGAAAGGGGACCGGGCCATCGGCGTCACCGTGGTTCTGGCCGGTCCTTGCCCAGTGGTGCAGCGCAAAACCGTTGCCACTGACGGCTATGACGCGCTCCAGGTCGGCTACGGCGACAAAAAGCCAAGCCGGGTCAACAAGCCCCAGATGGGTCACTTCAAGAAAGCAGGCGTGGGTCCGACTTACTTCCTGCGCGAATTTCGTGATCTCAAGCTCGAGGGTGAGGTCATCAAGGCTGACATCTTCGAGGGCGGCGAAATCATAGACGTGACCGGCACCACCAAGGGGCGCGGCACCATGGGCGTGATGCGCCGCTGGGGTTTCGCCGGAGGTCCTGCTTCACACGGTGTGAAGAAGTGGCACCGTCGCCCTGGTTCTATCGGTCAGCGTAAAACGCCAGGCCGGGTGTACAAGGGCAAGAAGATGGCCGGACACTACGGATTCGAGCGCGTCACGGTCAGTAATCTCGAGATTGTCGAGGTGCGTGCCGATGAAAACCTCATCCTGGTGCGCGGTGGAATTCCCGGACCCAACGGTGGTTTAGTCATCATTAAGACCGCCGTCAAAGCTCAGGCGCGCGTGACCGTCGTGGGAGGCAAGTAAAGCATGTCTCAACTTACAGTAGTGGGCAAAAACGGGGGCCGCACCCTCGAGCTGGACTTGCCCGAAGTCAACGTGGGCATCTTGCACGATGTCGTGGTTTGGCAGTTGTCCAAGCGCCGCGCCGGAACTGCCAGCACCAAAACGCGGGCCGAAGTCAACCGGGGAGGCCACAAGATTTACGGCCAGAAAGGAACCGGCAATGCGCGCCACGGCAACCGCGCCACCCCAAATTTTGTGGGCGGCGGTGTAGCCTTCGGTCCTAAGCCCCGCTCTTATGCTTATACCCTTCCCAAGAAGGTGCGTCAGCTCGGACTGGCCATGGCCCTCGCCGACCGCATCAACACCGGAAAAGCTCTGGCGGTGGACGGTTTCGACTTGGACGGTAAGACCAAGAGTTTCCTCAAGTGGGCGCTCGAGAATGGTATGGACGGCAGTGAGCGCGTGTTCCTCGTCACCGACGACGAACTGGTGCGCCGCGCGGCCCGCAACCTGACCTGGGTCACGCCGCTGGCCGTCGCGGGTCTCAACACTTACGACATCCTGCGCCACGATCGCCTGGTCATCGACGCCATCGTGCTCGAGCCTGCTAAAGAAGAGGTGGACGCATGAACGCCTTCGATTTGATTCGCGCTCCTCTGCTTTCGGAAAAGGCTTACGCCGGATTCGAGAAGGGCATGTACACCTTCTGGGTGGACCCCAAAGCCACCAAGACCGACATCAAAGCCGCTGTTCAACAGGCCTTTGGCGTTAAAGTCGTCTCGGTCAACACCCAGAACACTCTGGGCAAGACCAAGCGGGTAGGCAAGTACGAGGGCAAGCGCCCCGACCGCAAGAAAGCTATCGTTCAACTTGCCGAGGGCCAGCGCATTGAGGCTCTCGAGGGATTGATGTAAGGAGCGACCCCCAAATGGCCGTCAAGAAGTACCGTCCCTATACCCCCTCGCGCCGTCAGATGACCACCGCCGATTTCAGCGGTCTCTCCGATGTGCGCCCCGAGCGTACGCTCACCGTGGGTCTGAAAAAGACCGGTGGACGCAACGTCTACGGACGCATCACCAGCCGCTTCATCGGCGGTGGACACAAGCGTCTGTACCGCATCATCGACTTCAAGCGTCGTGACAAGGCCGGAGTTCTGGCTAAAGTCGCCTCGATTGAATACGACCCCAACCGCAGCGCCCGCATCGCTCTGCTGCACTACCTGGACGGCGAAAAGCGTTACATCATCGCCCCCGAAGGTCTTCAGGTCGGAGCCATGCTCAGCACCGGACCAGAGGCCGAACCCCGATTAGGCAACGCCCTCCCCCTGCGCTTTATGCCAGTGGGTACGGTCGTTCACAGCGTGGAACTCGTTCCTGGCAAGGGTGCTCAGATGGCCCGCAGCGCCGGAACGGGCATCCAGATTCAGGGTAAGGAAGGCGACTACGCCATTTTGCGCCTGCCCAGTGGCGAGCTTCGCCGGGTCCACACCGAGTGCTACGCCACCGTGGGAACCGTGGGCAACGCCGAGCACAAGAACATCGTGTATGGCAAAGCCGGACGTACCCGTTGGTTGGGCCGCAAGCCCCACCAGCGAGGTAGCTCCATGAACCCGGTGGACCACCCACACGGCGGGGGTGAAGGCCGCACCGGAGTGGGCCGTCAGCCTGTTTCGCCGTGGGGTCAGTTGGCCAAGGGTTACAAGACGCGTCACAAGCGTAAAGTCAGCAGCCGATTCATCATTACCCGCCGGAAGTGAGGTGAGATATGCCACGTAGCCTGAAAAAAGGTCCGTTCGTGGACGGCCACCTTCTCGACAAGGTGGACGCCCTCAACGACCGCAACGAAAAACGGGTCTTCAAGACCTGGAGCCGCCGCAGCACCATCGTCCCCGAGATGATTGGTCACACCATCGCGGTGTACAACGGCAAACAGCACATTCCGGTTTTCGTCAGCGAAAACATGATTGGGCATAAGCTGGGCGAATTCTCGCCCACCCGCACCTACCGGGGTCACGGCACCGATAAGAGTGCCAAGACCGCCAAGAAGAGGTAATCCATGCAGGGACGAGCAACAGCAAAATACGTGCGGGTCGCACCGCGCAAGGCTCGCTTGGTGGTGGACACCATTCGCGGCAAGTCGGTCAAGGAAGCCGAGGACATCCTGCGCTTCCTGCCTCGCGGCGCAACCGAGCCGGTGGGTAAGGTGCTGAATTCCGCTAAATCTAACGCCATCAACAACTTCGACCTCATCGAAGACCGCCTGTTCGTGAGCGCTACCTTTATCAACGAAGGTCCTTCGCTCAAGCGGGTGCTGCCCAGGGCCAGAGGTCGCGGCGACATCATCAAGAAGCGCACCAGCCACATCACCATCATCGTGGAAGAGCGCGAAACCGTAAAGGGTGGGCGTAATGGGAAATAAAATCAACCCACTGGGCTTTCGACTGGGCATCACCCGCGACTGGAACAGCCGCTGGTATGCCGGGAAGAAAGACTACGGCAAGCTGCTGCGCCAGGACGAGAAGATTCGCAAGCTGGTTCAGAAAGATTTAGGCCACGCGGGTCTGGCTCGAGTGGAAATTGAGCGGGCTGGTCAGCAAATCAACGTGATTATCAGCGCGGCCAAGCCCGGTGTGGTCATCGGACGCGGCGGCGAGAGCATCAAGAAAATGCGTGAAAGCATCGAAAAGATGCTGGGCGGCGTGACCGTGGCCGTCAACGTAGCTGAGATTCAGAACGCTAATATCAGCGCGCCACTCGTGGCCCTCAGAATTGCCGAGCAGATTGAACGCCGCTTCGCTTTCAGAAGGGCCATGAAGCAGGCTGCACAGCGCGTGATGGAGTCGGGCGCGCGCGGGGTCAAAATCGTGATGGGTGGACGCCTGGGGGGTGCAGAACAGGCTCGCAGCGAGAAGGTGCTCGAGGGCCGGGTTCCCTTGCACACCCTGCGCGCCGACATCGATTACGGCACCGCACTGGCCAAGACCAGCTACGGCATCATCGGCATTAAGGTGCTGGTGTTCAACGGAGAAGTCATTGGCAACAAAACCGAGGGTCGTCCGGCTGCGCCCCAGCGCCGTCAGGAAGAGCGCGGTGGCGAACGTGGCGGTGGAGACCGGGGTGGCGCAGGTCGCCGTCGTCCTAGTGCGCGTCGTCGTACGGGTGGGGGAGGAACCGATGCTGCTTCCTAAGCGAACCAAGTACCGCAAACAGTTTCGCGGACGCATGACCGGCGCGACCAAAGGTGGCGATTACGTAGCCTTCGGTGACTTCGGACTCATCGCCGAGGAGCCCGCCTGGATTAAGAGCAACCAAATCGAAGCTTGCCGCATCGTGATGAGCCGCTTTTTCCGCCGGGGTGGTAAAATTTACATCCGTATCTTCCCAGACAAGCCAGTGACCAAGAAACCCGCTGAAACCCGAATGGGTAAAGGTAAGGGCGCGGTGGAATACTGGGTCGCCGTGGTCAAGCCGGGACGCGTGATGTTCGAGGTGGCGGGAGTCACCGAAGAACAGGCCAAGGAAGCTTTCCGACTGGCCGGACACAAACTGCCCATCCCGACCAAGATGGTCAAGCGCGAGGTTTACGATGAAGCTCAAAGTTAGTGAAATGCGCGCGCTCGAGGGTACGGACCTGCATCAAGAAGTGCAGAGCCGTAAAAAAGAGCTGATGGAACTGCGCTTTCAGAGCGCCATCGGTCAACTGGCCAACCCCGCTCGAGTGAAAATTTTGCGCCGCGAGGTGGCTCAGCTTCTGACCGTCATGGGCCAGAACAATTCGGGTGTCTCGGGTAGCTCGAGCAGCTCGAGCAAATAAGAGGAATTGCGATGCCTAGAAAAGTGCTAAGTGGCCTCGTGGTGAGCGATAAAGCGGAAAAGACCGTGTCGGTCAAGGTGGAGCGCAAGTTCAAGCACCCCCTGTACGGCAAGGTCGTCACCCGCAGCAAGAAATACGCGGCCCACGATGAAACGAATCAATACAAGATGGGAGACCGGGTTGAGATTATCAGCGTGCGCCCTATCTCCAAAACCAAAGCCTGGAAAGTGACCAAACTGCTCGAGCGCCCTCACGCGGTGTTGGGCACGGTGGACGCGGGCGTTCCAGTTGCCTCCTCGAGCGAAGTTACGGGAAGTGAAGCATGATTCACCCTTTTTCTCGTCTCGACGTGGCCGACAATAGCGGTGCGCGTGAAATCATGTGCATCCGGGTGATGAACAACGGCATCGGCTCCAAGGGCTTGACCAAAGGCGGCGGCGGTAACAAGCGCTACGCCTACGTGGGCGACATCATCATCGCTAGCGTCAAGGAAGCCACGCCCCGTGGAACCGTGAAAGCCGGTGACGTGGTCAAAGCTGTGGTCGTGCGGACCAAGCAGAACGTGCAGCGCCCCGACGGCAGCGTCATCCGTTTTGACCGCAACGCCGCCGTCATCATCAACAACCAAGGTGAGCCTCGCGGAACCCGCGTGTTCGGCCCGGTGGCGAGGGAACTGCGCGACCGCCGCTTCATGAAAATCATCTCGCTGGCCCCGGAGGTGCTGTAATGGGTCTGTGGATTAAGAAAGGCGACACCGTACTGGTGGCGCGGGGCAAGGACAAGGGCAAGACCGGAACGGTTTTGCTTTCGCTCCCGACCCAGAAAAAAGTGGTGGTCGAGGGGGTCAACGTGGTCACGCGTCACGTTAAACCCAGCTCGAGCAATCCCGAGGGCGGCATCGAGAAGCGCGAAGCGGCGATTCCGGTCGAGCGCCTGAAGCTGGTGGACCCCGAGTCGGGTAAAGCGACACGGGTGCGCCACCAAATCGTGGACGGCAAGAAAGTGCGGGTCGCCGTCAAAAGTGGCAAGGTGATGGACTGATGGCCGGAATGAAGGATTTATACACCGAAAAGGTGCGCTCGGCGCTGATGGAGCAGTTTAGCTACACCAGTGTAATGGCGGTACCCCGCATCGAGAAAGTGGTGCTCAACCAGGGTCTCGGCGCAAGCAAGGAAGACAGCAAAGCGATTGACAAAGCCTCGAGAGAGATGGGTCTGATTGCGCTGCAAAAGCCAGTCATCACCAAGTCTCGCAAAAGCATCTCCAACTTCAAGCTGCGCGAAGGTCAGAGCGTGGGCCTGAAAGTGACCTTGCGCGGCGCGCGGATGTACACTTTTCTGGACAAGTTGGTCAACGTGGGCCTGCCTAGAATCCGTGATTTTCGCGGCATCAGTGCCAACAGCTTCGATGGGCGCGGCAACTACAACCTGGGCATCAAAGAGCAGCTCATTTTCCCCGAAATCACCTATGATATGGTGGACGCGATTCGCGGCATGGACGTCACCATCGTGACCAGTGCTGCTTCCGACGAAGAAGCGCGCGCGCTTCTCACCGCGATGGGCTTTCCCTTTCGCAAATAAACGCCTTGACTGCGGCGTGATAAAGGTAGAAAAATGGCAAACAAAGGTAAGGTCGTCAAAGTCGAGAAGGACCGCTTCAAGTTCGAGGTGCAAGCCTATCACCGCTGCTCACGCTGTGGTCGCGCTCGAGGCTATTACCGCTTCTTCGGCATGTGCCGCATCTGCATCCGCGAACTGGCCCACAAAGGCGAGTTACCCGGTTTGAGAACGGCGAGCTGGTAGACTGCAACGGATGTTCTCGAGCCACGCATCAACCCACGCATCAACTGCTCGAGCACGCCCGCACCAAGTGAGCATCAAGAAACACGCGAAAGGATACGGACGACGGGTTTCCGGCGTAACCGTCCCTACGCACCGAAACAACAGGGGAAAGTCTTTACCGAGGTTTATCAGAAGGGACAGGAATGGACTCAGGCTCGAGCACTCGAGCAAGCCATTCCCCGCCTTCTGCGGCTCTTGAACCCAGCCTTTCCCCTCCACCAGAAGGTCTTTTTCTCAGGGACCTTTTGCGGAGGACACATGACGAGTGACCCTATTGCAGATATGCTGACCCGCATCCGAAACGGAACCCGGGTTTATAAAGAGAGCGTGGATATCCCCGCTTCCAAGTTCAAAGAGCGCCTCGCGCAAGTGCTCCTAAGCGAAGGCTACGTCTCGAGTGTCGAGCGGGTCAAGGACGACGCTGGAAAGTTTGACGTGTTGCGCGTGGGCCTCAAGTATGGCCACCGCCGTGAGCAGGTCATCAAGCACATCGAGCGCATTTCACGCCCCGGACGCCGCGCTTATGTGGCGCACGAAGATTTGCCCCGTATTCACAAGGGCCTGGGTGTGGCGATTATCTCGACCAGCCAGGGACTCCTGCCGGACCGCGAGGCCCGCAAACTCGGCGTGGGCGGCGAAGTCGTCTGCGTGCTGTACTAAAGGAGGGCGAAGATGTCCCGAATCGGTAAACAACTCATCGCCCTTCCCAGTGGCGTCACCGCCACCATCGAACCCGGCCTGTTCAAGGTCAAGGGTCCCCGTGGCGAACTGACGGTCCCGCATAACCGCGACCTCAGCGTGGCCCAGAACGGCAGCGACCTCGAAGTCACCCGCCCCAGCAACGAGCAGCGCCATAAAGCCCTGCACGGACTGACCCGCAGCTTGATTGCCAACGCGGTTCAGGGCGTCTCGAGCGGTTTTGTAATCAACCTCGAACTCAAGGGCGTGGGCTACCGCGCCAAGCTCACGGGTACCTCCCTCGAGCTGACCATCGGTTATAGCCACTTGGTCGTCGTTGACGCGCCGGCTGGCATCAAATTTGAAGTTCCCGACCCCACGCACATCAACGTGAGCGGCAATGACAAGGAACTGGTGGGTCAAACCGCCGCCAACGTCCGCAAGGTCCGCAAGCCCGACGCCTACCACGGCAAGGGTGTGCGCTTCGTGGGCGAGAAAATCACGCTCAAAGCCGGTAAATCCGGTGCGGGCGGGGGAAAAGGTAAGAAATGAACCTCGCACTGCGTACCAAACGCCGCAAGTTGCGGATTCGCTCGAGCATCAAAACCTCGGTTCGGGCGCGTCTCAGCGTGTTTCGCTCGAGCAAGTACATCTACGCTCAAATCATCGACGATACCCAAGGCGTCACCCTGGCCCAGTTCAGCTCCAAGACCCTCAAGGTCGAGGGCGACAAGACGGCTGCGGCCACCGCTGTGGGTAAAGCCATCGCCGAAGCCGCACTGGCCAAAGGTGTGAAGCAAGTAGTGTTTGACCGGGGCGAGTACAAGTACCACGGTCGTATCAAAGCGCTGGCAGAAGCCGCGCGGGAGGGTGGCCTTGACTTCTAACCGCAGACCGGACCGCGAGCGCGAACGTGAAGCCAGCGAGTTCGAAGAAAAAATGATTACGGTAAACCGTACCGCTAAAACCTATCAGGGAGGGCGACGCTTCCGCTTCGCTGCGCTGGTGGTGCTGGGCGACCGCAATGGTCGGGTCGGCATGGGCATCGGTAAAGCTAAAGAAGTTCCCGTTGCCATTGAGAAAGCCAAAGCGGTGGCCCGCAAGAACATGATGCACGTTCCGGTGGAGAACGGCACCATTCCTCACGACATCGTGGGCATCAGCACCGCCAGCCAGGTGATTCTCAAGCCCGCTGGCCCCGGTACCGGCGTGATTGCCGGAAGCGTGCCTCGAGCCATTGCCGAACTGGCGGGTATCACCAACTTGTTGAGTAAGGAACTCGGCTCGAGAAATCAGGTCAACGTCGCTTACGCGGTGTTTGACGGCTTCAAAAAGCTGCGTACCGCCAAGCAGATGGCCGCTCTGAAAGGGGTCACTCCATGAAGATACGTCTCAAAAGCAGCGTGATTGGTCGCAAGCCCAATCAGGTGGCGACCCTCAAGGCGCTGGGCCTGCGTAAAATTGGGGACGAGCGAGAGATTTCGCTCGAGAACCCCGCCATGAAGGGCATGTTTGACAAGGTCAAGTTCATGCTCGAGGTGACAGAATGAAACTCGGAGACCTGAAACCCAACGAAGGGTCACGCCGTGACCGCAAGCGGGTAGGCCGGGGTCCCGGCGGTACCGACAAAACTGCCGGACGCGGACACAAGGGCCAGAAAGCCCGAAGTGGCGCGGGCAAGGGGCACTTTTTTGAGGGGGGCCGCTCGAGCCTGCTCTCGAGGCTGCCCAAGCGCGGTTTTAACCACGTTGGCACCGAATACTGGCTGGTCAACCTCAACACGCTCGAGCAGCGTTTCGAGGCCGGAGTGACCATCACCAAGGAAGACTTGGTGGCCTCGGGATTGGTTCGCAACCTGAGCCGCCCGATTAAACTTCTCGCTCGAGGTGAGGTGAGCGCAGCCTTCACCGTTCATGTGGACGCGGCAAGTGCGGGTGCGGTGGCCAAAATCGTGGCGGCGGGTGGCCAAGTGGTTCTTCCCGAAGTGGTCTCGCTCGAGGCTGGAGAGCCTGTTGCCGGAGCACAGGAGACCTGATGCTTCGCGCCTTCCGTGACGCATTTCGCATCCCCGAATTGCAGCGGAGGTTCCTGTTCACATTGCTGTTGCTGGCTGTCTACCGCTTGGGGAGTCTCATTCCCACCCCAGGCGTCAACCCAGCCGAAGTGAGTAAGGCCGCTGGCAGTGCTAGCGGCCTGCTTAACTTAATTAGCAACATCTCGGGTGGAAACCTCAGCCAGTTCAGCGTGTTCGCGCTGGGGGTGCTGCCGTATATCACCGCCAGCATCGTGATTCAGATTCTGACCACCGCCGTTCCCGCGCTCGAGAAGCTGCAAAAAGAGGGCGAGGAAGGCCGCAAGAAAATCAGCCAGTACACCCGTTACTCGGCCATCGTTCTGGGCGCGTTCCAGGCGTTTTTCTTCGCGGTGGCGGTGCTGGGCAGCAACAACGGTGCTTACCTGCTTCCTGGCTGGGAACCTAACACCCTTTTTTACATCAACGTGGTGCTGACCCAGGTGGCGGGTATTGCCCTGACCCTATGGCTGGGTGAGCGCATCTCTGAAGTGGGCATCGGGAACGGCATCAGCCTGATTATCTTTTCAGGCATCGTCACCCGCTTTCCACAAGCGATTGGGCAGATTATCGAGCTGTTCCGGCAGGGTTCGGTTTCACTGCTGGCTCTGGTAGCCTTCATCGTCATCATTCTGGCGGTCATCGCCGGAATCGTGTTCGTGCAGCAGGCCGAGCGGCGCATTCCGGTGCAGTACGCCCGCAAGGAAGTGGGCGGCAAGCAGTACGGGGGTCAGCAGACCTACCTGCCCATCAAGGTCAATCAGGCGGGTGTGATTCCGGTCATCTTCGCCTCGGCCATGCTAGCTATTCCGCAGTTCATCGCCTCGGCGGTGCAAACCAGCAATCCGGGGTTGTACCGCTTCCTCGAGACCTACTTCATTCGTACCACTGGGCCAGGTCTCATCGTTGAAGTGCTGCTGATTGTCGGGTTTACCTACCTGTACAACAGCATCCAGTTCGATGCCCGCCGGGTGGCTGAAAACCTGCGCGAGTCCGGCGGCTTTGTTCCAGGGGTGCGCCCCGGCGTAGCGACCATGGATTATCTCAAAACCATCAGCTCGAGGCTCTCCTTGTGGGGCGCGTTCTTCCTGGCGATTCTCTACGTGGTGCCGCAGATTTTGTCCAGTGCCACTGGCATCACCGGAGCCACTGCGTTCGCCTTCTCGGGAACCGGACTGCTCATTGTGGTGGGGGTCGCGCTGGATACACTCAAGCAGGTCGAGGCGCAGCTCACGGTGCGCTCCTACGGCGGATTCATCTCCAAGGGCCGTCTTCGGGGCCGTATTTGAGGCGCTCGAGCAGCTTCTGAATAAGGACCTAGTGTGGGCGGGAGACTTTCTTCTCCTGCCCATTTTTAGCCTGAAATGAGAACATCTCAAATACAAGGCTCGAGGGGGCAAACGGTGCAAAAAAATCAAACCATCATCTTTCTAGGTCCACCGGGAGCAGGCAAAGGGACTCAGGCCGAGCGTTTGGCGCTCGAGAAGGGGCTGGTCAAAATCAGCACCGGCGACATGATGCGGGCCGAAGCTGCCAGCGGCAGTGAATTGGGGGTATTGGTCGCTCCGCTACTAGCGGCAGGTTCGCTGGTTCCCGATGAACTTTTACTGCCCATCGTGAGCGCAGCCCTCTCGAGTATATCGCCCCTGCGGGTGGTGCTCGACGGCTTTCCTCGCAATCCCAATCAGGCTAAAGTGCTCGATGAAACCCTCGAGTCCTTGCATACCGGGGTGAATAAAGTCATTCTGCTCGAGGTCCCCGAAGAGGTGGTCATCAGCCGCATCGTGACCAGGGGGGCCAGTTCGGGCCGTTCGGACGACACCGAAGATACCGCAAGGGCGCGTCAGCAGGTTTACCTGGCCGAAACCCAGCCACTGGTGGACTTTTACGACTCACAGGGCAAGTTGGCTCGAGTGAGTGGCATGGGCAGCATGGATGAGGTTTACGGGCGCATTCTCGAGGTGATGGCCGCGCTCGAACCCCTCAAAAGCGCCCTTTGAGCAAGAAGAACGAGAAGTGTGAGACATAGCGTTACGAATCTCACCTTCATTGTTGGACTTCACGGGCATAGTGAGTTGGAAAAGCCAACGGTCAGCTAGCTCGAGCGCTTGAAACACCGTGCAAAGGATGCTACACTTGGCTTTGGCTTTTTTTAGGCCAGAGCACCTTTGAAAGAGGACAGCCGGAGGCTGCGTGGCAAAAAGAGTTTTCAGAGAACCGCGCGAAAAGCGCGACAAAAAGGAACAGGACGTTATCAGGGCCGAAGGCACCATTACCGAAGCTCTGCCTAATACCATGTTCCGGGTGGACCTCGAGACCGGGCATAACATCCTGGCGACCATCAGCGGCAAGATGCGGATTCACTACATCCGAATTCTGCCGGGAGATAAGGTGGTGCTCGAGATTCCGACGATGGACCCTACGCGCGGACGCATTGTTTATCGCAAATAATATTTGTGGTAGATAGTGTTCGGTACGTAAGGCATTTAACTACTTTGACACGACCAGCAGGCGGGAGTTTGCTGTAAGTGAAATCTCTGGGTCCAGAACAATTTGGGCTAGAGGTGTAGCGCTGCTCAGGGACCGCCTAAGCACTCGAGAACCACCCCGCACCACCGGGTGAAGCTCGAGAGTACGGCAGAGTGAAGGCTGCGCGAAGGAGAACGGCATGAAGGTCAGGACATCGGTCAAGAAGATGTGCGACAAGTGCAAAATCATCCGTCGCCACGGGCGTGTGCTGGTGATTTGCGAGAACGTCAAGCACAAGCAGCGTCAGGGTTAAGGCGAGGACAGATAATGGCAAGAATTGCTGGTGTAGATATTCCCCGTGAAAAGCGCGTTGAAGTGGCGCTCACTTACATTTTCGGTATCGGCCCAACCCGTGCCAAAGCGGTGCTCGAGGCCAGCGGGGTCAATCCCGACACAAGGGTTAAGGCGCTGACCGAAGCCGAAATCACCCGTCTACGCGACGCGGTAGAAAAGAACTACAAAGTCGAGGGCGACCTCAAGAGTGAGATTGGTCAAAACATCAAGCGCTTGATGGACATCGGCAGCTACCGGGGCTTACGCCACCGCCGTGGCCTGCCAGTGCGCGGCCAACGCACCAAGACCAACGCCCGTACCCGCAAGGGACCCAAGAAGACAGTGGCTGGCAAGAAAAAAGCCGCCCGGAAATAAGCGAGGTAATTTGTGGCTAAAGCAGCACAAGGCAAAGGTAAGGCCAAGCCCAAGCGCCGCAACGTCTCGCACGGGCGGGCTTACATTCATGCGTCTTACAACAACACCATCGTCACCATCACCGACATGGACGGCAACTCGCTGGCCTGGTCGTCGGGTGGAAGCATCGGCTACAAGGGCAGCAAGAAGGGTACGCCCTACGCCGCCCAACTTGCGGCTGCCGACGCAGTGAAAAAAGCGCAGAGCTACGGCATGAATCAGGTAGAAGTAGTGGTTAGGGGTGCGGGTTCGGGCCGTGAACAGGCGATTCGCGCCATTCAGGCCAGCGGTGTGGACGTCAAGTCCATCATGGACGACACCCCGGTTCCGCACAACGGTTGCCGCGTTCCTAAAAAGGACATGGATTAACCGTCCGATTTAACATCGCACCACCGAGCGGGTGGGCGGATGTGATTTGCGCTCGAGTGGAGCATCAATGCTCGCAACGATACACCAGGCTCGAGCGCTGCACATCACTAACAGGAGTGAATGGGAATGGGTAATTTTCACAGTCCAATCGTTAAAATGAGCCGCCGTGAGGGCATTAACCTCGCGGAGACCGACAAGGTTCAAAAGTATCTCGACAAGCGTCCTTACCCACCGGGACAACACGGTCAGCGCCGCAAGGGTCGCCCCAGCGACTACTCGGTGCGACTGCGCGAAAAGCAGAAACTGGCCCGTTTGTACGGCGTCGGTGAAAAGCAGTTCCGCAACCTGTTCGAGGAAGCCTCCAACATTCCGGGCGTGACCGGCACGGTGTTCTTGCAGCTCCTCGAGAGCCGACTGGACAACGTGGTGTTCCGCTTGGGTCTGGCCAGCACCCGCCGTCAGGCCCGTCAGTTTGTGGGCCACGGCCATATTCTGGTCAACGGTAAAAAGGTGGACGTGTCCTCGTTCCGGGTCAGGCAGGGCGACGAAATCAGCGTCCACGCCAAGAGCCGCTCGATGGGCTTCGTGCTGCAAAACGTGGAAGCGGGCAAAAAGCGCCGCACCAGCCCCTGGCTGTCGTTCAACCCCGACACGCTCAGCGGTCAGTTCATGCGCCCCCCCGCTCGAGAAGATTTAGCCTTGCCCATCAACGAGAACTTTATCATCGAGTACTACTCACGATAAATTCGCACCGCAGCGGAGCGAAGTTGACCCTCGAGCATGAGGGTTTCGGATTTTGCTCTGAAAGCATCTACAGTTAATAGGAGGCCGCGTGGAGAACCGCAAACCGCAGCTTAAGGCCCGTATCGAGGGGAATTACGGCGAGTTCACGCTCGAGCCGCTGGCACGCGGCTATGGGGTAACTCTCGGCAACCCCCTACGCCGTATTCTGCTCTCGAGCATCCCCGGCACGGCGGTGACCAGCGTCTACATC
>Ga0209724_1002997_pt1 | contig 14069 bp, 16 predicted proteins | sample grotaG_FD_184143 | JGI IMG/M metagenome (GOLD analysis project Ga0209724, IMG submission 184143) | Glacier valley bacterial and archeal communities from Borup Fiord, Nunavut, Canada, to study Microbial Dark Matter (Phase II) -... | ecosystem: Environmental > Aquatic > Freshwater > Ice > Glacier ...
TGAGCAAGACCTTCCCGGCCGGGGCCGTGCGCGAGGCGATGGCCGCCGGGCAGCGCTGCTTCGGTGAAAACTATGTGCAGGAAGGCGTCGACAAGATCGCTGCGCTCGGCGACCTGCGGGGCGAGATCGAGTGGCACCTGATCGGGCCGCTGCAGAGCAACAAGACTCGCATCGTGGCCGAGCAGTTCGACTGGGTTCAGTCGATCGACCGGCTGAAGATCGCCGAGCGGCTGAGCGCCCAGCGGCCTGTCGGGCGTGGGCCGCTGTCGGTGTGCGTGCAGGTCAACATCAGCGGCGAAGCGACGAAGCACGGCGTCGCGCCCGGCGAAGCGGCCGCGCTGGCGCAAGCCGTGGCGGCACTGCCGAACCTGCGCCTGCGCGGGCTGATGGCGGTTCCGGAAGGGGCGGGTGATGACGCGGCTGGACGCCGGCCGCATCGTGCCTTGCACGAGCTGTTCGAAGCGCTGCGCGGCGAAGGGCTCGATCTCGACACGCTCTCGACCGGCATGAGCGGCGACCTCGAAGCGGCCATCGCAGAGGGCTCGACCATGGTTCGCGTCGGCACGGCGATCTTCGGCGGCCGGCCATAGCCCGTGCGATGCGGGTCGCGTCGAGGGCGCTGGCTACACTGAAACGATGACGGACACGATCGCGTTCATCGGCGGCGGCAACATGGCCAGCGCCATCCTCGGCGGCCTCGTTGCCGCAGGGCATTCGCGCAGCGGGCTGCTCGTGGTCGAGCCGATGCCGGCGCAACGGGCGCTGCTCGAGGAGCGCTTCGGCATACACGCTTCCGCCGAGGCCGACGCGGCATTGGCCGACGCGCGCCTCGTGGTCTGGGCCGTCAAGCCGCAGCTGTTCGCCGCAGCGGCTGCGCCGTGCCGCCTGCACGTCGGCCATGCGCTGCAGGTGAGCGTGATGGCCGGCATACGCAGCGACGCGCTCGTTGCGGCGACCGGCAGCGAGCGGGTGGTGCGCACGATGCCGAACACGCCCGCGCTCGTCGGCGCCGGCATCGCGGCCCTGTTCGCGCGCGATGCGGTGAGCGCAACGGAGCGCGCCGAGGTCGAGTCGCTGCTGGCGCCGACCGGGCAGACCGTCTGGGTCGGTGAAGAGGAGCAGCTCGATGCGGTGACCGCCATCTCGGGCTCGGGCCCGGCCTACGTGTTCCACCTCATCGAAGCGATGCTGGCGGCGGCGCGCGAAGCGGGCCTGCCCGAAGCCACTGCACGCCGCCTCGCGGTGCAGACGGTGGCCGGCTCGGCGGCACTCGCTGCCGCGTCGACCGAATCGCCCGAGACCCTGCGCAAGAGCGTCACTTCGCCCGGTGGCACCACGTTCGCGGCAATGACCGTGCTCGAGGCACGCGGTGTCAAGGAGGCGCTCGTCGCCGCCATGCGCGCTGCACGAGCCAGGGCCCACGAGCTCGGCGACGCTTTCGGCACGCCTTCCGCCTGAGGGCCGAAGCGCGGGTGGCGGACCACGCCGCCGGCAACGGACCGTCAGGGGCGAGCGCCTACAGTCTTGCCCTGGCGCCGGCCACGAGCAGGCGCTGCACCGCCCGCCACAACGAGCCGAGACCATGAGCTATCTCTCCTACCTCACGCCCACGGCCACGAGCCCGTGGCACACCTACCTCTCGCAGGTCGACCGCGTGCTGCCCTATCTCGGGCCGCTCGCGCGCTGGTCGGAAACGTTGAAGCGCCCGAAGCGCGCGCTCATCGTCGACGTGCCGATCGAGATGGACAACGGCTCGGTCGCCCACTTCGAGGGCTTCCGCGTCCAGCACAACCTTTCGCGCGGCCCGGGCAAGGGCGGCGTGCGCTTTCACCCGGACGTGACGCTCGAGGAAGTGATGGCGCTCTCGGCCTGGATGACCGTCAAGTGCGCGGCGGTGAACCTGCCGTACGGCGGCGCCAAGGGTGGCATTCGCGTCGACCCGAAGCTGCTCTCGATGAAGGAGCTCGAGCGCATGACGCGCCGCTACACCAGCGAGATCGGCATCATCATCGGCCCGCAGCGCGACATCCCCGCGCCCGACGTGAACACCAACGGCCAGATCATGGCGTGGATGATGGACACGTACTCGATGAACACCGGAACCACCGCGACCGGCGTCGTGACCGGCAAGCCGATCCATCTCGGCGGTTCGCTCGGCCGCGTCAAGGCCACTGGCCGCGGCGTGTTCGTCACAGGCCGCGAAGCCGCACGACGCATCGGCCTGAACCTCGACGGCGCACGTGTCGCGGTGCAGGGCATGGGCAACGTGGGCGCCTCGGCGGCCGAGCTGTTCGTGCAGTCGGGCGCCAAGCTCGTCGCGATGCAGGACCATACCGGCACGATGGTGAACGCGAACGGCTTCGACATGGCCAGCACCATGGGCGCCATCACGCACGATGCCGGCATCTCGAACGTGAAGGGCGGCGACGTCATCGACAACGAGGCGTTCTGGGACGTCGAATGCGACATCCTCATTCCCGCCGCCCTCGAAGGCCAGATCACGCCCGAGCGGGCGGGCCGGATCAGGGCCAGACTGGTGCTCGAAGGCGCCAACGGGCCGACGCTGCCCGAGGCCGACGACGTGCTCGGCGACCGTGGTGTCCTGGTCGTGCCCGACGTGATCTGCAACGCCGGCGGCGTGACGGTGAGCTACTTCGAATGGGTGCAGGACTTCTCGAGCTTCTTCTGGACCGAAGACGAGATCAACGTGCGGCTCGACAAGATCATGGTCGACGCGCTGCGCAAGATCTGGGAGACGGCCGACCGACACAAGATCAGCCTGCGTACCGCCACCTTCGCCGTGGCCTGCGAGCGCATCCTGATCGCTCGCGAGGAACGCGGCCTCTATCCGTAGGCTCGGCCGCCCGATCCGGATGCCCCGACAGGGCTGCTCCCTCCCGCTGCGATGCCCTCCCTCCGCGAGGGAGGGTCCGACCTCTTCGGGGGCGCTTCAAAGATCGACCGGCAACGGGCTCGGCGCCTTCACCTCCTCGAGCGCGATCATCGAGCGCACATCGTCGACGCCCGGAATCTGCATCAGCCGGTCGGTGAGGAATTGCGACAGGCTTTTCAGGTCGTGGGCCACGACCTTGAGCAGATAGTCGGAGTCGCCCGAGACGGCGTGGCATTCGAGGATTTGCGGCGAGGCGGCGATCTCCTTCTCGATCTCGCGCACGCGCCCGAACTGGTCGCCGGCGATGCGCACGCTCACGTACGCCGTAACGCCCAAGCCCAGGGCCTCGGCGTCGACCCGAGCCGCGTAGCCGCGAATCACGCCCCGCTCCTCGAGCGCGCGCAGGCGGCGAAAGCACTGCGGCGCGGAAAGATGCACCGCCGCCGCCAACTCCACGTTGCTGGCACGGCCGGATCGTTGAAGGACCGTGAGGATCTTGCGATCGGAAGCGCTGAGAGATGCTGCCATCGACGAATTATCGGCTACGGACGCAAGGATCGTGCGTATCCGGAACCGTTGATGCATGGATTGGAAAGCACCTTTCGCTCGCGCCTGGCTAAAGTCATGGCATCGCAACGACGCCTCACCGGAGCCTTCATGACCACCGCCGCCCGCGCCGCCGCCCTCAATTCCCGCACCGATCTGCGCGACGTGTCCGTCGCTCTCGAACGCCGCCACGGCGCACGCAACTACGACCCGCTGGCGGTCACGCTCGAGCGCGGCGAAGGCGTGTGGCTATGGGACACGCAGGGCCGTCGCTACCTCGACATGATGTCGGCGTACTCGGCAGTGAGCTTCGGCCACTCGCACCCGGTGCTGGTCGAAGTGCTTCGCGAGCAGGCCGGCCGGCTGGCCGTCACCAGCCGCGCCTTCCACACCGCACGGCTCGGCCCGTTCCTGCAGCGCCTGTGCCGCATGACAGGCATGGACCGCGCGCTGCCGATGAACACCGGCGCTGAGGCGGTCGAAACGGCGATCAAGGCGGCCCGCAAATGGGCCTACCAGGTCAAGGGCGTGCCCGACGGCCAAGCCCAGATCCTCGTGGCCGCCGGCAACTTCGCCGGCCGCACCACGACGATCGTGAGCTTTTCGAGCGAAGCGCAATACCGCGAGGGCTTCGGCCCGTTCACGCCGGGTTTCGCCAGCGTGCCTTTCGGCGACGTGGCTGCGCTCGAAGCGGCCATCACGCCGAGCACCGCTGCCTTTCTCGTCGAGCCGGTACAGGGCGAGGCCGGCATCGTCGTGCCGCCGGCCGGGTACCTGCGGGCCGTGCGCGAGATCTGCACCCGCCACAACGTGCTCATGATCGCCGACGAGGTGCAGACCGGCCTCGGCCGCACCGGCGCCATCCTCGCCTGCGACCACGAAGGCGTGCGGCCCGACGGCCTCACGCTCGGCAAGGCGCTCGGCGGTGGCCTGCTGCCGGTGAGCGCCTTTCTCGCCCGCGAAGACGTGATGGCCGTGTTTCGGCCTGGCGACCACGGCAGCACGTTCGGTGGCAACCCGCTCGCTGCGGCCGTGGGCGAGGCGGCGCTGGCGTTGCTCGAGAACGGCCCGTTCTGCGCCAACGCCACCACGCAAGGTGAGTACCTGCTTTCGCGCCTGCGTAGCCTGCGTCATCCAGCCATCACCGGTATTCGCGGGCTGGGTCTGTTCGTCGGCGTCGATTTCGATCCGGCGTTCGCCAGCGCGCGCCGCATCTGCGACGAACTCGTCGGCCTGGGCGTGCTGACCAAGGACACGCACGGCACCGTGGTGCGGCTGGCACCGGCGCTCACCATCGAACGCGCCGAGATCGACTTCGCCGTCGAGGCGTTGAGCAAGGCTCTGCAGGCGATCGAAGCTGCGGAGCCGGTTGCGGCCTGAGCGGCGCCCGGCATCAGCGCGGGAAGAAGTCGGCGGCGACGCCGGCGAAGACCGCGAAGCCGAGCCAGTGGTTGAGTCGGAAGGCGCGAAAGCACCCGTCTCGGCTGCGGGAGCGGATGAGCGTGTAGTGCCAGAGCGCGATCAGCGCGGCAATGGCCAGCCCGACCGCGTACGGCAGCCGAAGCCCTTCGCGGTAGCCGAGCACCGACCAGATCGCGAGAAAGGCGGCGTAGAACGCCATCACGCCGGCCACGTCGAAGCGGCCGAGCGTGATCGCCGAGGTCTTGATGCCGATCCGCAGGTCGTCGTCGCGGTCGACCATCGCGTACTCGGTGTCGTAGGCGAGCACCCAGAACAGATTGCCGAGCAGCAACCACCCCGCGAGTGCCGGCACGTGGCCCTGCACCGCCGCGAAGGCCATCGGAATGCCGAAGCTGAAGGCGACTCCGAGGACGGCCTGCGGCATCGCGAACACTCGTTTGCTGAACGGGTAGGCCAGGGTCACGGCGACAGCGGCGAAGCTCCAGGCGATGGCGGCCCGGTTCGTCGTGAGCACCAGCGCGAAAGCCAGCAGCGCGAGCACCGCGCCCAGTACCAGCGCCTCGCGTGGCGAAACCGCGCCGCTCGTCACCGGCCGCGCCGCGGTGCGCTTCACGTGCCGGTCGAATTCGCGATCGGCCACGTCGTTGAAGGCGCAGCCGGCGCTGCGCATCATGAACGTGCCGAGCGCGAATACCGTCAGCAGGTGCCAGCCCGGAAAGCCGCCGGCCGCGATCCACAAGGCCGAGAGCGTCGGCCAGAGCAGCAGCAAGGTGCCGGCCGGCCGGTCCCAGCGGATCAGGTCGAGCCAGAGGGTGCGGCGTGATGTCCTGCGCGGCTTCGGCCCGGCTTCTTTACCCGGCGGCTGTCCGCGAGGCGCAGCATCGACGCGTTCCCTATTCACCACTCGATCCGGAGACATTCATGAAGACCACGATTCTCGCCGTGACGCTGGTGGCCGCCGCCTTCGCTGCGGCGGCCCCGGCCCCGGCCCGGGCCCAGGTCAGCGCCAGCATCGGCATCAATCAGCCGGGTGTCTACGGCCGCATCAACATCGGCGACATGTCGCCGCCGGCGCTTTATCGCACCGAGCCGGTCATCATTTACCAGCCTCGCGTGGTGGTGCAACAGCAGCCGGTGTACCTCTATGTGCCGCCGGTCCAGCAGCAGAACTGGCGCCGCTACTGCGGCCGCTACGGCGCCTGCGGCCAGCCTGTCTACTTCGTGCGCGACGACTGGGTGCGCGAGCGCTACGAGCACGAGCATCCGGGCTGGGACCGGGGCCGGCATCGCGGCTGGGATCGTCACGACGACCGCGGCCACGACAGCGATCGTGACGATGGAGACCGCGGCCCGGGTCACGGCCGTGGCCATGACAAAGATAAGCACAAAGACAAAGACAAAGGCCGGTGAGCTGCGACCGTTACCTCATCGACCCGAGAACAGCCCGATCACGTTGAGGGCGCCGATGAACGTGTCGAGCCGGCGCTTGCGGAAGTCGGCGCGTGGCACGACGCCGTCGGCGCCGAACTCGAGTGTCTGCGCGCGCTGAAGCCCGTCGCGCGGCCATGCCGGCGCGTCGAGGGGCGCGGGTATGCCGTCGCGGGCGAAGGCGACGCAGTAATCGGCCATCCTTAGAGAGGCGGCACGGTCGGCTTCGGTGAGCGGCGCGCCGGGACAGCCGCAGCCGTCGCCGAGGTCGAATACTGCCGCGATCTCGTCGCCGTGCGGCACGCCGCTGTCGAGTTGCGGCCGCAGGTTGTCGGCGACGCGGCTGAAGTGGTAGCGCGAGGTCGGCGCGTGCGTCACGTGCAAGTACGCGATGCGAGGCGCATAGGCCGCGAACGCCACGTCTGTGACGACCTCGCGGCCGAGCGCGGCTTCGTCGTCCTGCCCCGAATAGAGCGGGTTGATGGCAACGCGTGCTGCGCCCAGCCTTTCATCAAAGCGGCAGGATCGACGCCGAAGGCGACCGCCACGCTCGCCTCGTCGCTGTTGCTGCCGACGATCAGCGGCAGCTCCACTTCTCGACCGCTTTTGAACGCGGTAAGGATCGGCTCGGGCAGAGCTGCGTCGCCCACGACGAGGCTGGGCGACAGCACGAGCTTGCCTTTGGCGAGTTCGGTGTAGCGATCGGCCGGGATCGCGCGCAGCTGCAGGGGCGTGGCGTCGGCACCGCCCAGGCCGGCGGCGCTCGCGATGCCGGTGCCGGCCGCTCGCGCCTTCGCGCGCGGGTGGCTGGGAATGCCGTAGGCTCTCTGCGTGATCCCGCGATGGAACAGGCCTCTCGCCAGCGGAGAGGTGAGCAGCGCGAGCACGCTCTGCGCGCCGGCCGACTCGCCGAAGACCGTCATGTTCTTCGCGTCGCCGCCCAACGCCGAGATGTTCGCCTGCACCCAGCGCAGCGCCGCGATCTGGTCGAGCAAGCCGAAGTTGACCGGCCCGTTCAGCTACGTGCGGTCGAGTGCAGGATGCGAGAAAAAGCCGAGCGCACCGAGCCGGTAGTTGAAGGTGGCGACGACCGCGCCGCGCTTTGCCAAGGCTGTTCCGTTGTACAGGTTTTGGCTGCCGGCGCCGATGACGAACGCGCCGCCGTGGATCCACACCATCGCCGGCAACTTCGCACCCGCGTCGGCGAGCGGCGTCCAGACGTTGAGGAAGAGGCAATCCTCCGACGTGGGCCCCGGGTCGCCGGCCTGGTCGACGGAGATGCCGCGGTCCTGCGGGCAGCCCTTGCCGAAGGCCGTCGCCTCACGCCCGCCGGTTCATGCCGTGGCTGGCTGCGGCGGCCGCCAGCGCAGCTCGCCGACCGGCGCGGCCGCGAACGGCAGGCCGCGAAAGACGGCGACGCTGTCGTTCGCCGAGCCGGCCACCACGCCCTCCGTGGTCGTCATTGGGGGCGAGCCCTGCGCCGCCGCGACACCTGCACCGAACGTTGCGCCGGCGAACAAGAGCGCCGCGATCGCCCGCTGCACAAGAGCGATGCGTGCCGCCACCACGCCTAAGCCTCGAGCTGCTTCTGGAATACCAGCCCCGCGTGCTCGCGCAGGGCATGGAATCTGATCTTCGGCCAGTTGGTTTCGATGGCGCGCAACTCAGGTGCGTACTCCACGAGCACCGTCGGCGCATCGACGGCGTCGTAGGCGACGCGATGCTGGTTGCCGTCGATGAAGCGCTGCAGCTCCTTCGCGCCGCCGTCTTCCGGCTCGCAGGTGACCCAGCGCGCGACCTGGAAGCGGCTCGGCATGATCCGCGCCTTGACGCCGTACTCGTGCTCGAGCCGATGCGCCACGACCTCGAACTGCAGCTGGCCGACGGCGCCGAGCAGCAGCGCCGAACCGGCCACCGGCCGGAACACCTGGATCGCGCCTTCTTCGCCGAGCTGCGTCAGGCCGGCGCGAAGCTGCTTGGTGCGCAGCGGGTCGGCGACCTCGACCGAGCGGAACATTTCGGGCGCGAAGAACGGCAGCCCCGTGTACTGGAGCTGCTCGCCTTCGGTCAGCGTGTCGCCGAGCTGGAGCACGCCGTGGTTCGGGATGCCGATGATGTCGCCGGCGAAGGCTTCGTCGAGCAACTCGCGGCGCTGGCTCAGAAAGCTCACCACGGTGTTCGGTCGCATCTCCTTGCCGGAGCGCACGACCTTCAAACGCATGCCGCGTTCGAAGTGGCCCGAAGCCACACGCAGGAAGGCGATGCGGTCGCGGTGCGCCGGGTCCATGTTGGCCTGGATCTTGAACACGACGCCGCTGAACTTCGGTTCGTCGGGATGCACCGTGCGCTGCGTGGCAACGCGGTCGCCGGGCGGCGGCGCCAGGTCGACGAGCGCATCGAGCACCTCGCGCACGCCGAAGTTGTTGACGGCCGAGCCGAAGAACATCGGCGTCTGCCGGCCCGACAGAAACGCCTCGCGATCGAACGGCGGCGCAGCATCGGTGAGCAACGCGATCTCTCCTTCGGCTTGGGCGTACTGCGCGCCGAAGCGGGCGGCGTATTCGGGGTTGTCGAGGCCGGGCAGGATTTCGTCGCCGCCGCCGCTCTCGCGGTCGCGGTCCTGGCCGCCCTTGAAGACGCGCATCTGCTTTTCGCGCAGGTCCATCACGCCGTGGAACGCCTTGCCCATGCCGACGGGCCAGGTGAACGGCACGACCTCCATGCCGAGCTCGCGCTCGATCTCGTCCATGAGCACCAGCGGCTCCTGGACCTCGCGGTCCATCTTGTTCACGAACGTGAGGATCGGCGTTTTGCGGGCGCGGCAGACCTGCAGGAGGCGCCGCGTCTGCGGCTCGACGCCGTTGGCCGCGTCGATCACCATCAGGGCCGCGTCGACGGCGGTGAGCACACGGTAGGTGTCTTCCGAGAAGTCCTGGTGGCCCGGCGTGTCGAGCAGGTTGATGACGCAGCCGCGGTACTCCATCTGCATCACGCTCGACGCTACCGAGATGCCGCGCTGCTTTTCGATCTCCATCCAGTCGGAGGTCGCGTGACGCGAGGCTTTGCGGGCCTTCACCGAGCCGGCGATCTGGATCGCGCCCGAGAACAGCAGCAGCTTTTCGGTGAGCGTGGTCTTGCCGGCGTCGGGGTGGGAAATGATGGCGAAGGTGCGGCGGCGGCGCACTTCTTTCGCAAGCTGAGCGGAAGCGAGATCGTTCATGAGGGCGTGGAGTATCGCCAGAAACCAATCGCGCGGGCGCGCCGAACAGGGCAGACTTCGACCCCGACAACGCGGGCGAAAGGCGGGCGATGAAAGACTCCGATTTCTCGGCTGCGCTGCAATCCCTCGGCTCCCGGCTCGCCGCGAACCAGATCGAGCGGCAGGCTTACTACGGCGAACTGGTGCGGCTGCTGCACCAGCGGTTCCGCCCCTCCCGCGTGAACGTGTGGCGACTGGAGCCCCACCGCCGCGGCGAGGAAAAGCTGCTCGCTTGCGTTGCGGAATTCAGCCCCGACCCGGACGCCTCGCTCCGGCGCGACACGCTCACCGAAGCCGAGTTCCGGCTTTATCTCGAGGTGCTGTCGCGCGGCGGCGTCTATATCAGCAACGACACGCTTTCAGACCCCACGCTGGCGTCGATGCGCGCGAGCTATCTGGTGCCGAGCAATGTGCTGGCGTTGATGGACGCGGCGATCGCAATCAACGGCATGGTGGTCGGCGTGATCTGCTGCGAGCAGATCGGGCACACCCGCGAATGGCGCCAACGGGAGGTGACGGCGCTGATACGCAGCATCGCCACGGTCAACGTGCACCTGGCGCGGCTGCAGGCCGAAGACAGCCGCGGCGGCGGCCTGCCGAGCTAAGCGGCGCCCACCGGCGCTTCACTCGAGCAGGCTGCGCAGCATCCATGCCGTCTGCTCGTGCACGGCGAGGCGCTGGGTGAGCAGGTCGGCCGTGGGCTCGTCGTGCGCGGCGTCGGCGAGCGGGAAGATGCTGCGCGCCGTGCGCGCCACGGCCTCGTGGCCCTGCACCAGAACGGCCACCATCTCAAGCGCCTTCGGCGGCTCCTGCGGCGCGTCGGGCAGCGAGCTCAATGCGGCGAACTGCGCATACGAACCCGGCGCCGGATGGCCGAGCGACCGGATGCGCTCGGCGACCGGATCGACCGCGTTCCACAACTCGGTGTACTGCGCCATGAACATCTGGTGCAGCGTGTTGAACATCGGCCCGGTCACGTTCCAGTGGAAGTTGTGGGTCGTGAGGTAGAGCGTGTAGGTGTCGGCGAGCAGTTTCGAAAGCCCGGCGACGATCGCCGCCCGATCGCCTTCTGCAATGCCGATGTTGATGCGCGGTGCGGTGCTGGCCATGAACGGTCTCCGTCGATGAAATAAGCGGGAGAGTACGCTTGAACTCGGCAGAGCGAGATTGCAAATATGCAGCGCCGCCATAGGGCTCGCAAAGGCTCGATGCGCGGCAGGGTCACGCCCGGCCTATCGTCGCGCTGCACTCCGCCCGTACGGGCGGATCGCCGCCGGAGACGCACCCATGTCCGACACCGCCCCGCTCCGCCTCACCGACGACGTGATCGCCGCCTTCGCGAACACGCCCGACCCACGCCTGCGCGAAATCCTGGCCTCGCTCGTCAAGCACCTGCACGCCTTCGCGCGTGAGGTCGACCTCACGCCCTCCGAGTGGCTCGCCGGCATCCGTTTCCTGGGCGACGTCGGCAGCATCTCGACGGCGATGCGGTCCGAGTTCGTCCTGCTCTCCGACACGCTCGGCGTCTCGATGATGGTCGTGGCCTTGGAGCAGGCACGTCTGGGCGCCGCCGAGGGCTCCGAGGAGCCCACCGAGGCCACCGTCGAAGGCCCTTTCCACTGGCCGGGCGCGCCCGAGCTGCCACTCGGCAGCGACATCGGCACGCTGATCCCGGGCGAGCCCACGCTTTACAGGGGCCGCGTCACCGACTGCGAAGGCCGGCCGGTCGCCGGTGCCGAGCTCGAGGTCTGGTCGAGCGACGGCGAAGGCATGTACGACATGCAGCATCCCGAGCCGGCGATGAAAGGTCGCGCGCGCTTTCGCACCGACGCCGGCGGCTGCTACACCTTCTGGTCGATCCGGCCGGCCCCCTACCCGATTCCCGACGACGGGCCGGTCGGCGCCATGATGCGTGCAACCCACCGCAGCATCTACCGGCCCGCGCACATGCATGCCCAGGTCTCGGCGCCCGGCCACGTCACGCTCACCACGCATCTGTTCGTCGCCGGCAGTCCTCATCTCCACGACGACGCGGTGTTCGGCAAGCGCGACAGCCTGGTGGTCGATTTCCATCGTCACCCGCCGGGCGTCGCCGCCGACGGCCGTGTGATGGAGGTGACGTATCACTCGGCCAGCTTCGACTTCCGGCTCGCTCCGGTGAAAGCGATTTCGGCGGCGTAAGGCGGGCATGGTTCGTGCACGGATACCGGCTGGTATACCAGCCGCCCTCACTGCCTTGCACCACGACGCCGCATGAACGAAGCCCGCCTGCTGACGCTGGCCGATTGGCACGCCGCCTACGCAGCCGGCGCTTCAGCCGACGATCTGCTGCATCGCCGGCTGCGTCGGCTGATGCTGCAGAGCCCTCCAGCGCTGTGGATCGCGCTGGCCGATTGGCACGCCGCCTACGCAGCCGGCGCTTCAGCCGACGATCTGCTGCATCGCCGGCTGCGTCGGCTGATGCTGCAGAGCCCTCCGGCGCTGTGGGTCGCGCTGGCCGACGCATCCGCGCTCGACGCGCAGCTCGTCGCGCTGGCACGCCTCGCCGCCGCGTACCCGAACCGTGAAGCGGCGCAGCGTGCGCTGCCGCTCTACGGCGTGCCGTTCGCCGTCAAAGACAACATCGACGTCGCCGGTTTCGAGACCACGGCCGCCTGCGCGGCATTCGCCTACCGGCCCGCGCGCAGCGCCGCGGTCGTGGCGCGGCTCGTCGAGGCGGGCGCCGTCTGCCTCGGCAAGACCAACCTCGACCAGTTCGCCACCGGTCTCGCCGGCACGCGCTCGCCCTACGGCCGGCCGGCCAGCGCGTTCGCAGCCGATCGCGTCAGCGGCGGTTCGAGCGCGGGCTCGGCGGTGGCCGTCGCGCGAGGCGACGTCGCCTTCGCGCTCGGCACCGACACGGCCGGCTCGGGCCGCGTGCCGGCCGGCTTCAACCAGGTCGTCGGCCTGAAGCCGACGCCGGGGCGCATCGGCGCCAGCGGCGTCGTGCCGGCCTGCCGCAGCATCGATTGCGTCTCGATCCTCGCGCTCACCGCGAGCGATGCAGCGCACGTGCTCGCGCTGACCGAAGGCCCGGACGCAGCCGACCCGTACAGCGACTTCCGCACCGGGCCGGCGCACTTCGCGCCGAGGTTGCGCATCGGCATCCCGGCCGCTCCCGTGTTCACCGGCGACGCTGCCTACGGCGCCGCGTTCGAGTGCGCCGTGGCCCACCTGCAGTCGCTCGGGCACGACGTGGTGCCGCTCGACTTCGCGCCGCTCGACGCCGTGGCCAGCCTGCTCTACCAGGGCCCGTGGCTGGCCGAGCGACATGCCGTGGTGCAGGCGCTGCTCGAGCGCGACCCGTCGGCGTTCGACCCGACGGTGCGCGCGGTCATCGAAGCCGCGCGCAGCTATTCCGCGACCGACGCGTTTCGCGGCCTCTACCGCCTGCGCGAGGCGCGCCAGGCCAGCCAAGCGCTGTGGTCGACGCACGACCTGCTGATGGTTCCCAGCGCGCCCGGCCACCCCACGCATGCCGAGATCGACGCCGACCCGCGCGGCGCCAACGCCGCGCTCGGCCGCTACACCAACTTCGTCAATCTGCTCGGCTGGTCCGCGATCGCGATGCCTGCGGGCACGGCCGCGCACGGCCTGCCTTTCGGCGTGACCTTCATCGCGCCCGGCGCGAGCGACGCGGCGCTGGCGCGCTTCGGCTGCGAGTGGCAGGCGAGCCTGGCGCTGCCGCTCGGCGCCACGGGCGTGCCGTTCACCGACGCTTCGGGCACAGCCGCCCAGGTGGCTTCGCCGCATCCCGGCGAGCGATCGCAGGCGCCGGCCTGGCCTGCCAGCGAGGCGACGCTGCCGATCGCCGTCGTTGGCGCTCATCTTTCGGGCCTGCCACTCAACGGCCAGCTGGTCGAGCGTGGCGCGCAGCTCGTTGCCGTCACGCGCACGGCACCGGCGTATCGCCTCTACGCACTGCCGGGTACGGTGCCGCCCAGGCCCGGCCTGCTGCGCGCGGTCGAGGGCGGTGCCGCGATCGAGCTCGAGGTGTGGGAGATGCCGATCGAGGCGGTCGGTTCCTTCCTCGCCCTCGTTCCGCCGCCGCTGGGCATCGGCAGCATCGAGCTCGCCGATGGCAGCACCGTGCACGGCTTCGTCTGCGAAGCGCACGCGCTCGCAGGCGCTGAAGACATCACTTCTTTCGGCGGTTGGCGCGCCTGGCTAGCAGGGCGATGACGCCCGCGCAGATCGAGGCCTGCGTCGACGCGGCGTCTGTCGCGCTGGCGCTGCCCATCGCCCCCGAGCATCGGCCCGGCGTGCTCCTCTACTTCGCGCTCGCGGCCAGCCTGGCCGAGGTGGTGCAGGCCGTGCCGCTCGGCCCGCACGACGAGCCCGCCTATGTGTTCACGCCGATCGCGCCGGCCGACCTGCCATGAGCACGTCTCCCGCGACGACTGTCGACGGCTGGCTTGACGCGAGCGCCGGCGCCATCGCGGCCGCGGTGAAAAACGGCAGCGTGGGTGCCGCTGCCGTGGT
>Ga0209724_1002998_pt1 | contig 14062 bp, 17 predicted proteins | sample grotaG_FD_184143 | JGI IMG/M metagenome (GOLD analysis project Ga0209724, IMG submission 184143) | Glacier valley bacterial and archeal communities from Borup Fiord, Nunavut, Canada, to study Microbial Dark Matter (Phase II) -... | ecosystem: Environmental > Aquatic > Freshwater > Ice > Glacier ...
CCGCAAAGCCGTCGAGGCAGCGCACGATCAGCGCGCCGACCCCCGGCGGCCCGCCGAGCTTGTGCGCCGATACCGCGATGAAATCGCCCGGCGGCAATGGCAGCTTTCCGGCTGCCTGGACCGCATCGACGAGCAACCGGCCGCCTGCCGCATCGACCAGCGCGGCGACTTCGGCGAGCGGCTGGACGACCCCGGTTTCGTTGTTCGCCTGCATCACCGCGACAAGCACCGGTGCTGGCGCGGCAGCGAGCAGCGCCGTCAGCGCGGCGAGATCGACACGGCCTGAGCTATCAACTGGGATGACCGTCGCGCCGCGCGCCTGTGCCCGCACCGCATCGTGTTCGACGCCCGATACCAGCAGCGACGCCGCACCCGCCGACGCCAGCGCGAGCCCGATCGCTTCGGTGCCGCCGCCGGTAAAGATCACTGCGCCGGGGGCGCATCCCAGCGCACCGGCAACGCGGTCGCGCGCATCCTCGAGCATGGTCTGCGCGCTCCGCCCGGCGCGGTGGACCGACGACGGATTGGCCCATGCCGCTGCCGCCGCCGTTATGGCGGCAACCGCCGCCGGGTCGATCGGCGCGGTCGCGGCATAGTCGAGATAGGCGGCTTCGGGCATCAACGACTCGGTTTAGATTGGAGCTTTGCGGAGCAACCCTATATAGGGACGATCCGCTGCGCCAAGCAGCCCCCCTTTAACGCCCGTAGGTCCGATGCCCGAAGTTATTTTTCCTGGTCCCGAGGGGCGTCTCGAGGGCCGCTATCAGCCCGCCAACCGCCCACGCGCGCCGGTCGCGATCCTGTTGCAGCCGCACCCGACGCAGGGCACGATGAACCATCCGATCGTGATGGCGATGTACAACACCTTCGTGCGGCGCGGTTTTGCGACATTGCGCTTCAATTTTCGTGGTGTCGGCCGCAGCCAGGGCGTGTTCGACAACGGCATCGGCGAGCTTTCGGATGCCGCCTCGGCGCTCGATTGGATGCAGCAGTTCAATCCCGAAGCCTCAACGACATGGGTCGGCGGTTTCAGCTTCGGCGCGTGGATCGGCATGCAGCTGTTGATGCGGCGTCCCGAAGTGCGCGGCTTCCTGTCGATCGCGCCACCGGCAAACCTGTACGACTTCACCTTCCTCGCTCCATGCCCGTCATCGGGGCTGATCGTCGACGGCGGCGCGGACGAAGTCGTGACCGGTGTCAGCGTGCAAAAGCTGGTCGACAAGCTCAAGACGCAGCGCCACATCACGATCGACCATGCGACGGTGCCCAAGGCGAACCACTTTTTCGAGCATGAAATGCCCGAGCTGATGGGCATCGTCGACGCGTATCTCGACAAGCGGCTGAGCGCAGACCGGTAACCGCTTCACGCCAAGTTCAGCGACGGCACTTCAGGGGACGACGATGCTTCGCTTCCTCCGCTTCGGCATCCTTGCGCTGGTCGCCAGCCTGCTCGCCGTCGAGCCGCTGGCGGCGCAGTCGATCCTGCGCGATGCCGAGACCGAAGCGTTTTTCCGCCAGGTCGCGAAGCCGCTCGAAGTCGCTGCCGGGCTCGATCCGAAGTCGGTACAGATCGTGTTGATCGGCGACCCCAGCATCAACGCCTTCGTCTCGGGCGGCCAGAACATCTATATCCATTCGGGGCTGATCGTTGCTGCCGACAACGTCAACCAGCTGCAAGGCGTCATCGCGCACGAGCTCGGCCATATCGCGGGCGGTCATAATGTCCGGTTCGGCGAGGGCGCAGGACCGGCAACGCGGATCTCGTTGCTGTCGCTGGTCGCCGCCGGGCTACTGATCGCTGCAGGCGCGGGCGATGCCGGGATTGCCGCGCTTGGGCTGGGAACGGCGAAGGCGCAGAGCGATTTCCTGTCGTTCAGCCGCGATCAGGAAAGTCGCGCCGACCAGGCGGGCGCGGGCTTTCTGCGCACCGCCGGCATTTCGGGCAAGGGCTCGATCGTTTTCTTCCAGAAGCTGCTCGGCGAGGAATATCGAAACGCGATCAAGCAAGACAACAGCTACAACCGCACCCATCCGCTGAGCGGCGAACGCATTTCGGCGCTCGATGCCGAATACCGCACCTCACCCGCGTATAATGCGCCGTCGGACCCGGCGCTGCAGGCCGAATTCCTGCGCATCAAGGGCAAGTTGACGGGCTTTGTCGAGGAGCCGCCGCGGACCTTCGTGCTCTACCCTGAAAGCGACCTGTCCGAGGGCGCACGCTATGCCCGGGCCTATGCCTATCACAAGTCGGCATATCCGGACGCGGCGAACGGCGAAGTCGACCGGTTGATCGCGCTGCACCCTGCCGACCCATATTACCTTGAGCTGAAAGGCCAGATTCTGCTCGAGTCGGGACATGCCAAGGAGGCGCTGCCGGTTTTGCGCAAAGCGGTAGCGCGCGCGCCGAACGAGCCGTTGATCTCGACGCTGCTCGGCCATGCGCTGATTTCCACCGAAGACCCTAAGGACTTTGCCGAGGCGAAACCGCTGCTGCGCTCGGCGATCGCGCGCGACCGCGACAATCCGTTCGCCTGGTATCAGCTCGGCGTCATCTACGACCGCGAGGGCGATGAGCCGCGCGCCGCATTGGCGGCCGCCGAACGCTATAATCTGGAGGGCAATGCCAAAAGTGCGGCTGCGAACGCGCGCCTCGCGCTGCTCGGGCTGCCGCAGGGAACGCCCGACTGGATTCGCGCCGACGACATCGCCGGGGTCTCGAAAAACGAGCTCGACAAGAAGAAGCATAAGAAGTGGTTTTGACGCCGGTGATCCAATGGCTGCGCCAACGACCGGGGCTGGCAGGGTTTGGCGCCGGGGCGCTGCTGGTCACCGCGCTAACCTTGGCGACGCAGGCGCCGCGCCAAAAGGCCACCGACCGCGCCGCGACCGAGCGCATCGTCCACGACTATCTGCTCGCGCACCCCGAGATCATTCCCGAAGCGATCAACGGCATGCAGTCCCGCGAAGTCACCAAGCTGCTGGCGAGCAATCGCAATGCCATCGAAACGCCATTTGCCGGGGCGTACGCGGGCAACAAGGACGGCGACGTGGTTGTTGTCGAGTTCTTCGATTACGCCTGCCCCTATTGCCGCGCCGCGCATGCCGATGTGAAGACGCTGCTGGCCGGCGATCCCAAGCTGAAGGTGGTGTTTCGCGATTTCCCGGTGTTGTCGCCTGAATCCGACGAGGCTGCACTCGCCAGCCTGTCGGCAGCGCAACAGCACCGCTATCCGGCGTTTTACGACCGCATGTTCGAAACCGACGGCAAGCTCAGTCGCGAGCGGACAATCGCTGCCGTGCGTGCGGCGAAGCTCGATGAAAAGCGCACCGCGGCCGACATGGCGAACCCGGCGCTGCGCACCGAGATCAAGGCGAACCTCGAACTTGGCCGCGCCCTTGGACTGACGGGGACGCCGAGCTTCATCATCGGCAACAAGATCCTGTCGGGCGCGGTTGGCATCGATGCGCTCAGGGCCGCGGTGCTGGCAGCGCGCGACGCAAAGGGCAGATGAACGCGCGCTTCGACGTGGCGCTGGCGCTGCGCCAGATTGGCATGGTCGTCATTGCCGATTCGACGCCGATCCTGATGCTGGGCGCCGTCCTGGTGACATTGCCGGCTTTGCTGGCCTCGGTGCTGACCCCGGGACATAGCGTCGGCACGGTGCTTGCGGTAATCGCCGGGCTGGGCGCGGCGCTGTTCGCCACGCTGGTCAGCTTCGGCACGACGGCGCGGTTGATGGGCATGCCGCTTGGTCCGCGCGATTATTTTCGCCGTGGTATCGTCGCCTCGCCGCCCGGATTCAGCGTCGCGCTGCTGCTCGGCGCGGCGGGGGTGGGGGCAGCGATCGTCCAGTTGGTCGCGGGCGCGGGCAGCCCCGCGGGGCTGCTGGCCCTCGGCGCGGCGATCGGCGGCGTGGTCATCGTGCTGCCGGCGCTGCCATTGGCGATTGCCGAGCGGCGGCCACCGTTCCTCGCGTTGCGCGATGCAGGACGACTGACGCGCGGTAACCGGGGGCGCTTGCTGGCGCTGCTTGTGGTGGCCGCGCTCGCCGTCGGGCCGGCGGCGTTGCTGATCGGCGGCCCGGGCGCGGCCGATCCGGGCAGCGGCCGACTATGGGTGTGGCTGCTGTTCGAATTGATCGCAGCGAGCGTGCTCGCGACGATCCCGGCGGTCGTCGACGCGCAGCTGCGGCTGCGCGTCGTCTCGACCGATTAGCGCGAGTAGAACTCGACGACGAGGTTCGGTTCCATGCGGACGGCATAGGGCACTTCATCGAGCGTCGGGACGCGGACGTAAGTGGCCTTGTGGCCGTCGACGGCGACATATTCGGGCGTCTCGCGCTCGGTCAGGCCCATCGCCTCGAGCACCAGCGCCATATCCTTGGCCTTGGCTCCCAGCTCGACGACATCGCCAGGCTTGACGCGTGCCGATGCGATATTGCAGCGGCGGCCGTTGACGAGGATGTGGCCGTGGTTGACGATCTGGCGCGCGGCAAAGATCGTCGGTGCAAATTTGGCGCGGTAGACGACCATGTCGAGACGGCGCTCGAGCAGGCCGATCAGGTTCTGCGAGGTGTCGCCCTTAAGGCGGACGGCCTCGGCATAGGTCGCACGGAACTGGCGCTCGGTGACGTCGCCGTAATAGCCTTTGAGCTTCTGCTTGGCACGCAGCTGAATGCCGAAGTCCGAAACCTTGCCCTTGCGGCGCTGGCCGTGCTGGCCGGGGCCATATTCACGCTTGTTGACCGGCGACTTGGGGCGGCCCCAGATGTTTTCGCCCATACGGCGGTCGAGCTTGTATTTCGCGCTTGTACGCTTCGTCATATATCGTCCAATTTGCCTCTATGCTGCCGGCACAGTGCCGACGGCGTTTCCCCGGGTTCGCACCGTCCGACCAAGTCTGCCGGGCGCGGCCACCGCTTCACCAGGGGTGCGGGGCCAATTGCGAAGCAGGCCGGTTACCTGCTGCTTGGCAAAAGGTCAAGCTAAGCTGCCGGGCGCGGCAATGCTCACATCCAATAAACTAATGAAGTGTAAACATTTCCGACACCCTTGGTCCTTCGCTAACCGTCCGAACAGAGCCGTATTATCATTACGAAACCGGCTTGGACTACTGATTATCACATAATTCTAATGACTTACGAATTTCACTAATAATCTCATTAACTTGGCATAAGGATTGCTTACCAATCCGTTAACGCAGTTCCGCGTGTGTCAGGAGTATTGACCTTGTTCATTTCGAAATTCGCAGCGATTGCAGCCACCTCGCTTATCGTCGCCGCCGTTCCGGCTGCCGCCGCCGTTCCGGCTGCCGCCGCCGTCAACCTCGTTACCAATGGCGGTTTTGAAACCACCACCTACACCGCCAGCTCGCAAATCGGTGGCAGCTTCGGCCAGGGCGTCACCGGCTGGACCGCGAGCGGCTTCAACCTGCTGTTCATCGGCGGAACGCAGACGACCGTATCGGCGGCCAATCAGTACAGCGATCCGCTGACCTATTTCCGCACCGGCGTCACCACCGACACGCTCGGCACCGGCGGCAACTTCGTCGCGCTCGACGGCGACACCGGCATCCACGGCCCGCTGTCGCAGACGATCACCGGGCTGGTCGCGGGCAAGGGCTATAATGTCACGTTCGACTGGGCCGCGTCGCAGCTGCGCAACCGCACCGGTGCCACGACCGAACAGCTCGCGGTCACCTTCGGCGGCGTGACGCAGAGCACGGCGATCATCAACAACCCAAGCGCCGGGTTCCAACCGTGGCGCAGCGTGTCGTTCTACTTCGTCCCGACCAGCACCAGCGCTGTGCTGAGCTTCCTGTCGAACGGCACGCCTGCCGGTGCCCCGCCGATCGCGCTGCTCGACAACATCTCGGTCGCGGCCGTGCCCGAGCCCGCCACCTGGGCGCTGCTCATGACCGGTTTCGGCATGGTCGGTTATGCCGCTCGCCGTCGCCGTCCGGGCGTCGTCGCAGCGTAACGCCTGCCAGCCCTCTCGCGCTTTCGCGGGGGAGGGTTGGATGAGGTTTTTTTCCGCAACCCCGGTCTTGTGCCGGGGTTGCTTCGTTTTGGCTGGCAGCGGTCCGCCGCTTGCGCTCGTGCGATCATTCCCCCATATCCCGCGTGGGAGTCGGGCGGGCAGAGCTCTCGCCAACCCGGTCAGGTCCGGAAGGAAGCAGCCGTAACGAATCCGCTCTGGGTCGTTCCCGGCTCCCACCACTCCTTGCGATCGCTGCACGAAACGGCCACCGTGTCTGATATGGACGAACTCTTCGCCGCCCCCGCTGCTGCACCCGAATATCGTGTGCTGGCGCGCAAATACCGGCCCGCCAGCTTCGATACGCTGCTGGGGCAGGAGGCGATGGTCCGCACGCTGGGTAACGCGATCCGGCGCGGGCAGCTGGCGCAGGCTTGGCTGCTCACCGGCGTGCGCGGCGTCGGCAAGACTTCGACGGCGCGCATTATCGCCAAGGCGCTCAACTGCGTCGGTGCGGACGGGCAGGGCGGCCCCACGATCGCGCCGTGCGGCGTCTGCGAACCCTGCGTGGCGATCGCAGCCGGACGGCACATGGACGTCATCGAGATGGACGCCGCATCGAATACCGGTGTCGACGACGTGCGCGAGATCATCGAAGCCGTGCGCTATGCCAGCGCCTCTGCCCGGTACAAAATCTACATCATCGACGAAGTCCACATGCTCTCGAAGAACGCCTTCAACGCCCTGTTGAAGACGCTCGAGGAGCCGCCGCCGCATGTGAAATTCATCTTTGCGACCACCGAAGTCGGTAAGTTGCCGGTGACGGTGCTGTCGCGCTGCCAGCGCTTCGACCTGCGGCGGATCCCTGCCGAGATGCTCGCCGAACATTTCGGCAGGATCGTCGAGGCCGAAAACTGTTCTGCCGAGCCCGAGGCGCTTGCCTTGATCGCGCGGGCCGCCGAAGGCTCGGTCCGCGACGGGCTGTCGATTCTCGACCAGGCGATCGCGCACGGCGCGGGCGGCGTCACGGCGGTTGCGGTGCGCGAAATGCTCGGGCTGTCCGACCGCGGCACGGTGCGGACGCTGTTCGCGCTGTTGTTGGCGGGGGAGGCGGCGTCGGCATTGTCGGCGTTCAAGGACGGCTATGACCTCGGTACCGATCCGGCGCAGGTGGTGCAGGAACTGCTCGAACTGGTCCATACGATCACGCGCGCCAAGGTCGCCGGGGCCGATGACCCGGCGATGAGTGCGGAGGAGCGCGCACTGGTCAAGGATTGGGGCGCGCGGCTGTCGTTTCCGGCGCTGCACCGGCTGTGGCAACTGCTGCTCAAGGGGCTGGCCGAGGTTCAGGCCGCGCCGGTGCCTTTCCAGGCAGGCGAGATGGCGCTGCTGCGGATCATCCATGCAAGCGAACTGCCCGACCCGGCGGAGCTTGTCCGGCGCCTGACCGAGCGTGGCGACGGTACTCCGGTGGCGACGCCGCAGCCGGTGCGTATGGAAGCGGCCGCGCCGATGCAGGTGGCACAAACTGCGGCTCCCGCGGCGCTACCAGCGGACCTGCCGGCGCTCGTCGAACTGTGCATGGAAAACCGCGAGCCTTGGCTGGCGCAGCTACTGCATGACGAGGTGCGGCTGGTCAGCCTTGTGCCGCCGCTGCTGACGGTGGCGGGCAACCTGCCAAAGAACTTTGCACCCGACCTGATGGCGCGGCTCGGCGAATGGACCGCGACGCGCTGGACGGTGACGCTGGCGCGCGACGGCGGACAGCGAACGCTGCGCGAGGCCGATGCCGCGCGGGACGAAGCGGCGCGCGCCGCCGTGCTCGCCGATCCGCTTGTGACGCAGTTGATGGCAGCGTTTCCCGGTTCCGAACTGATCGAAATTGAACCTGCGTCCACCACGACGCCCGAAAGGATTGCCGATGCCGCCCAGCCTCGATGACATCATGAAGATGGCGCAAAGCCTGCAGGCCGAGATGGAAAAGTCGCAGCGCGCGCTCGACACCATTGAAGTCGAGGGTGCCGCCGGCGGCGGCATGGTCAAGGTCCGGGCGATGGCGAGTGGACGAATGACCGGCCTCGATATCGACCCGTCGTTGATCGTCGCGTCCGACAAGGCGATGCTCGAAGACCTGATCGTTGCGGCGTTCAACGACGCAGGTAAAAAGGCGCAGGCGGCAGGCGACGCGGAGAAAGCCAAGATGACCGCCGCGCTGCCGCTGCCGCCCGGGTTCAAGTTGCCGATGTAGAGGGATTTTGTCCGCGCCGGAGGGACGTCAGTACAAACAGCTATCGATCCCGTCCCGCTGCACCACGCCGATGCGCTTCTGGATGCGGCCGGCGTATTTCTTGACATAGCGTCCGGGAGCGGCGGCATCGCGCTTGATCGGTTGCGGCAGGACGGCGGCGAGGCGGGAGGCCTGCAGCGATGTCAGCTTGGCGGCGGAGACACTGAAATAATGTTGCGCGGCCGCCTCGACGCCGTACACGCCGGGCGCGAATTCGGCGATGTTGAGATAGACTTCCATGATCCGCGGCTTGCCCCACAGCACCTCGATCAGCACGGTGAAACCGCTTTCGAGCCCCTTGCGCAGCCACGACCGGTCGGGCCACAGAAAGGCGTTTTTCGCGGTCTGCTGCGAGATCGTCGACCCGCCGTGCAGCTTTGTGCTCGTCTCGTTCTTGGCATAGGCCGCTTCGATCGCGGCAACGTCGAAGCCGCGGTGGCTGCAGAAATTGGCATCCTCGGCACCGATAGCGGCGCGCGGCATGGCGCGCGCAATATCGCCCAGTGGCACCCAGGTGCGTTCGACATGCTGGCCGTGGACGGCATCGATGATCATCGGCACGGTGATCGGCGGATTGACGAAGCGGTACGCCAGCACCCAAACCCCGGCGAACACCAGCAGCGCGAACAACAGCTTGAACAGACCCGCAAAAACCCGTTGCACGACCCCCGGCTCGCTTCGCTGCCGCGTCCGCACCCTCGTATTGGCCATCTGACTGCCCCCCGCACCCCGTACCGCATAACGCCGACAGCGCGGCTTTGGTCAAGCGTTACGGAGCAAAAGTCGCCGCTGGCGCGTATGGTGGCGGTGCTGGCGATTGTCGCCGGCCAAGCGGAGACGCAGCCATGACCGACCTCAGCCAGATTCGCGAACATATGGATGTTATCGGCGCCGACGGCGTCCATGTCGGCACCGTCGATGCCGTCGAAGGCCATCGGATCAAATTGACCAAGGCCGTCAGCGGCGCGCACGCAGGCCATCATCATTATATTTCGACCGGACTGGTAGCCGGAGTTGAGGGCGACAAAGTTCGCCTGTCGGCCAACGCCGATGTCGCGGTGACGTTCGAAGAAGAAAAGTAAGCACGTGACGCCCTCTCCCGCCACAGCGGAAGAGGGCGTGAACGTTACGCCGGCAGCAGCCGCCGCTCGCCTGCGAGCGAGCGCATGGCGGTCTGCAGCTTTTCGAAAGCGCGCACCTCGATCTGGCGCACACGCTCGCGGCTGATGCCGTAATGCTGCGAAAGTTCCTCGAGAGTTTCAGGGTCATCGATCAGGCGGCGTTGCGTCAGGATGTGTTTTTCGCGCTCGTTCAGTCCCTGCATCGCATCGAGCAGCAGCGTGTGGCGCTGATCTTTTTCCTGCGCCTCGGCGACGATCTCGTCCTGGATCGGGCCGGTATCGGTTAGCCAATCCTGCCACTCGCCTTCGCCTTCCTCGCGTAGCGGGGCGTTGAGCGACGTGTCGCCGCCCATCGCCATGCGGCGGTTCATCGAGATGACCTCGTCCTGCGTGACGCCCAGCGTAGTCGCGATCGAGGCGACGTCGGCGGGCTTCATGTCGCCGTCCTCCATCGCGTTGATCTTGCCCTTCATGCGGCGCAGGTTGAAGAACAGCTTTTTCTGGTTCGCCGTCGTGCCGATCTTAACAAGGCTCCACGACCGCAGGATGAATTCCTGGATCGAGGCGCGGATCCACCACATCGCATAGGTCGCCAGTCGGAAGCCGCGCTCGGCATCGAACTTCTTGACGCCCTGCATCAGCCCGATGTTGCCCTCGGAGATGAGCTCGGCAACGGGCAGGCCGTAACCGCGATAGCCCATCGCGATCTTGGCGACGAGGCGAAGGTGGCTGGTGACCAGCTTAGCGGCAGCCTCGGGATCCTGATGTTCGGCCCAGCGCTTGGCGAGCATGTACTCCTGCTCGGGGGCGAGCAGCGGGAACTTGCGGATTTCGGACAGATAACGGTTGAGACCCGCCTCGCCACCCATCGTCGGGATGCTGGTGCGGGCGGGCAGGGTATTGCCGCGCTTGGCGATCGCCTTGGTCTGGGGCGCCTTGGTCTTGGGAACTGCGGCCATGTTTACTCTCCTCGAACTTCGGCCGAAAGACGACCGATTAACTCCACTATATCGGCTGGGAGCTGACTGCGGAATGAAAGCTTTTCTTTAGTCACCGGATGAATGAACCCCAATGTCGCCGCATGCAGCGCCTGGCGCGCAAATCCTAGTTCGTTCAGAACGCCTGCAAGGTTACCCCGGGTCCGCCCATAAGCAGGGTCGCCAAGCACGGCGTGCCCGATCGACGCCATGTGGACGCGGATCTGATGCGTGCGGCCCGTTTCGAGGCGACATTCGACAACGGTAGCGCCGGCGAGCTGCTCGACGCTGTGGTAGTGCGTCACCGCATGCTTGCCGCGTCCGTCGGCGACAATCGCCATTTTCTGCCGGTTGGCAGACGACCGCGCGAGTGCTCCGATGATCGTGCCGGCAGCGGGTGTCGGGGTGCCGCCGACCACTGCAGTATACCGACGCTCGACAGAATGTGCGGCGAACTGCCGCGACAGCGCCTCGTGCGCGGGATCGGTCTTGGCGACTACGAGCAGGCCCGACGTGTCCTTGTCGATGCGGTGGACGATGCCGGGCCGTGCGACGCCACCGATGCCCGAAAGCCGGCCGGCGCAATGATGCAGCAGCGCGTTCACCAATGTGCCGTCGAGGTTGCCGGCGGCGGGATGCACGACCAGCCCGGCGGGCTTGTCGACGATCAGCAGATGGTCGTCTTCGAAGACAATCGTCAGGGCGATGTCCTGCGCCAGCGCATCGGGCGCGGTCGGCGCGGGGATGGTGACAGTCAACGCGTCGCCGACGCTGGCTTTCTTGGCGGGATCGCGCACCAGGCCCAACGGCCCGACGACCTGCCCTGAATTGATGAGCGCTTTGAGCCGTTCGCGCGACAACGTCGGGATCAGCACGGCAAGCGCACGGTCGAGCCGCCAGCCCGCCATCTCGGGCGTGACCGCCACGCTCACTGTCGACTTTTGATCCCCCATCGCCTAGCCGATGTCGGGATGAAGTTTGAAATTGCAAGCACGCTGATCGAGGCGATGCAGTCCCATGCCCGCGCCGAACACCCGCGCGAAGCGTGCGGGCTACTGCTCGGCGCGCCCGAGCGGGTGACCCGGACGGTGCCGACGCGCAACGTTGCAGAGCGTCCGCACCGAACGTTCGAAATCGATCCGGCAGCTTTGTTGCGCATTCACCGCGAGGCGCGCGCCGTAGGTGAGACTGTGCTTGGCTGGTATCATTCGCATCCCAACGGCGTCGGCGAACCGTCGGCGACCGATGCCGCGCGCGCCGTGGAAAACGACAAGCTGTGGCTGATCGTGACGGTGGACGGTGTTCACGCATGGACGGCTGGGCAAGGCGGCCTGCACAACCGGTTCCTGCCGGTCGCGATGCAGGCGACATAATGGCAACCGGTGCTGTCAAGTGGTTCGACCGGCGCAAGGGCTTTGGCTTTATCCGGCCAGACATCGGGCCGGCGGACGTATTCGTGCACATTTCGGCGGTGCAGCGCGCCGGGTTGACCGCGCTCGACGAGGGGCAACGGCTTGAATTCGAGCTGACACAACTCAGCGACGGGCGGTTGACCGCGCTTGGCCTGCGTCTCGAGGAAAGCGCGTGAGCTTCGCGATCCCGGCGCTGACGTCGATGCACTATCCGGCCGGCGTCCTGATCGGGCTGGCGGCCGCAGCGCCCGTGGGCCCGATCAACCTGCTCGTCATCCAGCGAGCGCTGTGCCAGAATGTCGCAGCGGCGCTGATATTGGGGTTCGGCGGGGCGATGGGCGACGCGCTATTCGCGGCGATTGCGGGGTTCGGGATCGCGGTGGTGTCGACCGCGCTGCACGAGCATGTCGAGGCGATCCGGTTTTTCGGCGGCGCGATCATGCTGATGTTCGCGGTGCTGATCTGGCGCGCGTCGCCGCACATGGCCGACAACGGCGAGCGTTTGCCGGCGTTGCGCATGGCGGCGGTCACGTTCGGCATGACGATGACCAACCCGGCGACGCTGTTCTTTTTCGTCGGCAGTTTCGGCGCGGCGGGGTTTTCGGGGATCGGCCACGACACGCCCGAACATCGCTGGCATTCGGCGTTGCTGGTCGCAGGCGTGTTCAGCGGCTCGATGCTGTGGTGGGTGGTCATCAGCAGCGTTGCGCGCGCGTTCCGGGGGCGTGTCGCCGACCGGCATCTGGCGCGGCTCAACCATATTACGGCTGCCGCCTTGGCGGTATTTGGAATCGGAGCGATTGGAGCGGGGTTGATGGCAGCATGAGCGAACTTGCAAAGCTGATCGCGCGGCGGCTGTGCCACGATTTGTCGGGCCCGGCTGGCGCCATCGCTAGCGTCGTCGAAATGATGGCCGATGGGACCGATGCCGAATTGCTGTCGCTGCTGGCCGATAGCAGCCGCACGTTGGTGGCGACGTTGCGTCTGTACAGGTTCATCCACAACAACGATGCTGCAGGCGATTGGCAGGCGTGCCTCGCCGAATGGGTGGCGACGCGCGAGGGCGTGACGCTGGCGTGGGGCAATGTCGAGGGCGTCGCGGGCGACCGCGCCGCGCTGTTGCTCGGGCTGGCGTTGACCGCGCTCGAGGCAGCACCCGGCGACGCGGTGCTGACCGTCGATGCGACCGGCGTCGGAGTGACCGCCGCGCGCCTGTTGTTCGATGCGTGGGTCGGAGCGACGCTCGAGGGCGGACCGCCGGCGACACCACGCACATCGCTTGCCGCGATGCTGCACGATGCCGCGACCGATCAGGGTCAGAATATTCGAGTCGAGGCGACGACGACCGCGCTCGCGCTGACGCTCTACCAGGGCAGCGCGTTGCCGCGATAATCGGTGAAGCTGCCGGTATGTGCCATGTCGAGCGCCGCGATCACGCCGAGCAGGCCGGCAACGGCATCGGGGATTTCGACTTCGGCCTGCGCGCCGCCCATGTCGGTCTTGACCCAGCCAGGGTGGAGCGCGGCCACTGCGATATTGCGACGCTTGAGCTCGATCGACAGGTTCTTCATTCCGGCATTGAGCGCCGCTTTCGACATGCGGTAGCTCCACAGGCCGCCGCCGGTGTTCGCACCGATCGACCCGAGCGTCGAGGATAGCGCGACGATCTTGCCGCCATCGGCGACAGTTGCCCCCAGCGCCTGCACCGCGAGCAGCGGGCCCAGTGCGTTGGTGTCCATCAACTGCCGCCAGTGCGCCGCATCGATATCGCCGAGCTTGCCCTCCATCACGCTGGCACCGGCATTGAGGATCAGCAGATCGTGCGGACCGGGGGCGGCGGCGGCGGCGGCGGCGAGCGATGCGGCATCGGTGACATCGGCAATGAACGCCGCCGCACCTGCAGCTTTCAGCTTGGCAACCTGCGCTTCGGTGCGCGCGGTCGCGGTGACCTGCCAGCCGGCTTCGCGATACTGACGGACGAACTCGCGGCCGATCCCACGGCTGGCCCCGACGATGACGACACTCGGCATTGTTTGGCACTCCATAAAGCGGCTGACGCTGCCGTATCTAATCGCCTATGACGCAGCGGCGTCAATCGGAGAGACAAGCGGCATGGGAGTCTGGGGCACGCTGCTCGGCACCGCCGCCGGGCTGTTGCTCGGTGGACCGCTCGGCGCGCTTGCAGGAGCAGCGGCAGGCGGTGCGGCCGATCTCGCGGTCATGCGCCTTGCGTCCCCTGAGCGTGCGCAGGTCGCTTTCACCGTCGCAGCGATCGCGCTTGCGGCGAAG
>Ga0209724_1003006_pt1 | contig 14038 bp, 17 predicted proteins | sample grotaG_FD_184143 | JGI IMG/M metagenome (GOLD analysis project Ga0209724, IMG submission 184143) | Glacier valley bacterial and archeal communities from Borup Fiord, Nunavut, Canada, to study Microbial Dark Matter (Phase II) -... | ecosystem: Environmental > Aquatic > Freshwater > Ice > Glacier ...
CCGAAATACACAGTATTTCAGCAGGAACATTTCAAAATGCGGGGGCGTGGATCTTTTTTCCAAAAAAAGTTGAATTCTATGTTTCAGCCGATGGTATTACATTTCAGAAAGTTGCCGAAGTGGCGAATGATGTAGATCCTTTATCGGCGGATAAACAGTTGAAAGAATTTTCAGCTACGTTCAATCCGACATCAGCCAATTTTGTAAAAGTGATCGCTTACAATGTGGGCAAATTCCCAAAAGGACACGTTGGCGAAGGCAAAGATACCTGGTTGTTTGTTGATGAGATCATGGTGGAATAATAAAGTAGTTACCTACCTCTAAAATGCCAATTCCGATTCCGCGGAATTGGCATTTATTATAAAGTTTCGGGTAAATTCAGCAATTGGCCAATGGTATAGGCAGATCGTTCAATAACCTTTTTTGTAATTTCACGTTGAATCATAAATCAATGCCAGATAAACTTTTCGTAACTTTATTATTTAATTCTGGTAAATGAATTTATTTTTGTACTGAATTACACAAACATTTAAAAAACGACTGTTATGGCTAAAGAGAAGAGTCCAACAAAAGACAAGAACAAAAAGGAACCCGAAAAAAACCTCAAAGAGAAAAGGGCTGAGAAGAAAGCCAAGCGCGATGGAAAGCGTTAATATCAAAGTTTAAAGGTTAAAGTGGAATGGTTAAACCCTGCAATTACTTTAACCTTTAAACATTCACCTTTTGACTGATATTGTGATAATAACTGAAACAATTGTCATCATATGACAGAATCGGTGTACCTTTGTCACAAATTAATATTGGACTCAGGTGATTTTTGAAGAATTAAATTTAAGTAGTTCACTGCTAAAGGCTTTGGCCGATCAGGAGTTTGTAAATCCAACTCCGATCCAGGAAAAGGCTTTCCCGGTAGTGATGTCAGGCAAGGATGTGATTGGGATTGCTCAGACAGGAACTGGTAAAACACTGGCCTATTTACTTCCTATTTTAAGACAACTCAATTTTTCGAATCAGAAAGATCCCCGGATTCTGATTTTGGTACCAACACGTGAATTGGTAATTCAGGTGGTGGAAGAAATACTCAAACTGACCACCTACATGACCGTTCGGGTTGTAGGTGTTTATGGTGGTACCAATATTAATAACCAAAAACAACTTTTATTCGATGGGCTTGATATCCTGGTCGCTACTCCGGGACGATTAGTCGATCTTTCAATGACTGGGATTCTTCGGTTGAAATCGATTCAAAAGCTTGTGATCGACGAAGTTGACGAGATGCTCAATCTCGGATTCAGGCCTCAACTGATCAGTTTGATGGAGATTATTCCTGGCAAAAGACAAAACCTGATGTTTTCCGCCACACTTACCGAAGAGGTAGGACGATTAATTACCGATTTCTTTTCGAACACGACCAAAATTGAAGTTGCGGAACACGGAGCTCCAATCGAAAAGATTATTCAAAAGGTTTATCATGTTCCGAATTATTATACCAAAGTTAATCTTTTGGAACTTTTACTGACAGAAAATAATGAATTTAGCAGGGTGCTGGTTTTCGTAAGCAAGAAAAAAACGGCCGACCGGTTGTTCGAGACCATCAATGCGAAATTCCCAGAACAGATTGGCGTACTCCATTCAAATAAATCGCAGAATTTCAGGATCAACGCCTTGAAACATTTTGAAGAGGGGGTTTACCGTGTACTCGTAACAACGGACCTTATTGCACGTGGTCTCGATATCAGCGATGTCACCCATGTGATCAATTTTGAGATGGCAGAGACTGCTGGTGACTATATCAACCGTATGGGGCGTACAGGACGAGCAGAAAAAGAGGGTGTTGCCATTTCGTTTGTTACTGAAAAAGAAAAAGCGTATCAGATTGAAGCGGAGGTATTGATGAACCAACTCATTCCTGTCGAACCATTGCCAGACAACCTGGTTTTCTCAACCGTTTATACAGAAGAGGAGAGTCCGACCAATCTTTTTGATAAAAACTATCACAAAGCTTCCACAATCAAAGATTCGCAGGGAGCTTTTCACGAAAAGAAGGAGAAGAACAAGAAGATTAACCTGGGCGGCCCCGGAACAAGAAATCCAAAGTTTGGCAAGCAAAAGAAACAACCGGTAGCGATTGTTAAACCTCCTAAATTTAAATTCTAATTATTTAGCACGGGCAATAGGTTGATATGAATCTTGAACAGAAAAATAATCCGTTACATGGCATTACACTTGAAGTGATTCTCAATCATCTGGTTGATCGTTTTGGTTGGGAACTGCTTGGTCAACGAATCAGGGTTAATTGTTTTATCAGCAATCCGAGTATTCAGTCGAGCCTTAAGTTTTTACGCAAAACCCCCTGGGCGCGCACAAAGGTTGAACAACTCTATCTCGATACATTGAAGAAAGAAAGTGAGCGAAAGTAAACTGACAAGCCTGATTAGTTGATAGTCAATGCTTATGGTCTTTCGTCTTCTAACTTCCATCTTCGGACTTCCAACTTTCTCTATTCCAACTTTTTCACCTCTTCTCCAAAATCAAATTGCAAATCCTCGTGCAAAGTTGCAAGTGTTTTTTTGATTTTTTCTATTTGACGAAGGTAGATATTCTTGAGGGTGAGGTTATTTCGAAATGAGATTTCCTTCTTGAATTTCATACAGAAATAGATAAGCAGCTCTGCTTCTGTCCGTTTTTGTCCCGAATATCGAATTTTCTGATTGGTGAAAGTGAGCGCTTTGCGAATTCCTTTTTTTGTCATATAAGGGGTGGTCCTGGTTAATTCGCGGAAGTGATCGTCTATCTCGGTTTTTACACCCTTGATATATTCTGGTTCATCATCAACTTCAAACAAAAGGTAGGAGAGGAGTTCTTTGTTCTCCTTTTTGTACCTTGCCAGTCTGATACATAAGTCGGGCAGATCACCGGATGGGACATTTCTCAAAGCCCTTCTCAACTCCGCCAGGGATGCTGTTGTCATCGGATAGAACGGCTTTTTTTGAGTGGAACAAGCAAATATTCGAGTCCGTTCAGCTTAATCTCATAAATGGTCTGCAATTGAATTCCCAGCTTACCCTGTGGAAAACCTTTCTGTTCGAACCATTCGAGGTACGAAACAGGAAGCTCGCACAAAAGGGTTCCTTTATATTTTCCAAAAGGCATTTGTGTTTGCGTAAGCTGAATCAAAAGATTTGGATCGGGACTCATGGAAGAAATCTGACTTTAGAAAGTGAATTTGGATAATCTGATATCTTTACTGTTGTGTAAATATGAGATTATCAGATTTATGAAATAGATTGTTAATTTGTATTCTATGTCATTAACTCAACCAGACATCAGAACTTCTGGGGGCATTTTTCGCTTCGCCTTTAAAAATATATCCTGAATCCTCAACCGATTGTTTTACTTTCTGATCATCAATTTCGTTTCCCGAAATTCTTACCTGACCATTGGCAAGGTCGGCAATCACATCATCAACTCCGGCGATATTTTTAATACTTCTCTCAACGTGAGCCTTGCAGTTTTTGCAGGTCATCCCTTCTACAATGTAAGTTTTAATTGCCATATCATTTGTACTAATTCTAAATAAGGTTCAAATATAACGGATTTATTATATGTGGGGCACAAAGTAAAATGTGGAATCCAATACTTTATTAAATGATTGATAATTAGAAGATTTTCTATTACAATGCCGTGTAAAGTAAAATGTGGACTGGATAAACACTGGATAATAACCGGATAACGAAAGCGTATTTTATCCTATAACGTGCCTATTTACTGGTGTTTCAGTGGTTATTTATGAATGGAGTTATTATCCAGTGGGTTTTTTCTTAGTGCCTTGTACAGCGTTTTAAACCTCTCAAAGAAAATTTCACTCAGAGTCTCAATAGCAAGTTTCAGTTGGTCATTAAAATTTGTTCTTTCGCTAAAGGTCATCTTATCGAATGTCGAGTCGTACTTTCTGAAAAATGTATTTTTGAGTATTTCTGCCTCATCAACTGCATATCCTCCTTTTGTTTTTAGTCCAACTTGTTCATCAAGTAAAATATCAACATCAACAATCCTCTGATATAAAAAATAAACCTTTCTGCTGTTTTTAGTAATTTCATTTGTTAATTGTGCTTCAAGAAGGAGGATATTATCTTTCATATCAACCTTTGCAATGTCTTTTTTCAACATGGCTCCTTCGCCTGTTAACAACCACGAAGGATTGATTTCTTCGTAATATAGTAATATTTTTCGGATCACATCTTCACCCAATGAACCATTATTCCTAACCATTTTACTAAAATAACTATTACTAACGCCCATTCCTAAGGCAAGTTTATTGAAGTTATCTCCTTTAATATTAATGTATTGAGATAGTCTGTTAATTATTTTCGTATTATTTTCAGTATTTTCTTGCATAATTCGTAAAATAGTTAGTAATATTGCATGGTTTTAAATATTAAAATACAAATGTATGAAAAACATTGAAGTATGTACACATGGTATTTATAGAACAATAGGAAATGTTCTTGGCGTCAGCCCATCGCTTGCTTGTATGTCTCGTAAAATGCAAACTAATCCCAGACATGAAATAGCAAAAGCCATTTATGAAGACTTAATTGCGGCCCAGTTTAAGGTGATTAAGAAATACAAAAAGCAAGGATTGATCTAACAATAGATACCAAACCTAACCTAATGAATCAAAGTGGCGCAAAAATTCCTAAAGACGTTGCCAAATTCCCCATGGCAAACATCGCTATGACTGCAATTTATAACCCACTTTTTGCAGCCGTAGGGAATTTTAAGCGCCACTTTGATTCATTTTCAAACCCTTACTATCTTAAAAACCCTGAGAAGCGCGAATTAGCAGCCAAACGGTACGCACTACTAAAGGCATGCAATGAACTTACTAAAAACTATACCATAAAGGAAATATTTGAGGTTTACAAGGGCTTTGATGTTGCTTCAATCACTAATTATAAATCATTTCTTCGTAAGCTAAGCGAGTTCCACCAGAACGGTGTAAAAACCTGTATACACAAACGGATTGACGGGCAATACAAGGATAAATACAAATTGAATTCATATGTTGATTACCTTATATACACCTATTTATGTGATCCGGCCTATTATAGTTACAACTCGATAAAAGGATGGGTAAATAACTCAATAAAGGATTTCAACGACAAACACGGAACTTTTTTTAATACGATAAGCAAAAGCACGGTTTCACAATATTACAGTGATAACCGCAATGAAATCAACTATTTCCGCAAAGGCAAACAACGGTTTGATACTGATACAAGGTCTTACCTACCACGTATTACAGCGCGTAATGCCGGATCATTATACCAAATGGACGGTACGCCTGTTCAAATTTTCTGTTTGAATCATCCATCCAAATGGAACGAAGATGGTAAAAAAATAATCCGTCTGAATTTGTTTGTCATTCGTGATGCCTATTCAGGTAAAATAACCGGCTTCGATATGTCTGAGCATGAAGACAGATACAACATTATTGAAGCCCTTAAAATGGCTGTAAATACGAATGGACATTTACCAGCCGAAATTGTCAGCGACAATTTTAGCGCATCAAAAACCGATGAGTATAAAGCCATTAAAAAATTCATGGAGGATAAAGGCGTTGTTGTTCGTGCCGCTAAGGTTGGTAACGCCCAGGACAAAGGAGAGGTTGAACGCTTCTTTGGCACATTCCAAAGCAGGTTCCAAAGGCTTATTGATGGCTATATAGGCGAAGGCATACGAAGCAAACGCGACAATGGCCGTATATCAGAAGAATTTATTACGAAATGCCGCAAAGAAAACGGCGTGTATGGCTATGACGAAATGATGAAGATAATAGCCGAACTGATAGTAATATACAACAGTTCTGAAATCAATGAGAAATACGGCACCAAAACGCCAAACCAACTGTATGCCGAAAGTGAAAAACCATACATAAAAACAATTGATGATCTTGATTATGCTCAAATGTTCTGGCTAAACAAAGAAGTTCAGGTAAAGAAAAGCATGATAATCAATGAAGTCAGGAAATCAAAACGTTTCTACGAAATATGGGACAACGAACTTAAATTACAATTGAACGGTGAGAAAGTCCGTATCTATTATGAAGAAAATGATGCCAGTGATATTCATGTCTTTACACTTGATGAAAAGTTTGTTTGCACATGTAGCCAACACGCCCAGATACATGAAGCATATGTTGATCAGGTAGAGGGAGAAAAAGAACGAATGATGAGGCATGTATCGCACAGGGATTCAGTATATACATGTATCGAAAACAAGGCAGACAGGCGTCTGAAAAAGGTTGAAGAATTTACAGGTCAAAGTTTTGAATTGCTGACACCAATCGCAATGGAAAAACGAAAGCTTAACGATGCCGAAAATCAGACTTTATTAAAACTCTTCTACGATAATAAAGAAATTGATCCCAAAGAAATTAAAGACCGTGAAAAAGTTGGTTACACCACGGAAAAATCAAATAAATTAAGGAAAGGAATCCACACAGTTGCTGCAACTTATAAACCCATATAATACAGAAAACATGAAAAATAGTGAATACCGATTGATTTGTACTGAGAATTTTAATACTGTTCAGGCCCTTTGTTCAGATGCTGCCAAACGGCACATGATGTTTGGTCTGATTGGTTATACCGGCGCGGGAAAAACAACCGCCCTAAACCAGTATTACCTGTCATCCCCGAATGTTTATTACGTAGAATGTAAGAACATTATGAACCGCAAACAGTTTTTTGCCTCTGTTTTAAGAGAACTTGGTGTTAATGCTGCCGGAACTGTTTTTGATATGGTAAACAGAATCATTGAGGAGTTCAACGCAAAAGAAAACCCGCTTTTGATTATTGATGAGGCTGGAAAACTATCTCATACTTTGATTCTTGACCTCCACGATTTGCGTAATTCAACAAAAAACAATCTTGGAATTATCCTATCTGGTTGCGAATACTTTAAAGATAACCTTGAAACGGCTGTAAAACGTAACAAGCAAGGAATGCCTGAATTTCATAGCCGTGTGGTCAGTTGGCAGATACTAACAAAACCTTCGAGACGGGAGGTTTCAGCGATATTCGAGGTTAACGGTGTGAAAGAAATGGAAGTTTCAAAACAACGGTTTTCAAATTTCAGGGAGATTTATAACACGGTGTCAAACTTGCAATTTACAGGTGATTTTGAAGCCTTGAATAAATAGAGGAATAACCCACCCATTAAATGGGAGTTGGTTGATTACCGAAGAGTTTAAAGCATGTTTAAAGTAAGTTTAAAAGATGGAAAAGAAAATTATCACAGACAAGGACAGGATAGCCAAATTAAAGGATCGTAGAACGGTTCTTAATGATCAGGTTAAAAGTTTGACCAGGGAGGTCAGAGCCTTAAAAAAAGAGGTACGCACTGAACAGTTTATTAATGGTTCACTTCGGTCTGTTATATATGGATCATCCCCTTTTTATGGTGTATTTCAAATTACCACTCTTTTGAACTGGGTTGAATCTTTAATAAAGGAGAAACAAGTCTTGGAGGATGCAATTGAGGATGTCAGATTTGAAAACACTGACAAACAGGCTAAACGGTTCAAGTTAAAAACTGTCAGAGGTCAATTTTCCAAACAGGATACTAAAGAGGTTGTAAAGAAAGTTCAGTGGATTTACGCAGAAAACTAAATACTTAAAATTAAACACTCAAAACAATGGTAAGATTCGAAAAAGACAAGTTTATTATTGAAGTTGTTGCACCGAGTTCGGGAGTTGATAACTGGCGTCTAACTTTTGATCAGATGATAGATTTACTACAAGCGGATGTACGGGAAGAGCCTGTAAATAAATTCTTTTTTCTGGAATTAATGCGTGAAATGTTGCCCGATGAGGAGACAATTTCTCAAATGCAAACCAATCTCAACAAACAGTCAAATGATTAAGCCACAGGAAATAAAGTTATACGGTGATATTGGCAATTGGAAAAACAATGGGAATACCCTTTCTGACACTTTAGCCAGTATTGAAAAAACTGGATGCAAAGAGCTAACTATAAGGATGCACAGTTATGGGGGGTCAGTTTTTGAAGGCAATGTGATGTTTAATGCTATGCAACGTAGCGATATGAAAATCAAAGTAATCATCGATGGAATTGCCGCAAGTATGGCCAGCATTATTATCATGGCTGCTGACGAGGTTGAAATAGCCGAAAATGGTTTTGTAATGATCCATACGCCCAGTGGCTTTACCCAGGGTAATGCAAAAGCCCATGAGCAATCAACAAAACTACTGAATGATCTTGAAACCAATTTTTCAAATCTGTACGCCGCCAAAACTGGGTTAAGTGTGGATCAGATTAAAGAAAAATGGTTTGACGGGAGTGATCATTGGTTAAATGCTGATGAAGCGGTTAGATTAAAGATTGCCACACGTAAAATACCGGCATTGTCAAAAGGTATGAAATCACTTGATAAAGAGGCTATTTCAACTATGGATATTAAAAATGTATACAACAGGTATACATCATTATTAACAAATAAAAATGACAAAGAGATGAAAAAAGAATTGATTGATGCCATGGGACTTACAGGCATCACAGAAGAAACACCGGATACCGAATTTATCCAGGCAGTTGTGAATAAGTATAATGGCTTAAAGCAAGAAGTGGATCAAGACAGAGGCGACACTATTAAATCAATGTTGGACGATGCGCAAAAATCAGGTAAAATCACTTCAAATTTAAGAGAAACCTATGAGGCGGTTGGTAAAACAAGCGGAATTGAAGCTTTGTCTTCAATACTTTCCAGTATTGGTGTGAGAACTCCTATTATTCAAATGATCAAAACTGAGTCTAAACATCAGCAGTCAACCCCAACTTCAACAATCAATAAAAACAAAAGGGATTGGACGTTAGAAGATTACCGTATGTATGCACCAAAAGAATTGAGAGATAACACTAAACTGTACAATGAGTTGGTTGAAAAAGAACATGGAAAGGAGTGAAGCAATGTCTAAAGGCAGGCGTTTGGCTTACCTTAAAAGATGCTTGACGGCCCAGGAACTGTTACAAGAACATGAATCGGAAACAAGCGTACGAAAAAGGGTATTTGAACAACATGTAAAACCTGTTCTCAATTGCAGTTATGCAACCTTTAACAACATGCTTAACGTATTGAATCCAAAAAAACAAATAGAGTTATTAACATTAAAAGATTAAAATCATGTCAGGTTTAAGAAAAGAAGTTTGGTTAAAACAACTAATGAAAAAGTATTATCCAGAGAGTTCGTTTTTAACGTACACGAAGGATTTTTCGTCTTTGGTAGAAAACGATGCTATCAATATGACAGAAGCCGGAGTTGATCCTAATGTATTGATCAACAACACAACGTATCCAATAATTACCGGAATTCGAATTGATTCTCCTATTCGAATTGAATTGGACTTGTTTGAGACGGAAAATACGCTGGTTCGTAACCCGGAAGTTATTGAATACAGTTATGACCAATTGGAAAATGTACTTATGGGTCACCGCAACATTTTGAGAGTAACAACAGCAGAAAAAGCGGCTCACGCCTTTGCACCTAATGAAAACACTCCCAAAACACCACTTATTTTAACTTCTGGAAGTGCAGTCGCAGATGGATCACGGCTAAGGTTGTCAATGTTGGATGTCTTACTAATGAAAGAACGATATGATGATATGGATATTCCTTTGGAAGATCGTTACCTGGTGCTGCATCCTAAACACGTATCAGACCTCATTATCGAAGATTTAAAGTCTTTTAAAGACATTACCGATATTGTCAACGGACAGCCCAAAAGGTTTGCAGGATTTAATATTTTACAGTTCTCCAGGTCAGCAATCTATGATCTATCTACAATGAAAAAGAAATCATTTGGTGCGGTTCCTGGTGTATTTGATACTTTCTGTTCGTTCTCGTTTTATAAAGAAGAGGTAATGAAAGCCGATGGTACAGTTAAAATGTATCGCAGGGACAATGACCCTGAAGAGCGTGGAACTATTGTAGGGTTCGATAAACGGTTTATTGCCGTTCCAATTCGCAACCAGGCAATAGGAGCAATATTAAGTAATAAACCATCATAATCATGGCAAGCGGATTATCAAAATTACAATTACTGGTTGAACTCAAGAACAAATTGGGAGCGGGACTAAATTCGGCAAAAATACAGGTTGAAAAAGCAACAGGGTCCATGCAAAGCAAGCTAAACTCATTTAAACTTGAGGGTTTAAAGACATTCGGCGCAATACGGGATGAAATACCGTCATTGGGTTCAGCCGTTTCTTTGTTAACAAGCCCAATCGCTTTACTTGCTGGGAGTATCGCTATTATTGGGGTTAAAGCACGTGACGCATTAGCGGAAGCTGAGAAATTTAGCGGTGGATTTAGACAACTTCAAATGCTAAATCTTGATAAGTCGGTCAAAGATATGGGTAAGTTAAAAGACATGATCCGTGACACTTCATATCAAAAAGGATTTGACCCAACAGAAACGATAAAGGCATTCTTTGATGTTCAATCTGTGACAGGAAAATTTGGCAGTGAAGTTGATAATATTGTTGCCAAACAAGGCGAATTTGCTAGATTAATGCAGGCTGATTTTAAAAACTGGATTTCCGGTTCAGCTAAAGCAATGGCAAATTATGGTTTTGGTCTTGATAAACTGGACGCATTCAACAAAGCTGCATTTGCTACGGTTCAAACGGGTGTTACAACATTTGATGAATTAGCACAGGTACAAAGTATGTTTGCAGGAGCGGCGTCCGCTTCAAAACAGTCATTTGCATCAGCGGATAAAATATTTTCGATCTTCACTGTGAAAGTAAAGGATGTTAACGAAGCCGCAACTTTGACAAAATCATTATTTAATGATTTGTCAAAGGCGACAACAATTGACTCCTTCAAAAAATTGGGAATAAACGTCTTCGACACTAACAAGCAATTCAAACAGGCTGATATTTTACTACTTGAACTTCAAAACAAGTTTAGAAAACTTGGAACAAGCGACAGTAAGCTTATAGAATTGAAAAACCAGTTTCAAGGTAGTGAGGGTTTAATTGCGTTTGTTCAGGCCGCAACCGATAAAACAAACACACTGCAACAAACTATCAGGACATTTGATTCAACGCAGTTTGCATTGCCTAAAGCCCTTGAAATTGCAAAAAACGATATCAACTACATTAATGAACAGCTGGAAAATAAGACAAAGGTTTTAATGGGCAGTATTGGTGAAAATTTCATTCCAATAAAGAAATTTTTTGCTGAAGTAATGATAGGAGGGATCGAAGGGGTTAAACGGTTATGGGCTGATACCGCTACAATGGCGGCGCAATACAAAAATGACGCATCAAAAAAAGTGCTTAAAGATTTTCCGGGACTTGAAAATCCTACTAAATTGACAGGCAAGGCATTTGAAGACATGATGGGGAACGTTAATAGAGACCTTAAAGTTTACCAGGACATTGCACAGAAAAACATAGGGTTTAAAAACACTGGTAATTTAGCCAATCATTTTAACCCGACAAAGGCACAGGGGTTTTATAATTATACATATGGAGGTGCAGCATCAGAAGCATTAATGACACTGACAAGGCAGGCACGCGAGGCACGATCGACAATGCCATCGGGTGATTTTGCAGGTGTTAATACCAATGGTTCAAATCCCAAACAGGGTGGAGGCGTAAACTCTGCCATTGCCACTGATGTCAAATCTATATCATCTGGTAGCCAGACCAAGAGCGTCACAGTCAACATTGAAAGTTTTGTTAAGGGTGGGCTTAATACTTCATCCACGTCGATAAACAGCATGAATAAAGATGAACTTGAGAGATGGATGACCGAAATGTTTATGAGAGTGGTACGATCTGCTGAAACTGCCATGTAAGCCATTAAAAACCCTTTAAAGCAAAATACTTTAAAGGGTTTTTTTGTGGACTAATAGTCCACATTTTACTTTGCACGATATCTAATATTATAAATATTGTGTACTTGTTTGTGTGTCAATTATATATGAGATTTCAGTTGTTGTATTTTAGTCCACATTTTACTTTGCCGATTACATATACGAGACTAAAATATTTCACAAAAAATAACAATTGAAACAATTTCACTTTTTGGAATGTTAATAGGAGAAAAACCTTTTAGATTACCTGATATGAAACAATCAAACTTACGCTTGAATTTTCATGCATTTGAGAATAAGTGTTTTGAATATAGAGTTTTTTTCGATGGTTTCTGTCAGATCATTAAGGAGTCATTATTTCGTCCAAATTCTGATTATTAGTAAATATTTTAAATATATAACTCAACTTAATATGCCAGATTTATCTACAAACTATTTAGGGCTTCAACTAAAAAATCCGATTGTTGTGGGAAGTAGCGGACTTACCGATTCAGTCGAAAAGATTAAAAATCTTGAAGATATGGGTGCTGCTGCTGTTGTGCTTAAATCCCTGTTCGAAGAGGAAATCATCATGGAAATGGAGGAGACGATTCATACCATGACAAACCAAAACTTTGTATTTCCAGAGACCATGGATTACATGGAAACAATTGTCAAGGATGATCTTTTATTGAATTATCTTGAGCTCATAGCAGATGCAAAAAATGCTGTTCAAATTCCAATCATTGCCAGCATCAATTGCGTTAGTTCGCAGAAATGGACCTATTTCGCAAAAGAAATTGAAAAAGCGGGAGCCGATGCACTTGAGTTGAACCTGTTTTTTCTGCCATCCGATAACCTGCGGGGAGAGAAGGAAATTTTGGATACTACTTTCGACATTATCTCGAAAGTAAAAGGTATGATACGGATTCCTGTAGCCTTGAAAATTAGTACGTTCCAATCAAATTTGATTCGTTATGTGCAACACATTGATGAAGCCGGAGTTGAAGGCATCGTTCTTTTTAACCGATCGTGGATGCCTGATATCGACATCAATCACCTCGTCGTTTCATCGGGATTTGTACTTAGTGCTCCCTCCGATTTGGGAAACACGCTTCGATGGGTATCAATGGTTTCGGGACGGGTTAATTGCGATGTTGTTGCATCCACGGGGGTTCATGATGGTGCCGGTATGATCAAGCAATTGTTAGCCGGTGCTCATGCCTGCCAGGTCGTTTCAGCGTTATATATCAATGAAACATCGCATATCCGTAAGATGGTTGATGAACTTTCGAAATGGATGGAAGTGCATGAATTTGATACAATTGATGATTTTAGGGGGCGTTTAAGTCAGGCCAATAGCGGTAACCCAGCGGCATGGGAACGCGTGCAGTTTATGAAGCACTTTCGTAACTTTATTTAAGATTTATACAACCTTTGGTGTTTGAATTCAGGGATTTGGGACGATTATATTACTGTGCAACAAAACGGTAGGTAATTGTCCCTTTTTGTTTTTCGGGTGCTGAAGCATCTTCGTTAAACCAGGTCTTTTCTGCCGCCTGTTTGGCGTAGGCCAGAATCGTCATATCAGCAATCCTGGCGTTTGGACGGGGATTTGCACTCAAAACGCGCCCGTCGCGTCCCACAACGATATCAACAATCACCTCTCCGCCACCTTCGGCCAGGTAAACAGGAATTGGCAGTCTTGCATGATAGCGGTTTTCCAAAAAATAGTGAATATTTGATTTTCCTTTGAAATTCGATTGTTTGACCTCTTCGCGGGTTTTACCCTCGGTGTTGTCTTCAGGCATTTTGATATCAGCAATCTTTGGGATTTTCTTCGCCAACGTTTTATTGACATCACTCACAAGTTGTTTTGCGTCCTCGATCTCTTTATTGTAAGCTTTATCGAAAAATGGGTCGTTTGAACGTGAAGATGACTTTGTATCCTTTGAAGCGTCATTAACGGCCCTGTTCGATGACATTTGAGTCGATCTTTGCATTTGCTGACTCGGAGTTATTATCTCCGATTTTGGTTCTTTCTCTTTTTCAGGCTCTGGAAGTTTTATCTCTTCTACTGAAAAATCCAACAGAATGGCCTCTTCAGCAGGTTGTTTGCCATTTTTAAGATCTGAAGTAAGCAATACAA
>Ga0209724_1003007_pt1 | contig 14035 bp, 8 predicted proteins | sample grotaG_FD_184143 | JGI IMG/M metagenome (GOLD analysis project Ga0209724, IMG submission 184143) | Glacier valley bacterial and archeal communities from Borup Fiord, Nunavut, Canada, to study Microbial Dark Matter (Phase II) -... | ecosystem: Environmental > Aquatic > Freshwater > Ice > Glacier ...
TGCCCGCCAAGTGGTGCCCAATAGCGCGCTGTGCGCCGGGCCCAGCGCCCTGCCGCCCGTGGCCACCAACGTGACGAACACGCCGGCCATGCCGAGTACCAACGGCCCCACCGCCATTTCGGCCCTGGCCGGAACCGACCCCAACCCCGGCGGTTCGGTGACGGCTTACCGCGTGGCCAGCCTGCCCACGGCCGCCAGCGGCATTCTGTACGTGGGGGTGGACCCCGTGGCGGCCGGCCAACTGCTGACGGCGGCCGAAGCCGCCACCCTCAATTTTGACCCCGAGCCGGCCTTCGCCGGCAACGCCACGTTTACCTTCTTTGCGGTGAACAACGCGGGCATTGCGTCTAACCTGCCCGCCACGTACACCATTCCGGTGACGGGGCCGGTGGCCGACGTGACGACCACCCTGACTGGACCCACTACGCTGGGCGCGGGCATTTCCTCGGGCACGTATACGGTCACCTTCACCAACAACGGCCCGCAGGCGGCCACCCAGGTCACCCAAACCGTGCGCCTGCCCACCGGGGCCAGCATGACGGCGGCCCAGCAAGCGGCTTTGCCCGCCACGGCCAGCTACAACAGCGGCACCAACACCATCAACTTTGGCACCGTGGCGGTGCTGAACAGCGGCTCTACCAACACCTTTACTTTCGTCTTTACCTCGCCCACCGCGCAGGGCGCCAATTCTTTGCTGAGCACCGTGGGCACGGCCACCAGCCAGGGCGCCAACGCGGCGCCCGACCAGGCCACGCTGAACGTGAACGTGACGGCCGGCAACTTCTTCGTGACCAACAACGACAGCAACGAAGTGCCCGGCAACACCACCAAGTCGGGCAACGTCATCCTCAACGACGCCAACCCCAGCAACCTGGATAACGCCGCTTTCACCGTGACGCTGGTGACCGGCCCGGCCCACGGCACGCTGGCCCTGAACGCCGACGGCAGCTACAGCTACACGCCCACGTCCGGCTATTTGGGCGACGACAGCTTCGCGTACCAAGTGTGCGTGCCCACGGCCACGCCGCCGTGCTCCAACGTGTCGACGGTGGCGCTGAACGTGTACGACGCCGGCCTGGTGTGCACCATCGGCACGGGCACCAACCTGCTGGCCAACCCCAGCTTCAGCAGCGGCAACACGGGCTTCACCTCCAGCTACGGCTACGTGGCCGACGACCCGACCCGCAACGACGAGCTGATACCCGAAGCCCTGTACGCGGTGGGCAGCGATGCCTTTGCCTACCACCCCGACTTCACGGGCACCGGCCGCACCGGGGCCGGCGACAATTTTATGATTGTGAACGGCTCGCAGAACCTGTCGGTGGTGTACCAGCAAACCCTGACGGTGCGCGCCAACACCTACTACAGCTTTTCGGCCTACGCCAACAGCATCAACCCCGGCAGCCCGGCTCAGCTCGGCTTCGTCATCAACGGGAAGTCGACCTCGACGGTGACCACCCTCGACGGCACCACCAACTACGTGCGCATTGCGGACCTGTGGTTTTCGGGCAGCAACACCACGGCCGTGCTCGAAATCCGCGACGTGAACAAGGCCTTTGGCGGCAACGATTTTGGCCTCGATGACCTGTACTTCGGCACTTGCACCAAGGGCTTGGTAGCCAACGACGTGACCACGTCCACCATCAGTAATTCGGCCCCGGCCATCAGCATCCCGCCCCTGAGCGCCACCGTGACGGCCGGGCCGCCGCTCGACTCGTTCACGATTCAGACGGTGCCGGCCGTGGCGGCGGGCATCCTGTACTTCGGCGGCGCCCCGGTCATTCCGGGCCAAGTGATTCCGGCCGCGCAAGCCGGCCAGTTGTTCTTCGACCCCGTGGCGGGCTTCGTGGGCACGGCTTCGTTCACGTATTCGGCCACCGACGACAGCGGCGCGGGCAGCAACAACACGGCCACTTACGCCATGCCCATCGACAACCGGCCGCTGCCCGTGGAGCTGGTCCGCTTCGGGGCTCAGGTGGTGCGCGCCGTGGACGTGCAACTGACCTGGCGCACGGCCACCGAACGCAACAACGACCATTTCGACGTGCAGCGCAGCCCCGACGGCCGCACGTTTGAAACCCTGGCCCGCGTGGCCGGCCGGGGCACCAGCAGCGAGCCCACCAACTACGCCTACCTCGATGCCGGCATCGGCCAGCAAGCGTCCGGCACCGTGTATTACCGCTTGCACCAAGTGGACCGCGACGGCACCGACAGCTACGCGCCGGTGCAAACCGTGCGCTTCGGCAAGGCCGGTCTTCCCGCCATTGCCCTGTTTCCAAACCCGGCCACCGCTACCGTGCAGCTCGACCTGAGCCAACTGCCCGTGGGCACCTACCAGGTGCAGGTGCTCGACAACGTGGGCCGGCAGGTGCTGACCGGCGCGGGCAAAGGCGGCGAACTCCTGCCGCTTGACTTGCGCGCCGTGGCCAGCGGCACCTACACCGTGCTGGTGCGCGGCGGCGGGCAGCACTTTGCCAAGCGGCTGGTGAAGGAATAACGTCCGCCCGCCCACAAAAAAAACGCCAGGCTTCCTTGTGAGAGGCCTGGCGTTTTTTTCGCTGTTTTATGAAATCAGAAATTCGGCGCCGCTACGGCAGCCGTTCGTAGGTGTCCACGGGGGCGTCGCAGCTGCCGCCGTAGTCCGAGCACCAGCCTGTTGCCGGCGACGGTACTCACCGCATCCTGCGTGCTGAGCGACCAGCCGGGGCCGCTGTAGACGAACCGCGTGAGGGGCAATTGGCCAACGCCGCCGCACACATTGCCGGCCGCCGCCGCGTAAGTGCCGGAGCGAACGAGGCGGCCCCCCACGTAAACCGAAACCGTGCTGGCCGAAAATTCCAGCCGCTCGTTGGGTACCGGCGTGCGTGGGCAGAAACAAAGCCGGTCCACCAGTTTCCAGCGGCCCGCCAGGCCGGTGGGGCAAGGGGCCTCCTTGCGGCAGCCCGACAGGCCGCCGGCTGCCAGCAGCATTGAAATCGAGAGTAAGGAACGGAACACGGGAGTGAGGTTAAAAAAGTGAGATTAAAAATAGCAGGGGCGAGCCGCTACTGCCGGACGTAGTGCAGGTTGAAGCCGTCGTTGACCTGCTGGCCCACCACCAGTTCGGTAGCCGAAATGTGATAGATGAGCGCCTGGCCAAAGCCCGTCGCCGGACTAAAATTCAAGGAAACCACCGCTGGCCGGGTGGGGTACGGGCCCGCCGAAAGCTGGTAAACAGCCGTGCTGGTAACGGCGCCATTCTCCAGAAAAACAGCCCGGCTGGACGCCGTGAAAATAATTTTCTGCTTCCTGTTGGGGTCGAGTGGGTACCCGCCGCCGGTAAACCCGCCGCTGGTGTGGTCGAGGGCCCAGCGCCCGACCAGCAGGGCCTTGGTGTCCGCTTTGGGGGCGGGAGCATTCTTTTGACAGGCCGGTAGGCCGAGCAGGGCCATCAGGAAAAGGCCGCAAAGCCAGAGATGTGGGCGATGAAGCATGGGGAAAAGCAGGGCGTGAAGCAAGTGCCACTGTCCACCTGACCGGCGCCGCCGCGCTTCGGTTGCGCGGCGGGCTTGCCGGCCCGCGTTTTTTGTGGCGACTTTTGCCGCATGGATAATTCCGTCGTCATCGGGCCCGAGGCCCTGCCCGCTTTGGCCGAGCTGCTCTACCGGCCGGCCGTGACCCGGGTGTTTGTGCTGGCCGACGCCAACACCGCTCGGCTGTGCCTGCCGCTGCTCGAGCCGCACCTGCCGGCCACCTACCACCTCATTGAAATTCCGGCCGGCGAAGAACACAAAACCTTGGCCAGCTGCGACACCGTGTGGTGCCAGCTCACCGAGCAGCGCGCCGACCGCTACGCCGTGCTGGTGAACCTGGGCGGCGGCGTGGTCACGGACCTGGGCGGGTTCGCGGCGGCGCTCTACAAGCGCGGCATCCGCTTCGTGCAGGTGCCCACCACCTTGCTCGCCCAAGTAGACGCCAGCGTGGGCGGTAAAACGGGCGTCGATTTTCAGGGCTATAAAAACCAGCTGGGCGTGTTTCAGGCCCCGGCCGCGGTGTTCATCGAGCCGCGGTTTTTGCAAACGCTGGACCCGCGCCAGCTCAAATCCGGCTACGCCGAGGTGCTCAAGCACTGGCTCGTTGCCGACGCGGCCGCCTTCGACCAGCACCGCCGCCTGGGCTGGCTCACCGACGACTGGACGCCCATCATCCGCGAGTCGGTGGCCCTCAAGCAGCGCATCGTGGCCCAGGACCCGCTCGAAACCGGCCCGCGCAAGCTGCTCAATTTCGGCCATACCGTGGGCCACGCCCTGGAGAGCTACCTACTCACCCAGCCCGGCCGCGAGGCCCTGCACGGCGAGTCCGTGGCCGCCGGTTTGGTCTGCGAAAGCTGGCTCTCGGTGCAGCGCGGCCTGCTCAGCGCCGAGGAGCTGGACAAAATCGAAACCTTCGTGTTCTCGGTGTTCGACAAGCTCTCCTTCGTGGGCCTGGAAACGGCCGCCATTGCCGAATTTGCGCTGCAGGACAAGAAAAACGCCGGCGCCACCATCAACTGCACGTTGCTCAACGGCATCGGTAACGGGGTGTTCGACCAGCCCGTGACCCTGGCCGAAATCGCCGATTCGCTCCGCTACTACCACCGGCTGTGAAGCCGCCGCTTTAAAATTCCAACGCCCATCAACGCTTCCCTGCACCTGTCCTGGCCCGGCGGTCCGCTGCGCGGCACCGCCCAACTCCCTGCTTCCAAGAGCGAAGCCAACCGCGTCCTCATCCTGCACGCCCTGGCCGGCGGTGGCACGGTGGGCAACCTGTCCGACGCCCACGACACCCAGCTCATGCGCCGCCTGCTGGCCGCCGCGCCCGGTACCGGCGCGCTCGACGCCGAGGACGCCGGCACCGTCATGCGCTTCCTCGCCGCTTATCTGGCCGTCACGGGCTGGCAGGGCCGCCTCACCGGCACCGCGCGCATGCAGGAGCGGCCCCTTGCCGTGCTGGTTGATGCCCTGCGGCAGGCCGGCGCCCGCATCAATTATTTGAATCGAGCGGGTTTTCCGCCGCTGGAATTTGCCGGGTTTTCCGCCGCGGGCACCACCGACGCCCCCACGGAGCTGGCCGTGCGCGGCGACATCAGCAGCCAGTACATTTCGGCGTTGCTGATGGTCGGGCCGCGCCTGGCCGGCGGCCTGCGCCTGCGCCTTACCGGCCCCGTCGGCTCGCGCCCCTACATCAACATGACGATGGCGCTGATGCAGCGTTTTGGGGCAGATTGCACGGCCAAAGACGACACGCTACTGGTGCGCCCCGGTGCCTACCGGCCCACCAACTACACGGTGGAGTCGGACTGGTCAGCCGCTAGCTACTGGTACTCCATGGTGGCCCTGGCGCCCACGGGCTCGGAAATTACGCTGCCGGGCCTGCGCCAGCAGTCCCTGCAAGGCGACCAGGCCATTGCGGGCTTGATGGCGCATTTTGGCGTGGAAACCAGTTTTCAGTCCGATGGCATTCACCTCACGCAACGGCAAGCTGCAGCCGCAACCGAAGCGTTGAAGTTGGACTTTACCGATTGTCCGGACCTCGCGCAAACCGTGGCCGTGGTGGCCACCGCCCTGAACCTGCCGGTGGAAATGACCGGCCTGGAAAGCCTGCGCATCAAGGAAACCGACCGCATTGCCGCGCTGCAAACCGAGTTGGACAAGTTTGGCGGCAAGTTGCGGGATGTGGGCAAGGGGTGCTTCCGGGCGGAATCCAGCGGTTTTGCCGTGAACAACCAAGCGGTGGCTACGTACCACGACCACCGCATGGCCATGGCCTTTGCGCCACTGGCCCTGCGCGGGCCACTCACCATTGAATCTCCCACGGTGGTGAAAAAGTCGTACCCGCAATTTTGGAAAGAATTAGTGCAAAGCGGTTTTTCAATCAGCGAAGCTGACTGAAGTACGCCGCTGATTTGCGCAGGCGGCTGCCGTACCAGCTGAATAATTCACCGTCGACAACCTCAATTTTCGCGGCCGGACACAGTTGCTGAAATTCGGCAATGTGCTTGTCGGCAAACGGATAGGGCTCGGAGGATAACAGAATGCGCTCGGGCGCTGCTTTGGCCAGTTGGTCGGCCGTTACTTCGGGGTAGCGAAGTTGGCTGGCAAAGACATTGGTGAAGCCCGCGCGCCGCAGCATGTCGGCAATAAAAGTGCCGGTAGCCGCTGCCATGTATGGCTTGCGCCAGATGAGGTAAGCGGCAGATACAGCAGGCGTGGAGGCGTTCAGGGAATCAAAGGACTGCGCAATTTCGGCAGCCAATGGGTTAGCTAAGTGAGGTTTGCCGGTAATGAGCCCCACTTGCTTTATCATCCGCAAGGCAGCAGGCAAGTCGGAGATGTCGCTCATCCAAACCGGGTATTTAGTGGCAAGCTGCTCGATGCCCTCTTTGTAGTTTTCCTCCTGGTTGCCAATGATGAGGTCGGGCTGGCACGATGCGATTTTGGCAAAATCAAAATTTTTGGTGCCCCCGATAACCGTTGCTTTGTGGCGGGCATCTGCAGGATGCACGCAAAATTTGGTCACGCCTGCTATCTGTTTGCTCAATCCTAAGTCATGCAGCAGCTCCGTTTGGGATGGAACCAGCGAAACGATGCGGAGCGGTGGATAGGGTATCACGACCCGTCGGTTCATTTGGTCGACTGCGGTGAGGGGACGTTGGTGCGCGGGGTAGCTCATGGGGCCAAACATAAAACGCCGGCATGGCCGGCGTTTCGTGATTACGTAGAACTGCGTTTGCTACGAAAAATACCGAAAATCGTGGCCGTCTTCGATGCGCAGCAGCGTTTCGTAAATCAGGCGCGTTACGCCGTCCACGTCGTCTTTGTGCACGGTTTCCACGGTGGTGTGCATGTATTTCAGCGGCAACGAAATGAGCGCCGAGGCCACGCCGGAACCGGAGTAGGCGAAGGCGTCGGTGTCGGTGCCGGTGGCGCGGGTGGCCGAGGCGCGCTGGAAGGCAATGTCAGCCTTTTTGGCGGTGTCGATGATGAGGTCGCGCAGGTTGTTTTGCACGGCCGGGCCGTAGGTAATCACGGGGCCTTTGCCGCAGGAAATGTCGCCCGATGTCTTTTTTTCGTACATCGGCGACTGGCTGTCGTGCGTCACGTCCGTGACGATGGCCACGTCGGGGTTGATGCGGTGGGCCACCATCTCGGCGCCGCGCAGGCCAATTTCTTCCTGCACGGCGTTCACGATATACAAGCCGAAGGGCAGCTTTTTCTTGTTCTCCTTCAGCATCCGGGCCACTTCGGCAATCATGAAGCCGCCCACGCGGTTATCGAGCGCCCGGCCCACGTAATACTTGTCATTCAGCACCGTGAACTCATCCTCGAACGTGACCACGGAACCCACGTGCACGCCCATTTCTTCCACTTCCTCGGCGCTGCTCGCACCGCAGTCCAGAAACACGGTTTCGATGGTGGGCGCCTTGTCCTGCTCCACCTTGCGCACGTGGATGGCGGGCCAGCCAAACACGGCTTTTACGACGCCTTTTTCGCCGAAAATATTGACGCGTTTGCTGGGCGCCACCAACGGGTCGGAGCCACCGTTGCGCCGCAAATAAATGTACCCTTCTTTGGTGATGTAATTCACGAAATACGAAATTTCATCGGCGTGCGCCTCGATGACAACTTTGTATTTCGCCTTGGGATTAATCACGCCCACCACCGTGCCGTAAGTATCCACGAAATATTCGTCGATATACGGCTTGATGTACTCCAACCACAGTTTCTGGCCTTCTTTCTCGAAGCCAGTGGGGGAGGGGTTGTTGAGGTAGGTTTGAAGGAATTCGAACGATTCGGGACGCATAAAATGGTCTTACTTACGGTTTTTTAATGCTCTGTAAAGTACGGTTCCTATTAATAAAAATGCAGCTATTTCGAGGATGACTATCCCGCTGTACTGCCATAAATATTCGGTAAGCGGCGCTGATATAAGACATAGTATGCTGGCAGACCAGAAGAAATTACTGGCTTGAGTTGCTTCACTATTCTTTTCAGCGCCGACTGATGTTCCGGAACCGTAAAACACCGCGACAGCCTCTAGCAAAATACGTCCAAAGTGGAATCTTGACAGTAGACCAAACAACCCACAAATTGCACCTATTGCTAGCCAGTACATAATCAGCTTGGTTTACAGTGGAATGTTGCCGTGCTTCTTACGCGGCATGGTATCAACTTTGTTTTCGAGCATTTTGAAAGCGCGAATTAGTTTCTGCCGGGTTTGCGAAGGCAGAATAACTTCGTCCACGAAACCGCGGTGGGCGGCGCGGTAGGGCGTGGCAAACTTTTCCTGGTACTCGTCCACCTTTTCCTGCAAGGCTACAGCGGGGTCAGCAGCGGCGGCAATTTCGCGTTTGAAGATGATTTCGGCCGCGCCCTTGGCGCCCATCACCGCGATTTCGGCGGTGGGCCAGGCGTAGTTCAGGTCGGCCCCGATGTGCTTGGAGTTCATCACGTCGTAGGCCCCGCCGTAGGCCTTGCGGGTAATCACGGTGATGCGCGGCACGGTGGCTTCGCAGAAGGCGTAAAGCAGCTTGGCCCCGTTGGTGATGATGCCGCGCCACTCCTGGTCGGTGCCGGGCAGAAAGCCGGGCACGTCCTCCAGCACCAGCACGGGCGGCTTTGGTGCTGGCGTTGATGTCGAGCACGCCGGCCAGCACGGCCGGTTGGTTGCCCACGATGCCGATGCTGCGGCCCGCCAGCCGGGCAAAGCCGACCACAATATTCTCGGCGAAATTCTGGTGGACTTCGAGGAAAGAGTTGGCGTCGATGAGGCCCTCAATCACCTCGCGCATGTCGTAGGGCTGGTTGGCATTTTCCGGAATCAGCTGGTCCAGCGCGGGCCGGCTTTCGTCGCCGCCGGCCTCGTAGGGCTGGTTTGGTGCCGTTTCTTCGCAGTTCTGCGGCATGTAGCTCAGCAGCTGCTTGATGTGGTTGATGGCCACCACTTCGTTGGCGCAACTGAAATGCGTCACGCCGCTCTTGGCCGAGTGGGTGCTGGCGCCGCCCAGCTCCTCGCTGGTTACCTCCTCGTGGGTCACGGTGCGCACCACGTTGGGGCCAGTCACGAACATGTAGCTCGTGTGCTCCACCATCAGAATGAAATCGGTGATGGCCGGCGAATAAACCGCGCCGCCCGCGCACGGCCCCATGATGGCCGAGAGCTGCGGCACCACGCCTGAGGCCAGGGTGTTTTTATAAAAGATGTCGGCATAGCCGCCGAGGCTCACCACGCCTTCCTGAATGCGCGCCCCACCCGAGTCGTTCAGCCCAATCACGGGCGCGCCGTTTTTCATGGCAAGGTCCATAATTTTCACGATTTTCTCGGCGTGGGTTTCGCTCAGCGAGCCCCCGAACACCGTGAAATCCTGCGAAAAGACGTACACCAAGCGGCGGTTCACAGTGCCGTAGCCGGTCACCACGCCGTCGCCGAGGTAGTGCTCTTTGTCAAGGCCGAAGTCTTTGGCCCGGTGCATCACAAACTTCCCAATTTCCTCAAACGAGCCTTCGTCCAGCAGCAAATCCACCCGTTCGCGGGCGGTGAGTTTCCCTTTTTTGTGTTGGGCATCGATGCGGACTTGGCCGCCGCCGAACAAGGCTTCTTCGTTTTTGCGAGCCAGCAGGTCGGTTTTGGAAAGGTGGGCGTGGGCGTGCGGGTCGGGCATGAGGTAAGGCGGGCGGGCGGGCGGGAATGAAACGCCAAAGGTAGGTTACGGGTAGATTACGGACGCCAGATGGAGCATGGCACCTTTTTCTCTGCTTAAAGCGCACCCGCTACAAGTTCTTTCCGAGGAGCATCAGCATAAACGCGTATTGCCGGGCCGTATCGTCGATGGATTTGAAGCGGCCGGAGGCGCCGCCGTGGCCGGCGGCCATGTCGGTGTGCAGCAGCAGCAGGTTTTTGTCGGTTTTCGTGGCGCGCAGTTTGGCCACCCACTTGGCCGGCTCGTAGTACTGCACCTGCGAGTCGTGCAAGCCGGTGGTCACGAGGAGGTTGGGGTAAGCCTGGGCCTTCACGTTGTCGTAGGGCGAGTACGACAGCATGTACTTGAAATACGCCTCGTCGGCCGGGTTGCCCCACTGGTCGTACTCGCCGGTGGTGAGCGGGATGCTGGGGTCCGACATCGTGGTAACCACGTCGACAAACGGCACGGCCGCAATCACACCTTTGTAGAGGTCGGGGCGCATGTTCAGCACCGCGCCCATGAGCAGGCCGCCGGCGCTGCCGCCGAGGGCAAAGAGCCGGTCGCGCGAGGTGTACTGCTGTTGCTTGGCCGGGGCGTTGCCATCGGCCGCCGCGTGTACCGTAGTGAGGTACTCGGAGCAGTCAATAAAATCGTTGAAGCTGTTGATTTTGTGCAGCATCCGGCCGTCTTCGAACCATTGCCGCCCCATTTCCTGTCCGCCGCGGATGTTGCACAGCACGTAAACAAACCCGCGGTTGAGCAAGCTCAGCCGCGCCGCGCTGAAGGTGGGGTCCTGCGAGAGGCCGTAGGAGCCGTACGCGTATTGCAGCAGCGGCGCGCTGCCGTCGAGCTTCGTGCCCTTCTTGTACACGATGGACATCGGAATGAACGCCTTGTCGCGCGACTTCACAAACACCCGTTCCGTCACGTAGTCGTACTTGTTGTAGTTGCCGAGCACGGGCTGCTCTTTCAGCAGCGTGCTGACGCGGGTGCTCATGTCGTACTCAAAAACGGAAGGCGGCGTGGTGAGGGAGGTGTAGTTGTAGCGCAGCACGGGCGTGTCCAGCTCCCGGTTTATGCCAACCGTGGCCGTGTAGGCCGCTTCCTCGAAGGGCAGGTAGTGTTCCTGTTTATCCTTGGGACTCACCACGCGCAACTGGCGCAGGCCGCCCTTGCGCTCGTTGAGCACGATGTAGTTGGTAAAGAGTTCGAAGTTGTCGAGAAAGATTTCGGGGTGGCGGGTCAGCGCGTCGGCCCAGGTGGCTTTGGCCGTGTTGTTAACAGGCGTGGTCATCAGGCGGTAGTTCGGCGCCATCCAGTTGGTGCGGATGTAAAACTTGTCGCCCAGGTGCTCCACCTCGTAGAGGTGGTCTTTTTCGCGCTTGGCAAACAGCTTGAATTGCTCGGTGGGCGTGTTGGCGTCGAGGTACCGAAACTCCGACGAGAGCGAGCTGGCCAACTCGATGCCGATGTATTTCCGCGATTTTGTGCGGCTCACGCGCACGTTGAAGGTGTTGTCCTTCTCTTCGTAGACCAGTGCGTCGCCCTTGGGGTCGGTGCCCAGGGTATGCCGGTACACCTGGTAAGGCAGCAGCGTGGTCACGTCTTTTTTGGTGTAAAAGACGCTTTTGTTGTCGGCCGCCCACACCACTTCGCCGCCCGCGTTGGCCACGCGCTCGGGGTAGAGCTTGCCGGTGGCCAGGTTTTTAAAACGCAACGTGTACAGCCGCCGGCTCACCGTGTCCACGGAAAAGGCCAACAGCTGGTTGTTGTCGCTCACGGCCCAGTCGCCAATCTGGAAATACGCTTGCCCGGTGCCCATTTCGTCGCCGTTGAGCAGCACCTCTTCCGGCCCAATCACGCTGCCCTTCTTGCGGCAGTACACGGGATACTCCGAAGCGAATTCGTAGCGCGTGTAGTAATAGTAGCCGTTGTCGCGGTAGGGCTCCGAGGCATCGTCCTGCTTGATGCGCCCTTTGATTTCGGCCGTCAATTTTTTTTGCAAGGCTTGCGCGCCCGCCATTTGCCGGTCGTAGTACCCGTTTTCGGCGGTGAGGTAACTCAGCACCGCCGGGTCAGCGGGTTGGTTGAGCCAGTAGTAATTGTCGGGGCGCGTGATGCCAAAATTGGTAAACACCTTGGGCTTGACGGGCGCCACCGGGGGTGCCTGGGCCAGCGCGCCACCCGCCAGGGCGGCGCCGGCGCCCGTGAGGGCGGCTCTTTGCAGAATATTCATGTCCAATGGGTGACGAATTGACAATAAAGGCGTTGGTGCGAAAGCTGGCCCAAGTTAGCACCCGCACAACGAAAAAGGCCGGCCCCCAACGGGGCCGGCCTTTTACTCCTTGCGAGAGCTGCGCCGCCGCAGCCGTTGCTTACTTTTTCGCGTCGGCGTCGGGCGTTTCCGGCGCTTCAGCCGGCCGCTCGTCGCTCGCCAAGTTCTGCGACTCGCCGCTCTTGGTCACGGCAAACGTCAGTTCCTCCTTCCCGTCCTCGTAGTCGGCCGTGATGACGTCGCCGTGCACCACCTGCGCCTTGAGAATTTCCTCGGCAATCGGGTCTTCGATGTATTTCTGGATGGCCCGGTTCAGCGGGCGCGCACCGTATTTGGGGTCGTAGCCCTTGTCCGACACGTAATCCTTGGCTTTCTCCGTCAACTCGACGCGGTAGCCCAACGCCTGCACCCGGGTGAAAAGCTTGCGCAGGCTGATGTCGATGATTTTGTGAATGTCCGACTTCTCCAGCGAGTTGAACACGATGACGTCGTCCAAGCGGTTGAGAAACTCGGGCGAGAACGTCTTCTTCAGGGCGTTGGTGATGGTGCCCTTGGTCAACTCGTCCATGTTGGCCTCGCGGGCCTTGGTGCCGAAGCCGATGCCGGCACCGAAGTCCTGCAAGTCCCGCGCCCCAATGTTCGAGGTCATGATAATGATGGTGTTCCGGAAGTCCACCTTGCGGCCCAGGCCGTCGGTCAGAATACCGTCGTCGAGCACCTGCAACAGCAGGTTGTACACGTCCGGGTGGGCCTTCTCGATTTCATCGAGCAGAATTACCGAGTAGGGCTTGCGGCGGATTTTCTCCGTCAGCTGGCCGCCCTCTTCGTAGCCCACGTAGCCGGGAGGCGCGCCTACCAGGCGCGACACGCTGAATTTCTCCATGTACTCGCTCATGTCAACCCGAACGAGGGCATCTTCCTTATCGAACAAGTAGGTGGCCAGCACCTTGGCCAGCTCCGTCTTGCCCACGCCCGTCGGGCCGAGAAACACGAACGAACCAATTGGCTTTTTGGGGTCCTTCAAGCCCACCCGTGTGCGCTGAATAGCCTTCACAAGCTGCTTAATGGCCTTTTCCTGGCCAATCACCTTGCCCTGCAGCTCCTCGTTCATGTTGAGCAGCTTCTGGCTTTCGTTCTGGGCAACGCGCGAGACGGGGATGCCCGTCATCATGGCGATGACCTCGGCCACGTTCTCCTCCTTCACCGTGTAGCGCTTCTTCTTGGTTTCCTCTTCCCAGCCTTTTTTGGCGGTTTCAAGTTGGTCCAGCAGCTTCTTCTCGGTGTCGCGGAGCTTGGCGGCTTCCTCGTACTTCTGCGATTTCACCACCCGGTTTTTCTCGCCCTTGATGTTCTCAATCTGCTCTTCGAGCTTGAGAATGTCCTCGGGTACCACGATGTTGTTGATGTGCACCCGGGCGCCGGCTTCGTCCAGAATGTCAATGGCCTTGTCCGGCAGGAAACGGTCGGACATGTACCGGTCGCTCAGCATCACGCACTGCTCAATGGCCTTGTCGGTGTACACCACGTGGTGGTGGTCCTGGTACTTGTCCTTGATGTTGTGCAGGATTTCGATGGTTTCCTCGGGCGTGGTGGGGTCCACCATCACCATTTGGAAACGACGGGCCAGGGCGCCGTCCTTTTCGATATACTGGCGGTACTCGTCCAGCGTGGTGGCGCCGATGCATTGAATCTCGCCCCGCGCCAGGGCCGGCTTGAACATGTTCGAAGCATCCAACGAGCCCGAGGCGCCGCCGGCGCCCACGATGGTGTGCAACTCGTCGATGAACAGAATCACGTCGGGTGACTTCTCCAGCTCGTTCATCACGGCCTTCATCCGCTCTTCGAATTGGCCCCGGTACTTGGTGCCGGCCACCAGCGAAGCCAAATCCAGGGTCACCACGCGCTTGTTAAACAGCACGCGGCTCACCTTCTTCTGGATGATGCGCAGGGCAAGACCTTCGGCGATGGCCGTTTTGCCCACGCCGGGCTCCCCGATGAGGATGGGGTTGTTTTTCTTGCGGCGGCTCAGGATTTGGGCCACGCGCTCAATTTCTTTTTCG
>Ga0209724_1003009_pt1 | contig 14029 bp, 13 predicted proteins | sample grotaG_FD_184143 | JGI IMG/M metagenome (GOLD analysis project Ga0209724, IMG submission 184143) | Glacier valley bacterial and archeal communities from Borup Fiord, Nunavut, Canada, to study Microbial Dark Matter (Phase II) -... | ecosystem: Environmental > Aquatic > Freshwater > Ice > Glacier ...
GCTAATATGATGATTATTAGTAAAAAGTAACATACCCAAAAACCAATATGGATTAAAATAACGATTGACTTTTTCATTATGGAGTTTTAAATTTCTATCCTAATCCGGGGATGCGTTTTTTGTATTGACAATACATATACATTTTAATCAAGTTAAAGTTCATTCATTGTTATTACGAATACTGGTAATGGTCTATGGATGTTGGCACCTCACAGGAATAATTTTTCGATTGATGGTCGCCCCCTCAATATTTAGACGATCGTTTTTTGCAAGCGAAAAGTCATCATTGATGCTTTATTAAATTTTGATTTTAATTGCTGTTTTGCTCCGCTGAATGGAAGCAAATAAAATTGATTTGTTTACGTGGAGCTTAACCTTTGGTATCAGACCTCGCCTTACCATTGGTACTACCGTAGGTCACTTTTATTGGAAATATTGACCTACGGATGCTATCACTTTTCGAATATAAATTATTACGGTTTTATTACTTGACCTGTGTTTGCTCCGAATACGCTTTTGCGAAATCCGTATTCAAGTTGCTTCATGGTTGTTGGAATTTCTCCGGGGAAATAAGGAAAATATTGCGGAGAATCTTCAATAACAGTTGGACTTACCGCATTAATGCGAATACCATTTCCCAGTTCAATTGCAGCTGCGCGCACAAATCCCTCTACTGCTCCGTTGGCTGCCGATGCATTGGCAAAGTTCAATTGTGGTTCGTGTGTCAAAGAGCCGGTGATTAAGGTAAATGAACCTTTAGGATTGATATAGTGTTGACCAATAAGAACCAAATTAATTTGTCCCATCATTTTTCCTTCAACACCCTTTCTAAATTCCTTGTCGGTCATTTTCTTCCATGGCCCTACAAAAGTTGGCCCTGCTGTTGATATAAGTGCGTCAAACGGACCTACCTGTTTGAAGAAATTTTCTATTTCTTCCGGTGAAGTAATATCAACCTGAACATCGCCGCTTTTTGAACCAACTCTTACAATTTCGTGTTCTTTTTTAAATGCACTTGTTAAGTACTTTCCCATGGTGCCTGATGCACCTACAATAATAATTTTCATTTTTGTTTTATTTTGTTGAATATTAATTTATTTAACAAATGTACTTCCAGATGCACTATGCATTATAGGACAAAAATGAAGTTGAATAGGATTTATTTAAAATTCTTCTTCAATTATTTCCTTATTTACCATTATTCCTGCTGTCGTACCCATAGCTACAGCATTTGCTACTGTGCGCATACGTGTCGTGTTGTCACCGCTGGCATAAATTCCATGAACAGTGGTCTTTTGCATAGGATCAATCTTAATGTATCCCTGTTCCGTCAATTCGCACCCCAACGTTTCGGGAATAGTGCAATGTTGCTCAAAAGGACTATTGGCATAAATGGCTTTGACCGAAGATTTTGTTCCGTCGGAGAAAATGACATTTTGAAGATTTCCGTTAGAATGCTCCAACTTTTTAATTTCTGTTTCTGATATTTTTATATTGTGACTTTTAAGCTTAACAGTTTGTTCATCTGTCAAAGTAGAATTTCCGTTGGTAAAAAGTGTAAGGTCTTTTGTCCAATTTGAAATGAGCATAGAGAACTCAAAACCATATTTCCCGTTGCCCAAAATGCCAGTTCTTTCATTTCTTACTTCGTATCCGTGGCAATAAGGACAGTGTAAAACAGAAATTCCCCAGCATTCGGCATATCCCTCAATACCGGGCATTATATCTTTTATACCCGTTGCGAAAATTAATTTCTTTGACCCAAATGTTTCACCTATTGCTGTCTGAATTTCAAATGCGTTTTCGGTTTTAACTCCGTTTGTCGCCAAACTGTTGGAGATTGTTACTGTTTTGTACATTTCTACTTGCTGCCTGGCAAGAGTTGCTATTTCTTTAGGTGTTTTTCCGTCTTGGGTAATAAAGTTATGCGAATGAGGCGTTTGTCTGTTACATGGCTTGCCATTATCAATAATCAAAACTTGTCTTAAAGCCCTGCCCAAAGCCATACCCGCAGCAAGTCCTGAATAACTACCACCAACGATTATTACGTCAAATTGTTTACTATCTGCCATTCTATTATATTTTGTTAATTTTAATAAAGGGAATCGTAATGCGAGTGCTGTTATGCGGAGTGTACTTTGCCTGATCAATTCTCGTCTGGAAGATGTGGCAGAGGTTTACCGGCAACTTTCATCCTGCCTTATCCTTTGCCATTTTTAGGTAAAAACAGGCGGACGATTAAATCCAAAAAAGGTACACCGACAAACATGATCCAGGGAACTAAAGTAAGTGTTAGTATACAAGTCCTTTGGTACAATGGCAGTACGGATAATGTTTGCCCGAACAGGTAAAAAAACAATGTGATTGATGGATAGATTACTACCCATATCTTTAATGATGCAATTAATTTCATTTTCGTTTTCATGCAGAATACTTTTTTGAATAGTTTATTATTTATTCAGCAAAGATACTTCCCCATGTAATTTGCAGTATAGGACAAAAATGAAGTTGAATAGGACTTATTTGAAATTGTTTCTGAAGGCCTCAGGTGAATAACCAGTATGTTTTTTAAAAAACCTTGTAAAATAGGAAATGTCTTCGTAACCAAGATGATCTGCAATTTGGTTTACCTGATTTGATGTTGCAAGAAGGTATCTTTTGGACTCCAAGATAACATATTCATTAATGAGTTCTGAGCAGTTTTTACCCAACGTTGCTTTAGTGATAGCATTAAGTTGAAAGGAGGAAAGATTCAAAATATCAGCATATTGTGACACTTGTTTTTGGCTAAAAATATGAGTCTCCAAAAGTTCTAAAAATTCCTCAAGGCGTTCCTGATTATAAGGAGTGCTATTATTCGATAGGACTTTGCTATTCTGCTGATTCCGTATAAGCTCAATAAAGAAAATACCCATATTCGCTTTTATGACCTCATGATATCCTTCCTGTTTGTCGGTATATTCCTGAAAAATAGATATCAATATCGAAAGTAATTTTTTGAACTGATTGGCATCAAGATGGTAAAGGCTCTTATTACTGACCTTGCGTAAAAGCTGACTTGATACTTTGTCATGGGGAAAATAGAAATCAATCTTAAATTCCATAAGGTATCCTGTACTTCCAGCTTTCAAAGTAAGTTGATGCACCTGGCCCGGACGCATGAAGAAAACAGAATGATCACAAATTTCGTAGGATGAAAAGTCGATCTCATGATTACCCGTTCCATTTTCCAAAGCAAGAATATGAAAGAAATCATGTCTGTGAAGCTCCTGAACCATATCTTTTCCTGCAAGTAAATCCCCGACATCGCGTATGCTAAAGCTTTCAGAAAAAACCGGCTCTTTTTGTACTGCTTTAATATGTCTTATAGGTATTTTGTCCATTTTATTTTTTGCTATACAATTGTTAACAAAGACATTAGAATATTGTTTCGTTCAATGAAATTATTTCATTGCCATGCTGAAATGTTTAACCAATTTGGTGCATCATTCCACCGTGGAGGTGAAAAATTCCTTTACCCTGCACAATCTTTGGCCAATCCTTTAAATGTCCTGCTCTAATTCCCCAAAATTAAGATGAATTACAGCATAAAAATTTGAGTTTTATTTACTTTTCTTGTTTTTCCCACCCGAAAACATATCTTTGCTTCAGTTTGAGCCTGTAATCCACAGGGCATGTTTAATTTGATATGAGTAAAAAAGTATTTTTTTGTAATTGCGGTGCGAAACTGATCAGTTCCGATCGGCTGATGGCTATTTCGGCGTATTTGAAGCAAACGGGGCATCCGTTTACTGAGATTTCCGATTTATGCGGCTGTTCGGTCGACCGAAAAAGTGAAACGCGTGATCTGTTCATTGGAGTTGACGAGGTTTTGATTGTCGCGTGTTTTCCGCGTGCGGTCAGACTTTTACTCGAAAACTGCGGAATCGACCATGCATCTATGAAATTTGAATATCTAAATTTCAGGGAATTGAGCAATGATCAACTCTATGCCGGAATTAATTTGTTTTTTGAAGGGAATACCGAAAAGGGGGAGTTCACAGAACTTCAGGGTAATGCCGAATGGCCCTCCTGGTTCCCGATGATTGATTATTCGCGTTGCAATACCTGTGGGCAATGCGCTGATTTTTGTCTTTTTGGTGTTTATGAGAAGCTTGATAATAAAGTAGTTGTTGTTAATCCCAAGGGATGTAAAAATAACTGTCCTGCATGTGGCCGTATCTGTGCGCAAACAGCAATCGTTTTTCCAAAATACGAACATGCGGGAGCGATTGCAGGTGCCGATACGATTGATGAAATGGCAGAACAACAACGGCAACAACTCGATATTGATACGATACTCGGTAGCAATATTTACAAGGCGCTCGAAATGCGAAAAACGAAACGTCAGTCAATTATTCGTTCAACAGCCATGCAGCAGGCGATAGCTGAAAGAGAAAAGGCACTTGCCGAAAAACGTTCTAAAAAATAGAAAACTGACGATGTCAATACTGCGAAATTTTTTAAAATCGGATCGAAAATGTTTATGGAAATTTGCATACAATCTTGGATGGAAAGGAATTAAAGGATTCAATAAGTTTCAGGCACGAAAAAAGCGAGGAGAGAATTTTCCCGCTTTTCAATTTATTTCGGTCACCAACGACTGCAACCTGGCTTGCCAGGGATGCTGGGTTACCAGGGGTGAAAAGAGTTCAAGTCTCGATTTGGATGCCATCAACAAAATTATAACTGACAGTAAAAAGCAAGGAAGTTACTTCTTTGGGATTTTGGGTGGTGAACCGTTGATGTATAAAGAGTTATTTAATCTTTTCCGGACGCATTCCGATTGTTATTTTCAGTTATTTACAAACGGCACCTTGCTAACAGATAAGGTTGCTGCTGAATTAAGAGCGCTTGGAAATGTAACGCCGCTCATCAGTCTCGAAGGGAATGAACAGGTTGCGGACATCCGCAGGGGGAGTAATCACGTTTACAACCGGACGATGAAAGCAATTGAAACTGCGACCACTAACCGGCTTATCACTGGTGTGGCTATAAGTGTTTGTAAATCAAATATTGAGATGGCTTTATCCGAAGAGTTTATTGCAATGCTCCATAACTATGGCGTGCTCTATCTTTGGTATTACATTTACCGCCCGACAGGTGAAGATCCCCATTATGAGCTTGCCCTTTCGGCAGAAGATATTTTAAGATTGCGTACCTTTTTAGTCGAAGGACGAACCAAATATCCGCTTGTGTTGGTTGATTCGTATTGGAGTGCCGATGGTGAACCATTTTGCCCGGCTGCTGAAGGTTTGAGTCATCATATCAATCCGGATGGGAATATTGAGCCTTGCCCTGTTATCCAGTTTTCGTGCGATAATATCCGTAACGGCGAACTAACAGATATTTACGAAAATTCTACCTTTATAAAAGATTTCAAAACCGAGGTTAATAAGCAGACCAGAGGTTGCATACTGATGGAAAATCCGGCATGGCTTGGTACATTTGTAGCCGATCATCAGGCAATAAATACGTCTAACCGGCCAGGTTTACCCGATCAATTAGCCAATGGTTGTGTTGTTTGCAGTCATGGAAGCTGTCCGAAAATCCCTGAAAAAAACTGGATTTACCGGATGGCAAAACGACGGGCTTTCTTTGGATTGGGAGCTTATGGATAAAATTAAAACAATGGAGCCAAAAATATTTCAATCATTATTTGTTCTCGATGTTCCGACAGAGAAATCGAAACGTGCCAAGATAAGATCCACGATTGATTCTTATTTTCATGATAATCAGGTAATGCCCCCGGTTAGTTACGATGCTTTAAACGGGTTTGCAAGTTCACTGATTAAATCTGAAAAATGGGAGGAGCGGTATCGTGCTTTTATTATGGTTTGCTGTGGAAATGCGATCTGGCGGCCGATTGTCGGAGCAACTCCTTATAATCGTCGAATTTTTTTGTTGCCGCAATGTTTGCGTAACGTGAAGCTTTGCCAGGCACAACAAGATGAATTGGGTCTTTTGTGCAGTGAATGTGGTAATTGCAGCATTTCCGGTTTTTTGCGCGAAGCGGAGAACCTGGGTTATGTTGCTTTGGTAACAGAAGGGACGACGATCACCACCCGTCTGATTGAAAGTGGAAAAGTAGATGCTGTAATTGGAGTCGGCTGCATGGAGGTGTTACAAAAGATGTTTGCCGCTGTAAGTAAATATTCGATACCGAGTATTGGAATTCCTTTGATTACATGTGGTTGCGTCGATACAATGGCCGATGCCGACTGGATCAAGCAGGAGATCTACAATTTCCGCGAAGATCCGTCAATCAAATTATTGAATCTTAACTATCTAAGAAATAAGACTTCTTCAATTTTTGGAGAGGAGCAATTGATTCGGATTTTAGGTACTGCAAAAAGTAAAACGGAGACCATTGCGTTTGAATCGCTGCTTTCGGGTGGTCAGCGTTTAAGACCATTCCTTGCTGTTTTGGCTTACGAAGCATTTGCAAATGAGCCTGATCCCACGATTTTGAATATGCTGGCCTTATCCGTGGAGTGTTTTCATAAAGCTTCATTGATCCATGATGATATTGAGGATAACGACAATATGCGTTACGGGAAAGAAACGGTTCATACACGTTACGGAATTCCGGTTGCGATCAATACGGGCGACTACCTGATTGGTGAAGGCTACCGTTTGATTGCGGAAAGTAACCTTTCGCCGGAGTTGATTCGTGAAGGGATTAAAATCGTTTCCCGGGGACACCGAAGTCTGACAATCGGGCAAGGTTCGGAACTGATATCTATCCACTCGAAAGAGATCCTTTCATTGAATGATATGTTGGATCTGTTTGATAATAAAACAGCTGCCGCTTTTAAAGTTTCACTTTTACTGGGTGCCGCTGTTGGGGGTGCTACAAATGGAACCATCGAAAGTTTGGAGCGCTTTAGTCATTTTATTGGCATTGCCTATCAGATTAAAGATGATTTATCCGATTACCAGGGCGAAAAAGGAGATATTGCGATCAGAAAATTTTCAATATTACTTTCGGTGCTGAAAGAGCAACTTCCGAAATCCGAAAATGATCATTTGTTGGTGGCATATAAGTTAGATGATTATGAAGCAATCTATCATTTAATTGACCGTTATCATATTCAGGATGCTACCAAAGAGTTGTTAATCAGTTCGATTAATGAAGCAAAGAATTGTCTTGAAAGTATTTCTAATATAGGTCTTAAACTGGCTTTACATGAAATTTTGGGGAAAATTTTCAAGGAATATATTTAAGCTGGCAGCACAACCGAAGTTAAGAAAATTACGTTCCAAATTAATCGAACCGGTTCTTGCCAAATCAGCTTTGATGCTTGATTCAGAGATGATCGCCGAAATACGAACCTTTATTCTGAGCAAACAGACGGCTCAGGGTGGATTTTCGGACAGGGGAGGAAATTGCGATTTGTATTACACGCTATTTGGATACTATATCGCTGAATCTTTTTCTGTTAACGAGGTCATAACGCCGTTGAAAAAATATGTGGCAACAACGGTTTCTTCTACTGATTTATCAGGGGTTTATCGCTATTGTGGCGCTATTTTATATGCAAAATTGATAGGTCTCGACGCAACAACCGAAAAGTTGCGACAGCAAATTATCGCTGATCTGACGCTGACAGATTCGAAACAACCCGAGTATTCCGGTTTCCTTGGAGTTTTGGCGCTTTATTACCTGGAAGACTATCTGAGTATACAACGGATTGTAAATCAATATAAACAATCATTCTCGCTGACCGATCTTCCTTGTCCCGTGGTAGCAGCAACTGCTGTAATGCTTGGTATGACTGGCAATCGGAAGCCCGAAGCAGTGGATATGCTGAAAGCGTTTTACCGGGAGAACGGTGGATTTGCAGCGTTGCTTCAGGCTCCCGCAGAGGATTTACTTTCAACGGGAGTTGCCTTGTATGCACTTCATTTTCTGGATGCCGACCTTCGGTTGATGAAGCCTGATTGTCTTACCTTTATAGATGATTTATACGATAACGGCGGATTTCGCGCTACACAATATGATGCTGTAACCGATGTTGAATATACATTTTATGGATTATTGGCATTAGGATCAATGAGTTAATTGATTATTGAAATTTGCTGGCAACAATTTGATTATGGAACAGAAAAATCTTGAAAATCAGTTTGATAATTTGGTCCGATTACTCAAATCGGAGCGAAATGATGCAGGCTTCTGGAGTGGCAGACTATCTTCGAGCGCACTTGGAACCGCTGTGGCAATTGTTGCGTTGAAAATAAATAGAAATAAATCTGACAGCCAATTAATTATAGACGGATTAAACTGGCTTTTAGCGCATGTTAACAGTGACGGAGGGTATGGCGATTCGCCCGAAAGCAAGAGTAATGTCAGCACTTCGCTGCTATGTTATTCGGCCATCAGCTATTGCGGTGGGGGTAGTGAACATTCAAAAAAAATCCTTTTAAATATTGATGGTTATCTTGCTACTCAGAAAATTGATTTAACGAAGGGAACTATTACTTCTTCTGTCCTGAAATTTTATGGCAGAGACTTCACCTTTTCGGTTCCAATCCTTTCGATGCTTGTAATTTGTGGCGTGCTCGACAAAAAAATAGGTGCGAAAATTCCCCAGTTGCCTTTTGAATTCACTTTGTTTCCGGCCTCATGGTACAGCCTTTTTAATTTACGAGTAGTGAGTTATGCCATTCCGGCCCTGATTGCTGTTGGGATCTTCGTTTTTAAGACAAGGAATCGCCACAATCCAATTATGAGTTGGATCAGAAACAGATCCATTCAGCCAGCTATGCGAAAATTGGAGAAAATTGTACCAGAAAGTGGTGGTTTTCTCGAAGCAATTCCGCTGACAGCTTTCGTTGCCATGTGCCTGATATCTTCTGAGCTTGGAAATAGTCCCGTTGTCATAAAAGGACTTGCTTTTTTGCGGAATCAGCAGCGTTCGGATGGTAGCTGGCCGATTGATACCGACTTATCGACTTGGGTCACCACCTCAAGTGTGAAAGCGCTCGGATCGCAAATGCCGGTCGAATTTTCAGCTGCTGAAACAGATGCGCTTGTAAATCATTTAAAAGCAATTCAATATAAAGAAGTTCATCCTTTTAATCTTGCACAGCCGGGCGGTTGGGGATGGACCAATTTTTCGGGTTCGGTACCTGATGTTGATGATACTTCAGGGGCAATTTTGGCGCTTATTGAATTATACCGTACTGATAATCATGATAAAAAAGCAATTATAAATGGTTGTAAATGGCTGACCAACCTGCAAAATAAGGACGGAGGTTTTCCGACATTTTGCAGAGGGTGGGGGCGGCTTCCGTTCGATAGCAGCTGTGCCGATTTAACAGGACATGCGCTGTTGGCTTTGACCAAATCACTTGAAATTTTGGGTGATAAGATGTCGATTGAATTACAAGCTGCTGTAAAACAGTGTATCGCACGATCTTTTGGATTTCTTTGGAAGGCTCAGAATGACAATGGCTGCTGGTATCCGTTGTGGTTTGGTAATCAGTTCGCTGCCGATCTGAAGAATCCGGTTTATGGGACCGCAAAAGTAACAATCTATTTAAAAGATAGTTTGTTGTGTGAAAGCCTCGATGATCAGATGAAAAATAATATTGGCCATATGGTGACCAATGCCCAGAATTATTTGTTGAAACAGCAAAATGAGAATGGCAGTTGGGGAGGAGAACTGAACGTTCCGGGTACAATTGAGGAGAGTTCGCTTGCGATCTCAGCATTGATCGGAAAAGATCAGGGCGTACTTTTGAGAGGATTTGATTGGCTTGAAAATGAATTTAATAACAACGGCCTGCGTTCAAATCCGATAGGGCTGTATTTCGCAATGTTGTGGTACGACGAGAAATTGTATCCTTTGATCTACTATGTCGAAGCACTCCGAAGATATCTAAAATATGAATTTTAATGCGCAATAAATCAATTATATATATCCCAATACTTCTTTTATGGATCTTCCTTTACATTTACAAGGAAGCATCCACAAACTTTGTTGTTTATAATTGGTTATCCATGCCTTATGAATCAAATCTGTCAAATACCATTTGGTTCTTCATCAGTACATTACAGAAAATATTTCTGCTATTGGTTCTTGTTGTTTTTCTGGCAGGCATCGTTCGTTCCTGGTTTTCACCCGAAAAGACCCGAAAATTTCTGGAGGGTAAATCGCTGTTTGCTGGTAATGTAATGGCCTCCTTACTCGGAATTGTGACCCCCTTTTGTTCGTGCTCGGCAATTCCGTTGTTCCTGGGTTTTATTGAGACAGGAATCCCGATTGGAATCACTTTCTCATTTTTAATAGCAGCACCGATGATTAATGAAGTAGCTGTTATTATGCTATTTAGTCTTTTCGGATGGGAAGTTGGGGTGATCTATATTTTGATGGGCTTGCTGATCGCGATAACTGCTGGTTGGATCATTGGAAGGCTTAAACTCGAAAAATGGCTTCAGGATTGGGTGCAAAATTTAAAGTTTGGTGAGATTACCGATGATAATAAACCACTTACTTTTGATGACCGGATTCGGGCTGGCGAGATTGCTGTAAAAGAGATCATTTTTAAAATCTGGCCATACGTTATACTTGGCATCGCAGTCGGCGCTTTGGTTCATGGTTATGTCCCTAATGATTCGTTGGCTTCAATGATCAATAAATCAACCTGGTATTCGGTTCCTTTGGCAGTTTTGGTTGGCGTTCCACTCTATGCCTGTTCTCCGGGCGCTGTTCCAATTGCCTATGCTTTAATCGAAAAAGGGGTTCCGCTCGGAACTGCGCTTGCTTTTATGATGTCGGTTATCGCAATATCACTCCCTGAATTGATTATTTTAAAAAAAGTTTTGAAATTGCCGCTCATCCTCACTTTTGTGGGGATCATTGCAACTGGTATTATCATTGTTGGGTATTTACTGAACATCTTGTTATAATATTAATAATTGGAGGTGCAAAACCTACCAGCTGTTGGTCGTTGATAACCAATATCCCGCCAACCGCTGTCCAAACTATTTATTTAGATTTATACTAAATACCATTCATTTCTTGCATGTTCAGCTGAATGGTTCTATTTTTAGGCAAAAGTTTAAACGATTTCAGATATGAGCATGAAGATTTTCCCTTTATTAATAGCAGGTTTTCTGGCCATTTCAACTGCGAATGCACAGGAACCTACCACATGGCGAGGTCCAGGATCAACTGGTATTTATCCTGAAACTGGTTTATTGAAAGTATGGCCTGCAAGTGGTCCTGAAATTATTTGGCATTATGATGAATTGGGAGATGGTTTTTCGTCTCCTGTATTTGCAAATGGAAAAATTTACGTTTCGGCGGCCGCCGGCAATGTTGGGTATATTTATGCTTTAAACCAGGATGGAAAGCTTGAATGGAAAGCTACTTATGGTGAAGAATGGACTGAAAACTTTTCCGGTTCGCGTGCAACCCCTTCAGTTATTGGTGACATGCTTTATATGTATTCCGGAAAAGGGGTTGTTACCTGTATGAATGCCACAAACGGCAAAATCAACTGGACAGTAGATGTGATGAAAGTCTATAGCGGTCAGAATATTACGTGGGGTGTAACCGAAACCCTGGTGATTGATGGCAACAAACTATTTGTTACAGCAGGTGGCACTACAAACAATGTAATCGCATTGAACCGTTTAGATGGCAAATTGATCTGGAGCAGCAAAGGGGTTGGTGAAAAATCTGCTTATTGTACGCCGCTACTTGTGAAATTACCATCACGCAAGTTACTGGTTACAATGACTGAAAAGCATATAATTGGTCTTGATGCCGAAACAGGTGCTTTACTTTGGTCGCATGAGCAAACAAATGAGTATGCCGTTCATGCCAATACGCCGCTGTTTTACAACAATAGCCTGTTCTGTTTCAGCGGTTATGGACAAGGCGGTGTTAAACTTATTTTGAATGGCAATGGTAGCCAGGTAACCAAAGCCTGGTTTAACCAAAAGCTCGACAGTCGCATTGGCGGAGCTGTTGTTGTTGATGGATACATTTATAGTTCAGGTGATAAAACAAGAGACTGGCAATGTGTCGATTGGAAAACCGGCGAACAAAAATATGCATCCAAAGCCGTCGCTTGTGGAAATGTAATATACGCAGATGGCATGTTATTTATTTACAGTGATAAAGGCGAACTTGCGCTCGTTCCTGCTACTCCACAAGGATTCAATGTAGCTTCGAAAGCAAAAGTCGGGTTAGGTAGTGCACAGCATTGGGCTCATATGGTCATCAACAATGGCCGTCTTTTCGTAAGGCACGGTAAATCATTGATTGCATACAAGATAAAATAATTGATTGAAAAAATACAACTCATTATAGATTTTCCGGAACGGGAGAAAAGGTGATAAAACCATTTCTCTCGTTTTTAATATTAATAGACAGTTATTTATGAAGAAGGTACTTATATTATCATTGGTTTTGACAATTGGTTTTTCGGCATTCAGCCAGGTTATTCAATGGCGTGGCGAAAAACGCGATGGTTATTTTAAAGAGTCGGGTTTAATGAAAACGTGGCCTGCAAATGGTCCGGAGATGATTCTGAAAGTGGAGAAACTTGGAAAAGGTTTTTCTTCGCCCGTAATTGCCAATCAGACGATTTACGTAACCGGAATGATTGATACGCTTGATTACCTGACAGCTATTGATCTTCAGGGGAAAATAAAATGGCAGGTTCCTTATGGTCGTTCATGGTCAAAATCATTTCCCGATACACGTTCAACGCCCACAGTTGAAGGCGATCGGGTTTATGTGGTCGGTGGTTTAGGGCGATTGGTTTGTATTGATGCCAACACAGGGAAAGAGAATTGGGCAGTCGATGTAGATAAAGATTTTAAATCTGAATGGCACATTTGGGGTGTTTCAGAAACGCCTTTGATTGTAGATAACATGGTAATTTGCACGCCAGGTGGTAAGGAGACTTCAGTGGTTGCTTTTGACAAGATGACTGGAAAATTAATCTGGGAAAGTGAAAGCGTTGGTGGACAACGTGCTTATGCTTCGCCAACCATCTATGAATACAAAAATTTCAGATTTATCCTGGCAGTTACAGCGACCCATCTGATCGCACTAAATCCAAAAGACGGTACAGTTGCCTGGAATTATAAATACTACAAGAACGAATTATGGAAGGATCAGCCGGGTTTGATCTGGACCAACACGCCGGTTTTCAAAAATGACGAGATCCTCCTTTCAATGGGTTACGATTACCCGGCAGTAATGTTGAAAATGGATCCTTCCGGAACTTCAGTTTCTGAAAAATGGACCAATAATGTACTTGATAATCATCATCATGGGGTTCTTGTCTCCGGAGATTATATTTATGGCTCCAACTGGATCAGCAATGGCAAAGGAAAATGGGTTTGTCTGAAATGGGATACAGGCGAATTAAAATACGAAACCGACTGGATCAATAAGGGTTCACTCATTGGAGCAGATGACCTGTTCTATGTTTACGAAGAAAAAACGGGTACGGTTGGATTGATCAAACCAAATCCCGAAAAATGGGATGTGATCAGCACCTTCAAGGTGACAAACGGAACCGGACCACACTGGGCACACCCTTTTATCAGTGGCGGAAAGCTCTATATTCGTCACGGTGAGGTATTAATGGTTTTTAATATTAAGGAATAAGGCCTTTAGTATTTAGGATTTGTGATTTGGGATTTAGGATTTGGGATGATGATCGCTGGAGATGTTGGGAGTTGTTAGCATGTTAATTTGTGAAATTTTTTAGTTCTAAAAGTTATCAGTCTAAAGTCATCAACCTAAATTATCTCATTAGATTACATTTTAATTGCATATTATATTAACGATGAGAATATTACTTCTTTTTATTTTATCCTTTCTGTTATCACCCGTTTTCGGACAGGAGACTTCACAATTCCGTGGACCATTACGCGACGGTTCCTATCCTGAAAAAGGGTTGCTGAAAAAGTGGCCTGCAACAGGACCGAGACTTGAGCTTCAGATTGCAGGTATTGGAA
>Ga0209724_1003010_pt1 | contig 14021 bp, 10 predicted proteins | sample grotaG_FD_184143 | JGI IMG/M metagenome (GOLD analysis project Ga0209724, IMG submission 184143) | Glacier valley bacterial and archeal communities from Borup Fiord, Nunavut, Canada, to study Microbial Dark Matter (Phase II) -... | ecosystem: Environmental > Aquatic > Freshwater > Ice > Glacier ...
GTTTTGACCACTAGGGGTGGAACAATAACATGAACTTCTGGGAGGGTGTCAGATAACCCTCAGGCTGCGCCTGCCCTGTCTTTCCGCAAACAGACGGCCCTCGTTCAAAAATGAATCGACGTTTAACACTTGGGTCAGGCGCGCAGCCCGGTCGCAGCCCCCGCTCTGATATCACATGCTCCACCAGCTAGTTTCAGAAAAGGCTTATCCTGGCCGCCGATTAGCGAACAGCATGCCCGGAACTGTGCCATCTATAAGTCAACCGTCGTGACGAGTGCGTCGGGGTCGGCGGCGGAGCGGCCGACGACGATCCGGTGCGGTCCCGATTCGAGCTTCCAGCCGTGCGTGACGGGGTCGCGATACCGTAGCCCGTCGAGCGGCACGGCAATGCGCACGACGCGCGTTTCGCCGGGGGCGAGGCGGACCCGCGCGAACGCCTTCAGGCTGTGCGCGGCGCGCGGCGACACGGTGCCGGGGTAGCCGACATAGACCTGAACGACCTCGTCGCCCGCGACCTCGCCGTCGTTGCGGACCGCGACGGCGACCTCGATCGCCGTCCGCCCGAGGCGCGCCGACAGGGCATGGCGGTGGAAGCGCGTGTACGACAGGCCGTGGCCGAAGGCGTAGCGCGGCACGATGCCGTCGTGTTCGAACTTGGCGTAACCGTGCCACGGGCCATAGTCGATCGCGTCGGCGTCGCGGTCGAAGAACGGATAGTCGGCGGCGTTGCGGGCCACCGTGAACGGCAGGCGGCCCGACGGGTTCGTCTCGCCGAACAACAGCCGGGCGAGCGCGGTGCCGCCGCCCATCCCGGCGTAGAAGGTCTGGAGGATCGCCGCGACGCCCTCGCGCCAGCTTTCGACCAGCACCGCCGACCCCGCGACGACAACGACGATGACGGGCTTGCCCGCCGCCGCCGCCGCCGCGATCAGCGCGATCTGGCCCGTCGGCAGGCCGAGGTCGAGCCGGTCGCCGCCGATCGAACGCGCGCGACCCGAGCGATGGCCCTTCAGTTCATCGGGGACATGGTCGGGGGCGTCCGCCTGACCGAGGGCGATGTCGCCGGGAATATATTCGCCCTCGTCCTCAGCGGTGTAGCCGACGACGACGACCACTGCATCGGCGCTGGCGGCGGCGGCCGACGCCGCGTCGAGGTCGCTTTCATCGCCGGTGACCACGGCGGTGTCGCCGAGATAGGCGCGCAGTCCGGCCAGCGCCGTCACGACGTGGGGCGGCCGCACCCGGCTCGACCCGTTGTCGCCGGTATTTTCGAGCGCCGCGAGACGGCCGAGGACGGCGACCCGGCGAACCTTGGCGCGGTCGAGCGGCAGCGTACCGTCGTTTTCGAGCAGCACCGCCGATTTCTCGGCTGCTTCGAGCGCCAGCGCCTGGTGCGCCGGGCTCGCGACAAGCGCCAGCGGATAGTCGGGGAGCGGGTCCTCGGCACAGGCGAAGCGAAACAGCGTGCCAAGGATGCGGCGGCAGGCGGTGTCGATGACGGCCGGCTCGACCGTGCCCCCCTCGACGGCGGCGATCAGCTTGGCACCGAACACCAGCGGTTCGGGGTTCTCGACATCGAGGCCAGCGGCGGCACCATAGGGTTTGTAGACGCCCATCACCCAGTCGGAATGCACGAAGCCGTCGAAACCCCACTCCCCGCGCAAGATGTCGGTGAGCAGTTCGCGATGCTGTCCGCAATATTCGCCGTTCATGCGGTTGTAGCTGCTCATCACCGACGCGACCCCGGCATCGAGGATGGTGCGAAAATGCGGTAGATAGACTTCATGCAACGTCCGCTCGTCGATCCGCACATCGACCTTGAAGCGCGCGTTCTCCATCGAGTTGAGCGCGAAATGCTTGACCGTCGCGCACACGTTGTGGGTTTGCAGCCCGACGCCGAGTGCCGAGCCCATCGCGCCGAGGTGGCAGCTATCCTCGCCATAGGTTTCCTGCGCGCGGCCCCACGCTGGGTGGCGCAGCAGGTTGACGCATACCGCGCCGGTCAGGTTGCAGCCCTGCGCGCGAATCTCGACGCTCATCGCCTCGCCGATGCGCTGTTCGAGATCGGTGTCGAAGGTCGCGCCCCGCGCCATCGTGCAGGGGAAGCACGTCGAGCTGCCCCGCGCGACGCCGCGCGGCCCGTCGGTGAACCAGAAGGCGGGGACGCCGAGCCGGTCGATCCCGCCCCCCGCGCGGTACGGTCGCGCCGCCCAGACGCCGCCGTCGGCCTTGTACGCCGCGAAAAAGCCGTTGCCCGACATCATGCCGACCTTTTCCGCCAGCGTCGCCGCCGCGAGGATCCGGTCGATCAGCGCGGCCTGATCGACCGTCGTCATGCCCTTGGTCGGTGCGAAGTCAGTCATGTTCGTCCCCGTTTAACCTCGCCAGTAGCCGTTCGTCGAGCCGCGTTAAACCGGCCGGAACCGGTACCGACAGTGTTGCGCCGTCCCGCCGATAGGTCAGCCGTACCGTGCCGGCGGCGGCCGCCACCAGCGTGACGTCGACCAGCCGCCCCGCTGCCATTCGGGCAGCGACGGCGACCGCACCGCTCGCGAGCATGCCGTCGAAGGCCGCATCGCGCCACCCGTCGGGCACGGCCGGGAACAACCGCACCACGCCATTGTGGCTTTGCAGCAGCATTTCCTGGACGGCGGCCGCGGCCCCGCAATTCCCTTCCAGCGTGAAGGCGCGGAACACCGCCTTCGAATAGCCCTTGCCGGCGAAATCGCCGTTGGCGTGGAAGCTGTTCGGCAGCAGAAACCCGTCGGCGTAGCTGCGCAGCGCCGCAAGCGCGCCATCGCCGTCGCCGCAGCGTGCCTTGAGGCAGGCCAGCCACGCAAAGCTGTAGCCCATCCACAGGTCCGAACCGAGCGCGTCGAGTTCGGCGATCGATGCGCGTGCGGTGGCCGCTTCCGCAGGTGAGCGCCACGGGTCGACGACCGCGAGCGGGTAGATGCCGATCAGATGGGAGAAATGCCGGTGGGAAACCCGTTGCGGCTCGCTGGGCGCGATGGGCAATGCCCCGCTTGGCCCTGGGACGATGTCGGGCAGTTCGGCGGCGATGCCCAGCCACTCCGCCGCTGCATCGGGCCGGTCGAGCGCCCGCGCCATCGCCGCCGCTTCGGCAAGGGCGGCGCGGAACAGGGTCAGATCGTATGTCGTGAAGTGGTCGAACCACGCCTCGGGGGCGTTGCCATGCGTTTCGGGCGACGAACTGAGGACGACGCTCCGCCGGCCAGCGTCATCGCGTTCGCGGCTGATGTGCTCGATGAAGGTGCAGACCTCGGCAAGATAGGGATAGGCGCGCGCCTCGAGAAAGTCGCGGTCGCCGGTATAACGCCAATGCGCCGCGAAGTGATGCGCGAGCCACGCACCGCTCGCGAGCGAGTGGGTATATTGCCGCCAGCCACCGATCTGGCGGTTGAGCAGATCGGCGGTCATCGGCACGTTTAGTCCGTCGACCTCGAAGAACTGCCGGGTCCACGCACGGCAGGCGTCGCGCGTGTCCCACAGCCAGTCGAGGAAGCCCGCGTGCGCCTCGGCCTGATTCCCCGTCAGCGCCGGCCAATAGCTCATCTGGGTGTTGAGATCGTGGTGATAGTCGCCCTTCCAAGGCGGCAAGCGGCCGTTGTCGACCGTCCACGGTCCCTGCAGCGCGATCGGTGGCCCGCCGCGCCGCGCCGCCGCGCCGAACTTGTACATGTCGAGGCGATAAATGCGCGCGACCTCGGCATCGGGCAGCTCAATCCGCCCGCGCGACCAATAGTCGGCCCACCACGCGGAATGCGACGCCATCAGGTCGGCCCGCGTGTCGAGCGCGGCCCGCGCACGACGCGCGGCGAGCGCCAGCGGGTCGGCGGCCTCGGCGCTCGTCGCGATCGACCAGGCTGCATCGATGCCGCCGCGCGCGGCGCGCCAGTGGAGCGCGACGGCAAAGCTGAAGCCGCCGTGACCGCGCTGGACGAACGTCGCGAAGCCATCGCCCACAGTGGACCGGGGCGGCGGGTAGCCAAGATCCCACACGTCGGCGTGGCTGGCGTCGAAGCCGGTCGGGGCCTGCCAATCGTCCGGGCGTCCGTCGAACGCCGGAACGACGAGGCGGAAAGCGGCCTCGGCAGCGGTGACGCGGATCAGGCCGACGGGCTGAGTGGCATGGACCGCAACGTCGACTCGCGCGCTGTGCAGATCGATCGCGGCAACCGGGTCGGCAACGTCGAGGTGGGCCGCGACGAAGCGGGCTTCGGGGACCACGATCTCGATCCGTCCGGCAGGAATCTTGGTCGGGCCGGGCAGATAGTAGGGCTTTTCGAGCCGCTCGATCAGGCCGTCGTGCGCGCCGGCGCGGTGCATGGCGAGGACGACGGAGCGGCGGTAGTCGGGCGCACTGAACTCGGGCACCGCGCGCAGGTCCCACAGGTCGGTGCGATCGAGCGAGATCGTCAGCGGCCGGCCGTCACCCCAGACCAGTGCGCCGAGCAGGCCGTTCGCCAGCGGCACCCCCTCGTCGCTGGTGACCGGTGCCGCATGCAGATCGAGGTCCGGATCAGCCACGACCGGCCGTGGCGGCGCGCAAAACCATGATGTCGGCGCGCACCCGCTCCTGCACCGCGCGCGTGAGCGGGTAGCGCCACAACAGCCACGACGCGACGGCGATCAGCGGGACGCAGGTAAAGGCATAGACCGACTTCAGCCCGAGTAGCGCCCGCGCGCTATGGACGGCATCGGAGGGCTGGAAGCCAACCAGGGCGGGCAGGCCGGTGCCGACGAGGACGCCGACCGCGATCGCCGCCTTGCTCGTCATGCCGAGTACGGCAAAAAAGGTCGCGGTTCGCTCCTCGCCGCTGTTCAGCAAATCCTGGTCGGTGATGTCGGCCACCATCGCCTGATAAAGGAAGAGCAGGCCACCCAAGCCGAAGCCGAGTGCGACGATCGACACCCCGAACCCGACCGCGTCACCGCGCGACCAGACGAAACTGCTCGCCATGCACGCGGCAATCCACACAGCGCAGGCCAGCATCGCAACATGCTTGCCGCGGTGTGCGGCGACGCGGGTCCAGACCGGTATGCCGAGAAGGGCGACGACGTTTTGCAGGAAGATGATCGTCGGGAACGCGCCGGGCGCGCCGATGACGTAAGTCACCACGAGCAGGTTCAGCGACGCGCCGACCACCAGCCCGACCAGGATCAGCGCGAGTGCGATGTTGAGGCGGACGAATGCGGCATTGCGCAACACGAGGCGAAATCCGGCGCGAAGCGGCAGCGGCGCACCGGCACGGACATCGCCGGGCGCGGGCTCGGGCAGCTTCGCCATCATCAGAAAGAATGCCAGCGGCTGCAGGACGACAAAGAAGACCGCCATCCAGAACAATGCCGCGCGCGCGCCGTGGCGGCCCGTCGCCTCGAGGATGAGCGGGATCGTCAGCGCGAGCAAGGTGCCGATCGAGCCAAAGGCCCCGCGCCATGCCGACACCCGCGACCGTTCGTCATAGTTGCCCGTCATCTCCGCGCCCCACGACTGGTACGGCAGGTCGATCATCGTGAACCCGAGATAGACGAAGAACAGGCAGGCGAGCAGATATCCGAGGCCGGGGCGTTCGCCGGGGACGAAGCACAGCCAGACCGCGACGCAGATCAGCGGCAGCCCGGCAAGGATGAAGGGCCGCCGCCGCCCGATGCGCGTGCGCAAACGGTCGCTCCAGATGCCGATGACGGGATCGGTGAAAATGTCGCCGACCCGGCTGAGGAACAGCATCAGGCCGACCATCCCGAGCGGCAGACCGAGATCGTCGGAATAGAAGGCCGGCACGAAATTGACGACCGGCAGCAGCGCCAGCGAATGTGGAATGTTGGGCAGCGCGTAAAGCGCGACTCGCCAGGTCGCGATCCGTTTTTCCACGACGCTATCGGTCATGCCCCGGTCCCTACGCACCAACCACCCGACATCAGAAGCGGAAGCCCGCGACCAGCCCGTAACTCCGCCGCAAACCGGGCAGCTGATACGATCCCGGCGTGATCGCGCTACGGGCGATGGTCAGCTCATACACCTTGTCGGTCAGGTTCTTGCCGTACAGCGTCAGCGAAAAGCGGTCGTTGGCGGTGCGCAGCCCGGCACTCGCATTGAACAGGGTGTACCCCGGCTGTTCACTCAGCGGATCGCGCGAGAAGCTGAAGAAGACGCCGCTGCGATACTGCAGGTCGCCGCGGACGAAAGCGCGCAGGCGATCCAACACGGCGAAGTCGTAGGTGGTGTTGACGGTTGAAGTCCAGCGGGGCGCGTTCTGGAATTGCTGGCCATCGAGGTTGAGCAGGAATGCCGCGCCCGTCGGGGTGCACCCCGGCACGGTCCGGAAAGCGCTGCACGACACGAGGATGTTGCCGTAGCGCGCATCGACATAGGCAAGCGAAGCGCCGATCGACAGGTCGCGCGTTGGCCGTGCCGCGACTTCGAGTTCGACGCCGCGTGTCGAGACATCGCCGGCGTTGACCAGCGACTGCTGCACCGGGTTGACCGGGTTGACCGTATTAGCCTGGAAATTGTTGAACTTGCTGTAAAAGCCGGTCAGATTGACCGTCAGGCGGCGGTCGAAGAACTGGGACCGCAGCCCGGCCTCTGCCGCGTCGACCGTTTCGGGCGCGATCCGGGCGGTCACCGCAACGTCTGGACCGGCGATCGGATCACCCGAATCGGCGCGGACAGCGGGCCCTTTATACCCGCGAGTGAACGTCGCATACGCCATGACGTCGGGCGTCGCCTGATACTGGACGCCGACTTTCCCCGAGAGATTGCTGTCGTTGTTGCTCGTGCTGAACGTCGTCGGCAGGCCGAGCACGAGCAGGCCGTTGAAGGGCGCGCCGGTGATCGTGCCGAGTAGGCCGTTGGTGTTGGTGCGGGTGAAATCGAGGCCGAGTTCGAAGCGGGTGAAGCGCACCCCGCCGATCAGCTTCAGCGTATCGGTCAGGCGGTAGTCGAGTTGCGCGAACGCGGCATATTGCTTCTGTCGGACGGTGCGGACCGCAGTTTCGGTGATCGTGCCGATCGCCGCGCCCGTCGCGCCTGGAATGAACAGCGGCGCGAGCCGTTGGCTGAAGAGCGAGTTGGCGTCGAGCGTCTGGTCGAAATAGAACAACCCGGTGATATAGTTGAACGGACCGTCGCCGGTGCTGGCGATGCGCAATTCCTCGCTGAACTGCCGCGCCTGGTTCTTGGTGCCGGCAAACGGGATGATGTTGGCGGCGGTGAAGTCGACGTCGCCACCATCGTTGAAGCGCCAGTCGCGGTAGGCCGTGATCGACGTCAGCTTCGCGCTGCCAAGATCGTAGTTGGCCTCCGCCGCGATGCCCCAGTTGCGGTTGCGCTGCGCGCTCGGCGTGGTGTTCAGCGCCACATCGCGGTTGGCGGGCGATGCCACCACCGGCGCGATGGCCGCAGGAACCAGTGCCGTCCGAAACGTCAGGCTGCAGCAGCGGGTGTCGCTATTGAGGAAATCGGCGCTGATCAGCAGGTTGAGCTTGTCGGTCGGCTGGAACTCGAGCTTGGCGCGAAAGCCGTATTCCCGGCGATTGTTGAGATCCTGACCTGTCACGATATTGGTTATTTCGCCGTTGCGTCGCGCGAAATAGCCCGACAGCCGCAGCTTGACGGCGTCGCCCGCGAGCGGTCCCGAGACGGTCGCCCGGACGCGGACTTCGTCGCGGTTGCCATATTGTACGTCGCCCGATCCCGACAGCGTATCGCTGGGGCGTTGGGTCACGATATTGATCGCGCCCGCCGTCGACGACGCGCCGAACAGGGTGCCCTGCGGTCCGCGCAGGACCTCGACCCGCTCGATATCATTGAGTTCGAACAGGCCTTGTGCCTGCCGCCCGAGAACGACGCCGTCGACCACGGTCGCCACCGACCCGGTGACGCCCTCGCTGAACGACGCCGTGCCGACGCCTCGGATGCGAACGCCTTCGGCGCGCGCGGTATTGCCCGAACTGAAGCTGACGCCCGGAGCCTGCTTGACGATCTCGACCAGCGTCCGGTCGACGGCGGCATCGAGGCCGCGCTGGGTGAAGGCGGTTACGGCCAGCGGCGTTTCCTGCAGGCGCTCCGGGCGCTTCTGCGCGGTGATGACGATGTCTTCGAGACCGTCGGCGGACGGCACGGGCGGTTGCGACGCGGTCTGGGCGAATGCACCCACCCCGACACCGCTGATGGCCATCCCGCCAACCAGCAAAACCCAGAGCTTCATGATCCTTCTCCCCGTTAAGTTCAGACGGCGATGGACAGAACCGCGGCGGCCTCGCCGATGGCGTGCGCGGTTTGGGTCGGCGAAAAGCGGAAGCGGCTGATGGTGTCGGCGTGCATGCGGGCGCTGAAGCCGGGCACGCCGCTAAGCCGGTAGCGCCCGCAGTCGATGCGGATCGGATCGACGAAATGCTCGTGCAGCTGACCGGCATGTTCGGTCATTCGGCCCGTCATGCTGCCGCTGACACACAGATAGTCGATCGCCGAGATGTGCTGGGCATATTCGCAGAGCCCGACGCCACCGGCGTGCGGACACACCGGCACCTCGAATTTCGCGGCGAGCAGCAGCACGGCGAGGACCTCGTTGAGACCGCCCAGCCGGCAATTGTCGAGCTGCACCACGTCGAGCGCGCGGGCCTGCAGAAACTGCTTGAACATCACCCGGTTGTGGGCGTGCTCGCCGGACGCGACGCGAACCGGGTGGACGGCGGCGGCGATCCGCGCATGCCCCAATATATCATCGGGACTGACCGGCTCCTCGATCCAGTACGGGTCGAAACGGGCCAGCGCACGGACCCAGTCGATCGCCTCGTCGACCTCCCAGACCTGATTGGCGTCGATCATCATCAGGCGGTCGGGACCGATCGCCGCGCGCACCACGGCGCAACGGCGGATGTCGTCGTCGCGGTTGCGCCCCACCTTTATTTTCAGCGCCGACCAACCTTCGGCGACCGCCGCGTGGCACAGGTCGCGAATGCGCCCGTCATCATAGCCGAGCCAGCCCGCTGACGTGGTGTAGGCGGGATAGCCGTCGCGCAGGAGTCGCGTCTCGCGTTCCGCCTTGCCCTCTGCCTGGCGCTCGAGCAGGGCGAGCGCCTGCGACGGGGTCATCTCGTCGGCGATATGCCGGAAATCGATCAAGCCGACGAACTGCTGCGGGGTGAGGTCGGCGACCAGTTTCCACACTGCCTTGCCTTCGACGACCGCCCACAGATCCCACACCGCGTTGACGATTGCCGCGAGCGCGAGGTGGACGACCCCCTTTTCCGGGCCGACCCAGCGCAGCTGGCTGTCGCCCGCGAGCGACCGCCAGAAACCCGCCATGTCGGCGACGATGGTTTCGAGCGACAGGCCGACGACGAGGGCGCGCATGGCCTCGATCGCCGCGACGCAGAGCTCGTTGCCGCGACCGATGGTGAAGGTGAACCCATGACCCTCGACTCCTGTCGAGGTCGTCAGGACGACATAGGCGGCGGAGTAATCGGGGTCGGTGTTCATCGCGTCGGAGCCGCCACGGCTGATGGATGTCGGGAAGCGCAGGTCGGTGGCGGTCAAACCGGTGATCGTCGGCGCCATCTCGCGTTCGTCCCCAACATAGTTTCTAGGTGAACTGTTGTTTCATATCTACACAGATTTGGTCTGGGCGCGCAATAGGCCTATAGTTGCCGATTGATGAGCAGCCCAACCGAACGAACGCGCTATGGCGCGCCGGCCCTCGAAAAAGGACTCGAGGTGATGGAGCTGCTCGCGGCGGCGGACGCTCCGATGGCGATGGCAGCGATCGCCGGCGCCCTGGGCCGGTCGCGCGGCGAAATCTACCGGGTGCTCGTGGTGCTCGAACGGAGCGGTTATCTCACCCGGCTCGACAGCGAATGCTTCAGCTTGACCAACCGGCTTTTCGGCATCGCGATGCGCATGGCACCGAGCCGCAATCTACACGATGCCGCGCTGCCGACGATGCACCGCCTGGCCGAAACCTTGTATCAGTCGTGCCACCTCGTGGTCCGCAGCGGCGACGAGATCGTTGTCGTGGCGCGTGTCGAAAGCCCGGATTTACTCGGGTTTGCGGTACGCGTCGGTTATCGACGCCCGATCGTCCTGTCGACCTCGGGACGCGTATTATTTGCCTCGCTCCCCACTGACCGGCAGCGGGTGGCGCTGACGGGACTGGAAAAGGGCGCGACGGCGACCGAACTCGCCAGCTTTCGCGCCGACTGCGAAAAGATCGTGCGCAAGGGCTTCCATATCGGCCCGAGCGCATTCGTCGACGCCGTAACCGACCTTGGCGTACCGATCTTCGACGGCGTCAACGAGGGCGCGGCGGCGGCGTTGATCGTCCCGTTCGTGTCGGGCCGCTCCGCCCGTTCGTCGCTCGATGAGGCGCTGGACCAGCTGCAGACCGCTGGACGGGCGATCGGCGACACCTTGCAGCACGGCTAGGCACGGCTCATAGACGAACTTGTGGATCACGGGCGAACTCAGATCGGTGGGGGCGGTCGGGCCCGATTGGCGCTGGGCGTCGCGCCGCTGGCCGGCCTATATCGCGCGATCGACGACGACACCGCCGTCGCGGCGCTGCATCATGCTTGGACACGGGGCATCGACGCGGTTGATGTCGCGCCGCTCTATGGCCACGGGCGCGGCGAAGCGCGGCTGGCGCGATACCGGGCGGTCTTTCCCGCTGACACTTTCAGGATCACGACCAAGGTTGGACGGCAGCTGCAGGCGCGCGCGACGGGTATCCCCGTGCCAAGTGACTTCGTCGATCCACTGCCGTTCACGCCGGTTTTCGACTATAGCGCCGATGGTATTCGCCGCAGCTTCGACGACAGCCTAGCTCGACTGGCGGTCGGATATGTCGACACATTGCTGCTGCATGACATCGGCGAGCGCACACACGGCGACGCGCATCGCGAAGTTCTGCGGCAGGCGCTCGACGAAGCCCTTCCCGCGATGGCCGCGCTCAAGGCGGCGGGACGCGTCGGCTCGATCGGGCTGGGGGTCAACGAGTGGGAGGTGGCCGACATGGTCCTCGCCCGCGCCCCGATCGACGTCGTGTTGCTGGCCGGGCGGTACACGCTGCTCGATCAGAGCGGTCTGGCGTTTCTCGACCGGGCCCACGCTGCAGGCATCGCCGTCCACGCGGCGGGGGTGTTCAACTCGGGCCTGCTCGCCGGTGGCGCAACGTTCGACTATCGGGCTGCCGCGCCCGCAATGATTGCGCGCCGCGACCGGCTGCAGGCCATCTGCGCGCGGTATGATGTCGAACTTGCGGCGGCCGCGCTGCAGTTCCCGCTCGCGCACCCGGCCGTAACCTGCCTCGTCGTCGGGTTGGCCAGCAATGTCGAGATCGACGCGTGCCTTGCCAACCTCGCGCGGCCGGTACCGGCGGAGCTATGGCAAGCCTTGAAGGCGGATGCGATGCTCGCGGCCGATGCGCCAACGCCGTGACGATCGACGCGCACCAGCACTTCTGGTCGCTCGGGCGCGGCGACTATGACTGGCTTGCCGATGCGCCGGGTGCCCTGCGCCGTGATTTTCTGCCCGGCGAACTCCAGCCGCAGCACGATGCGGCGGGGATTGTTGGGTCGGTGCTGGTCCAGGCCGCGCCGACAGTCGCCGAAACCCGCTTTTTGCTCAGACTCGCCGCGCGGCTGCCGGGTGTCCGGGGGGTGGTCGGCTGGATCGACGTGCGGTCCGCCGCTGCCGTGCACCAGCTTCGCGTCTTCGCCGCCGCTCCGAATTTCCGTGGCATCCGGCCGATGTTGCAGGAGTTCACTGATATTGCGTGGCTCCTCGATGATGTCGTGCAACCCGTGATGCGCGCGTTGATCGAACACGACCTGTCGTTCGACGCGTTGATTCGCGCCGATCAGATGGCGACGATCACGACTCTGGCGGCGACCTATCCCGAGCTGCAGATCATCGTCGATCATGGGGCCAAGCCGCCGGTGGCGAGCGGTAAAATCGTCGATTGGGCGGAGGCGCTGGCGCGTCTTGCCGAACAGCCCGGCGTGTCGTGCAAGCTGTCGGGGCTGATTTCCGAGGCGGCTCCCGGTGCGCCGATCGACGTCGCCGCCCCTTATGCCGGGGCGATCATGGCGTCGTTCGGCGCGAACCGCGTCATGTGGGGCAGCGATTGGCCGATGCTCGTTACGCACACGACCATGACAGCGTGGCACGATTGGTGCCGCGCGTTCGTGACCCCGTACGGCGCGGCGGCGGTCCGCGACGTGTTCGGTCAGACGGCGGCCCGGGTCTATCGGCTTGTGGAGGTGAGGGAATGAGCGGACGGCTGATGGGTAAGCGCTGCCTGATCACCGCGGCGGCAGCCGGAATCGGGCGCGCGTCGGCGCTGGCCTTTGCGCGGGAAGGCGCGACCGTGGTGGCGACCGATATCGACGATGCCGCGCTGGCGACGATCGATGTCGCGGCCATCGTGACCGCCCGGCTCGACGTGACCGACGACGCCGCCGTCGCCGCGCTGATCGCGCAGCATGATGGTTTCGACGTGCTGTTCAATTGTGCCGGATGGGTGCCCGGCGGGACGATTATTGACTGTTCGCCTGACGATTGGGCGCGAGCCTATGATATCAACGTCACGTCGATGTACCGGACCATCCGCGCGGTGTTGCCGGGAATGCTCGCGCGCGGCGGCGGGTCGATCGTCAACATGGCGTCGGCGGCGTCGAGCATCCACGGCGTGCCGAACCGGTTTGCCTATACCGCGACCAAGGCGGCGGTCATCGGGTTGACCAAGTCGGTCGCCGCTGATTTCGTCGGAGACAATATTCGCACAAATGCGATCTGTCCGGGGACGATCGACACGCCGTCGTTGGCCCAGCGCATCGCGGCAAGTGGCGACGCCGTCGCGGCGCGAGCGGCCTTCGTCGCGCGCCAGCCGATGAACCGTCTTGGCCGTGCCGAGGAGATCGCCGCGTTGGCGGTCTATCTGGCTTCGGACGAATCCGGTTTCACGACCGGCGCGGTCCATGTCATCGACGGCGGATGGACGATGTGAGGGAAACGCGATGAGGCTGGTGCGCTGGGGTGTGCGGGGCGGTGAGCGACCGGGCATCGTCGATGGGGATGGCCGCGTCCGCGACCTGTCGGGTCATGTCGCCGATATCGGCGGCGGCGACTTGTCGCCGGCGGCGTTCGACACGTTGCGCGGACTTGATCTTGGAACGCTGCCGCTGGTGCCCCTTGGCGAGCGGCTCGGCGCGTGTGTCGGCGGCGTCGGCAAATTCATTTGCATCGGCCTAAACTTCGCCGACCATGCGCGCGAAACCGGCGCCGTGCCGCCCGTGGAGCCGGTCGTATTCATGAAGGCGACATCGGCGATCGCCGGGCCCGACGATGATGTGATGCTGCCGCGCGGGTCGACCAAGACCGATTGGGAAGTCGAGCTCGGCGTCGTGATCGGGGTCGGCGGCAAGTATATCGCGGAGGGCGCGGCGATGGCGCACGTTGCCGGCTATTGCGTGATCAATGATCTGTCGGAGCGAGCCTTTCAGCTCGAAGGCACCGGGCAGTGGGTCAAGGGTAAAAGCTGCGACGGGTTCGGGCCAATCGGCCCGTGGCTGGTGACACCGGACGAAATCGCCGACCCGCACCGGCTGGCCATGACCTTGTCGGTCAACGGCCGGCGCTTTCAGGACGGTTCGACCGAGACCATGATCTTCCGCATTCCGTTCCTCATCCACTATCTCAGCCGTTTCATGAGCCTGTGGCCGGGCGACGTGATTTCTACGGGAACGCCACCGGGGGTTGGTCTCGGCCAGAAGCCGCCGGTGTATCTGAAGGCAGGCGACCGGGTCGAAGTCGCCATCGCCGGGCTCGGCGAGCAGCGGCAACGCATCGTCGCGGCGGCATGATCGACCCGATCGCGGATGTCGCCGACTATCGGCAGGCGGCGCGGCGGCGACTTCCGCGCTTCCTGTTCGACTATATCGATGGCGGCAGCTACGCCGAACACACGCTACGCCGGAACGTCGCCGATCTCGCGGCT
>Ga0209724_1003014_pt1 | contig 14011 bp, 12 predicted proteins | sample grotaG_FD_184143 | JGI IMG/M metagenome (GOLD analysis project Ga0209724, IMG submission 184143) | Glacier valley bacterial and archeal communities from Borup Fiord, Nunavut, Canada, to study Microbial Dark Matter (Phase II) -... | ecosystem: Environmental > Aquatic > Freshwater > Ice > Glacier ...
CTGCAGTCATCTGCGCGCAATTAGCAGCGGGGGGCTTGCAGAACCACCCCGGACAAGGGCATCTCGGACAACAAGGTCCGCGCCGATAGAGGGTAACCGATGCTGATCACCCCGCTGCTGTTCACCACGTCGATCACGCTTGCCGGCTTTCTGACCGGGGTGATGTTCGGGCGGATCACCTGGGGCCGCCTCGAGAAGCCCGAGATCGAGGCCGCCATGCTGCCCGACCGCGCGGACGCGGCACCGCTGCACCGCGAACTCGCTGCAGCCAAGGCGCAAATCCGCCCGCTCGCCGACGAAGTCGACCGGCTCAAGCGCGAACTCGCGCGTGCCCGCAAGGGCGAGGCCGCCGCGCTCCCCGCGCCCGACGCCAGCGCGCCCGATATCCGCCAGCTGAAGGGCGTCGGCGACAAATTCGCACAGGCGCTCGCCGCGATCGGGCTGGGCAGCATTGCAGCGCTCGCCGCACTCGACGATGCGGGCCTTGCCGCCGCCGACATCGGGCTGGGCGTCTTCAACGGCCGCCTCAAGCGTGACCGGCTCGTCGAACAGGCGCAGCTGCTCAACACCGGGCGCACGACTGAATACGAGGCGCGCTTCGGTAAACTCGGCGGCGTCCGCTAACCCCGCGCCCGCAACGCCGCCTGCGCTGCCGCCAATCGCGCGATCGGCACGCGGTACGGCGAGCAACTGACGTAATCCAGCTTCAGCGTCTCGCAGAATGCGATGCTCGCCGGGTCGCCGCCATGTTCGCCGCAGATACCGAGCTTGATTTCGGGGCGCGCTGCACGTCCGCGAGTCGCGGCGATCGACAACAGTTCGCCGACGCCCTCGACATCGATCGACACGAACGGGTCGCGCGCATAGATGCCGCGGTCGACATAGGTCGTCAGGAAGCGGCTGGCGTCGTCGCGGCTGATGCCGAGCGCGGTCTGCGTCAGGTCGTTGGTGCCGAAGCTGAAGAATTCCGCCGATGCGGCGATTTCGCCGGCGCGCAACGCGGCGCGGGGCAGCTCGATCATCGTGCCGACGAGATAGTCGAGCCGGTGACCGGTCTCGGCGAACACGGCTTCGGCCTCGGCATCGATCGCGAGCTTGATCAGCTCGAGCTCGCGCGGCGCGGCAACCAGCGGCACCATCACCTCGGGCACGACGCTGGCCCCGGTGCGCTTGGCCACGTCGACCGCCGCCTCGAAGATCGCACGGACCTGCATCGCATAGATTTCGGGATAGGTGATGCCCAGCCTGCAGCCGCGGTGGCCGAGCATCGGGTTGAACTCGTGCAGCTCGGACGCGCGGCGGCGCAGCGTATCGACCGACAGCCCGGTGGCGGCGGCGACATCCTCGAACTCCGCCTCGGCATGCGGCAGGAACTCGTGGAGCGGCGGATCGAGCAGGCGGATCGTTACCGGCAACCCCGCCATGATCTCGAAGATCGCCACGAAGTCGGCGCGCTGTTCGGGCAGCAGCTTCGCCAGCGCGCGCCGCCGCCCGGCCTCGTCCTCCGCAAGGATCATCTGGCGCACCGAGGTGATCCGGCTCGCATCGAAGAACATATGTTCGGTCCGGCACAGCCCGATGCCTTCGGCGCCGAAGCCGCGCGCAGTGCGGCAGTCGAGCGGCGTTTCGGCATTGGCGCGGACCTTCATGCGGCGGTGCGCGTCCGCCCATTCCATCAATCGCCCGAAATCGCCGTGCAGTTCGGGCTCGACCGTCGCGACATGGCCGAGCATGACCTCGCCGGTCGACCCGTCGAGCGTCAGCACATCGCCTTCCTTGATCTCGCGCCCGCCGACACGCAGCGTCCGCGTCTTCATGTCGATCGCCAGCGCGCCCGCGCCCGATACGCATGGCCGCCCCATGCCGCGCGCGACGACGGCGGCGTGGCTGGTCATGCCGCCACGCGCCGTCAGGATGCCGCGCGCCGCGTACATGCCCGAAATATCCTCCGGGCTGGTCTCGATCCGCACGAGGATGACGTCGTCGCCGAGTGCGGCGCGGCGCTCGGCGGTCTCCGAATCGAACACTGCGACACCGCTTGCCGCGCCGGGTGAAGCGGGCAGTCCCTTGGTCAGCACGTCGCGCACCGCGTCGGGGTCGAGCGTCGGGTGCAGCAACTGGTCGAGCGCCTGCGCATCGACCCGCAGCACGGCGGCGTCGGAGGTGATCAGCCCCTCGTCGACCATGTCGACCGCGATCTTGAGCGCCGCCTTTGCCGTGCGCTTGCCGCTGCGGGTCTGCAGCATCCACAATTTGCCCTGCTGGACGGTGAATTCGATGTCCTGCATGTCGCGGTAATGGCGTTCGAGCAGCTCGAACACGCCTGCCAGTTCACCGAACACATCGGGCATCGCCTCCTGCATCGACGGCGCCTTGGCCCCTGCGGCTTCGCGCGCCGCCAGCGTCAGATATTGCGGCGTGCGGATGCCCGCGACGACATCCTCGCCCTGCGCGTTGATCAGGAACTCGCCGTAATGCGCCGCGGCCCCAGTCGAGGGATCGCGCGTGAACGCCACGCCGGTCGCCGACGTCACGCCCATGTTGCCGAACACCATCGCCTGCACGGTGACAGCGGTGCCCCAGCTTTCGGGAATGTCGTTCAGGCGGCGATAGACCTTCGCACGCTCCGACCGCCACGACCCGAACACCGCACCGACCGCGCCCCACAGCTGTGCGTGGACATCCTGAGGGAACGGCCGCCCGAGTTCGGCCTGAACCTTCGCCTGATAGTCGGCGACCAGCCCTTTCAGGTCATCGGCGGTAAGGTCGGTGTCGAGGCTGACGCCGCGGTCTTCCTTGAGGATTTCGAGTGCTTCTTCGAACAGATAATGGTCGAGGCCGAGCACGACATCGGCGTACATCTGGATAAAGCGGCGGTAGCTGTCCCACGCAAAGCGCGCATCGCCCGATGCCTGCGCCAGCCCCGCGACGGTGACGTCGTTCAACCCCAAGTTGAGCACGGTGTCCATCATGCCGGGCATCGAGACGCGCGCGCCCGACCGGACCGACACCAGCAGAGGCGCGTGCGGGTCACCGAAGCCGACGCCGCCGACGCTCGCCTCGATATGCGCGATGCCGCCCGCGACTTCGGCGCGCAGCGCATCGGGGAAGGTCTCGCCAGCGTCGTAATAAACCGCGCACATCGCGGTCGAGATGGTGAACCCCGGCGGCACCGGCAGGCCGATCGACGACATTTCGGCAAGGTTCGCGCCCTTGCCGCCCAGCAATTCCTTCATCGACGCATCGCCGTCGGCAACCCCGCCGCCGAAACGGTGGACGAACGCGGGCGCGGTGGACGACATCGGACAGGACCCTCTAACTAGCTTAACTTTACCGCGCGCCGCTGGAGAAACGCATTTTCACGTGCACTAACCATCGATTTTGGAAAAGTCCGCAATCGTGTGCACCGCCGCCCGGAACCGCGCGAGCAGCCCCAGCCGGTTCAGGCGCAGCGCCGCATCGGGCGCATTGACGATAACCGTTTCAAAGAACGCATCCACCGCGGGACGAAGGCGGCTGAGTGCCGTCATCGCGCCCGCAAAATCTTCGTCGCCAACCGCAGCCTGCGCCTCGGGCAGCACCGTATCGAGCGTCGCCGCGAGCGCGATCTCGGCGGGTTCGACAAGGTGCGCAGCCGCGACGTCACCGGTAAACGTCGCGCCCCTAGCCTCCTCGATCCGCAAAATATTCGCCGCACGTTTGTAACCAGCGAGGAGATTAACACCATCGGGGGTGCGTAGGAAAGCCTGAAGTGCATGGACCCGCGCGAGCAGCCGGACGAGGTCGTCCTCGCCGCCCAGCGCGAAGACGGCGTCGATGATGTCGGGGCGGACACCGGCTTCGCGTTGTTGGACTTTGAGGCGGTCGGCGAGGAAGGCTAGCAAACGAGGAAAGGTAACGGATTTGCTCTTAACAATAAACAAGGGGCTATCTCGATAGCCAACTATCAAAGCCTCATCTTTTACCTCTTTTACTGAGACTTCCATACCTGCAATTAGCGCAGCTTCATTATAATACTGTCGATATAGAGGATGTTTTTGATTGTTCTCGAAGAGCAGTACAGTTCCGGGTCGGCGATCGAGCTGAGAGAACACTATCTCATAGAGAAAATCAAAAACATGAACAAGCTTCAAAGATAGAAGATTCTCGTTAATTACTCCTAGAATGCCATTTGCCGAACGTCTCAATGCGAACGGATCTCGGGAACCTGTTGGTAGTTCGTCCATCATGAAAAACCCAACCAACGTATCCAGCTTATCCGACAGCGCCACCGCTACGCTGACTGGCGCGGTCGGCACGTCATCGCCCTGCCCGACCGGCTTGTAATGGTCGCGGATGGCGTCGGCGATCTGCGGGTCGATGCCTGCGGCAAGCGCCAGATAGCGCCCGGCGATGCCCTGCACCTCGGGGAATTCGCCGACGGTCGCGGAGGGCAGGTCGGCCTTGCACAGGCGCGCGGCCTTTTCGGTGAGGGCGGCGAGGGCTGCCACTTCTGCTCCCCCTCCCACTTCTGGGAGGGGGCTGGGGGGTGGGGGAGCCAGACGCATCGCGTCGGCGTCTCGCTCCCCCACCCCCGGCCCCTCCCGAAGACGGGAGGGGTGCAGCGGCGCACGAACCGCGCCACTCTCGACCAGCCAGCGCGCCAGCTTCGCGACGCGGTCCACCTTGTCCGCCAGCGTGCCCAGTTTTTCGTGGAACACGATGTCCGCCAGCTTCGGCGTGAAGCTTTCCAGCCCGGCCTTCAAATCGGCGTCCCAGAAGAACTTCGCATCCGCCAGCCGCGCGGCGAGCACTTTCTGGTTGCCCGCGATAATCGCCGCGCCGCCGTCTGCCGAGGCGATATTCGCCACGCAGACGAATGCCGGGGCGAGCGTGCCCGCGCTGTCCACACAGGCAAAATATTTCTGGTTGGTGCGCATCGTCAGCTGGATGATCTCGCGCGGCACGTCGAGGAACGCCGGGTCGAACCTGCCCAGCAACGGCACCGGCCATTCGGTCAGCCCGGCGTTTTCCGCGACGAGCCCGGTGTCTTCGACCAGCGTCAGACCGGCAGCATGGGCGGCGGCGCGCGCGCCCTCAGCGATGAGGCGCGCACGCGCGGCGGCGTCGACGATCACATGCGCGTCGAGCAATGTGGCGACATAGGACGCGGCATCGGCAATCTCGACCGGCCCGCTGTGCAGGAACCGGTGGCCTTGCGTGGTGCGGCCGCTGGTGATCCCGTCGACCTCGAACGGCACCACCGCGTCGCCGAACAGCGCGACGATGCCGGTCAGCGGGCGGACCCAGCGCAGGCTGTCGCGCCGCCGCGATGCCTCGCCCCAGCGCATCGACTTTGGCCAGTCGAAATCGCGGATGATTTGCGGGATCAAGTCGGCAAGCAGCTCGGTCGTAGGGCGGCCGCCCTGTTCGACCACGGCGTAAAGGAACGTCCCCTTCGGCGTCGCGCGCTCCTCGAGCTGCTCGCGCGCCAGCCCGGTCGAGCGCAGGAAGCCCTCGATCGCCGCCGCCGGCGCATCGACGCGAGGTCCGCGGCGTTCCTCGCTGACGACATTGCCGACCGCACCAAGGCCGCGGGCGTACAGCACCAGCCGGCGCGGGGTGGCAAAGGCGTCGATGCCGTCCACCGGTACACGGCCCTTGATGCCGTCGCCGAAGCGGACGCGCAGCTGCTCGGCCGCCGCCGCCTGCATGCGCGCGGGGATTTCTTCGGAGAGTAGTTCGAAGACGAAGTCGGTCATTATATTACCCTCTCCCCTTGAGGGAGAGGGCGAGAGACGCGCGACGCGCGGCCCGGGGTGAGGGGTGTCGTCGAGCGAGGGCGCACCCCTCACCCCGCTCGCGGCAAGCGCCGCGAGTCGCCCTCTCCCACAAGGGGAGAGGGGTCAAGCGCTCCACTCCGGAAACTTCGCCGTCCAAGCCGCGCTGTTCGCCGCGATATGCCCGGCGCACACCGCCTTGGTCAGCTCGCGGACGCGGCCGATATAGGCCTGCCGCTCGGCGACCGAGATGACGCCGCGCGCGTTCAAGAGGTTGAACAAATGGCTCGCCTTGATCGCTTGGTCGTACGCTGGAAGCGGCAGCCCGGCATCGACCAGCGCCTTGCACTCGGCGGCGGCATCGCGGAAATGTTCGAACAGCTTGGGCGTGTTCGCCGCCTCGAAATTATACGCCGAAAACTGCCGCTCGTTGGCGAGGAAGACATCGCCGTAGCTAACGCCGGCATCGTTGTACGCAAGGTCATAGATGCTATCGACGCCCTGGATATAGGTCGCCAGCCGTTCGAGGCCATAGGTGATTTCACCCGACACCGGCGTGCAGTCGAAGCCGCCGACCTGCTGGAAATAGGTGAACTGCGTCACCTCCATGCCGTCGCACCAGACTTCCCAGCCCAGCCCCCATGCTCCGAGCGTCGGGCTTTCCCAATCGTCCTCGACGAAGCGAATGTCGTGCTTCTTGGTGTCGATGCCGATCGCCTCGAGGCTGCCCAGATAGGCGGCGATGATGTCGGGCGGCGACGGTTTCAGGATGACCTGGAACTGATAATAATGCTGCAGCCGGTTCGGGTTGTCGCCGTAGCGCCCATCGGACGGGCGGCGGCTCGGCTGCACATAGGCCGCGCGCCATGGCTCGGGGCCCAGCGCGCGCAACACGGTGCCGGGGTGGAAGGTGCCCGCGCCGACTTCGACGTCATAGGGTTGCAGGATGACACAGCCGTGATCGCTCCAATAGCGTTGCAGCGTCAGGATCAGGTTCTGGAAGCTGAGGCCGGCCATCAGCCGCCGCGTGCGGGCTTCTTCAGCGCCTTTTTGGCGGCCTTGCGCGCAGCGTATTTCGCGTCGCGCTCGGCCTTTTTCGCTGCCGCTTCTTCTTCGACCGACAGGATCACGCGCTGCGCCTCCGCCTCGGCCTCGGCGATCTTTTTCGCCTTGGCATCGAGCACGGCCTGCTTCTCGGCATCGCGCCTCGCCTTGCTTGCTTCGATCGTGGCGAGGCGCTTGGCCTCCTGCACCGCGGCGCGCGCGGCGCGTTCGGCGAGCACCGCGGCATCGGGCTCGGCCTTCGCCTTGAACTTTTCGAGAACGGCGGCCTTCGCCTTGGCGGCGACATCGGCGCGGTCCTTATGATCGGGAAACTTGAAACCCATATGCGGTGTTCGAAACTCGTTTTGATAAATCCACTGCGCGCGCTCTACCCTTACCGTCGCGCGCCCGCAACCGGGATGACGAAACGCGACAAGACCGCTAGGTTGCACCGACGTTGCCAGGGAGAATTTTATCCACCGCCTGCTTGCCGCCGCGACGCTGTTGCTCGCCGTTCCCGCCGCCGCCGAACCAGCAATGTGGGTCGTGCGCGGGGCCGGATCCGAAATCACGCTGTTCGGCAGCGTTCATGAACTGCCTGCCGCCACCGTCTGGCTGTCGCCGGCGATCGCGACGCGGTTCGACGCCGCCGACACGCTGGTGCTGGAGACGATCGTGCCGACTGACCCGGCAGCGATCGGCGCGTTGCTGCGCGGCTTTGGCGGGGCGGACAAAGCGAAGCCGCTGCTCGTCCGCATCGGGCCGGAGCGAGCCAGGCAGCTGACCAAGGCGGCGACCGATCTCGGCCTGCCGGTCGCCGCGTTGGGCGGCAGCAAGACATGGCTCGCCGCGCTGACGATCGCGGGCGTCGCGGCATCGCGCGACGGGCTGAGCACCGACAACGGCGTCGAGGCGACGCTGACGCTGCGCGCCGCCGCCGCGCACAAGCCGGTGGTCGGGCTCGAACGCCCTGCTGAACAGCTCGGCTATTTCGATGCGCTGCCCGAGGCGGACCAGCAGGCGCTGCTCGGCACCATCCTCGACGAACTGCCGAGCGAGGCGGCCGACACCAAGGCGCTGGTCGCGAGCTGGCTCGCCGGCCGCCCCGAGGACATCAATGCCGACAAGGAACTCCACGCTTCCCCCGCGCTCGAACGCGCGCTGCTGATCAACCGTAACGCGCGCTGGGCGGACTGGATCGCGGGCGTGCTCCGGCATCCGGGCAAGGTGTTCGTCGCGGTCGGCGCGGCGCACCTGACCGGCGAGAACAGCGTTCAGGCAATGCTCGCCAAGCGCGGGCTAGTGGTCGAGCGGCTGCAATAGGCGCTTCGATATTGCCGCTCAGGGCAAACATGGCTACCAAAGCATTGATAAACGGGTCGGGGGGCTCCGCATGAATGTTCGTTCGCTGGCGGTTGTCGCCGCATTCCTGCTTGCGGGTTGCACCAAGAATTCGGTGACGCAGGATTTCGCGGTCGCGCAGCCCGGCGCCTATGCCGACCTGCTGACGCTCGACCCGCTGAGCACCAGCGACACCTCGAAATACCGGATCGCCGCGACGTCGGTTAAAGTCGAATCGGTCCCGAACGAGAAAGTCGTTTGGCGGATCATGGCGGGCGACGACGAGCTGTTCCGGTATATCGCCGACCTGTCCACCAAGGCGGGATCGGTGACCGAGATCGCACTGTCGCTCGACCGCAGTCATGCACCCGAATCGACTGTTAACCCGGCGCTGACCTCGGAGACCGAACGCCTCGACAAGGGCCGCCGCCTGTCGATCATGGCCGAAAAGATTGCCGCAACCATCCAGCACCGCAGCTTCGAGGAGGCGCGCGTCGATGTGCGGCTCAAGGATTTTGCCGTCGACGACAAGGCCGAGCAGGCGGTGATGGTCGCCAAGGTGCCCGCCATGGCGGCGTCGGCACTCGGCCAATATGCTGAAATGCGCCGCGACATCGCGCAGGCCGAAGCCGAGCAGGCCAAGCGCGCGGCGGCGACCAGTGTGGCTCCGCCGAGCGATGCCGGGTCGTCCGGCCGCCCGTCGGGCTATGAACCCTCGCCGCTCCACGCCGACCTGCCGATGACGGCAGCCGAGGCGGCCGCCGAGCGCCAGCGCAACCGCTAACCCGCCGGTTGCCTTTTTCGCATTCGCCCCCTATGACGCGCCCTCCCCGTGCTCACGCATCCCTGGAGGCGCGCGGGGGTGTGTCTAAACGGAGAAATACACCATGAGCGAAGCAATGAAGCTTGTGGCCGAAGTGCGCGAGCGCGCTGGCAAGGGAGCCTCCCGCGCCGTCCGCCTCACCGGCCGCGTCCCCGCCGTCATCTACGGTAATAAAGAAGCTGCGGTCACGATCCACGTGCCGCTCAAGGAGCTGACCAAGCAGCTCCATACCGGCCATTTCATGAATTCGGTCGTCGAGATCGAGCTTGATGGCGTCACGCAGCGCACGCTGCCGCGCGACGTGCAGTTTCACCCGGTCACCGACCGGCCGCTGCATGTCGATTTCCTGCGGCTTGCCGCGGGCGCAGCGATTGCGGTCAACGTGCCCGTGCACTTCAGCGATGAAGACAAGTCGCCCGGCATGAAGCGCGGCGGCACGCTCAACATCGTTCGCCACGAGATCGAGCTCAACTGCCCATCGGACGCGATCCCCGACCAGATCGAGATTTCGCTCGCCGGTCTCGACATCGGCGACTCGGTGCACATCTCGGCGATCAAGCTGCCCGAAGGCGTGACGCCGGTCATCACCGACCGCGACTTCACAATCGTCAGCCTCGTTGCACCGTCGGCGCTGGTCAGCGCCGAAGCGGCAGAAGACGAAGCGACGGCAGCGACCGCGGCAGCTGCATCGACTGCTGCAAAGGCCTGAGCCAACTAGGGGCCGGCGGCGATGCAAATCTTCGCCGGCCTCGGCAACCCCGGGGCAGCCTATGCGCTGCACCGCCACAATATCGGCTTCATGGCGGTCGACGCGATCGCCGCGCAGTATCGGTTCGAACCGTGGCGGACGCGCTTTCAGGGACTGGCCGCCGAAGGGCGGATCGGCGACGCGAAGGTGCTGCTGCTCAAGCCCGCGACGTTCATGAACGACAGCGGGCGATCGGTCGGCGAGGCGCTGCGTTTCTACAAGCTTGAGCCGACGGCACTGACGGTATTCTATGACGAGCTCGACCTTGCGCCCGGCAAAGTCCGCGTCAAGCATGGCGGCGGCGCGGCGGGGCATAACGGCATCCGTTCGATCGACGCGCATGTGGGGCCGGAATACCGCCGCGTGCGGCTGGGCATCGATCACCCCGGCCACAAGCACCGCGTGACCGGCCATGTGCTCGGCAATTTCGCCAAGGCCGATCTCGACTGGGTCGCCGACGTCATCGGCGCGGTTGCTACTGAAGCGGCGTGGCTGGTGTCGGGCGACGACGCGCGGTTCATGAACGAAGTCGCCCGGCGGCTGGACGATTGAAGGGATAGAATATGGGCTTCCGCTGCGGTATCGTCGGGCTTCCCAACGTCGGCAAATCGACGCTATTCAACGCACTGACCGAAACCGCGAGCGCGGCGGCGGCGAACTATCCATTTTGCACGATCGAGCCCAATGTCGGCAACGTCCCAGTCCCCGACGTGCGGCTGACTGATATTGCGCGCATCGCTGGGTCGGCAAAGATCATCGAAACGCAGCTGGGGTTCACCGACATCGCCGGGCTGGTGCGCGGCGCATCGAAGGGCGAAGGCCTCGGCAACCAGTTCCTTGGCAACATTCGCGAAACCGATGCGATCGTCCATGTGCTCCGCTGCTTCGAGGATGACGACGTCACGCATGTCGAGGGCCGCGTCGACCCGGTGTCCGACGCCGAAACCGTCGAGACCGAGCTGATGCTGTCCGACCTCGAAAGCCTCGAAAAGCGCGTCCCTGCACTCGCCAAAAAGGGCATGCAGGGCGACAAGGAAGCAAAGATCGCCGCGTCGGTGCTCGGCCAGGCACTCGACCTGCTCCGCGATGGCAAGCCCGCGCGCCTCACCGTACCCAAAGACGAGGAGGAAGCGCGCGTGTTCGCACAGGCGCAGCTGCTCACCGCAAAGCCCGTGCTATATGTCTGCAACGTCGAGGAAGCCTCGGCGGCCGAAGGCAATGCGTTTTCACGCGCCGTCGCGGTCAAGGCGGCGGCGGAAGGTGCGCGCTCGGTTGTGATTTCAGCCGCAATCGAGGCGGAGATTTCGCAGATGGACGCCGCCGACCGCCCCGATTTCCTCGCCGAACTCGGACTGACCGAAACCGGACTGACGCGTGTCGTCCGCGCGGGATACGACCTGCTCCATCTCATCACCTTTTTTACCGCCGGCCCCAAGGAAACGCGCGCGTGGACGATCGAGCGCGGCTTCAAGGCCCCGCAGGCCGCCGGCGTCATCCACAGCGATTTCGAGAAAAAGTTCATCCGCGCCGAGACGATCGGCTTCGACGACTATGTCCGGCTGAACGGTGAAACCGGCGCGCGCGACGCCGGACGGCTGCGGATGGAAGGCAAGGAGTATGTCGTGGCGGACGGCGACGTGCTCAACTTCTTGCACGGAGCCTGAGCGATGGAGAGCGCGCCAGCGCTACTGAGCGCGCGCGTTGCTCCATCAACGAAATTTCAGTAACTACCGGCGATGCAGGCGTCTTGTCAGTGCGGGCAGTTGAGCGCCGAAGTGCCTGGCCCCACGATGGTTGTGGTTGCGTGCCATTGTTTGGCCTGCCAGAAACGCTCGGGATCACCTTTCGGTGAAGCAGCCTATTACCCGCATGCACAAGTCAAAGTCGAAGGTCAGGCACGGCAATTCACGCGCATTACCGATGCGGGTGGAACATTTGATCAATTCTTCTGCCCCGACTGCGGAACTACCGTTTATATGCGGGGGACGAAAAACCCCGATGTTACGGGCATTCCGATCGGTCTTTTCGATGAAGACCATTCCATGCGCCCATTGCGCTCTGTGTGGGAAGAGCGGCGCCATGCGTGGGTCGAGATTTCAACGGCCGTTCAACATTTTCCTCGTGGCCGCGTCGATTGACACGACGGACGACCGACTGTCGCGTGCGCTGACCGACAGCGGGCAACCCGACGGGCTTTCTGCCGGGCTATTCGCCCGCGAATTCGACCAATGCCTCGACTTTCACCCCGGCTTCGCGCAACCGCGCCGCGCCGCCAAGGTCGGGAAGGTCGATCACGAACGCTGCCGCGGTCACCTCCGCACCGACCATCCGCAGCAGCTGAACCGCCGCGAGCGCCGTGCCCCCGGTGGCGATCAGGTCGTCGATGACCAGCACCCGCGCCCCCGCCGCTACCGCGTCGGCATGCATCTCGATGCGGTCCTGCCCATATTCGAGCGCGTAATTTACGCCCAGCACGGCGCCCGGCAGCTTGTTTTTCTTGCGCAACAGCACCAGTCCGCAGCCGAGCCGGTCGGCGAGCGCGGCGCCGAACACGAAACCGCGCGCCTCGATCCCGGCAATCAGGTCGACCGGCCCGGCCACGAGCGCTGCAAGCTGCGTGATCGTCGCGGCGAACGCCGGCCCGTCGAGCAGCAGCGTGGTGATGTCGCGAAACTGGATCCCGGGCTTGGGATAGTCGACGATGGTCCGGATATGACGGCGCAGGTCGGTCATTGCAGTACCCTTCCGGCGACGCCGCGCAGCCGATCGACGGTTGCCGCCGGCCATGCGGCGCGGTCGGTGATGACAGCATGGTCGAGCGCGCGGTGGCACGCACAGGGCGCGTCGGTCCACCCCGTAGCGACGGCGGCGACGAGCGTGCGGGCTCGCTCGGCATTGGCACCGAGCACCGCGACGACCTGCGCGAGATCGACTGCGTCGCCGTCGTGCCAGCTATCGAAATCGGTGACCATGGCAACCGTCTGATAGCAAAGCTCGGCCTCGCGGGCGAGCGCGGCCTCGGGCATTGCGGTCATGCCGATGACGTCGAGCCCGGCGGCGCGGTACGCGCGCGATTCGGCGCGGGTCGAGAACTGCGGGCCCTCCATCGCCAGATAAGTGCCGCCGATATGGCACGCGACGGAGGTGTCGGCGACGATACCGCGGAGCCGCGCGCACATCGGATCGGCAAGGCTGACATGTGCGACGATGCCATCGCCGAAAAAGCTGTTGGCGCGGCCACGTGTGCGGTCGATGATCTGGTTGACCAGCACGAACGATCCGGGCGGCAGCGCTTCGCGGAACGACCCGCAGGCCGAGAGCGACACGATCGCGCTGCACCCAGCCGCTTTCAACGCCGCAATATTGGCGCGCGCGTTGAGCTCGGACGGCGCGAGCCGGTGGCCGCGACCGTGACGCGGCAGAAAGACCAACTCGGTGTCGCCCAGCGTTCCGTGGAGCAACTGGTCCGATGGCGACCCCCATGGGGTCGTCACCGTCCGCCATTCGGCACCGAGCAACCCCGGCAGCTGGTACAGCCCGCTGCCGCCGATGATGCCCAGCGCCACGGCGCTATTCAGCCGGAACGGTGCCCGCCTTCGGGTGCTTGATGTCGGCCCAGACGCGCTGATAGCTCAGATAGCCGAGCCCGGTCAGGATGATCAGGAAGATCACCGCGCCAAGGCCGGTGCGCTTGCGGTCCTCGAGCTTGGGTTCGGCGGCCCAGGTCATGAATGCCGCGACATCCTCGGCCATCTGCTCCTTGGTCGCCTTGGTGCCGTCGGCGTAGGTCACCTGATCGTCGGCGGCGAGCGGCGGCGGCATCGCGATGTTCAACGAGCGGAAATACGGGTTGTAGTACAGCCCGTCGGGAACCGTCCAATCCTTCGGCGCATCCTTATAGCCGGTGACCAGCGAGACGATGTAGCGTGGACCTTCTTCGCGCGCCTTGGCGAGCAACGAAAAGTCGGGCGGCAGCGCATTGTTGTTCGCGGCACGCGCTGCCTGGTCGTTGGCATACGGCCCGGGGATCTTGTCCGAAGGCAGCGCCTTGCGCGTCGACACTTCGCCGGTCTTGTCGTCGATCGACGGCACTTCGGCGTCCTTTGCCAGCGCCTTGATCTGCGCGGCGTTGAACCCGAGGTCGGCGAGGTTACGATAGGCAACGCGCTTCAACGAATGGCACGCCGAGCAGACTTCCTTATAAACCTGAAATCCGCGCTGGAGCTGGCCCCGATCATAGGTGCCGGTGATGCCGTCGCTGTGGAAGCTGATCTCGCGCGGCGCGAGATGGTATTT
>Ga0209724_1003015_pt1 | contig 14010 bp, 12 predicted proteins | sample grotaG_FD_184143 | JGI IMG/M metagenome (GOLD analysis project Ga0209724, IMG submission 184143) | Glacier valley bacterial and archeal communities from Borup Fiord, Nunavut, Canada, to study Microbial Dark Matter (Phase II) -... | ecosystem: Environmental > Aquatic > Freshwater > Ice > Glacier ...
CGCTGCCCGTTAGCTGTTGTCGTAGGCGCGGGCGGTTTGGCCCTTGATCTCGGCCATGCGCCCGGTGGAGAGGAAGACCACGCGCTCACAGATGTTGGTGATGCGGTCGGCGATGCGCTCCAGATTATGCGCGGCCCACAGCAGGTGCGTGGCGTGGTTGATGGTGCTGGGGTCGGCCATCATAAAGGTCAGCAGTTCGCGGTACACTTGGTCGTAGAGTTGGTCCACTTCGTCGTCGCGGTAGGCGATCTGATAGGCTTTTTGCGAGTCGGCGGCCACGAAGGCATCTAGTGCGGCGTTGAGCATCTCGCCGCACACCTCGGCCATGCGCGGGATGTCGATCAGCGGCTTCAGTGGTGGCTCATTGCCGATGATGATGGTGATACGGGCATTGCCGGCGGCGTGATCGGCCATGCGTTCCAGGTCGGTGACGATGTTCAACGCCGCCGCCAAACGCCGCAGATCGGTTGCCATCGGCGCTTGGGTCGCGATCAGCAGCAGGCATTGCTCCTCGATGCGGAAGCGTTCCTCGTTGATCGCTTCGTCGTCGGCAATGACCGCACCCGCCAAACGCAAGTCGCGCGTCTTCAGCGCGGTGGTGGATCGTTGGATCGCTTGATGGACCATGCTGCCCATGACCAAGACGTTGTCTTGTAGATCGTTCAGACTGCGCTGAAACGTTTCACGGCCCATGCGGGGCTCCCTTCGCTCGGATCGCCCAACCGCAGCCGGGCGTGTCCGTCTAGCGGCGTTGCCGCCGGTTTAGCCGATGCGACCGGTGATGTAGGCTTCGGTGCGCGAGTCTTGCGGGTTAGTGAAAATCTGGCGCGTCGGTCCCACTTCGACAAGTTCGCCGGCGCGGTCGGGGCGCACCATAAACACGCCGGTCGTGTCGGAGACGCGCGCGGCCTGTTGCATATTGTGCGTCACCACGATAATCGTGTAGTGTTGCTTGAGCTGCATCATCAGCTCCTCGATTTTCAGCGTGGCGATGGGGTCCAATGCACTAGCCGGCTCGTCCATCAGCACGATCTCCGGCTCCACGGCGACAGCGCGGGCGAGGCAGAGGCGTTGCTGCTGGCCGCCGGAGAGCGAGGTGGCTGGTTGGTGCAGCTTGTCTTTCACCTCGTCCCACAAGGCGGCTTGGTGCAAGCTACGCTCGACCCGCTCGGCGATCATGGCTTTGGGCGCGCCTTGAATACGCAGGCCAGAGGCCACGTTCTCGAAGATCGATTTGGTGGGGAAGGGATTGGCCTTTTGGAAGACCATACCGATATGGCGGCGGATCAACACCGGGTTGATGCCCGGCGCGTAGATGCTCTGGCCCTCAAACAGCACCTCGCCGGTGGCGCGCGCGCCGGGGATCACCTCGTGCATTCGGTTGAGGCAACGCAGGAAGGTGGATTTGCCGCAGCCGGATGGCCCAATCAGGGCGGTGATCTGACGGGGTGCGATCTGGATGTTAATCCCCTTGAGCGCTTGAAAGCTACCGTACCACGCCTGGAGGTCGCGGACCGACAGGGCGGGCGCCTCGGTGCTGGGCAGCGCTTCAGCGGCGGCGTTGATGGTCAGCGGGCGTAAGAGCGGCGTGCCATTGGCCTCTTGGCGAATGGTGGTCGGTTCTACTTCAGTCGGGGTCACGGGCTTCTCCAATCTAGCGACCGGCCCGGCGACGGGTCGCCAAGCGCGCGAGAATACTGGTTATCAGGATCATCAGCGTTAGGACGACTGCTCCGCCCCAGGACTCGCGGCGCCAGATTTCGTAGGGTTGGCCGGCATAGAAAAACACTTTGAGCGTGAGCGCATCCACGGGTTGGGTGATGCCGGTGTTCCATTGATTGTTGCCGAGCGCGGTGAACAGCAACGGCGCGGTTTCGCCGGCGGCGCGCGCCATCGCCAACAGCCCGCCGGTGACGATGCCGGGCAGGGCGGCGGGCAAGGCATAGCGCATAATGGTTTTCCACATCGGCGCGCCCAGCGCCAGCGCGGCTTCGCGCACCGCGCCGGGCACCAGCCGCAACATCTCTTCGGTGGTGCGGATCAAGATGGGTAGCATAACGAGTGCCAGCGCGATCCCGCCGGCCAGCATCGAAAAGCTCCGCATCGGCAACACCACCAGCGCATAGACAAACACGCCAATCGTAATCGAAGGCACGCCGCTCAACACGTCGGTGGCGAAGCGCAGCAGCGTGTTATAGCGGCTGCCGCCAAACTCCGCAATGTAGATGCCGGCTCCCACCCCCAGCGGCACGCTGATCAGCGAGGCAATGCCCAGCAACTGCACTGTGCCGACAATCGAGTTCGCCACGCCCTGATGTGGGTCGTCAGCCGGCCCCGGCAACTTGGTGAAAAAATCTACGTTCAGCGCGGGTAAGCCCTGCACAAAGACCCAGGTCAGCACCGCCAGCAAGGGGATCAGCGTCGCCGCGACGGCCACGTAGACCAGTCCCAGCATCACGTTGCTTCGCACACGGCGGGTCTGGAAGTTGGCTGGGCCGCGCCGCAGATCCCGAATAGGCTTGCCTTCGGTAAGCGGTTGTGCTTGTATCGCCATGCTTAAATCCTCCCCGCGCCCTGCGCCTGACCGGCGCGCGCGACCAACAAGCGGGCCACCGCGTTGACGGCTAGGCTGATGACCAACAGGATCAAGGCTAATTCGACCAGCGAGGATCGCTGGAGGCCGGCTTGCGCTTCGGCAAACTGGTTTGCCAATACACTGGCGAGGGTGTCGCCCGCCTTCAACAGCGACGGGGTGATCTGGCCGCGATTGCCGATGAGCATGGTGACGGCCATCGTCTCGCCCAGCGCGCGGCCCAGGCCCAGGATCAGCGCGCCCAGGATGCCGGTGCGGGCATAGGGCAGGACGGCGCGGCTGATGACTTCCCAGCGCGTGGCTCCCAGCCCGATCATTGCCTCGCGTTGGCTGGCCGGCACGGTCAGGATCACGTCCCGGCTGATGGCGGCCACAATGGGCAACACCATAATGGTCAGCACCAGCGAGGCGGTGAGAATGGACTGGCCGTAAAAAGCGCCCTGGAAAAACGGGGTGCCGCCCAGAGTCGCTTTCAGGCCCGGCACCACGTTGCTTTTCAGAAACGGCCCCAGGATGAAAATGCCCCACACGCCGTAGACCACGCTGGGGATGGCGGCCAGCAGTTCGACCAGGAACGACAACGGGGTGCGAATCCAGCCCGGCGCGATTTCGGCCAGAAAAATCGCCGTGCCCAGGCCGACGAACCCCGCCAGCAGCAACGCGATCAGCGAGGTGATGACGGTGCCGTAGATGAACGGCAGCGCGCCAAAGACCAGATGCACCGGATCCCAGACTTGGCCCACCAAGAAGCCTAAGCCGAACTGGTTTAGGCTCTCACGCGATTCCCAGGTCATATTGATCAGCATGGCGATGACCACGATGATCACGCTGGTCGCCAGGATGAGCGCCACGCGGCGGAAAGCCGGATCGCCGGTGGCTCCGCGGCCGGTTGCTTGTGCCGGGAGCCTGCCCGGCGTACTCATGACCGCCATATCCACTCCTGTGGAGCGCAGCCGACGCACCCCGCGCCGGCTGCCTCTGTTAGCCCTATTTCGTGATGACCGGCGCGCCGTTGAAGGTGATGCTGTGCAGTTCGGTTTCGATCTTCTTGCTCAGGTCGGCGGCCGGGCGGGCGTAGAGCAGATCCTTCGCCATGTTTTCGCCGTCATGCTCCGACCACCAGAGGAAGTCGCCCAGCGCCTTGGCGCGTGCTTCGTCCTTGATGTTGTTCATGTCCTTGTAGACCAGCAGGTAGGTGAAGCCGGCGATGGGCCACGCGGCGGGGTCCGCCGAGTTGACGATGGAGATGCGGAAGTCCTCCGGCACCGTGATGCCGTTGGCTGCGGCGACCGTGGAGTCCACCGTGGCCTCGACCGTCTGGCCGGCCTGGTTTTTCATCTTGGCGTAGGCGATTTTGTTTTGCACCGCGTAGGCCAACTCGACATAACCGATGCTGCCTTCGGTCTGCTGGACCAAGCCGGCCACGCCGGGGTTGCCTTTGCCGCCCAGGCCCACCGGCCAGTTGACCGTGGTGCCCGCGCCGACTTTGGTCTTCCAGGCGGGGCTGACCGCGCTCAGGTAGCTGGTGAAGATGTTGGTGGTGCCTGATCCGTCGGAGCGGTGGACCACCGCAATGTCGCCGCCGGGCAGGGTGACACCGGGGTTCAGCGCGGCGATCTTGGCATCGTTCCAAGTGCTGATGTCGCCGTTGAAGATGCCGGTGATGGTCGCGCCGTCCAGGATCAGCGGGGCGGTTACACCCTTGAGGTTATAGGCCGGCACGACGGCTCCGGCCACGGTCGGGATGTGGATCAGACCGGGCGCTTTGCTCATTTGGTCGTTGGTCAACGCGGCATCAGAGCCGGCGAAGTCCACCGTCTTGGCGGTAATGGCGTTGATACCGCCGCCGGAGCCGATGGGCTGATAGTTGAAGGCGACCTCCTTGTTGACGGTGGTGCTGTACTGCTGGAACCATTTGCTGTAGATCGGCACCGGGAAGGTCGCCCCGGCTCCGTTGATCAGCACTGAGCCGCTACCGACTTTCACTGCGGTGTTGGTGGGCGCGGGGGCGGCTCCGACCGTGGGGGTCATGGCGCCGCCGGTCATGGTGGTGGGGGTCATGGCACCGCCGGTCATGGCGGTGGCCGGCGCAGTGGTGGCCGGGACCGTTGTGGCGGCCTCGCCCCCACAGGCCGAGAGCAGCAGGCCGGCGGCGGTGAAGCCGGTCAGGGTTGCTAATTGTGTGCGACGTGTGATAGTTAAGTGCATTGTTCGATATTCTCCTTATCAATACCTACGCCAATTGCTAGGCTGGGCCTGCGTTGGTGCGTAGAGGTGGACCAAAGAATTAAATTAGGTCGGAGTGCGGCGGCTCCCTATTTAATTTCCCGCTGTTCCCGCGCACGGATTCTACTCAGCTTGTCCAGGTCCCACCTAGCGCCTTGAATTTGGCGTAGGTATTGCCTTATACAAAGTCCAAAGTATCTCCCGTGCATTATCGGCTATACTCTTTAAGAGGGGATTAGTAAAATGTTAACAGCTTGTTAATAGGACATGAAGTGCCTCTGACCTCACCCCCCAACCCCCTCTCCTGAAGGGAGAGGGGGAGTTTGTGGCGATGGTGATGCTGTCCTCCGCTCGCACCTCGCACCCCCCTCTTCTGAAGGGAGAGGGGGGTGCGAGGTGCGAGCCGACTGCCTGCTTACGGCGCACGCGCATCGGGGCCGGCGGTGAGGGGCACGCGGCCCCAGGCGCGCGCGGCGATGATGCCGCGGTCGGGGCTGGTGCGGAGAAAATGGAGCAGGGCGACGGCGGTGGCGGCGTTGGTCGCCAGGGGGATCTCCTGGGTGTCGCAGACTTGGACCACGCCGGCGAAACTCGGCTCGTAGACGCTGGGGCCGCTGGGGTCGCGGAAGAAAATCACTGCTTGGAGGCCGTGTTCTTCGGCCAAGCAGCGCACTTGCTGGTCGCCGCCGGCCAAGCCGTGTTCCAGCAGCCGGATCGTCAGCGGGGTGCGCTTTTGCAGCAGGGTGCCGGTGCCGCGCGTCGCCACCAATTGGAAGCCGCGCAGTTCGGCGAGATGGTCGAGGGCGAAATCGGCCAGGGCTGCTTTGCGGCGGTCGTGGGCGATCAGGGCGAGGCGGATGGTTGCGGTCATGGAGTTGCTCCTTCTATATCGGGTTGAGTATAGCCGCGTGTTGTTAGGGCGCTATTAGCAAAGAGTTAACAATTGCGGGCGGTAGCGGGTAAAATAGGAGCGTGCGTTTGGCTGGGATTACGGCTCGCTATTTTTACCCCTCTATATATATACACATTGGAACAGGGGTTTTGTGACATGGAACTTTTTAGGGCTTATAGCAGGCATAATCTTTTTGCCTGCTGCGGCGCGGGGAGCGGAAAGTGGCTCTATTTTCACTTCTTATTGAACGCATTATGCTTTTGGACGGGATTTGGCGTAGTCTATAGGTCTTTTGGATCAGGAGTATCCGTCGGTAGATGGAGTAGCTATACGTCGTAGGCTGGATGAATTATCCGTCTTGCGGCGGATAGCGCGCTAGGACTTTCGGCGGATTTTGCGGGTAGGCTGTCGCTGCGTACCTGTTCGGTGCGCGATATGTGGGTGGCGGTTCTACTCGGTGCGGCTGACCTTATGCTGCGGTGGGCGCATGGGTGACCACCTGGGGCCAGATCGGGGTGGGGCGGGCCACGGTCGCCGGGCGGAGCCGCCTCCTACAGTCTGTGCATCGGGGTGGGGCCACGGTCGCTGGGCGGAGCCGCCTCCTACAGTCCGTGCATCGCGGTCGGGCCACGGTCGCCGGGCGGAGCCGCCTCCTACAATCCGCTAGATCGGGGTGGGGCCACGGTCGCCGGGCGGAGCCGCCTCCTACAATCCGCTAGATCGGGGTGGGGCCACAGTCGCCGGGCGGAGCCGCCTCCTACAGCACGATCTTCCCCATGCGCGCCGATCATTCGGGTATTCGTTCCGCATTCGGGGACAGCCTGCACACGACTACTCCGACGGTCGCCGGGCAGAGCCGCCTCCTACAAGCCGCTAGATCGGGGTCGGGCCACGGTCGCCGGGGGGAGCCGCCGCCGCCTAGCGTCTGGTGTAGGCGAGCAGCGCCAGCGTGCGCTGGGCGCTGCTACGGGTGTCGTGCTAGATTGGGAGGTATTGGAGATGAATATCGTCAATGTGGGCTACCGTTCGACCAATTATTATGTGCTGGCCGACAGCACGCCCCGGCTGCTGGTGGATGTGGGCTGGCCGGGCACGCTGGCGCAGATGGCGCATACGTGTAAGCGGATGGGGATCGAGCCGGCGGCGATCCCGTATCAGTTGGCGACGCACTATCACCCTGATCATGCGGGCTTGGTGCAAGACCTGCAAGAGCTAGGGGTGCGCTTGATCGTGCTGGACACCCAGATCGCGGCGATCCCGCTGCTCCGCCGCCACGTCAAGCCGCAAGACGGCTACCGCGACATCGTGCTGGGTGGACATATCCTTCTCAGCGCGGCGGCAAGCCGGGCGTTTCTGGCGGGGATCGGCATCGCGGGGGAGATTATCGCTACGCCGGGGCACTCGGCGGATAGCGTGACGCTCCTGCTGGATGACGGCGCGGCTTTCACCGGTGATCTGACCGCGCCGATTGCGGTGCCGGACGATCCGACCGACCTCGCATACCAGAGTTGGGCGCGGATTCGGGCGGCCGGCGGGCGGACCATCTATCCCGGTCATGGCCCCGCTTGGTCTATCTAAAGACAAACCCTTAACAGAGATGTAGGGCTACTTACAGACGACCGCCTCCGCCGTGGGCTATGCTAGGCGCAAGGAGACCCCCATGATCAACGAGAACAGCATCATCCTGGCAGCGGAAAAAGAGACGGGCCGCACAGAAGACTTTAGCGACGGCGTGTTTGCCGTGGCGATTACCTTGCTGGTGCTGGAGGTGTTGAACGTGCCGCACGCGCCGGAGGGCCGGCCCTTTTCGGCGGGCGAGTTGGCGACCGCGTTAGGCCACAACTGGACGGTCTACGTGACCTTTCTGATTAGCTTCAGCACAATTTTGATCATGTGGATGAATCACCACGCGATGTTCAAGCTGGTGCAGAAGACGGATGGCGTGTTTATGTTCGCCAACGGCTTCCTGCTGCTATTGGTGACGCTGGTGCCGTTTCCCACGCAGTTGCTGGGCGAATATCTGGCCGCGCCGGCCGCAGTGACAGCGGCGGCGGTCTATGCCGGCCTGTTTGTGTTTATCAGCCTCGCCTACATCGGCCTGTGGTGGGCGGCCGCCCTGCGCCGCAACCTGTTGCGGCCCGATGTCACCGCGACGCAAATCCAGCAGCGGACCCGCGCCAATATGGTGGGGCTGCCTGCGTATTTGGTGGCGTTTGCCTGTGCTTTCTGGAGTCCGTTCCTCAGCGTGGCGATCTGTAGTGTGCTGTGGATCTTCTGGGCGTTCACCAGCAGCCGACTGTGAGGCCGGTGACTGCTGCGCTGCTGCCGGGCGCTAATGAGTTGCTAACATCTCCGTAATAGTCTGTTAATACCTCCTCGCTACAATGGGTTTAAGCGGTCCGACTGTGCCGCGTGGGATGTTGTAGAGCTAGTCCATGTGGAGGGGGTCTCATTGATGCAGCAAGGGAATCGCAGTTTGCGGGCGCATACGCGCCTGTCACAGGTGACGCTGGGCTTGGGGATGGCCGCGTTGCTGGCAACGAGCCTGACGGCGGCTTTGCCGACGGGCGTGGTGAAAGCGGCGGCGTTTGCCGACCCGGCGTTTAACACGGTCTGGGATCGCACGGATAAGCCGGTGGCCGGCCATCAGGCCAGCCGCAGTTGGTACTGGGGACCCGTGCCGGGCCAAACGAAGCAGGAGCCGTATGCCGAAGGGGTCGGCGGTACGCGCATGGTGCAATATTTCGACAAAAGCCGCATGGAGATCAACAATCCCAGCGGCGATAAGAACAGCGCGTTTTATGTGACCAACGGCCTGCTGACCATCGAATTGATGGCGGGCAAAATCCAGACCGGCAACAACAAATACCAAGATAGCTACCCGGCCTATATCAGCATCGCCGGCGACGCGGGCGACAGCAAATCGCCGACCTACGCGGCCTTCGCGGGCGTGTCCAACACGCCGCTGGGCGACCACAAGGCGAGCGACCGCAGCGGGCAGAATGTGGTCAACACGATTGATGTGCGGGGCCGCGTGCTGACCGACACCAACCTGACCCCGGCGGTCAAGCTGACCCATTTCGAGCCGCTGACCGGCCACAACATCGCCGACCCGTTCTGGCTATTCCTGAACGCGAAGGGCGTGGTCATCAACAACGGCAAGCTAGAGACCGCCGCGATCAACGACCCCTGGTTTTATGCCAGTGGTTACCCCGTCAGCGAGCCCTATTGGGGCAAGTTCACCACCGGCGGCCAGGTCAAAGACGTGCTGATCCAGGCGTTCGAGCGCCGCGTGTTGACCTACGTGCCGAGCAACGCAGCGGCCTTCCAGGTCGAAATGGGCAACATCGGCCAGCACTACTATGATTGGCGCTACAATGGGGCCGGCAAAGCGCCGCCCAAGCCGACCGTCCAGCCGACGGCCGTGCCGGCTTCGCCCGCGCCCACCAATACGCCGATTGTCGTCGGCGGCGGGCCGGTCACGCTGAACGGCGCGGGCGCGACGTTCCCGGCTCCGATCTATACCAAGTGGTTCCAATACTATAGCGCCAACGTCGCTACCAACGTTAGCTTCAACTATCAGCCCATCGGGTCGGGCGGCGGCATCAACGCCATCACCTCCAAGACGGTGGACTTTGCCGGTTCCGACGCGCCCTTGAGCGATGCTCAGTTGACGGCGGCACCGGGCCTGATCCATATCCCGACTGTGGCTGGGGCCGTCGTAATGATCTACAAAGTCACCGGCGTGAGTACGGGCTTGGTCCTCAACGGCGACACGATCTCCAAGATGTTCCTCGGCGACATTAGCAAGTGGAACGACCCGGAAATCAGCGCGCTGAACCCTGGGGTCAGCCTGCCCAATGAAGACATTGTGGTCGTGCATCGCTCCGACGGATCGGGCACCACCAACATCTTCACCGATTACCTGAGCAATGCCAGCCCGGCCTGGAAGAGCGAAGTGGGCAAGGGCACCTCGGTCAACTGGCCGGTGGGCCTGGGCGGGCGCGGCAATCCCGGCGTGGCCGGCTTGGTGCAGCAGACCGACAACAGCATCGGCTATGTCGAACTGGCCTATGCCACGCAGAACAAACTGGCTTATGCCAAGCAGATCAACAAGTCGGGTGCGACCGTGGAGGCCAGCGTGGCCTCGGTGGAAGCGGCGGTCAGGGGCGCGATCAGCACGGTGCCCGACGACCTGCGCGTGTCCATCGTCAACTCAGCGGACCCGGCCGCGTGGCCGATTGCCGGCTTCACCTATGTCTTGCTCTACAAAGACCAGACGGACGGTGGCAAAGGCCAGGCGTTAGTCAGCTTCCTGTACTGGAGCCTGCACGACAGCACCGCCGCGACGCAAGCGCGCGACCTGCTCTACCTGCCGGTGCCCAGCACGTTGTTGCCGAAGGTGGAGCAACGCTTGCGCTTGGTGCAGTTCCAGGGTAAGCAACTCTCCCCGTAGACGGATTGCACCGCGAAGGCGCGAAGAACGCGAAGATTTTTACTAGGAGCCGGGCGCAGGAGAGCGGATCTCTTGCGCTCGGTCGTTTTGTTGCCGCTATGTTGCGTCGTCAAGTGTCGGTTGCGCGGGTGGCGCGGCGTGGCGGGCGGCGCGGCCTGCCTGCACCTGCTTGATGCGGCGGCGGGCGGCGATCCGCAGCAGCGTGAGGCGGTGGCTCAAGGCCGAGCGCGGAGTCGTGCTGCTGAGAACTAGGCGCAGGCTTTGCCGGTTGGCGGCTCCATAGCGATATTTATACGCCTCGTTGCCGCGGCCAAAATCGAACTCCCGCACTTGCTCATCGCACGCCTGCTTGATCGCGAACGTCGTGACTAGCCGGCCGGGGCTATGCGCGATCCACTGGGGATCGAAGCCTTGCATATAAGCGTTCCAGTGCCCATTGACCAGGAAGTTCAGGCCCGCCGCAATCACCTGATCGTCCACGCGCAATTCAGTCAGCCGCAGTCCGCCGTGGGCCGCGAGCTGCGTGCTGACTGCGGCCAAAAACGCAGCAAAGGTGGGGGTGAGATGGACCGCTTCCAGCGCGTCGGGGCGGGCCGCCCAGCGCGCCCGGTGCAAGCGATAGAGCGTGTGAACCGCTGCCGCCACCTCGTCGGGCGCAGCGACGAGGCGGAACGTGGCGGTTGTGTCCGCGTCGAAGCGCGGGCGCTCGAAAGCCCTGCGCCATTTACGCGGCACGTTGGCCCGGTAATCGGCCCACGCGGCCGGCGCGGCAATAAAGGCATTGTCGGTGCGCGGCAGGCGCATGGCCGCTAGGCCGTGCGGTAGTAGGCCCGCTAGGTCGCCGGCGAGGGGCGAATAGGCCGGCACTTCGTCCAAGTCTACCAAATCCCACTCGTGACGCTGGGCCTGGAGATGGGCGAAGATGGCGGCAGCCACCGGCACGGCGCAGTCCGGGTGCAGCACAAAATCGCCCACATCGCTCAGGCCGGCGCCGATCAATTCCAATGTACGGATCAGCCCGGTCCGGCGCAGTAGCAGGGGCGCAATGCCGACCAACTGCGCGGCCTCGTCATAGACCGCCGGCACGTAGAGGCGTGCGCCCGCGCCAAAGTGTTGCCACCACACTCTATTCCAGGAGTAGGTGGCAAAGACCGTGGCGCTGGGGCACGCGCCCAACAGCTGCTGCCACGCCGGGGCCAACGCGGCCAGATCGCCGGCGCTGCGGATCAGCTGCACCCGGTATTTCATCTGGACTCCTCAGCGGGGGCGGCGCAATTCATGCCGGTAGAGCGCCTCCCAGTTGCGGACCATACGCGCTAGGCTGTAGCGCTGTGCGATTAGCTGGGCGGCGGCGGCGCTCCGGCGGCGGGCGGCGCTGGGATCGTCGAGGCAGTTAAGGATGGCGGCGGCCAGCGCGGTCGCATCGGCAGGCGGCACCAACAGCCCCGTGACCCCCTGCTGGAGTAGTTGGCCGACACCGCCCACATCTGTGGCGACGGCGGGGCAGCCGGCGGTCATGGCCTCCAGCAGCGAGATGGGCATTCCCTCCCACAGCGACGACAACACAAACACGTCGCTGGCGGCGAGCAGGGCGGGCACATCCTGGCGAATGCCGGTCACGATAATGCGGCCCGCGATGCCCCGTTCGGCGGCCAGGGCCAGCATTTCAGCCCCTAGCGGCCCGCCGCCGACGATAACGACATATACATCGGACCGCGTGGCGGCGATTTGGGCGGCGGCTTCGACCAAAAACTGTTGCCCTTTTTGCGGCACTAAGCGGGCCACGTTGATGACCATACGATAATCGCCGCCCAGCAGCGCCTGTTTGATCGGCTGGGGGTCGAAGCCTGGTTGGGGCTGGAAGCGCTCGGTGTTGGCGGCATTGGGGATGACGACCACCCGGCGGCGCGGCACGCCAAACCAGTCCACGATTTCGTCGCGCAGCAGCGCTGAGACGACGATCAGCCGCCGGCACCAGAGGTGGGCCGACCAGCGTTCCATCCATTGGCGATGGCGAGGTTCGCGGTCCAGATCCGTGCGCCCGTTGTGGATCGTCGAGACCACCGGGCGGCGGGTTAGGAAGCCGACTAGCCGGCCCATGACATCGGAGGCCAATAGGTGCGTGTGGATCAGATCGATCTTATGGTGATAGATGTAGCGGATGAGCGTAAGTAGCACCGGCAGATCATAGGCGTGGTGCTGATCCAATTCGGTGACGGTGCAGCCTAACGCCCGCAGCGCGGACACGATTTGCGGCGGCGACCAGGGACGGAGCGCGCAGACGTGCAGATCAAAGCGGCTCCAGTCCAGGCCGCCGGCAAAGTTATAGAGCAACGTTTCTGCGCCCGCATCGCCGAGTTGATCGATCAGATGAAGCAGCCGGATTTTCTGGCTCATACGTGCGCGTTCCGCGCGGGGCTGTCGTTGCTTGGCATCGTATGCTCCCGCCGCAGGACGGCGCGCAGCCGGTCGAAGGCGTGCTGCCCCAACGCTGCGCGGATCAGCACCCCCACTTTCTGGCGGCCCTCATAGGTTGGGTTGAGCAGCAGCGCCGCCGCCGCCAGCGCGGTCGCCAAGCGGCGCTGGGCGGGATCGTTGACCAGGGCGGTGGCGGTATAGTAACAGTTCATGCTCTGAGCGGCGCACAGCAGGTGTAGCCGCCGTCCGCGCGCCGGCACCCGCCGGATGTAGCGATGGTGAAACACGCGGTTGGAGGCATAGCGTTGCCAGGTCTTACCGGCGGTGATGCTGTCGGCGTGGCGCGTGAAATGGATCAGCGGCCCCGCGACCACGCCCACGGGGAAGGCATGGGCGATGCGTATCCACATATCCCAATCCTGGCCTAAGCCCACCTTGCGATTAAACAGGCCCACGCGGTCAAAGCAGGCGCGCCGGATCAAGAGCAGGGAGGCGTTGCCGATGCTGTTTTCGATCAGGATCTGGGGGTAATAGCTAGTTGCGCCCACCGGCTTACGGCGCACATAAAAGGCCGGCTGCCCCCCTTCATAGACCTGCCACTCGCTGCCGGTGATCAGGCCGACCGTGGGGAAGCGGGCCAGATGGTCCAGTTGGCGGGCCAGCTTGTCGGGCAGCCAGCGGTCATCGGCATCCAGAAAGGCAAGCAGATCGCCCTGACTGGCGCGGATGCCGCTGTTACGGGCGGCGCTGATGCCGCAGTTGGCTTGCCACAGATAGCGCACGCCCTGCGCGGCGTAGCCGGCGACCGTTGCGCCCGTATCGTCGGTGGAGCCGTCGTCCACCACGATCACTTCGTCGGGCGGGTGGGTTTGGCCCAATACGCTCTCAATCGCCCCGGCGATAAAGCGCCCATAATTATAGGTTGTGATGATGGCACTAATGCGCTGCGGCATCGCTATTTCTCAATCTGCGGCGTAGGTATCCAGGAATTCATAGTCAGCGGCATTCTACCGCAGGCGCGGTTATTTGTCAAAGCCGGGGCCGGGCGGCGCAAGCCGCGTCTACCGCTCTGCCGACTGTCTTCGCAGGCTGACGGGGAGCCGGACTGCACCGTTACTGTTGGGGGTAAGCGTTCACTGTTTCGTCTGAGCCCGCCCAACGGAACCTGTCAGCCGGAGTAGCGCGGCAACGGGTTTCTGGCCTATTGGGAGGCGACTGTAGCAGCGCCCACCGTGCGCGGGGTGGGCATCGCAAGCGGATTGTAGGAGGCGGTTCCACCCGGCGACCGTCGGGATGCCGGCCAACGGTGCGCGCACCCGGCGGGTCGGTGAGTGCCTGCGACCCCGCGCACGCCGTGCGCTGCTACAGTGCCCCCCCAACAGGCCAGAAACCCGTTGCCGCGCTACTCCGACTGACAGGTTCCGT
>Ga0209724_1003016_pt1 | contig 14010 bp, 6 predicted proteins | sample grotaG_FD_184143 | JGI IMG/M metagenome (GOLD analysis project Ga0209724, IMG submission 184143) | Glacier valley bacterial and archeal communities from Borup Fiord, Nunavut, Canada, to study Microbial Dark Matter (Phase II) -... | ecosystem: Environmental > Aquatic > Freshwater > Ice > Glacier ...
GTGGTCAGGTGGTCGAGATAGCCCTGCACAACGGTGGCGGTGAGCAGATCGGGGTGAAACGGGGTGCTACCGGGGTGATCGGCGAGCTAGGTCACCAGATCGGCCTCTACTTAGCTTTTCGCCGGAAAGCTACAACGCGCAGTATAACTAGCGATTTGCATCGGTAGGTTGCAGAGCTTACTGTCCTCGGACTATGCGAACTTGCACGAGCGACTGGTTTCCGTCGTCGAGGTGCAGTATAATTACGATTATCCTGCGCCTCCGGGCTGCTTGGGTCGGTTTTGGCTCCGCCGTTAGCTTTGGACCACCCCTGTTCTTGCCCCTCCCGGTTTCCCCCTTTTTCCTAGTTATCCTGCGCCTTGGAGGAAACCGCGCTATGCTGACCGTTGCCGATGCTATTGCCCGCTTCCTGGAAGCCCTGCGTTCCCGCCAGACTCCCGCAAACACCCTGAAAGCCTACACCTCCGATCTGCGCCAGTTTGCTGCGGCGGTCCCGGCGGATCTAGCGGCGGTCGATCCGCCGGCGATCCAGACTTTTTTAGCAGGCCCCGGCACCGTCAGTGCCGCCACGCAACGCCGCCGGCACGCCACCCTCTGCGCCTTCTATGGCTGGTTGCTCCGCCAAGAACTGATCACCGCCAGTCCCATGGCGAAGGTTGATCCCGCCGACCTGCCGGTGCGGCTACCCCGCCCGCTCGATCCGGCCCTGGTAAAGGCGATTCTGGCCGCTATTCCCGCGGCCGCGACTCGCGAGCGCGCCCTGTTTACCCTGCTCTACGAGACCGGCATGCGCGTCGGCGAAGCAATCGCCCTGCATGTGGCCGATCTCGATCTCACACCCGATGATGAGAAAATCCGCGTGCTGGGCAAAGGCCAGCGCGAACGCATGGTCCTGCTGACCGCGGCGCCGGAAAGTATCCGGCTGCTGCGTCGGCATTTGCGCCTCTCCGGCATTCACGCCGGGGCCCTCTTTCGCGGCGATGCCCGCTACGGCGGCAGCAACCTCCCGCTGGATTACACCACGGCCTTACGCGCCTGGCAACGCTATTGCCGGCAAGCGGGTGTAGAGGCAACCATTCACCAGCTCCGCCATAGCCGGGCAAGCCAACTCGTTCAGGCGGGCGTGCCGCTCGGCACCGTCCGCAAGGTGCTCGGCCATCGCAATATTCAGAGCACTTTGATTTATGCCGATATCGATCCGCAAACTGTCAAACACGATCTGGAAGAATATCAGCGCCGCAAAGGCAAACGCCGATGACCGTCCGGCCCAAGAAGAAACCGTTTCCCACCACGCCGGCGGATGATCCCGAAACACTGCGGCGCTTCTTTACCCTGGCTCCCGATGACCTCGAACTGGTGGCCCAGGTGCGTGGCGATGCGCACCGCCTGGCCTTGGCGGTGCAGCTGGTCTGGACCCGTGCCGAGCGCATTCTGCTCGCCGATCCGCGCAGCGCACCCCGCGAGGTAATCGCCTTTGTCAGTGAGCAGTTAGAACTCGCCCCCGCGCTGCTGGCCGACTACAAAAGCTGGCCGGCGACCCGGGCGACGGATGGCGCACTCATTCGCGCGCATCTCCAGATCCGCCCTTTCCAGGCGGAGGATGCCGACCTGCTCGGCGCGTATATCCAGACCAAAGCCGCGCATACCGGCAACAGCGCTGCCTTACTGGATGCCGCAGAAGACTGGCTGTTGCGGGAGGGCGTACTGCGCCCGACCGGCAGTACCACGTTGGAACGAGTCATTTTTCAGGCGCGGCACGCAGCGGAAGAAGCCCTCTTTACGCAAGTCGGCAGCGATCTGCCGACAGCCACGCGCGATCTGCTCGATACCCTCTGCCACACGGATAGCGGGGATAGCCTGCTCGCGCAGTTAGCGGTTCCGTCTCGCGCGCCCTCGGCGGCCGCGATTGGGGAGGAATGCCGGCGGCTACACCAGGTGCGGGAGTTCCTCCCGGCGCAGATTGCCTGGGGCGTGATCACCGCCAATCGCCGTCGCCAGTGGGCCGCCGGCACCAGCCGCTACTCGGCCCAGGCGCTGCGCCGCTTCAAACCGGCCAAACGCTATACCTTGCTGCTGGCGTTTCTGACCGTGCGCGCGGAAGAACTGACCGATGCCATTGTCGAAATGCTGGACACGTTGATCGGCAAGGTGTTTGCGCGCTCCGAGCAGGCTTTTGCTGACACCAAACTCGAACAAATCGCGGCCTACAATGCCAGCGCCCGGCTGTTCGGCAAAGTGGCCGCCGTGCTGCTGGATACGACGATCGAAGAGAAGGGGGTGCGTGAGGCGGTCTTCAAGCAGGTGCCACGCGAGCGGCTGGAAAAGTTGTATGAACAGGGCAAAAGCCTGGAGCAAACCGACACCGCCACCTTCTTTGCCATTCTCGATACCCGCTTCCCCTATGTTCGCGAATTCATTCCCACGGTGCTGGAAACGCTCACCTTTGGCTCGCCGCGCCCGAACAATGATCTATTGAAGGCGTTGGAGCTGCTGCGCACGATGAATAGTGAAGGGCGCAAGAAAGTACCGGAGACGGCCCCGATGAGCTTTGTGCCGACCCGCTGGCGCAAACTCGTGGAGCAAGGCGATAGTATCGACCGCCACGCCTGGGAACTGTGTCTGCTCTCCGAAACACGGGCGGCCCTGCGCGCCGGCGATCTGACGGTGACCGGCAGCCGGCGCTATACCCCGTGGGATAATGGACTATATCAACCGGCGGCCTGGCAGGAGCGACGGGCGGGTTGGTTAGAGGAGCGGGCCGTGCCGGCTGATGGGCGCGCCTATGTCACGGCGGCGCGGGAGCAGTTGCACACGCTCACGCAGGAGGTCGCCCGCCGGTTGCCCGATAACACCGGCACGCGCATTGAGAAGGGCCGGATTGTGATTACCAGTCTCGACCGGGTGGAGTTACCCGAAGGAGCGCGCGCCGCCCGGCACCGGCTGACGCGCAAATTCACGTCGATCCCTTTGCCCGAACTGCTGATGGAGGTGGATCGCTGGACCGGCTTCAGCACCGCATTATACCACCTGGGTGCCCGGCGCGCCCCGACGGCGGAGCATATGGCGGCGCACCGGCCGGCGCTGTTTGCGGTGCTGGTGGCCGAAGCCACGAATCTGGGCCTTGCCACGATGGCGACCGCCTCTGGTATTCCTCTGAGCCAGTTGACGCGCGTGTATGATTGGTACTTCCGGGAAGAAACCTTGCGCCCGGCGATTACGCGCCTGATTGAATATCACCAGACCCTGCCGCTGACGCTGCGCTTTGGGTCCGGCACCACCTCGTCGTCGGACGGCATCCGCTTTGGGGTCGCCGCCTCCACCCTGAACGCCCGGCACAATCCGCGCTACTTCGGGCGACGGCAAGGGGTCACGGTGTACAGCCACGTCTCCAACCAGGGCAGCCAGTTCTGGATTGATGTCGTGAATTGCCTGGTGCGCGAATCGACCTATGTGCTGGACGGCTTACTCTACCAGGACACCTTGCCCTTGTTGGAGCACTACACTGACACGGCGGGCTTCACCGAATTGATTTTCGGCCTGTTCGAGCTGTTGGGTTTTCGCTTCGCGCCGCGTCTGCGTGATTTGCCGGACCAGGTGCTGTACCGGGCACAGCGCGATGCGGACTATGGGGTGCTCGACCCGCTGCTGCGGCACAACCTGCGGGAAGATGTTATTGTTCAGCACTGGGATGAGTTAAACCGGCTGGCGGCCTCGCTGAAGGATGGGCGGGTGGTGCCGTCGTTGATTGTGGCGAAACTTCAGGCACTGCCCCGCCAGAATCCGACCCAGCGCGCGCTCCAGGAGTTGGGCCGGCTGGCGAAAACCCGGCACATTCTGACCTTTGCCGATGATCGGGAGTTCCGGCGGCGGGTGCTGCTGGGCTTGAACAAGGGCGAAACCTTAAACTCGATGGCGCGCGCAATTGCCTTTGGGCAGCAAGGCCGCTTCCCGGATCGCGGCTATGAAGCGCAATTGAACCGGGCGACCGCCCTCAGCCTGGTGATCAATGCGATTATCGTCTGGAACACCCGCTACCTGGGGAAAGCCGCCACCGAATTGGATCAGGAGGGGCGGGCCGTACCCGATGATGCCTGGGCCCACCTGTCGCCAATGCTCTGGGAGCATATTCACCTGGTCGGCACCTACCGATTTGATGAACCGGTGATCACCGGTGAGCTACGGCCCCTACGCAAGAGTTGAGCAGAGGACAGCATGACTACCCCGAGCCAGAATGACCCCCTCCCAGAAGGCCCTTTACCCGTCCGCCCGCCGTTGTGCTGGCCGGACACGATTCGCCACCGATCGCGCCTGTACCTCTCTTCGTTAGACGCACTCGGCCTCCTTCAATTAGCCTGTGTTCTGATTGATAGTAGTTTGGATGAAGTGATCCAGGGTGCGGCGACCCGTATTGAGGTGGTGATTAACCCGCGCGGGATTCTGACCGTACAGGATGATGGGCGCGGAATCCCCGTCGAGCTGGTCATCGAGGGGGCCCCTTCCTTTTTGGAGTGGCTGTTGACGAAGCCACGTGGGGAGCGGACTTCCGGCACGACCCGGACAACGTCCCTCGGTGTAGGTATTAGTATCTCGACGGTCAATGCGCTTGCGGCATGGTTGCAGGTCGAAGTGCGGCGTAACGGCAAAGTTTACGTCCAGGAATATCGCCAAGGCCTGCCTACGACTACGATTATAGAGGTGGCGGATACCCGCCAGGGCACTGGCACCCGGGTTTCCTTCCAGGCCGACCCGGAAATTTTCGGGCCGGTTGAGCATGATGCCGAGCTACTGGTTGCGCACCTACAGGATCTGTCGTATCTAGTACCGGGCGTGGAGATTCGCTTTGTGGATGAGCGGGCCGGTCAAGAACGAGTCACGGTGTTACGCTGTCGGGATGGGATTCGGGCCTGGGTGCGCCACCTGAATCGCTATGGCTCCAATTACACGCCGGAACAACCCCTGTATGCGACAGGCATGCGGGCGAATGTGTTTGTGGAAGTGGCCTGGCAACACACCTGGACGGGGACCCAACAAATCCTGGCCTTTGTCAACAACGGGCGGACCCATCCGGAAGGTCCGCATGTCAGCGGCTTCCTCCGCGCCTTGAGCAGCATTGTGAATCAGTATGGACGCGATAACAAGATACTCACGCAGCAGGACCCCGATATTACGCCAGATATCGTACAGATCGGGTTTTGTGCCGTGATCAATGTGCGCCTTCCTGATCCACGGTATGGTGCCTTCCCCATTCACTTTGTCAGTCCTGTGGATCAGATAGTTGCGGCGGTCGTAAGTCCCGTCTGGCAGCGATTTGTAGAAGAAAATGCGGGGGAAGTCCGCTCGATGATTGGATACTGGGCCAGCCAATTGCGGCCGACATACCGGCGAAAGACGAAAAGCAGCAGGCCAACAGACCAGGCTGATTGCTAGTTATACTGCGCGTTGTAGCTTTTCGGCGAAAAGCTAAGTACAGGCCGATCACGCAGCGTGCTCAGGTAAGCGGTGACGGTTTTCGGATCGCGGTAGGCCAGGGCGGTAGCAAAGGCGACCAGGGCCGGCGGGTCGGACTCACGGACCGGCATCGGGAACCTCCGAGCAGCGGCAGCAGATTCTACGCCGAGTTTTGGGCGACAACGCGCGGCGTTAGCATACCACAAGCGGGGGGGTTACGCACGGGGTTTCCGCGCCGGCCGGACCAACTCGGCGGAGAACGGCTCTTCTCCGCCGAGTGTTCGGCACCAGAGGGGTGTGGAGGGGTGTGGTAGCCGACAGTATTGGGATCGCCCGGTAGTGGCTCTGCACGTGGTCTGCGCGGTGCCCGTTAGCGCGTCCACTTCTACCAGTCCGCCGAAGTAGAACGTCTTGGCTCCGCCACTGTGCGTCTATGCACTGCGTTCGCCGTCCGCTTAGTAGTAGCCGGTGGAGGGTTACTCGCTCTGGGTCAGGTGGCGCACTTGTTTACGACGGTTCAGTCGAAGGTGCGCCCGCCGGTCAGCAAGTTGCCATTCGCGTTGTACAGAGTGGCTGGCGCATAGTATGCGAGGAAGCTACAGGGCTTAACTCACGGGCTGAACTTGGTTTTCCTCCCGCATAAGACGTTGTTGCGCCTGTTGGACAATCGCGGACTCCGCAAAACGATCTAGATCCGTGATCGCTGGAGCTCTGGGAATCACCTCCTCACTGTAGCCCATCGCCTTGGCTACTGCCCGGCCGGCGCATTCTCGCATATCGGCCGACTCCTGGGGATTGCCGAGGATGTCCAGTAAGGCCCGCAGTAGCACTGGGGCCGCTGTATGGGCCAGATACTCACCGGCCAGGTCGGCGGCCTGGCTGCGCGCACTCTCATCCTCATCGGGAGGCAGCCCCCTCCGCAGAAACCCGACGATCTGCGGTAGGTACTCCGCCGTTAAGTTCCAGTACCAGGGCGAACACAGGGTGCGTAAGGCTAAACGTGCCGTCCAGGAAGAGCGGTCGGTCAGAAACCGTTCAACGACCGCACGATACACGGGGGTTCCCACTAAGGCGAGAATATAGAGGAGGGTGTAGCGATCCGGCCCCAAGGGGTTGTGGGCTAACTCGGCTGCCACGGCTGCTACCTCGTCATCCGAAACGACGTACCCCGCCTGCACACGATATTCCGCACTCTGACCATTACCCAACTTGGCCCGCGCAAAGATATCATGGTAGGGTGCGGCTGTCGGCTGGGGGCCATAGGGTCGGAAGTCCCACAAGAGCGCAACATACTCTCTGAGAGCCGGCGTAGTCGCCATGTCGGCCTTGACTGCGGCAATCTCCTGGGGTGACACTTCAGTACCGGCCTTGAGGCGTGCGAGCAAATCCGCATATTGAGGCAATCGTAGTGTCCTTCCTCTGTCTAGGCACCTGGATTACGCTGCACATCCGCACATCCAAGCAATTAAGAAGAAGCCGCGCGAAGCAGCCTACCCATACAGCGCAGACCTCATTTAAATTTGTCACCTAGTTCTCCACCTTGATTTTCTCCGCCACCTCCGCCACCGCCGCCACCGCCGCCACCGCCGCTCGCGTTCGTTCCGCCTCCCATTGGCTCAGGATCAGGATTAGTGCCTCCTTCAGAATTAGCACCTTCCTCTTCCTTTACTCTCCCTTCAGGACCCTCATATTTCCACGCAGGATCTTTATAGCCCTTCCAGGCTTGCGGATCGAATCCCTCGGGATCGGAATCGCCTATTCCACCCAGCCGCGTCTGGATTTCTGCCTGGGTTGGCGGCCGCCCAAGCTCCCGGTACAACTGATCTCTAGCCAATATTGTCTTACCTTCAGCGAATTGGGCCTCAATCTGCGCCCTCTCCGCATCCGTAGGATTATACCTACTACTATGTAGATAGCTATAGAGCCTTTTCAGGTATTTTATCAGGCCTGTTCGAGCCTCATCAATTTCCGTTTGAAATCCTTTCACACCAGTTCGAGTATTCGCAAGGGGATCGTCACCTCGCCCCATCGCCATCTCATAGTCGTGATCTTGCATATGCTTTGAAAAATCGAATAGAGGTTGAGTATAAAGTGGGAGACCTGCACCTGTGCCTCCATTCGAGCCATTACCTGTAGATCCACCACCGCCGTGCCCCGTGCAATCATCGACTTCAAGACAGTGCCCTGTGGGGTCGGTATGCCGTAACGGGTTATTCACGACATAGCTGTAGCGATTAAGTTGCTGAGGATTGCCTTTCTCGGCTACAATGCTATCCGCGCTGATGAAGCGCGCCAGTATCGGATCATAGTACCGCGCATGATAGTAGAGCAGGCCCGTGTCGTCCAGGCGCTGGCCGGTGTAGTTCACTTTCGTTTCGGGCACGCTGCCCGACCCACGCACCGCGCCCCACGGGTCGAAGTCCTGCGCGCTCACCCGTGCGCCGTTCGTGCCCGTCGCCAGGCTGGTGCTGCCCAGAGTATCATTGTGCAGGTAGACAAGGCTCCGGCCGCTACTTGTGCTGGTAGACTGGGCCACAATCTGGCCGCCGAAGGTGTACAGGGCGCGCGCGGTCTGCGCCGTGCCGCCTTGCACGTCCATATCTACCAGCCCGCCCAAGTAGAGCGTCTTGCTGCCGTCCGTGTGAGTTTGGGCGGACCGCTCACCGTCGGCATCATAGTAGTACGCCGTGTAGGTACTGGGGCTGCCGCTGTTGGGTGTGAAACGCGTCATGTTGTTGTCGGCGTTCCAGCTCAAACTGTGGCCGTTGGCCGTGCTGATGTTGCCGTTGGCATCATAGACGTAAGGCAGCCCATTGACCACGCGGGCCTGGTGCGGGCCGGCGTTGGTGCCGCCATAGGTGTAGCTTACGCCGGGTTTGCTGGTCAGGTTGCCGATGGCATTGTTGTAACCATAGGTTTGGTTCGCTGCCGGGTTGGGCCCGCCACTGCTGCTCCAACTGGTCAGTTGATCCCGGTCATCGTAGCCGAAGACCTGCGTCTCGGTCTGCTGCTGCGGCGTGCCACTGTTGCTGAACGTGTACGTGTGCCAGGCATTGCCGTTCGGCTCATAGTTATAAGTGCGATTGAACAAGCTGCCGAGATTAGCCGGCGTGCCGACTTGGATCTGACGCAGGCGCTGCATGGGAGTCGCGTAGCCCCAGCTCTGGTGCAGCCCATTGCCCAGTGTCCAGTCCAGCGGCTGGTCCAATGCCGTATAGGTGGCACTCTGCACGTAGACCGGCCCCAAGTTGCTGACCACTTGCTGCTGCCGCCAGCCGGCGTCATAGCTGTAGGTCAGCACTTCGGCCGGGCTGCCGGGGGGCAAGGCTTGGGTCGGATAGGTCAGCGTGTTGACGCGATCCGCGCTGTCGTAGGTCCAGTGGAAGGTGTAGGTGCCCGCTGCCCCGCCGATCCACTCGGTGCTGTCGTCCTCCTGCACCTTGCGCCCGCGCGCATCGTATTGCCAGTGACTGGTCGCGTCGTTGACGGCGCCCCCCAGCACCCGGTTCATACTCGTGCGCTGCCCGCGCCCATTCGCCACGCCCGGTTCGTCGTAGAAATATTGTGCTACATCCCCCCCCGGTGCGGTCTTGCTGGTCAGCCGACGGAGGTCATCGTAGACGAAAATCAGTCGCTGCCCTTTGGCATCCGTCTGAGTCTCCAAGTCGCTGTTGGGGGTGTAGCTGTAGCTCCAACTGCCCATATCGGGGTCGCGCATTGCGGTCTTGCGGCCCAGCGAGTCGTAGCTGATGTCGGTGGTGTTGCCGGCGGCATCCGTGACCTGGGTCAGCAGATCCAGTGGGCTATAGCTATAGCTGGTCTGGCCCACCTGGGTCCAGGGATAGCTCACGCCGCTGTACTCGCGCACGCTCACCACCCGGCCGAACACGTCATACTCGCGGCGGGTTTTATGGTTCTTGGCATCCGTCGTCGTCACCGCCGGGTTGGTCGGGCTGTCGTTGGGCAGGAAGTAGCTCATCAGGGTGAGCGTGCCGTCGGGCGCCGTGACTTGGGTGGGGCGACCCAGCGCGTCATAGGCGGTCTGGGTGGCATTATAGAGGGTTGCGCCCGGCGCGACATAGGTCCAGAAGCCGTTGTTCACATCCTGATCCACATAGCGCGGCTGGGACGCGGCGATCACCTGACCGAGGCCGTCGTAGCGTTTATCGGTCACGGTCATCTGGAGGCCGTTGATGCTTTCGGCTTTACTTTGGATCAGGCGGCCCAGCCCATCATAAAAGCTGATCACGGGCCGGATCGCGCCGGCGGCGGGACTCTCCCGCTGATAGACCATATAGCGGAATGGGATCTCGTAATCGTAGTACAAGGCTTGCAGGGTCGGCGCGCTGTCGCTGTCGCCCGGTTTGACCAGGGTGTTCAAGCGCCCGAAGGTATCATACGTGGCCCGTGTCACGTTCCCGTTGGGGTCGGTGACCTGTTTGAGCAGGCCGAAGCGCCAGTCATAGTCCGCCGTTTCCGTCAGGGGGCTGGCCCCTGCCGTAGCTGCCGGCGGGGTCACGCTCGTCAGGTAGGTGTGGTAGATGCCGTCATAGCTGTTCGTGGTGATACGCCCCGTTTCGCCGTGACCGGGCGCATCGAGTGCCCAGCCGCCCCCGCCTGTTATCGGCGTGTCGTTGCCGGTCCGGCTATAGGTGGTCACGGTTTGCGGATTACCCCAGCTGTCATAGGTGTAACTGGTGTCGGTGCTATGGTAGGTCGTGTTCAGTGTGAAGCCTTGCAGGGGCACATCTACGAGTTTGCGGACCCCCGTCAATTCACCCTTGGGGCCGACCGTGAGCGCATCAAGATAGCCGTCATAGGTATAGAGGGTCAGCGCATAGGTGCCCAACCCCCCGGCGGCCCGCCCGGTCACGAGGTCGGCGGATTGGCGGTCTACCAAATAGTCGCGGTCCGTGTCGCGGGTGTAGTAGTAGTGGGACTGTGTGCGTTCGACGGTCTCGACACCGGCCAGGATGCTGGACTCGGTGCTGCCCGTCAGGTTGCCGTACTGGTGGTTTTGCTGGTTGGCCGGATTGTAGCTGTACACGGTACGCTTGGTCACGGGGGTGCCGCCGCCCTCATAGGTCAGCGCGCGTTGCTCGCTCTCAAAGGTGAAGGCGTGCCACAGCCCGACATAGGCCGGCAGATGGCTGCCTCCCGTATCATAGAACTGGACGGTGAAGCTGTGCTGGGTTTCGGTCAAAGCCGGAGTGGCGTTGCCTTGATGGGTGACGGTGCGGAATTCGCGCCCTTTCAGGAACTCCTGGTTCCGCAGGTTGGTCGGGTTTGCGGCAAAGCAGCCGTCGGTGTCGGCGGGCGAGGCCGGCACGCAGCCCACATCGCCCTGGATAAACCAGTGGTCCGTCTGGTTGCCGTTGACATCGGTTTCGACGACATGGCTATGCCCACGAAATTCACTATGCGCTGGATGGGCCATAGAGGTCGGGGCGTTGTAAATGGGCGAGCTGCTGTAAAAGACGGTGGCGGAGTTGGGACAATCGCGTTGTCCGCAGGGACTGCCCGACGCTTGCGGTACCCAGCTTTCCGTGCCCAGCCAGTTGTAGGCGGGGTGTTCGTAGCTGTAGGTCGCTGTGTAACTGTTGCCCTGTCCATCGGTGGTCGTTTTGCCGGTGACCCGCCGATTATTGGTGAAGGTCGGTCCACTCGCCCCGATCACCGTCCCGATGGTCTCATAGCTCAGGCTCAGGATACCGCCCTGCTCATTATTGGCCTGCGTCAGGCGGTTCCACGCGCCGTTACTGGGGATGCGGCTGGCGCTGGACCCGCGATCCGTGCCGTAGGCGAAGATCAGCGGCTGCAGGGCCGCGCCATTGTAGTCCAGGAGCTGGATCGCGCGGAGGGTCAATTTCAATCCGCTATCGGCGGCAAAGGTGCAGTTTTTATTGCTGTCGCAAGTTTCGACGCTGTAGTCCGAGGTCAGCAGATAATCGTATTGCAAACTGTAGCGCCGCACCATATCCCAACTGCCCCAGGTGTTCACCGCCACCTGGATCTCATCCAACTGGCGCGTCTCATGCGGAGCCAGCTTGGTGCCCGATGTGCTGAGTTGCTTGTCGGCCTGCTCATAGTCGAGGTCGTTGCTGCGCGCCGAGGAGAGGAACGTGACCGCCATACGGGGGCTGGCCCCGGTGTTAAGATCGCCGGCCCAGGTGATATTGCCGAGCCAGATCGTGCTGTCCACTAGGCCATGTTCGCCGCACGCACCGGTGATGGCGGTGGCGAGGCCGCGTCCATAGTTGTAGGTGATGACGTTGCCGTGGGTGTCCACCACCCGCGAGAGTTTCCACTGGTAGGCTTCCATCTTAGAGTCATTGCGTCCGTTGCCACAATCGTCGAAGCCCCACCAGCTGTCTTCGCTGTACTCATGCAGGGTGCCGTCTTTAGTCCAGATTTGCCATTTGTAGCGTGGATAGGCGGTGCCGTCGGGCGCGTAGCCGCCCCGGCTGCTGTCCGACCAACCCAGGAACACCGCCCGCACGCGGATAAACGCCTCATCGGTCGGGTGCCAATCCCATTGATCTACATAGAGGTTGTTGTTGCAGGGCATCGTGGGCAGACACGCCCCGCGCGTCAGGTCAAAGCTTTGCCCATCAAGCACCAAGGTGTAATAGGACAGGTCGGCCCCGTCGACATTCACCTTTTGCAGCGCGACGGCACCTGGATCGAGGCTCCAGCCTTTACCGACCCAGCCGGCCTGCTGGGCCCGGCGCGGCGTGTTGGGGCTATCCGTGGCCGCACTGTTGTAACTGAGCGTCACCGCCGGTTTGACCCCGGCCGGGCCGGCGGGCACCGCAATCGGGTAGCTGTAGGTCGCCGCGCCGGTGTACAGCCCGACCTGCCAGCCTTGCAGCGAGGGGATAAAGGCAGTGGAGGGCGAAGAGCCGTCGCTGAACTGGTAGGCGCTGAAGTGGTTGACGGTGGCCGTGGCGGTCTGGACCGTGGAATCCACGATAGTCGAGACACTGACCCAGCGTCCCTGCGTGTCGTCAAACCAGAACAGGGTCAGGTCGGCTTCGCCGATACCCAGGACTTTGAGTTCGGCAGCGGTGTAGTGGGCGACAATGGTCACGCTTTGGGCGAATTCATGCACAGCCTCCCCCTTCTCCCCGGTGGCGTGCAGGAAGAAGGTGCCGAAGCCCCGTTTGCGTCCGGCCACGGCGGGCGACTTAGGATCAGCAGTGGTCCATTGGCGGCTATATTGTAGGTGCAACGGGTGGGGCGCGGCTTTCGCCGGCAGGCGCACTTCGACGCGGCCATCGGCGCTGTGCAAGACGGCGGCGGTGCCTGGCGTGAACGCGGCACTCCCGCCTTCGGGGTGGTCGCCGGAGCCCGTAACCAGGAAGCCACCCGTCGTCTGGACCGGCAGCGCCAAGCCCAGCGCGGTGGCCTGCGGCCGCACCACGACGGCCCCGGTGCTAGGTACCCTGCTCAATTGCATGGTGGCGGTCACGGTGGTTTGGCTGTGGGCCGCCAACGTCGCTTGGCTCCAAGTCCACTGAGTACGCCCGGCATCGGGGTAGGCCACCACGGCGCTCGGCACGGGCACGGTGATCACGAGACCTTGGGCGGGGTCCGGCGCATCATTTTGCACGGTGAGGGTCATGGTGACGATATCGTTCAAGGCGGCATAGGTGCTACTGAACTGGGGGTTCAAGATCAGGCTGGGCCGGTGCGGGTCGGCATAGGGTGTGACGGTCGGTAGGGGGGACGGGGGGGGGGCAATCGGGCTGGGATCGTTGGTCTTGCGCCCGTCGGCCGGGACGCTGCTCAGGGGGTGGAACGCGGCGGCGCTCAGCGCCGAATTCGGTGCCGGGAATAGACCCAGCGCAAAAGCAACGATCATGATCCAAGAAAACCGATACGCGGCACGACGTGACATGAACAGAACTCCTAGCTTGCTTGCTAATCAATATATAGTTGTGGGGCCAGACGGAGTATAGCAGCGCACTGCCCAGACAACAATAGTACTAAAGTACTATTGTTGTCTGAATTAAGATCGAATAAACATAATAGGCCTGTGCGGAGTATCCGAACGGATTTGTACGGTAGCAACGACAGGTCATAGAATTCGAGCGATTTCACACCATAAAATGGACGATCCTGCGATAACGATAAGTTTGTTGGGGCTATAAGGGCTAGATTTGACCGATTCGCAGCGTGATGCGCGGTGTCAGCCTGTGATAATGGTACTTATCACAGGCTTCCCTCGTCGAATTACTACAATTGCTAGATTTCAATTGCCGGCAATGTTTGCTAAATATCACTTACTTTAGCTGCAATACATCGGTTGTAGTTCCTACCGTACAAATCCGTTCGGATACTCCGCACAGGCCAGACTCACCTCCGCACTCCTACGATTACGACCCCCCTTCCCCTTCCCCTTCTTCAGTCTAAATTAAAGAATAAGGGTTCAATTAGAGACAATATAGGCACGGAAGTATAATGTAGCCGCCGGGACCGGCCACGGTCCTCCGGCGGCGTGGGGTGGGTCAACGGGCGGGGCCGGCGCGCAGCGCCCGGACACGCGGCGGCATCCGCCCC
>Ga0209724_1003017_pt1 | contig 14009 bp, 14 predicted proteins | sample grotaG_FD_184143 | JGI IMG/M metagenome (GOLD analysis project Ga0209724, IMG submission 184143) | Glacier valley bacterial and archeal communities from Borup Fiord, Nunavut, Canada, to study Microbial Dark Matter (Phase II) -... | ecosystem: Environmental > Aquatic > Freshwater > Ice > Glacier ...
GGATCGGCCACATGTTCGAGTACCCAACTGCATACGATGCAATCGACGCTGGCTGCCTGCAACGGGATCGCGTCCGCTGTGGCTGCTGCGCGTGGCAGATCGCGCAAACGATGTTCCACAAGCGAACGCGCATCAGGATCAATCCCGATCGGCTGATCGATCGCCGCGCCGAGTTGTTCCAGCACACCGCCGCGTCCACAGCCCAGATCAAGCACGCGCACGCCGGATCGCACGCGCTCCCGAATCAGCGACTCGTAAACTTCAGTGGCAGGCCGCCAATCCGGGCGCGCACGGCGGTAGCGCTCGCGATAGCCGTTTTGCCGATCGAGTGACAGCGCCATTACTGCGCGGGTGGGTGATTGATCCGCGTCGCCCCGGAATCAGGCGGCGGCTCGCGCGGGTCAAGCGGCTGGTTTGCTGGTGGCTGCGCTGGCTGCGGTGGCGGAGTCACTGCTGGCGGCGCTGCCTGAGGCCGTCCGCGACCGCGAAAGAGTGGCGCTGGCGTGATCGGGCCGGGGCGCTGCTCGACGATCCACGGATGGCTTTCGACCTCTTTGTTCGGTACGACATGCAGCCGCCCATCCGGGGTACGAATACGCGTTTTGCGCAAATCGACATGCTCGATAGTGCCTACGATGTCACTGGTGCTGATGGTGAAGCCCGTACCGAAGTCAGGGTCGGAAGCCAGGAACACGCCCGCAATAATATCGCCAAGATTGCCGGACGCCGCCGACGCCACGCCCAACGCGATCAAGCTGATGCTGCCGCCGACCGCCAGCGCGATTTGATCCAACCCCAACGCCTGCAACGAGCCGGACAGGATCACCAGCAGCCCGATCCCTTGCACGGCTGCTACCGACAGATCGACCAGCGCTGGTTTGGCGCGCGTGCGTATGGCAGTCATGCGCATCGTTCGGGTGAGCGCTCGAATGACAAATTGACCGATGACGATGATCGCCAGCGCGCCCAGAAAGTGCCCCACCACCAGATTGACGACCGCGCCCAAAAATGTGATGATGAAATTATTAACTGCGTCCAAAATGGCCTCGCCTCAGGATTAGGTTCAAAATAGCGTAAGCTGTTGAGGCGGTTCATCCGGCGGTACGGTACTGTTACCGGCGGGATTGGTACTCGTTGGCGTGACACTCGTTGGGCTGACAGTAGCGGCTGGTGGCGGCGCTTGATCGTATTCAGCGAGCAGCACGAGCAGCTTGCGCATATCCGCTTCGGCTTGTGGGCGCAGCGTCGCCATACTTCGCAGCACTGCTGCCGGGTGGAACATCGGCAAATAGATGCGCCCATTTTCGCGTTTGGGCTGCCCGTGAATTTGGGTGATCTTGGCGTTCGGGAAAAATAAGCCCATGCTGAAACGCCCCAGGGTCACGATGATTTTGGGGTTGATCAGTTCGATCTGCCGAAACAGATACGTTTTGGTGCAAGTGCTGACTTCATTGGGCAGCGGATCGCGATTTTCCGGCGGACGGCACTTGACGACGTTGCTGATGAACACTTTTTTGCGATCCAGACCGATCAGCGCCAGCATCTCGTCCAGAAATTTGCCGGACTGCCCAATGAACGGCAAGCCTTTCTGATCTTCGTTGAAGCCGGGACCTTCGCCAATGAACATGATCTCAGCGGTCACCGGGCCATCACCAGGGACGGCTTGATTGCGCCCTTTGTACAGATCGCACAGTGTACAGGTCTTGACGCGCAAGGCAATATCGGCCATTTCCGATAGGCGTTGATCGAGCGTTAAAGGTTCTTGCATTCTCAAATTCCTTGTAGATTCTTATTCTCGGCATTCTCGGTCAGCGTGAGCATTGATTTAAGTCGATGGCGCCTGATGCGTATCGGTTTCGACAAGCTGATCAACAAACGCGATCGTCTGCGCAAGTGCTGAGCGCCATGTTTGCAAGCGCGCCTGATACGCATCGTTCAGCGGGGCAAGGTGCATCAGAAAAGCGTCTTCGTTGTTATCGCGATAATACGCTTTGCGCCGCCCCACCGTTTCGTAGCCGTACTTCTGATACAAAGCCTGTGCCGACAAGTTGCTGACGCGCACTTCAAGTACTGAATATTCGCCACCCAACAGCAAAGCCCGCCATAGCAGCGCATTGAGCAGCAGCTCACCCAATCGGTTGCCGCGCGATGCCGGATGCACTGCGATGGTGCTGACATGCGCCTCTCCCGCGATCAACCACAACCCGGCATAACCGATGATCGTGGTCGTGTGCGGCGGACGGTTGAAGCGCTGCCATAGCTCACGCAGCAGCCCGCGCAAATTGTTTGCCCGTGGGGGTGCGCTCAGGGCTTCCAACACGAACATATGCGAGCTTGGGTTGTCGGTGATCTCGAAACCATACGAGCGGGGCGACCACGGCGACGGAAACGACAGCCGATCGACCTCAACGACTTGCGGAATATCGTCAGGTTGCATATAGCGCAGCGTGTATGACGGGCGCAGCGTGTATGACGGGCGCAGCGTATCATGTGGGCGCGACCCATTGGGCGGCATGTTATGCGCGGTCATGGGTGCGGTAGGCCGGGCTGATTGACATATAAAGGTACAACAGCAGTTGGATCATTCGGCGCGTCCGTATGGGTGAGCGCAAGATCGGCCAGCACCGACGCGCGCCGCAAGTTCAGCGCAGGTGCTGATAGGTGGATCGCTTTGTCGCTGGCGGCGATCAGCGCACGCGCATCCGTATCGATCTCACCTGCGATGATCACCTCGCCGCTTATCTTATTGTCGATCGCCGCGATCAACGCTTCCCAGGTCAGGATTTCAACGTCATTCGCCGCGATCCAACTTGTTTTGCGCCAGCTAAAGCGCTCCGCACACACCCGGCCACGCCCGACCTGCGCCACCGCGATCAGCGTGCCTTTGAAGGCGGGTTGCGCAGCGGCCACAATGTCCAGCGTGGGCACTGCAATCAGCGGAATTGCCAGCGCCATTGCCAGCCCTTTTGCCACACCGATCCCGATCCGCAAGCCGCTGAACGAGCCGGGGCCTTGCGCCACTGCGATTTGTGTCAGCGTTTGCACGGTGATTCCAGCGCGCTGGCACAGTTCACCAATGGCGGGCGTCAGTTCGACTGTGTGCCGATTCGCGGTTTCCCACGAAAATTCAGCCCGGATACGCTGACCGTCATGTAAGGCCAAGCTGAGCATACGCGTTGCGGAGTCGATTGCTAACAACATAGGCGTCATGTCTCAGCCGCCAAAAGCATGACGGCGAAAGGTGTCCAGCAGCGTTTGAGCGCGCATTCCATCAGCACGAAAGTGCAGTTGGCGGCGTGTCTCCACATCGTCAGCGGTCAGCGCGATCCACAACCGATCAGCGGGCAGCAGTGCTTCGATGCGTTCCGGCCATTCGATGATCATGACGTTTTCGCCTGTCAGCATATCATCGATCCCGATACTTTCCGCGTCTTCAATGCCAGCCAGCCGATAGCAATCCAAATGGTATAAGCGCGTTGCATCTCGATCACGTCGGTGCTCATGCGCTAACACGAAGGTCGGGCTGTTCACCGGCTCGCGCGCGCCCCACCCGTGGCCGACACCTGCCGCGAACGCCGTCTTGCCCGCGCCGAGCGTCCCGGACAGGCACAGCACATCGCCCGGCAGTAAGTGCTCACCCAGGCGCATCCCAAGCCGCGCCGTCTGATCGGGGCTGCTGCTGATAAAATCAAGCACATTGGGCGGCAAAATCGGCAAAAAACGATCTCCGTGGCGATCGGTATCAGATCAGCGTAGGGCAAACGTAGGGCACTGCTGGCTGGCTTGTCATGGCTGATTATAGCTTGCAGCGGGCGATTCCCCAACGCCTTTTAGCAAGTGTTCGCACGCTTGCCAAAAGCGTGATACGATCCCTTCATCGCAATTTATCACCCGGTTGAAGCAACGATGCGCGTTCTGATCATATCTGACATCCACGCCAATTTAGCCGCCTTTGAGACGGTTCTCGCCGACGCCAAAAACGATTGGGATTATGTTTGGTGTTTAGGCGATGTGGTCGGCTACGGCCCCGATCCGAACGAGTGTGTCGAACTGCTGCGGACACTGCCGCATTTATGTTTGGCGGGCAATCACGACTGGGCAGCGCTCGGTCGGCTGGACATCCGCACTTTCAATGCCGACGCGCGCAAAGCCGTTCATTGGACGCAAGAAAACCTGAAATCCGAAAACGTCGAATATCTCAACGCGCTGCCCACGACATTTGTATTAGGACAATATACGCTGGCACATGGCAGCCCACGCGAACCCGTCTGGGAGTACATCCTCGATCCGTTGATCGCGGCGCTGAACTTTCCACATTTCGAGACGCCATATTGTCTGGTGGGGCACACGCATACGCCCGTCATTTTCAAGCTGCTGTCTGATCGCGGTGATACGGATGCTATTCAGCCTGTGTATCGGCATCCCAAATCACTCAACGGTCACCGCCTGATCATCAACCCTGGCAGCGTCGGCCAGCCGCGCGACTCCAACCCGGACTCAGCCTATGCGATCCTTGAAGTCGAGCAAATGACCTGGGAACATCGGCGCGTCGCTTATCCGATCGCCCAGACGCAAGAGCGTATGAAGCGCATCGATATGCCGGAGCGCTTGATCGCACGCTTGGAGCATGGCTGGTAATATGTTTCGCTCGCGTAAGTCATCCACCAGCGATCCGGTCAATCCGCCGAATGCGCCGCGCCTCGTCACCCGCAGTACACTTTTGCGCGATGTGGTCGAGATCGTGCTGCTCGTCGTCACGATTTACACGCTGGTCAATCTGGCGACCGCCCGCGCGGTAGTCGAAGGTGCCAGTATGCAGCCGAATTTCTTCACGGGTCAATTGATCGTGGTCAATCGCTTCACCTATTATTTTATGCCACCACAGCGCGGCGAAGTGATTGTGCTGCATGACCCGGAAGACCCTTCACAGGATTTCATCAAGCGCGTGGTGGGTCTGCCCGGTGAGCGCGTGCAAATCACTGAGGAAGGGCGCGTATTGATTAACGGCACGATGCTTGACGAGCCGTACATCAATCATTTTTGCGTCTCGCTGTGCAAAGGCAGCTGGCAGCTTGACGCGGATCATTACTTTGTGCTTGGCGATAACCGCGCCAACAGTCACGACAGCCACGCCTTTGGGCCGCTTGATCGCAAGTTGATCGTGGGCGAAGCGTGGATTCGCTACTGGCCGCCCGAAGTAGTCGGCATGTTGCCACGGCCAAATTACGGCGCGATCAACGCGACGCCGCCGATTGAAACGCCCACGCCGACACCGCAGTTCACGCCGATACAACGTGCGCCGCTCATGCCCGGATCGCCCATGACGCCTTCGGGCAGCCGCAAGTTAGGTGGTGCAGGGGTCTAAGCTGTGTGCTTGCTTAATGCGCCAGGCTGAAGCCAGAGCGCTCATACAGAAGAAATGCATTTTTTTGTCTCTGGTTTTTCTTCTGTATAAGTCCCGGTCTTTAGGCCGGGGCAGCGGTTCGCGTAACGCTGTTCAGACCAGTTCGGCGCTTTCGCTGATCGGGTCTTCTTCGTTCGATACGTCTTTCAGCAGGATCAAACGGCGCAGTTCGACCACCTGATCGCGCAGTCCGGCGGCCTTCTCGAATTCGAGATTGCGCGCAGCCGTCTTCATCTCCTTATCGAGTTCCTTGATCATCTTGTCCAGATCAGCCACGGGCATATCGGCGGGTTGCATCGTCGCGGCCTTATCTTCAGTGACCGACGCTTTGATGCGGCTGGTCAGATCGCGAATCTGCTTGACGATCGAGGCGGGTTCAATGTTGTACTTCTCATTGTGCGCCACTTGAATCGCACGGCGGCGATCGGTTTCACCAATAGCGCGCTTCATCGATTCGGTCATGATGTCCGCGTACATGATCACTTTGCCGTGCAGATGTCGCGCCGCCCGCCCAATCGTCTGAATCAACGCTTGATCGGAGCGCAGAAAGCCTTCTTTATCGGCGTCCAGAATGGCGACAAGCGACACTTCGGGCAAGTCGAGTCCTTCGCGCAGCAGGTTGATCCCGACCACCACATCGTAAATGCCGAGCCGTAGATCGCGCAGGATTTCGATCCGCTCGATCGTGTTGATCTCGGAGTGCAGATAGTGGACGTGGACGCCATTTTCCAGCAGATAATCAGCTAAATCTTCAGACATGCGCTTGGTCAACGTGGTAACCAATACGCGCTCGTTCACTTTCACGCGCATCTGAATCTCTTTGAGCAGATCATCGATCTGGCCGCCGACCGGTCGCACGCTGATTTCGGGATCGATCAAGCCGGTAGGCCGGATGATCTGCTGTGCGATTTGCTCGGAATGTGCCAGCTCATAGGGTCCCGGCGTGGCGCTCACGTACACCGTTTGCCCCATGCGATGCTCGAACTCCTCGAAGTTGAGCGGGCGGTTATCCATGGCGCTTGGCAGCCGGAAGCCATATTCAACCAGCGATTCCTTGCGGGCGCGGTCGCCGCCGAACATGCCGCGCACCTGCGGAACGGTGATGTGGCTTTCGTCGATCATCAGCAGGAAGTCTTCCGGCAGATAGTCGATCAGTGTCCAGGGCGAGCTACCCGCCGCGCGCTGATCCAGATGGCGTGAGTAGTTCTCGATGCCGGAGCAGTAGCCCACTTCGCGGATCATCTCCAGATCGTACATGCAGCGCTGTTCGAGCCGCTGCGCTTCCAGCAATTTGCCGTCACCGCGCAGTTGACCGAGGCGTACTTCCAACTCGTGCTCAATATCGGCCAACGCTTGTTTGGTCTTGTCTTCGTCCGTGACGTAATGTTTAGCCGGGAACACGCTGATCTCGGTGTGCTCGTTCAGGATTTCGCCCGTCAGCGCGTCGAACTCGACCAGACGTTCCACTTCATCACCAAACATGATGATCCGATAGCTCGTTTCGCCATAGGCCGGGGTCAGTTCGAGCGTATCGCCACGCACGCGGAAAGTGCCACGCTTCAAATCCAGATCGTTGCGATCATAATGAATGTTGACCAGATGGCGCAGCAGAAAATCACGGCGCACCTGCTGGCCGACGTTGATCTTCATCATAACTTTACTCCACGCCGCCGGACTGCCCAGGCCGTAGATACACGACACCGACGCCACGATCAATACGTCACGACGGCTCATCAGCGCGGCGGTAGCGGCCAGGCGCAGCCGATCAATTTCTTCGTTGATGTCCGACTCTTTCTCGATATACAGATCGAGGCGCGGCACATACGCTTCCGGCTGATAATAGTCGTAATAGCTGACGAAGTATTCGACGGCGTTACGCGGAAAGAACTCCTTGAACTCGGAATACAACTGCGCCGCCAACGTTTTGTTGGGCGCCATGACGAGTGTGGGGCGCTGCACTTCGGCTACCACGGACGCCATTGTATAGGTTTTGCCGGAACCGGTGACGCCTAACAGGGTTTGATGTTTGAGTCCTTTATTGAGGCCGTCGGTGAGTGTGGCGATCGCTTGCGGTTGATCACCCGTGGGGCGAAACTCGGAGACCAGTTCAAATTGAGGCACAGGCTTTTAGCTCCTGAATCAGCAGACTGGAACAAGTATTCTACCACACAATAAGCCGTTCGGGAACGGTCGATTTTGCGGGTACAATCATATGGCTTGCAGGTGAAGGACGGACTGGCGGCGGGATCGAAAGGGACAGCTCATGCGGCGGTATACCTGGCTTATCGGTTTGATCGCTTTATGCAGCGCGACGTTGGCATGTACGCTGCCATCGGGCGTGCCCGTCACGCCAACCGTGATCCCGACCTACACGCCAAGCGCAACGTCGATCCTGCCCACGCTGACAACAACACCGAGCTTGACCTATACGCCCACGGCAACTTTTACAGCGACCGATACGCCGACCGCGACTCAAACCCTGACGCCAACGATCACCGATACCGCGACCGACACGGATACGCCCACCGCCAGCACTACCGCATTGCCAACAGAAACGCTCACCATCACCAACACCTTCACGGCTACCGCTAGCCCAACGCCCACCGCCAGCTTGACCAACACGGCAACCTTCACGGTGACTGCGACCGATACGCTGCTGCCAACGCTTACGCCCTCAGCCACTGATACCCCGCTGCCGACGATCACGCCGATGCCAAGCGCTACGCCGATCCCGGATACCCTTACGCCGAGCAATACGCCGCTGCCGAGTGCTACGACCCCGCCGCCTACCATCACGCTGACGCCATCGTTCACGACTGCGCCCACCTTGACGGCAACGCTGACGCTTATCGCGACCAATACGCTTCCCGCAACGCTGACGCTTGTGCCTACGCCGATCCCGCCCCCAACGCAAGCACCGCCCTCGCTCATTCCGGCCAGCGCAACCATTGCCTTCACGCTGATCCCGACGCGCACGCCATCTGCCACCGCGTCGATTGTGCCATTAGTGCTCACGCGTGCCCCGACAGCGCCGCAATTGACGCCGCATCCACCTGCTACCCGAACACCGTTACCGCCTATTCTGATCAGCACCGCCATCAACGCGAACGGCGTGCCACTGCCCATTGCGGGACAATTAACGGCATTTGCCGGAACGCCCGCGCCTACCTCGCAATATACCGGCAATGGTGGCGGAGTCGTGCGCGGCGGCATTTTGATCGCGACGCTGCAATCAGGCGTGCAATCCTACGCAGTCAACCCGCAAAATGGGGAGATCGCGTCCATTGATCAGGCAGGAATGCTGTTCATCAATTACAGCATGTTCAACACGTCGCCCAACTCGCAATATGGGCACGGCGGTGGCAGCTATCGCTTTGTGACGCTGCGTTGGTCGCCGGACGGTCGCTATCTGGCGTACAGTGTGGAGACGCCCAACGCTCGCAACGGTGATATGGCTTTTCAGGATACGATCAACGATGGGGTGTGGGTCTACGAGCCAGCGACTAATCAATCGCGACAGGTGTTTCGCAATGAATATCGCAAGGGCGCGAACATCCAAATCGCCTATGATTTCGCCTGGGCAAGCGACAGTCACACGCTGTTGATCGCGACTGCGCCGAACTTTCAGACCTTGATTCTGGTGGACAGCGGCACGGACATCAACAGGCATTAGCTCACATTAACCCAAAAACAACTCTATTCGCCTGAAAATTTTACACAGATTTCACGAAGTGTTAATGTGATAAATTTCCTCAATGCTTTTTGGGCGCAAATATCATGCAAAACCCTTGCGCGATAGTTAACGACAGATTATGATTGTCCTCAATAGATTAAAAAAAGTAACGAAAAGCTTTTTGGCAACTATATTTACAACCCGCCCTCACCCGGCGGGTTTTTTGTTTGTGGTATAGTCTCAGTATATTTGTGATAGAAACTAAATTGCTCATGCTGATTTTCGTGCGCAAAGTAGCGCTACTGATAGTGTTCTTTGCCGCTGTGATCGGCGCGGCGGTGCTGATTCCGCGCTTGAGCGGCCCCTACCGCATCGCGTGGCTGGACGATTACAAGTCGTGCGAGCTTCCCTGCTGGCGCGGCATTACGCCCGGTGTCACCACTGCCGACGAAGCGGTGCGACTGCTGCGCGCCATGCCGGATATCAGTATCACGCTTGATCAAGGACGTGATAACGGTAGAAGCGTCGCTTTTATAATGAAAAATGAAAGGATGGAGAACTTCAACGGTGGATTTTACGCTCCACTGAACAAAACAGTGCCATACATCAGCTTTATCGGAAAACAGGTAAAGCTGGTGAATTTGATCGCTCGCTTTCGCAACCCCGAAAACGTTAATGACCGGCGAGATGGAGATACCTACGACATCGATTATCTTTACAATTCAAAAAACATCATGGCTCGGACAACGAATTATGCAATCATGCACGATTTTCAGAGGTATTGCCCGCTTTACAGATTTCAAGCGACAGTGGAAATAGACTTAGGAGCTTTATCACAGGAGGATATATGGGATCATATAAGCTATTGGAAAGGGTTTAACCAAACACTTGATTATTTATGTACGCCCTGATTCGCGTTATCGCTTTTAGCACGCTTGCGCTGAGCCTGATCATCGGCGCGGCGGTGCTGATTCCGCGCTTGAGCGGATCATTATCACCCTTGCAAACGCGACTCGCGGATTGTGAGCCGCGCTGCACCTGGGAAGCTATTTCTGTGCAAGGCTGGACCATCGGTGATATGGTGCTCACGTTTGGCGCACCGTCGCAAGTGGTCTTTGCCGATACGGGTTGGCGTCCCGGATTGCCGAACATTGCTCCGTACTTTGCCGAAAGCCTGTATTATCCATCGCGAAGGTTGGTCATCGTCATTAACAATTACGAAAATCCGCGCTACATCTCGCCGCAAACCTCACACGGGATCACCATTCGCACGCTTGCCCAAATGCCGATCGTCACGCTGGATTGGCACGGTTTCGCGTCGCTGTGCCGTTATTTGAGCTATTTGATCGATCAATGCGCCGCCTTCTGATTCCGGTGATCGTGATGGCGGCGCTGCTGTCCGTAGTCACGTTGGCGGCGCGCTCACTTGGCAAAGCGCTTGACCCGGAGCCGCTGTACCTGGATACGGGCGCGTGCTCGCAACCGTGCTGGCATGGCGTGCGCGTCGGCACGACCACCGCCGATGAAGCGCAGCGCCTGTTGCAAGCCGATCGGCATGTTTACGATCTGGCGCACAACGATCCGAACCCGATCTTTCATTGCATCTACGAATGGAAGATGCAGACGATCCCCTATTACACTGGCTGCATGATCATCGCGCCCGATCAACCCGTCAAGGCGATCGAGCTGCGCCCGTCCGATAGAGAGCTTCAGCTTGCAGCGATGATCGCGCAGTTCGGGCAGCCGATCGCCGCGCAGTTGTGTCGCCGTCTGGATTTTGGGCCGCATTATCGGCTGGCAGTGTTCGCGGTGGTGTACTTTCCCGATAACGTGACGGTGATCGCCTATGATGGGCGACCGGATGCGTGGTGGCTGTCACCGCAAATGTTCGTCAAGCTGATCCGCTACGATCAGCCCGCCGCCGAACCGCCGATCCCGTTCAATGCGCCGCGCTGGAAAGGCTTCGCCAGCAGCGCAGTTTATGGGCGGGTGTGCTGATCAAAAAGCTCGCATAGCGCTTGACTCCCTTGCCCTGTAATCGGGGAAAGGGCGGGGGTTAGGGGTCAACGCTTTGGGTTAGGGGTCAATACTTCTCAGCCCGGCAGCACAACGCCCGTCAGCGATCCGGTTTGCAAGTTCAAGACAAGATAGCGTGCGCCGTGCGTGCTGCTTTGTACGGTGAGCAGTGCCGCTTGCCCACCCGGAAATGCTGCGGCGTCGCTGATGCGCTCGTTAGCGGCCAGCACCACGCTTATTTGCCGAACGGCGTCGCCATTGATCGGCTGAATGGCGATCCCGCCGCCGCTCCGTGGCAGCCACAACAGCGCACGATCGGCCAGCACCCAACGCGCCAGCATCGGATCGCGCAAGGGGACACTCAGCGCGGGCAGTGCGCGCCGCCCATCAATATCGATCGGGCTGACCTGTGCGCAGTTGCTCACCCGATCGCAAGCGAGCAGCCAGCTGCCGTCCGCGTTCCAGATGGGCGCAAGCGGCGCATTCACGACTTGCAGCGTATTGGGCAGCGAGAGCGTTTGGCGTGCTGATCCATCCGGCGCGGCACTGACGAGCGTAGTCAGGCCGTTATCATCGTACAACCACGCAAGCCGCGCGCTGTCCGGCGTCCACATCGGGTACATGCCATTTTCGTACATGCGAACGCTTTTGCTGTCCACATCGTAGAGCACCGTTCGCATGTGATCGCCGTAGCGCAGCCAGATCACCACCGCGTGATTGTCAGGTGCCCAATGCACTTCAGCCACCCGATTGAACGCGCCGACGCTGTGCGATGTACCCGGAATATCCGCGTTGGCGGGCACATCGAAAAGCGTTTCTTCGCCGTCGCTGCTGACCAACCCGACGCGCTCGATCCCGTACACGGGTGTATAGCTGCCATCGCAGCGTATGAGCGTTCGCCACAAATGATGCACGACGATCAAGCGCATGGCATCCGGCGACAAATAAGCGGACGCCGCCATAAAATCGGCAGGCGACTCGCCCGGTGGCATCAGATCGGCATACAATGGATCGCTATGTTGTAGTTGATCAGGGCAGTTTTTCAGATCAGCATCGAACGCACTATCCAGCGGCGCGGACTCGTGCGGTGGAAAAATGCTATGCACAGTACCTGCTATATAATCGATCGGAAAAGTCGTCAGCGCGCGCATCAACCCATGATCGTTGACGCGCGTGATATCGAAGCCGTTGGCGCTGCGCTGGATGGTATCGACCAAAATCTGCCACGACTCCAGCGTTTGATTTTCGCCAGCAGCACTATCAAGTGTCCAGCCTGCCGCACCAGACAATGTGCGTACTTGCCACCAGCGCGCGTTCTCCGAGCACACCGGGCCGCGCAGCACGGTGAGCGGCGTGCCTTGTGGTGCGCTGCCCACGATGTGTGCAGCAAGGCCGGGATATTCGCGCAGCATGGCAGGCACAGTCTGACCGTAGGCAACACGCGCCACACCGCCGAGCGTCAAATGTGCGCTGCCGGAGCAATCCGCATTGTCGCCATGCGTCGGCAGCGGCAGGATCAGCCCAACCAACAACAGCAGCAGCGCCCCTGTGCGCAGCCGATTGAACGTCACGCTGAACGTCACGCTTGCTAACCATCCCTTCCGATTCAGTGGATAATACTAATAATAACACGCTTTGGCCGTATTCAGACCATGCCTTGCCATGAAGGGACAGCGCTCATACAGAAGACATACTATAATTCGCTTCTGTATGAGTTCCCGTCTTTAGGCCGAGGTGATGAAACTGTTCAATCTTTGTGATAGTTTGGGCACTTGAATCGCGCTTGAAGCCTGTAAGATGAGGGCATGAATGCTACAAAAGAACGGCTCGCTAAAACCGATGCACTGTACCTACCAGAAAGTTGGCGCGCAATGGACCCTGAAACAATCGTGTTAGTCAGTGATTTGATACGCGGCTTGCGACATGAACTGGGCAATCTGACGACCGTGCTCAGCCTGGATGTGTCGCTGCTTGAACAAAGTTTTTCGCGTTTTGACAGGATGCAATTGGGCGAACTGAAAAGCAACCTGAACGATCTGACGCACTTGCTCGGACGCCTTAAAGACTATCCGCAGCCGGAGACGCATTTTGCCGCTGTCGATCTGACGCATGTGCTCACTGAGGCGGTCGATCAGGCGTCGCGCAGAACGAACGGCGTGCCGATGTTGATCACGCTTAAAACGCCTCCCGCCGTGCTGATCGATGGCGACGAGTCCGGCTTATTCCGCGTCCTTCTGAGTATTCTTGATAACGCCGTCGAAGCTAATCGGCGCGTCAGGGGTGAGCGTATTCAGGTTGTGTTGACAACGACGGTCACACAGGCGATCCTTTACATCAGCGACGAAGGCGGCGGCTTTGCGGTCGAAATGTTGAATGCGCCCTTTTCACCCGCATATACCACAAAGATCACGGATGGCTTCATGCGCGGCCTGGGTATGGGCTTGTTTATTGCCCACGCGATTATGAGCTTGCATGGTGGTACAATTGCCTTGTGCAATCGATCCGAAGGCGGCGCGCAAGTCACTATCACGCTGCCCCTCCTATTAAGCTGATGCGTTTTATGAATGTGCTCATTGTCGGGGACGATATTAAATCAGTCAACATCCTGGCCTATATCCTGAAACAGGAAGGCTACGATGTAAGCAATACGGTGAGCAACCCCATCAACCGTTCGCCAAGCGAGCCGATCTGGGCAGATACGCTCAATGATTTGTTGATTTTGGATGAAGCCATGCTCAATGAATCGCTGTTAGAACGGATTGAAGCGATCCGCAATTCGTCGTCGGTGGCGATCATGCTGCTGGCGAGCCTTGCCACTGAAGCCGAAATCGTCAAGGCATATGAAGCCGGGATCGACGACTTCATCAGCAAGCCGTTTGGCTACCATTTGCTGTTAGCGCACGTCAATGCACAGCT
>Ga0209724_1003018_pt1 | contig 14003 bp, 8 predicted proteins | sample grotaG_FD_184143 | JGI IMG/M metagenome (GOLD analysis project Ga0209724, IMG submission 184143) | Glacier valley bacterial and archeal communities from Borup Fiord, Nunavut, Canada, to study Microbial Dark Matter (Phase II) -... | ecosystem: Environmental > Aquatic > Freshwater > Ice > Glacier ...
ACGAGCCCGGCCGGCAAAGGCGGCAGGCCGCCGAGGTCGATGCGGCTTTCCTCGGGGCTGTGGAAGTCGCTGCCGCGCGAGGCGAGCAGGTCGAACTCGCGCGCGGTGTCGGCGTAGCGCAGCGCTTCGGCTGCGCTGTGGGCGCCAGTCACGACCTCGACGCCGCGGCCGCCGTGCGCCTTGAACTCGCTGAAGAGCGCGTATTCCTCGGTCGGCGTGAACTTGTAGCGCGCCGGATGGGCGATGACGGCGATGCCGCCGGCGCCGCCGATCCACGAGACCGCGTCGCGCAGCGCCGCCCAGCGATGCGGCACGAAGCCGGGCTTGCCCTCGACGAGGAAGCGGCGGAACACCTCCTGCGTGTCGGCGCAGACGCCGCTCTCGACGAGAAAGCGCCCGAAGTGCGTGCGAGAGATCAGCTCCGGATTGCCGACGAACTTCAGCGCGCCTTCGTACGCGCCCGTGATGCCGACCTTGGCCAGCTCGGCGGCCATCTCGCGGGCGCGTGCCTGCCGGCCGCCGCGGGTCGCGTGCAGGCCTTCGACCAGCGCCGGGTCGGCAGCGTCGAAGCCGAGGCCGAGGATGTGCACCGTCACGCCGGCGAACGTCACCGAGATCTCGGTGCCGGTAAGGTAAGGCAGCGCCAGCGCCTCGGCCGCTGCCAGTGCTCGGGCCTGACCGCCGACTTCGTCGTGGTCGGTCAGCGCCCAGAGCTCGACGCCGTTCGCCTTCGCCCGCGCCGCTACAGCTTCGGGCGCGAGGGTGCCGTCCGAGACGCAGGAATGGCAGTGAAGATCAGCGTTCATCGACTACGAATCATAGTGGCTGGCATGGATATCGCTCCGGGTCCGCCCCGATGTTGCGCCCGGGAGCGGGCCATAGGATGCAGGCGGCGCGAACGACCCCGCGCCTACCGAAACGAACTGTCTGGAGAGCGAGATGGAAGAGCGTCAATTGAGGGCATTGATCGAGGACGTGCGATCGGGCCAGCTGCCGCGGCGCGGCTTCATCGAGCGCATGGTCGGCCTCGGCCTGACGGCGCCGATGGCGTCGATGATGCTGATGCACTCCGGCGTCGCCCAGAGCCAGGTCATCACACCGGTCTACAAGCCGAACCGGCGCGGCGGCGGCGGCGCCCTGAAGGTGCTGTTCTGGCAGGGTGCGACGCTGCTGCAGCCGCACTTCGCCAACGGCACCAAGGACCAGGAAGGCTCGCGCATCTTCTACGAACCGCTGGCCGTGTGGGACAACGACGGCAACCTCGTGCCGATCCTCGCCGCCGACATCCCGAGCGTCGCCAATGGCGGTGTGCTCGAAGGCGGCAAGGTCGTGCGCTGGCGCCTGAAGAAGGGCGTGACCTGGCACGACGGCAAGCCCTTCACCGCCGACGATGTCGTCTTCACCTGGGAATACGCCCGCGACCCGGCCACCGCCGCGGTCACCATCGCCGTTTACAAGGACATCACCGTCACCAAGGTCGACGACTACACCGTCCTCGTCTCGTTCAGGAAGGCGACGCCCTTCTGGGCCACCGCCTTCGTCGCCGCCGAAGGCATGATCATCCCGAAGCACCTGTTCGGGCCGTACGCTGGCGCCAAGTCGCGCGACGCACCCACCAACCTGAAGCCGGTCGGCACCGGCCCGTACAAGTTCGTGGACTTCAAGCCGGGCGACCTCGTCTCCGGTGCGATCAACACGAGCTACCACATGGCGAACCGGCCCTTCTTCGACACCATCGAAATGAAGGGCGGCGGCGATGCCCCGTCGGCGGCTCGCGCCGTGCTGCAGACCGGCGAGTACGACTACGCCTGGAACCTGCAGGTCGAAGACGAGGTTCTCAAGCGCATGGAGGCCGGCGGCAAGGGCAAGGCCCACATCGTCCCCGGCGGCGACATCGAGTTCATCCAGCTCAACATCACCGACCCCTGGACGGAGGTCGACGGCGAGCGCGGCAGCGTCAAGAGCAAGCACTTCGCATTCAGCGACATCAAGGTGCGCGAAGCGATGTCGTTGCTCTGCGACAAGAAGAGCATGCAGGAGTTCATCTACGGTCGCACCGGCATCGCGACCTCGAACTTCATGAACAACCCGCCGCGCTTTCGCTCGCCGAACACGAAGTGGGAGTTCAACGTCGACAAGGCCAATGCCCTGCTCGATGCGGCCGGCTGGAAGAAAGGCGCCGACGGCATTCGCGAGAAGGGTGGCAAGAAGATGAAGTTCGTCTACCAGACGTCGATCAACGGTACGCGGCAGAAGGAGCAGGCGATCGTCAAGCAGGCGGCGCAAAAGGCCGGCATCGAGCTCGAGCTGAAGTCGGTGACGGCGTCGGTGTTCTTCTCGTCCGACGTCGCCAACCCCGACACCTACGGAAAGTTCTGGGCCGACATCCAGATGTACACGACGACGATGACCGCGCCCGACGCCCAGCGCTTCATGGACCAGTACATCTCCGCCGAAGCGTCGCAGAAAGTGAACAAGTGGGCCGGCCGCAACATCTGCCGTTACATCAATCCGGAGTACGACAAGCTGGCCCTGGCCGGCGAGTCGGAGCTCGATCCCGTCAAGCGCGCCGCCATCTACATCAAGATGAACGACATCGTCGTGGGCGAATTCATCGTCATCCCGCTGATCAGCCGGCCGCGCGTGCGCGGTGCCAACGTCAAGCTCGTGACGACGCTCTCCGGCTGGGACCTCGACTTCTCGGCGCTGCAGAACTGGTACCGCGACGGCGCCGTCGGCTGAGGGCGTTGTCGTCCTGAGCGCCAGCGAAGGATCTCGTTCATCGATGCGCCGGGGTCTTTCGCTTCGCTCAGGATGACAGCCTAGTGGGACATTTCATCCTGCGGCGGCTGCTGATCGCGCTGCCGAGCCTGCTCGGCATCAGCGTCGTTCTCTTCACGGTGCTGGCACTTGCGCCCGGCGACCCGTTCGCGGAGATGGCGCTGAACCCGAACGTGCCACCCGAGGTTTCGGCCAACCTGAGGAAGCAGTTCGGCCTCGACGACCCGGTCTGGCAGCGCTACTTCCGCTGGTTGTTCGCGATGCTGCAGGGCGACTGGGGCTTCTCGTTCATCAGCCGCGTCGACGTCGACAAGCTCATCCTGCAGCGCGTGCCCGTCACGCTCGCCGTGATCGGCGCGTCGCAACTGCTGGCGCTGGCGATCGCACTGCCGGTCGGCATCTATTCGGCGGCGCGGCCCTACTCGTGGTTCGACCGCATCGCCAGCACGCTCGCCTTCGTCGGCTTCTCGCTGCCGACCTTCTTCACCGGCCTGCTGCTGATCCTGCTGTTCTCGATCAAGCTCGACTGGCTGCCGTTCGTGTTCCGGTCCGACATCGCCGGCAGCGGCTGGCCGTGGTGGTGGGCGCACATCCGGCAGGCCATCATGCCGGTGCTGGTGCTCGGCCTCTTCCAGGGCGCCAGCTGGACGCGCTACGTGCGCTCGGCCGTGCTCGACGTCATCCGCCTCGACTACGTGACCACCGCGCGCAGCAAGGGCCTGGCCGAGCGCGCGGTGATCATGAAGCACGTCGTCCGCAACGCCCTGATCCCGGTGGTGACGCTGGTGGCACTCACCATGCCGCAGGTCTTCGGCGGCGCCATCGTCACCGAGCAGATCTTTCGCGTGCCGGGCATCGGCTCGCTGCTGATCGACGCGATCCTGCGCAACGACACGCCGGTCATCATGGCGGTGACCTTCGTGTTCTCGTGCCTCGTGATCTTCTTCAACTTCATCGCCGACCTGCTCTATGGCTGGCTCGATCCCCGCATCACCTTCCGCTAGCGCCGGCCCAGTGCCGCGCCGGCCGAACGTCTCGCCCTGGGCCGAGGCGTGGCGGCGCTTTCGCCGACACAAGCTCGCGGTCGTCGGCCTGGTCGTGCTCTCGGTGATGGTGCTGATGGTCTTCTTCGGGCCGCTGCTCTGGAAGCTCTCGGTCAACGACATCGACTTCAGCGCCCGCCTGCAGACGCCCACCCCGGCTCACCCGATGGGCACCGACGACCTCGGCCAGGACATCTTCGCCCGCATGCTCTACGGCGGCCGCATCTCACTCGCCGTCGGCCTCGCAGCGATGCTGATGGCCATGCTGGTCGGCGTCACCATCGGCGCAGTCGCCGGCATCTCGCGCGGCGCCGTCGATACGGCGTTGATGTGGCTCACCGACCTCTTCCTGTCGCTGCCGCAGCTGCCCCTGTTGCTGATCCTGATCTACCTGTTCCGCGATGCGCTGAAGGCGGCGTTCGGGCCGGAGGTCGGCGTCTTCATCCTGATCGTGCTCGTCATCGGCGGCTTTCGCTGGATGCCGGTGGCGCGACTGGTGCGAGCGCAGTTCTTCTCGCTGCGGGAGAAGGAATTCGTGGAAGCGGCGCGAGCACTCGGCGCCTCGGTGCCTCGGCAGGTGATCCGCCACATCCTGCCCAACTCGCTGGGCCCGGTGATCGTCGCCGGCACCATCGACGTCGCCGCGGCCATCATCGCCGAGTCGACCTTGTCGTTCCTCGGCCTCGGCTTTCCGCCCGACATCCCGACCTGGGGCCGCATCCTGTTCGACAGCAAGGAGTACCTCGACATCGCGCCGCACTGGGCGCTGTTCCCGGGGACGGCGATCTTCCTCGCCGTGCTGTGCATCAACTTCGTGGGCGACGGCCTGCGCGATGCGCTCGATCCGCGGCGCATCCTTTGAACGAGTCCGTCTGATGCCGCTGCTCGAGATCAAGGACCTCAAGGTCCACTTCAAGACCGACGACGGCTGGCTGCATGCCGTCGACGGTGTCGACATCGCCATCGACCGCGGCGAGACGGTGAGCGTGGTCGGCGAGTCGGGCTGCGGCAAGACGGTCACGGCGATGACCGTGCTGAAGCTGGTGCCGATGCCGCCCGGCCGCATTGCCGGCGGCCAGGTACTGTGGCAAGGCAAGGATCTCGTCACCGCGAGCAACGAGGAGATGCGGCGCATCCGCGCCAAGGAAATCGCGATCGTGTTCCAGGAGCCGATGACCTCGCTGAACCCGGTCTACAGCGTCGGCGAGCAGATCGCCGAGAGCCTGCGGCTGCACGAGGGGCTCGGTCGCAAGGCCGCGCTGGAGCGAGCCGTCGAGATGCTGGCGCTGGTCCGGATCCCGACACCGCAGCGGCGCGTCAACGACTACCCGCACCAGTTCTCGGGCGGCATGCGGCAGCGCGTGATGATCGCCATCGCGCTCGCCTGCAACCCGAAGCTGCTGATCGCCGACGAGCCGACCACGGCGCTCGACGTGACCATCCAGGCCCAGATCCTCGACCTGCTCTCCGAGCTCAAGGAGCGGCTCGGCATGGCGATCCTGCTGATCACGCACGCGATGGGCGTCGTTGCCGAGGTGGCGCAGCGCGTGGTCGTGATGTATGCCGGCATGGTGGTGGAGGAAGCGACCGTGGAGGAGCTGTTCGCGAACCCGCGCCACCCGTACACGCAGGGCCTCATCCGCTCGATCCCGCGCATCGACACGGCGGCGCTGCACAAGGTGCGGCTCGAGCAGATCCCGGGCACGGTGCCCAAGCTCATCGAGCCGGCTGCGGGCTGTCGCTTCGCGCCGCGCTGCAAGTTCGCGGCACCCGAGTGCACGACCGCGACGCCGGGACTGCGCGAGCCGGTGCCGGGCCACAAGGTGCGCTGCATCTTCGACCTCGTGCAGGAGCCCGCATGAGCGCCGCCGGGCCGCCCCAAGGCGCGAACGCCCCCTTGGGGGGCAGCGCCGCGGCGAAAGCCGCAAGCGTGGGGGCGGACACCACTGAGCCGCTGCTGCGGGTCAAGGACCTCGTCAAGCGCTTCCCGATCAAGGGCGGCTGGCTCGGCCGCGAGGTCGAGAGCGTGCACGCGGTCAGCGGCGTGAGCTTCGACCTGATGGCCGGTGAGACGCTCGGCGTCGTCGGCGAGTCGGGCTGCGGCAAGAGCACGACCGGGCGCTGCATCCTGCGCCTCATCGAGCCCACCTCGGGCGAGGTGCATTTCAATGGCAAGGACGTGACGCGGGCGTCGAAGACCGAGCTGCGTGCGCTCGCGCGCGACATGCAGATCATCTTCCAGGACCCGTACGCTTCGCTCAATCCGCGCATGACGGTGGGCGCGATCGTCGGCGAGGCGCTCATCATCCACCGCCTCACGAAGAGCCGCGCCGAGTTCGATGCCCGCATCGTGCAGCTGCTCGAGACCGTGGGTCTCAACGCCGACCACATGCGCCGCTATCCGCACGAATTCTCGGGCGGCCAGCGCCAGCGCATCGGCATCGCGCGGGCGCTCGCGGTGAGCCCGAAGCTGATCGTCTGCGACGAGGCCGTGTCGGCGCTCGACGTCTCGATCCAGGCGCAGGTGATCAACCTGCTCGAAGACCTGCAGCAGCAGTTCGACCTGACCTACATCTTCATCGCCCACGACCTCTCGGTGGTCGAGCACATCAGCGACCGCGTCGCCGTGATGTACCTCGGCCGCATCGTCGAGATCGCGCCGGCGCGGCAGCTCTACACCGAGCCGCTGCATCCCTACACCGAGGCGCTGCTGTCGGCGGTGCCGATCCCCGATCCGAAGGTCAAGAGGAAGCGCATCCCGCTGCAGGGCGACGTGCCGAGCCCGATCCATCCGCCGTCGGGCTGCCACTTCCACACGCGCTGCCCGATCGCGCAGTTCCCGCTCTGCAGCGCCGAGACGCCGCCGCTCGAGCAGAAGCGCGACGGCCACTGGGCGGCCTGCCACCTGCGGAGCTAGCCGACGCCCGTCGTCACGCGCCGGAGACGGTGAAGGCGGCCCAGAACTGAGGGTGAGCGAACAGGCGCGCGTCGTCGTTCGACGCCGACATCGACTGCCGCGCTTCGGCCGCCAGCGCGCCGACCGCACCACCGGTCGCTTCGAGATCCACCATCAGCTCGCACAACTCGGCGGTCGACACATCGCGCAGCCAGCACTGCGCCGTTCGCAGCGCTTCTGCCGCGCTGCAGCCACCGTCGGGCCGCCACTCGCGGTAGAAGCGGCCGAGCAGCAAGGCCGTGGCGAGATCGTCAACCGGCCAGAGCGAGGCGATCACCGTGGGCACGCCGTGCTCCAGCAGGGCGCCCGGAAAGCCGATCATCTCGTCGGCCTTGCGCCACGAGGGCGCGGCTGCGGTCTCGCAGGCCGATAACACGACCGTCTGCAGGCTCGAGTTGGCCACGACCGGCAGCATCGCCTCGAGCGACAACGACTCGCTGCCGGCGAGCACGAGGTGCGAGCGCATCGGGTCGGCAACGTCGAAGCTGCCGTGGGTCGCGAAGTGCGCGAGCGTCGCCGTCGGCAGTCCGGCGAGGACGGCGTCGCGACGGGCTTCGCCGAGGCTCAGCATCTCGATCGGGCCTGCTGGCACAGCAGCGCGCAGCCATGCGGCTTCGAAGTCGGCGTAGGGCAGCTCGGCGAGATTGCTGGTGGGATTGCAGACCAGCAGGGTCCGCGGCGGCGATGGATGTCGCGGTCGCGACGCGTTGGCGAGCAGGCATCTCGCCGAGGTCGCATAGCGAATGGGATGGCGGTCGGTGATCCAGCGTCGCTCCGGACCTTCGGCGGTCCAGGCGGCGTGCAGCGGCAGCACGCCGAGGCCGGCCTGCGCAAACCAGACCAGCTCCGCGCCTTCGCCGATGTTCATCGCACGCAAGGTGGCGAGGACGGGCGCCCAGACGGCTTCATAGAGCACGGCGCCGACGGAGTCGATCCGATCGGCCCAGCGGCGCGGCTCACGGCCGCGGCCGAGCCAGCGCGCGATCCAGCTGTCGCTGGCCGGATCGAGCAACTCGCCGAACAGCAGCGCCTTGAGGCGGTCGCGCCCGAAGCCGGGCAGCGGTGCGACGCGCTCGCCGCTCTCGCCGACGACCACGACCGCGCCGTCGTCGAGGCCGAATGCCGCGAACAGCAGCGCGCCGCCCTTCGGCACGCAGCGGCGGATGTCGGCGAAGCTCGCGTGCGCCTGCCCGACGCTCCACAGGCGCCCCTTGTTGCGATCGATGGCCTCGACGGCGCCGGCGACGTCGGCGGTCTGCAGGCGGCACCAGCCGAGCAGCGAGGAGGCGTCGTGCAGGTCGAAGATGGACTCGAGCCGGCCGGCGCGCGTCGTCGCCTGCGCGAGGCTGCGTTCGCCCTCGCGTTCGGCCTCGGCGAAGCGGATCGCGGCGCGCGCGAAGTCGGCGGCGTCGACCAGGCCTGCGGCGGCGAGCAGCATCAGCGTGCGTCGCATCGGGCCTTGCATCACGGGGTCGAGCAAGGCCAGGGCGGCGTCGACGCTCGCGAGCAGCGGTTCGAGATGGCCGCTCTCGCCGTGCTGCATCAGGCGCCGGTGGGCGTTGGCACGGTACTTCAGCGCGGTCGCGGCCAGCACCGGCTGCACGGTCGGATCGACGAAGCCGTCGGCGCGGTCGCAGAGTGCCAAGGCCTGCCGGCAGTCGTCGACAGACATCGCGTCATCGCGCATCAGGACCCTGGCCGACGCCATCACCGCCATCGCCTGCAGGTCGCGCGGCGTCTCGGGCCCGCAGGCGGCGAGCGCGTCTTCGGCGAGGCGGCGGGCCTGGGCGAGATCGCCCGCAGCGTCGACGCTGCCGATCCGGTTCAGCCAGGCTTCGCTGGCATCGATGGCGATGCGGATCCAGGCGGTCTGCGCCGCCGAGCCGGGCGCGTCCTTCAGCGCGGCCAGTGCGTCGAGGGCTTCGCGATGCATGGCGATGCGCCGTTCCATCAGCGCCGCGAAGTCGCCGTCCGGTCGCTGAGCCGTGGCTTGTGCCAGTTCATTGCGAAGCAGCGCCCAGCGTACCGGGTGGGTGTCGACCTGGACCTGCTGCAGCGCCGCCTCGAGGTAGAAGACATGCTTCTGCCAGTTGTCGAAGCGATCGCCGACGACGCGCGCGCCGTAGAGCTGGGCCAGCATCGCCGGCGTGTCGTCGGGGTAGTCGGCGAGCGTCGCCTCGAGACACGCGATCGCCTCCTCGCTGTCGGGAGGTGCGAGTCGGTGCAGGGCGAACAGCGTCCAGCCGACATACGAGGTGGCTTCGGCCCACTGCACATGCTCGGCCACCGGATCCCAGTGCGGCCGGGAGTCGCGGAATGCGGCCAGCGCTTCCTCGAGATGCCCCGGCATCGCGAACGCGGTGACGCCGGCGACATGCCGAAGCGCGGCCCACTTCTTCGGCTTGGCCTCCCGGTCGACGAGCGCGGCAGCCTCCGCGTAGATCGCGAGCATTCGCGGCCCGTCCTTGCCGCGATCCAGGCCCTGCACTTCGCCGAGGAGCGCGGCGATTGTTTCGTCGGGTGTCACGGCCGCGAGACTACGCGCTCCGCAGCAGTTGTTGAGCGCGCGGCCGCACGCCCGTCGGCGCGCGCTGATCAGCCGCCAGTCACCGCGACCGTGTTGTCGTCAGGTCGGCGGTCGATCAGCTTGTTGAGCGGGTCGATGCCGGCCTTGGCGGGCTTCCTGTCGACGGTCATCGTGAAGGTCGATTCCTCCTGCGTGATCCGCTTTCGCTCGACGAGGATGGCATCGCCCTTGTCGTCGACGACGCCGATGTCGATGAAATCGGCGAGGGCGACGTCGCTTTCCTTGCCGAGCTCGTCGGCAACGCGCTTCTTGGCCACGACTTTCATGGTCACCTCGAAGCGGCCGCCCGACAGCGGCTTCATCGTGGCGCTGACGGCGCGGTTGTCGTAGACCACGATCTTCTCGAACAGGTCGTCGATGACGTACTGAAGCTCGGGCGGCGTGACCTCGCGGATGCGCGCGACGAGTTCGCTCGACGACGGGTACGGTGGCCCCTTGAAGGCGTGGGCGTCGCGAAAGGCGCGGATCGCCTGGTCGAGCTTGTCTTCACCGATGTAGTCGGCGAGGGCGTACATGACGAGGCTACCCTTCTCGTAGTGCACGTACGCCTGGTTCTCCACCCGCGACAGCGGAAGCTCCTTCTTCTGCTCGAAGGCCCGGCCGCTCAGATAGCGGTTGAGCTCGTAAGCGAGAAAGCGCCGCATCTTGCCGGGTCCGAACTTCTTCTTCATGACCATCAGCGCCGAGTACTGCGCCATCGACTCGATGAGCATCGTGCCGCCCTGCGCATTGCCGCTCACGACCTGGTGCCCCCACCACTGGTGCGCCGCCTCGTGCGCCGTCACGTAGTAGGGATAGTCGATGTCCTTCGGATCGTCGGGTCGGACCCGCGCGATGAAGCCGATGCCTTCCGAGAACGGAATGGTGTTGGGGAACGACTGCGCGAACGACTCGTAGCGCGGGAACTCGACGATCCGGAATTGCCGGTACTGGTAGGGGCCGAACCAGGTGCTGAAGGCGGCCAGCGAATCCTTGGTCGAGGCCAGCATCGAGTCGAGGTCGAACTCGTGGCCGGGCTGGTAGTAGATCTCGATCGCCACGTCGCCCGAAGGTCCATGCCACACATCCTTCTTCACGGCGTAGCGCGCCGACTGGAAGGCGAAGAAGTTGAGGATCGGCGCGTCCATCTTGTAGTGGAAGTAGCGGCGGCCGCCCTCGGTCCATTCGCGCTGCAGGTAGCCGGGCGAGATCGCGATCTGGTCCGGCTCGGTCGAGACGGTGGCCTCGTAGTCAATGAAGTCGGCGTCGGCCGAGATGGCGTTGACGGCGAGGCCGGCAGGATCGTCGCGATCGCGCATGCGCTCCTTCGGCGCCAGCCCGAACTTCTTGCGGTCCTGGTCGCGCTCGAGCTCCGCGGCTTCGACGTAGCCGATCACCGGCAGGATGGCGCGACCGTTGAGGAAGCTGCCGTTGGCGACGACGGCGGTGTTCGAGCCCTCGTTGCGAAAGCCGTGCGTCGGTTGCTCGAGGTCGAAGTCGAGCGTGGTCTCGGCGCCGGGTGCGAGCGGCGCGGCCAGGCGAAGGCGGCGCACGCCGAGCGACTCGTCGGCCTCGATTTGCGCCACCGGCACGCCGAGGTCGAGCTTGTGAATGAGCAGGCTGCGGCCGGCGGCGAAGTTCAGCTGCAGCACCGACACCGGCGCCGCGGTCTTGTTCTTCAGCGCGAAGCGGCCGCGCACGCGCACCCGTTGCTCGGCCGGGAACAGATCGACATCGAGCTTGACCGACGTGATCTTCGGCTGCGGCTCGGCGGCGAACGGCTTGTAGCGCTTCTCGTAGCCGACCCGGTCGGCCTGGGCGTCGATCGTGGTCTGGTAGTGATTGAGGACGTTGGTGTTGTAGAAGATGAAGGCGCCGATGCCGGCGAAGGCCAGCGCCGACGCGGTGCCCAACGCGATGGTCGGCAGCGTCACGCGGGCGCGCGCCTGCGCCATCCGCTCGCGCCACGAGCTCGCGGTGCCGCGCGTCCAGGCCAGATAGGCGGCGATCAGCAGCAGCAGCGAGCCGGCGCTCCAGTAGGCCTGGAACGAGCGCACGCGCAGCAGGAAATGGCCGTAGCCGTTGATGTCGGAATAGACCGCGGCCGGCACGCTGCCGAACTTGTAGAGGTTGTGCTCGAGGCCGAGCGGGCCCGCGAACAGCAGCACCACGTAGTACACGATCATCACGAAGTGGCCGACGTACTTGTGCGCGGCGATGCTGTGGACCGCGATCGCCAGCGCGCAGATGAACCAGTAGCCCACGAGGTCGATCGTGAACAGGTCGTAGAAGTAGAGGCCCGGCTCGAAGCGGAAGTAGCCCTTGGTCGCCTGGATCGCCATGCCGCAGAGCATCAGCATCGCCTGCAGCACGGCCGGCACGAGCATCAGCGCGATCGTCTTGCTCACCAGCGGCAGCCAGGTCGGCGTCGGCAAGGCGTCGGCGATCTGGTCGAGCCGGTTGTCGCGCTCGCGCCAGACGAGCTCGCCGGCATAGAACGCGATGATCACGAGCATGAAGCCGGCGAAGGTGCCGGACACGAGGCCGGTCATCTGGAACGTGACCGGCCAGGTGCTGGTGCCGAAGATGTCGCCGACGGTCGTGCTCGCAAGAACCAGGAACAGCAAGCCGGCGAGGACGAGGACCGCGAAGTAGATGTTCTTGGTGGTCTCCCGGAACTCGAGCCAGACGCGGTGCGGCACGAGCCGCCAGGCGTCGACGCCGGTCGCGGCGCGAACATGGGCCAGCGGCGCCTGCAGTGGCGCCGCTGGCGTCGGCGCCGACAGGGCGGCCTCGCCGGTCGGGGCCAGCTTGCGGCGCCGCCCGGTGACGGCCTCGGACGCCGACGCGAACGAGAAGCGCCAGGCCAGCAGCGCCGAGACCGCGAGCGCGACGCCGAGCCAGAGCGCCCGGTTCCACAGCAGCACGCCTTCGAGCGGCACCAGCCGCGTGTTGCGCTCGGCGATCGTCCAGTATTCGGTGAGCACGCTCACGGCGCGGCTGCCGAACGGGTCGACCAGCGCGGCGAGGATGCGGTTGTCGGCGTCGCGCATGAGCTGCTGCGCGATCAGCCAGCCGAGCAGCAGGAGGACGCTGCCGACGTAGACCGGCAGCATCTTGCGGGTGGCGGCGGCCAGGCTGAAGAAGACGGCGCCGATCAGCAGCACGTTCGGCAGCAGCACCGTCGCATACGGCAGCAGGTAGGCGGCCCAGCGGTTGGGGCCGAGGCGATCGGCGTCCATCCCGGGCAGCAGTGTCGCGAGGAAGGCGCCGAGTCCGATCGAGGAGAAGACCACCACCAGCACGACGAAGGCGCCGAGGAAGCGGCCGCCAAGATACTGGAGCTTGCCGATCGGCGACGTGAAGAAGAACGCCTGCGTCCGGTACTCGACGTCTTGCTGGACTGCGCGGCCCATCACCGCGGCCATCACGGTGGCGCCGAAGAGGCCGAGGAAGGCGACCGTCTGCGCCAGCGCGAACGGTGAGTTGACGAAGACCTTGCCGCTGCCGAACAAGATGTTGGCGTCCTTGAAGAGGCCGCCGGCGGCCGCGATCCAGAGCATCGCGAGAGCGAAGAAGACGACGAAGTAGACCCAGGTCGAGAGCAGCTTCAGGCGCGAGCGGAGCTCGAACGACGCGATCGTGAACATGGCCGGCTCAGGCCGCCGCGGCCGTGGCGCCGGTGTCGGCAGCGGCACCGGCGTGGCCGCCGATGGCGGCGAAGTAGGCGTCTTCCAGGCTCGCCTCGACCGGCGTGAAGGTCGGCCCCGGCGACGCGTCGGCGATCACGTGCAGGTTGGTCTTGCCGGTGTAGAGCCGTGTCGAGATCACGGCGTGGCGCTCGCGCAGCTCGGCCACTTCGGACCGCGCCACCGAGGTCTGCCAGATGCGCCCGGCGAGCGCGTCGGTGAGCTGCTTCGGCGTGCCGGTGACGAGCACCCGGCCCTTGTTCATGATCGCCAGGTTCGGGCAGAGGTCGCTCACGTCGGCGACGATGTGCGTCGACAGCAGCACGATGACCTCCTCGCCGATCTCGACGAGCAGGTTGTGAAAGCGCGTGCGCTCTTCGGGGTCGAGGCCGGCGGTCGGCTCGTCGACGATGATGAGCCGCGGCTGGCCGAGCAGGGCCTGGGCGATGCCGAAGCGCTGCCGCATGCCGCCGGAAAAGCCGCCGAGCGCTTTCCTGCGCACGTCCCACAGATTGGTCTGGCGCAGCAGCGTGTCGACAGCGAGCTTGCGCTCGCCGCGGTCGGCCAGGCCCTTCAGGCGCGCCAGGTGATCGAGCATGTCTTCGGCACTCACCTTCGGGTAGACGCCGAAGTCCTGCGGCAGATAGCCGAGCACCTTGCGCACGCCGTCCTTGTCGCGCAGGACGTTGATGTGCGTGCCGGCGGCCGCATCGGTGAGCTGCGCCGAGCCGTGGTCGGCGTCCTGCAGGGTCGCGAGCGTTCGCATCAGCGTCGACTTGCCGGCGCCGTTGGGGCCGAGCAGGCCGAACATGCCGGTCGGGATCGAGAGGCTGACGTCGTCTAGGGCGCGTACGCCGTTGGCGTAGGTCTTCGACAGACTGGTGATGTGCAGTTCCATGGCGGCCGAGTGTCGGGGTTGCGGGCGATCGGGCGAAGCGATTTGCGACGGCCCGACGGATCGGTGGCAT
>Ga0209724_1003019_pt1 | contig 14002 bp, 14 predicted proteins | sample grotaG_FD_184143 | JGI IMG/M metagenome (GOLD analysis project Ga0209724, IMG submission 184143) | Glacier valley bacterial and archeal communities from Borup Fiord, Nunavut, Canada, to study Microbial Dark Matter (Phase II) -... | ecosystem: Environmental > Aquatic > Freshwater > Ice > Glacier ...
CGGCGGCATCGCGATCGGGCTGGCGGCGCAGGGCATTTTCGCCGATCTGTTCGCCGCGCTGGCGATCCTGTTCGACCGGCCGTTCCGCGTTGGCGACAACATCCAGTTCGGCGCGACCACCGGCACAGTCGAGGCGATCGGGCTGAAAACCATCCGCATCCGCGCGCTGTCGGGCGAACAGGTGATCATATCGAATACCAAGCTGCTCGATCAGCAGATCGCCAATCTGCGCCGGATCGAGCAGCGCCGGGTCGTGCAGACGCTGTACCTGTCGCTCGAAACACCCGCCGAAAAGCTGGCGAAAGTGCCCGGCATGGCCGCCGACATCATCGCGCACGGCGACCATGCGCGGTTCGACCGGGCGCATATCTCGGCGCTGTCGCTCGATGCCGTCGAAGTCGAGATCGTCTATTTCACCACAGTCGCCGATTATGCGGTGATGATGGGCGCGCGGCAGACGCTGCTACTCGGCATGCTCGATGCGCTGGCGGCCGAAGGGATCCAGCTGGCGGAACGCCTGCTGCCCATCAACACGGGCCGCTAGCGCCACGCCCGCCAGTGCCGGGATCAACCAGATCAGCCGCGCCTGATAGCGCGCAAACGGCCCCGACAGCACGCCGGTGATGCCGGCATTGAGCAATACCGCCGCAAGGATCAGCACAGCGAACGCCAGCATCTGGCGCCGAACCGGGGTGGCGGCGCGCGACCGCAGCGGCCACAGCGCCGCACCCGTCAGCGCCAGCGACAGCAATACCACTGCGCCGTGAAACAGCGCCGGGCGCGGCGCGGGCGGCGACCGGCCGTTGAGCCCGCCCTCGTCGCCGGTCGGCGCGGGCGTCAGCCACAGCGCGCACGCATCGCCGCGCCGCCCGCAATGCGCCACCGCCATGATCATGTCGGGCAGATAGGTCCGCGCCCAATAATCGTCGGTCATGTAATAATGCGGATTGCGGACAACATCGTCGATGCCGATCAGCGTCAACTGCTTCGCCCAGTTCGCAGCCGATGCCTTGATCTGCGCCCATGGGTCATAGGCGATGGTCTGCAGGATGAAGCGCGGCTCCTCGATCTCGAGCTGCACGCGCGTCGCATAATTGGCGATCAGGAACACGCCCGAAGTCGGCAGGTCGGACCACAGGATGTCCTCGCTGTCGTCGAGCGGCAGATGCTGGAACCGGCACAGCGCATAGTGCTCGCCGTGGCTGCAGGCGTGGCGCAGATAGGCGCGGCCCGGCCCGTCGGCGAGCGTGCGCGCCATCAGGAACGGCTGATGCCGCAGCCGCTGGCCGGTCTGCGCCTCGACGATCATGCCGTAGCCTGAATTGATCGCAATCGCGACGAGAATGGTCGCGGTCACCGCCGCCAGCCGTACTGCCGACGACCGCCAGCCGGCGCGCACCCACCACAGCAGCACCGCCGCTACCGGCACCAGCGTGATCGCCAGCAGTTCGTGCGAAGTATGCGTGACGAGCGCAAAGCTGAGCAGAACCGCCACCCCGGCGCGCTCGGTGCGCGACAGTTCAGCCCAGTACAGCGTCAGCAGCGCCACCCCGAGCACGCCGACGCCGGCAAATGCGTCGGGCATCGCGAAACCGGCGAAGAACGGCAGTGTCGATCCTGCCGCGAGCGCCGCCATGACTGCGAGATAACTGCGCGGCCCGGCGCGCGGTACCGCGCAGCGGAGCACCAGCAGCAACGTCCACGCCGCGCTCGCCGCCTGCGCAGCCGCGACCAGCCACAAGGTGCCCGCGCTTTCGAGGCCGTAGAGAAACAGGCTGTACGTCGTCGACCGCGCCGCCATCTGCGTGCGCGACAGTTCGGCATCGATTGCCGCCTGGCGCTTGTCGGCGGCGCTGCGCGTGTCGGGCTCGGGCTTGACGCCGAGAAACTCGACGCGCGCCTTCTGCCATAGCTCGACGCCCTGCGAATAATAGTCGTCGGTATCGGTGAACACCGTCGGAAAGCCGTCGGCGCGGATCGCCAACAGCAGGATCGCCGTTCCCGCCAGCACCAGCCACAGTGTTCGCCAGCGCCCGGCCAACCCGCTCATAGACCGCCAACGTCCTCGATCGACAACAGGCTGGCGTTGCCGCCCGCGCTCGTCGTGTCGACCGACACCGCGCGTTCGGTGGCAAAACGCAGCAGATAATGCGGCCCGCCCGCCTTGAAGCCGGTGCCCGACCGGCCCTCGCCGCCGAACGGCTGGCTGCCGACCACCGCGCCGATCATCGCGCGGTTCATATACAGATTGCCGACCGTCGCGAGCGCGGTCACCCGCTCGGCAGTCGAGGCGATGCGGCTGTGCAGCCCCATCGTCAGGCCGTAGCCGCTGGCGTTGATCGCCGCGATCGTCGCGTCGAGGTCGCCGGCTTGCCACGTCACGACATGGAGCAGCGGCCCGAACCATTCGGTCGCCATATCGGCGATCCGGTCGATGCGAATGACGGTGGGGGCGACATACTCGCCCGGCGGCACGGGGACCGTGTGCACCCAGCGCGCGCGGACCGACTGGCGATAGGTTTCAAGGCGCTGGTACGCCGCCGCGTCGATCACCGGGCCGACGTCGATCCGCGGGTCGGCCGGGTCGCCGACGACCAGCGTATCCATCGCACCGCCAAGCATGTTGAGGATGGTCTCCGCCACATCCTCCTGCACCACGAGCAGCCGCAGCGCCGAACACCGCTGCCCCGCCGAACGGAACGCGCTCGTCACCACATCGACGACGACCTGTTCGGGCAGCGCGGTCGAATCGACGATCATCGCGTTGAGGCCGCCGGTCTCGGCGATCAGCGGCACCAGCGGTCGCGTCTCGTCCTCCAGCAATGACCGGGCGATCGCGCGTGCCGTCGCGGTCGAGCCGGTGAAGGCGACGCCCATGATACGCGGGTCGCCGGTCAGCGCCGCGCCGGTCTCGGCCCCGCCGACTACCAGCCGCAGTACGTCGACTGGCACTCCGGCCTCATGCGCCAATGCGACTGCGGCGGCGGCGATGCGCGGTGTCTGCGGTGCGGGCTTGGCGACGACGCTGTTGCCCGCCACCAGCGCGGCCGCGATCTGCCCGATGAAGATCGCCAGCGGGAAGTTCCACGGCGCGATGCACGCGAACACGCCGCGCCCCGCCAGCCGCAGCTCGTTGCGCTCGCCCGTTGGCCCGGGCAGCGTCTGCGTGATGAACTGCGCCCGCGCCTCGACGGCGTAATAGCGGCAGAAATCGACCGCCTCGCGCACTTCGGCAAGCGCATCGGGAATGGTCTTCTTCGCCTCGTCGACACACAGCGCCATCAGCGCGTCGCGGTTCGCCTCGAGGCTGTCGGCGAGGCGGTCGAGGCAGGCGGCGCGGTGCTCGACGGGCGTTGCGGCCCATGCGGGGAAGGCGGCGTGCGCCCTGTCGATGGCATCGGCGACCGCGAACCGGTCGTGCGCATCCGTCACGTGCGTGCGCTTGCCGAAGATCGAGTCGGCCTCGTCGAAGTTCAGCATTGCGGCCGCCGTCCGCGCCAGCACGACGGCATCCGCAAGGTCGACACCGGCAGAATTGACCCGCCCCGGGAACAGCGCGGCGGGCAGCGGGATCGATGGATGCGGGCTGCCGCCGACGCTCGCGATCTTCACCGCCGGGTCGGCGAGCAGCACGGCATCGGACACATCGGCATCCGCCAGCTGATGCACGAAGCTCGAGTTCGCGCCGTTTTCGAGCAGGCGGCGCACCAGATAGGCGAGCAGGTCGCGGTGCCCGCCGACCGGCGCATAGCTGCGGCAAGCATAGCCCTCGTCGCGCACCAGCCGCTCGTACAGCCCCTCGCCCATGCCGTGCAGCCGCTGGAATTCGAACCCGTCGGGCCGCTGCGTCCATTCAAGGATGGTCGCGACGGTCAGCGCATTGTGGCTGGCGAACGCCGGGAAGATATGGTCGGCGGCGATCATGTCGTGCGCGCAGGCGAGGTACGACACATCGGTCGCCGCCTTGCGCGTGAACAGCGGATAGTCGCTCAACCCCTCGACCTGCGTGCGCTTGATCTCGCTGTCCCAATACGCGCCTTTGACCAGCCGCACCGACAGGCGGCGGCCGGTGTCTGCCCCCAGCGCCTCGGCCCAGCCAATGACCGCGCGCGCGCGCTTGCCATACGCCTGCACCGCCATCCCATAGCCGTCCCACCCGGCGAGCGCGCGATCGCGCGCGACCCCACCGATGATGTCGAGCGACATTTCGAGCCGCTCGCTCTCCTCCGCATCGACCGTCAGCCCGATCCCCGCCTGCGCCGCCGCACCGGCCAGATCGCGCAGCATCGCGGTCAGTTCGGGGACACAGGTGTCGGCGTGCGCAGTCTCGTAGCGCGGGTGCAGCGCCGACAGCTTGACCGAGATCGAGTGCGCGGCGGCGGTATTCTTCGCGCCGATCCGCGCAATCGCCTGCACATAGCTGTCGAAATAGCGCGCCGCGTCGTCCCTGGTCCGCGCCGCCTCGCCGAGCATGTCGAAGCTTGCGGTGAACCCCCGGTTGTCGTCATCGTCGGCGCGCGCCAGCGCTTCGTCGATGGTGCGGCCCATCACGAAAATCTGCCCCATCATCCGCATCGCCGCGCCCACGGCAGTGCGCACGAACGGCTCGCCCGAGCGTGCGATCAGCCGCTTGAGCACGCTCGCCCGCCCGCTCTCCCCGACGACGGCGCGTGTCAGCACCAGCCCCCAGGTCGCGGAATTGACCAGCAGCGAGTCCGATTTGCCCGAATGCTCGCGCCAGTCCGCACCCCCGATCTTGTCGCGGATGAGGAGGTCGGCGGTCTCGGCATCGGGCACGCGCAGGAACGCCTCTGCAAGGCTGAGCAGCGCGACACCTTCCTGCGTGTTCAGCCGGTATTGCTGCAGGAAACGGTTGACCCACCCCGCCCCTTGCGCCGCCCGCAGGTCGGCAAGCAGCCCGAGCGCGCGGTTGACGACGCCTTCGCGCGTTGCGGCATCGAGCGTGGCGGCGGGCAGCAGGCCGCCGAGCACCGCCGCCTCGGGAGCGCGGTGAAGCGGGCGCAGCGCGGCGCGGGCAAGGTCGAGTGTCATGCGCGCGGTTTAGCCATCCTTGTCCCTTCCCGGCAAGGGACCGGCATCAGGCCGCCATTAGCGCATCGTCGATAGCGCGCGCCCGCATTGCCGCCGGACGGTCCTTGATCCGCTCCCAATAGGCCTCGAACCCGGCGCGCTTGTCGATCGAGCCGAATTGCAGCCCCCAGCCGACCTGCGAGCCGAATACCACATCGGCCGCCGTGAAGCGGTCGCCCGCGATATAGCCGCCGTGCGACACCGCCAGTTCCATCGCGTCCATCACCGCGTCGAAACTGCCATAGCCCGCCATCATCGACATGCCTTCGGGCACCACGAAACCGAGCGACTTGTTCGTCACCGCCTGTTCGATCGGCCCGGCGGCGAAGAACATCCAGCGGTAGTAGGCGGCGCGGTCGGCGGCGGGCGGTGCGAGGCCGGCCGCCGGGAACGCGTCGGCGAGATACGCGCAGATCGCCGCGCCTTCGGTCACCACCTGGCGGCGGTGCACGATCGCCGGCACCTTGCCCATCGGGTTGACCGCAAGATAGGCCGCGCCCTTCATCGTCGTGCCATAATCGAGCAGTTCGGTGCGGTACGGCTGCCCGACCTCCTCGAGCATCCAGCGCACGATGCGCCCGCGCGACATGGGGTTGGTATAGAAAACCAGTTCGTCGGTCATCGTCGTCCTCCCGTGTTGAAACGAGAACATATCATGTCCGAAGCGAGCGATAAACCGGCCCCGCCCAAAATCGGGATGACGCGAACGTAAACCGCCGCTAGGGTGCCCAAAATCGTTCTTGGGGAAGATATCGATGCGCGCTGCCATATCGCTTGACGACTATCGCGCGCTGATCGGGACCGAGGTCGGGGTGTCCGACTGGGTGCTGGTCGATCAGGCGAAGATCGACGCGTTCGCCGAGGTAACTGGCGATCACCAGTTCATCCATGTCGATCCGGTCGCGGCGGCCAAGACGCCGTTCGGCACGACGATCGCACACGGTTACCTGACGCTGTCGCTATGCTCGGTTTTCGCTTACGGCGCGATGCCGGGGATCGCGGGCGCGAAGATGGGCGTTAACTACGGGCTCAACAAGGTGCGCTTCATGGCCCCGGTCAAGTCGGGCAAGCGCGTGCGCGGGCGGTTCACGCTGACTGCGGTCGATACGCGGCCCGACGGCGGCTATCAGTCGACGGTCGCGGTCACCGTCGAAATCGAGGGCGAGACAAAACCGGCATTGATCGCCGAATGGCTAACGCTGGTGTATCTGTGAGCCGCATCGCGCCGCTCGCCAAGCCCTACCCGCCCGAGTTTGGGGCGGCGATGGAGCGCATCATGCCGCCGGGTGCCGAGCCGCTGGCGCTGTTCACCACGGTCGCCACCTCGCCGCGCGCGTGGGAGAAATTCGGCGGCGGCTCGATGTCGGGCAAGGGTCCGCTCGAGTTTCGCCACCGCGAAATCGTCATCGACCGCACGACCGCGCGCACCGGCTGCGAATATGAATGGGGCACGCACACGCGGCTGTTCGCGGCGAAGGCGGGACTGACCGACGCGCAGGTGCGCTCGACGTTCGACGGCCATGCCGACGACGGCAACTGGACCGATACCGAGGCCGCGCTGATCGCCAGCGTCGATGCGCTGCTTGCCACCAAGCGGCTGGACGACGGCGAATATGCGCGGCTCGGCGCGCATTTCGACGCGACGCAAATCCTCGAAATCATCCAGCTGATCGGTTTTTACCACGGCGTCGCGCTGATCTGCGGCGCGCTCGACCTGCAACCCGAAGCCGGCATGGCCCGCTTCCCCACCGCCTGAAGGACCAATCGCATGCGTGAAGCCGTCATCGTTTCCACCGCCCGCACCCCGATCGGCAAGGCCTATCGCGGTGCCTTCAACGCCTCGCCGCCGCCGATGCTCGGCGGCCATGCGATCAAGCACGCCGTCGCGCGCGCCGGGATCGACGGGGCCGAAGTCGATGACGTCGTCTGGGGCGCGTCGCTGCAGCAGGGTGGCCAGGCCCCGAACATCGCGCGCCTCGCGCTGCTGCGCGCCGGGTTGCCGGTGACGGTCGCCGGCCAGTCGATCGACCGACAGTGCTCGTCGGGGATGATGGCGATCGCGACGGCGGCCAAGCAGATCATCGTCGACGGGATGACGATTGCCGTCGGCGGCGGGCAGGATTCGATCTCGATGGTGCAGAATGAAAAGATGCGCGTCGATCCCGACCTCGGCCTGATGGCGATGCACAAGAACATCTACATGCCGATGATCGACACCGCCGAAACCGTTGCCAAGCGCTACAACATAAGCCGCGACCGGCAGGACGAATACAGCTTTCAGTCGCAGATGCGGACCGCCGCGGCGCAGGTCGCGGGCAAGTTCGACGACGAGATCGTGCCGCTGACCACCAAGATGGGCATGGTCAACAAGGAGACCAAGGAAGTCACCATGCATGAGGTGACGCTGTCGAAGGACGAGGGCAACCGCCCCGAGACGACGCTCGAAGGGCTGAAGGGCCTGAAGCCGGTGCGCGAGGGCGGCGTGATCACCGCCGGCAACGCGTCGCAGCTGTCCGACGGTGCCAGCGCCTGCGTGCTGATGGAGGCGAGCGAAGCCTCCAAGCGCGGGCTGCAGCCGCTCGGCGCGTATCGCGGCATCGCGGTGGCCGGGCTCGAGCCCGACGAAATGGGCATCGGGCCGATCTATGCGATCCCCAAACTGCTCAAGGCGAACGGCCTGACGATGAGCGATATCGGCCTGTGGGAATTGAACGAGGCGTTTGCGGTGCAGGTGCTGCATATCGCCGATGTGCTCGGCATCGACCAGTCGATCCTCAACGTCAACGGCGGCGCCATTTCGGTCGGCCACCCCTACGGCATGTCGGGCGCACGGCTGACCGGCCATGCGCTGATCGAGGGCAAGCGCCGCGGCGTCAAATATGTCGTCGTGACGATGTGCGTCGGCGGCGGCATGGGCGCGGCGGGGCTGTTCGAGGTTTACTGAGGCCTGAGCCGGGGAGGATAACCCCTCCCCGGCCGGTCGCCGGTGCACCGCGCCGTCGGCACCCTTGACATAAAACCTATTTGGCTTTATACGCCTCGGTCATGTCGATGGTTCAACGCACCGGATGCCCTGCCGATTTGGCAACGGAATTTGCGATCTTCCTTCGGCAGCGGGTAAAGTTAGAGGGGTTAGCGCCGATTTAGCAGTTCACCGGTCAGGCTGGTTTCTTGTCGGTGGCGTCGTCGTCATCCTCGTCGTCGATCTCGTCCAGATCGTCGTCGTCGGCATCGAGATGCTCGATCAGCGCTTCGGCGATGATGTCGAGCTGGTCATAAGTGGCGGTCAGCTCGTGCGTTGCGCCGCTCTCGTCCTCGATCGTCAGCAGATAGTCGTCACCGGCTTCGGTGATCGTGAAACTCGACAGGGTGCGGGCCATTGGGTGTTCCTTCCAGATAATGTCCGGCGATAACGCGTGCACGCCGATACGGGTTCGAACGCGTCGCAAGAAATCGCCGAACGGTGACCTTAAGCACCGACTGTGAACGATTGAGCGTGGCGCGAGACCGCAGCGACGCTTGCACCGCGCGCCCGCGCCACTAAGTCGGGGGGACATGGCCGATCTGTTCCCCGCAACGCCTGCCGCGCCGCCGCTTGCCGAGGCGCTGCGCCCGGCCGTGCTGGGCGAAGTCGTCGGGCAGGAGCATCTGACCGGGCCGACGGGCGCGATCGGGCGGATGGTCGCGGCGCACAAGCTCGCCTCGCTGATCCTGTGGGGCCCGCCCGGCACCGGCAAGACGACGATCGCCCGGCTGCTCGCCAACGCGGTGGGCTTGCGCTTCGTCGGCGTATCGGCGGTGTTCTCGGGCGTTGCCGACCTGAAGAAGCTGTTCGCCGAAGCGCGCGGCTTTGCCCGCGACGGCACGCAGACGCTGCTGTTCGTCGACGAGATCCACCGGTTCAATCGCGCCCAGCAGGACGGCTTCCTCGGCGTGGTCGAGGACGGCACCGTCATCCTGGTTGGGGCCACCACCGAGAACCCAAGCTTCGAATTGAACGCCGCCCTGCTCAGCCGGGCGCAGGTATTGATCGTCCGCCGCCTCGATGCCACCGCACTCGAGACGCTGCTGGCGCGCGCCGAGACCACCGTCGGCCGCACGCTACCGCTGACGCCTGCCGCCCGCGAGGCGCTGGTCGCGTCTGCCGATGGCGACGGGCGCTTCCTGCTCAACCAGGCGGAGACGCTGTTCTCGATCCACCTCGATGCACCGCTCGAGCCGCAGGACCTGCGCGACCTGCTCCACCGCCGGGTCGCGGTGTACGACAAGGACCGCGAGGGCCATTACGGGCTGATCTCGGCGCTGCACAAGTCGCTACGCGGCTCCGACCCCGACGCGGCGCTATACTATCTGGCGCGGATGCTGACCGCCGGTGAGGAACCGCTGTACGTGCTGCGGCGGCTGGTGCGCTTTGCCAGCGAGGACATCGGCCTTGCCGATTCGAACGCGCTGGTCGTGACGCTGGCGGCAAAGGAGGCGTACGACTTCCTCGGCTCGCCCGAGGGCGAACTGGCGATCGCGCACGCCTGCCTGTACCTCGCCACGGCACCCAAATCGAATGCCGCCTACAAGGCCCAGAAATCCGCCTGGCGATCGGCGAAGGAGACCGGCTCGCTCAACCCGCCACCGAACATCCTGAACGCGCCTACGCGACTGATGAAGGATTTGGGCTACGGCAAGGACTATGCCTATGACCATGATGTCGAAGGCGGCTTCTCGGGCGCGAACTATTGGCCCGACGAGATGACCGCGCAGACATTCTACACGCCCACCGACCGCGGCCACGAAAAGCGCATCGCCGAACGGCTGGCGTGGTGGGCGGAGCGGCGCGGCGCATGAGCTTCGACCGCTTTGTCGCCATCGACTGGACTGGCGCCAAAGGCGAACGCCATGCGGCAATCGCGGTCGCCGGATGCGCCGTCGGTACCGGCGCACCTGAGATCGTCCGCCCCGGCCACCGCTGGTCGCGCGCCGAAGTGCTCGACTGGTTGCAGCAGATCGCCGCGCGGGGCGAACGCACGCTGATCGGCTTCGACTTCTCGTTCAGCCTGCCGCATGCCGACCATGGCGCGTTCTTCCCCGGCGATCCCGACAGCCCCACCGATGCGCGCGCGCTATGGGCCGAAGTCGATGCGGTCGCCGATCCGCATTTCGAGGCGCACGCCTATATCGAGCGGCGGCGGCGGCACTATTGGCTCGGCAGTGCCGACGGCGACAAGGCAGCGCGTGCCCGGCTGCGCGCGGTCGAACTGGTCTGGGCCGCACGCAAACTCGGCGCGGCGTCGTCGGTCTTCGCACTGGTCGGCGCGGCGCAGTGCGGCAAGGCGAGCCTGTCGGGAATGCGGCTGCTGCACCGGCTCGACATGCCGGTCTGGCCGTTCGACGCGCTGCCTGCGACCGGCCCGGCGCTGGTCGAGATCTACTGCCGGACTTTTGCGGCCGATGGCGGCGTGCGCGGCAAGATCCGCAGCAAGACCGTGCTCGATGCCGCACTGGCGCGGCTGGACAGCGCCCCGGCAATCGTCGGCGACGCCTTTGCCGACCACATCGGCGACGCGCTGATTTCGGCGGCGGGCATGCGCCGCGCCGCGACGAACGCCCGGTTTTGGACGGCACCGCGGATAGGCGCGCTCGAAGGCTGGACATTCGGCGTGGCATCTGACGCCGTAACGCCCTAGACACGGGCACAAGATGCCGGCGCTCGCGACCCTCCCTCCCCTTTTGCTCGTCATGCTCGGCGGCAGCGTCGGTGCGGGTGCGCGCTATCTGCTCAGCCGCTGGACAGTCGAAAATCTTGGCCCCGAGCTGCCGTTCGGCACGTGGGGCGTCAATCTGCTCGGGGCGTTTGCGATGGGATTGCTCGCCGGCTGGCTGATCCGCGTCGGCGGCAACGAGCCGTTGCGGCTGCTGCTCGGTGTCGGCGTGCTCGGCGGCTTCACGACTTTTTCGGCCTTCAGCCTCGAAGTGTTCAGCATGCTGACCACGGGCAATGTCGGGCTCGCCGCCGCCTATGCGGTATCCTCGGTCGCCGGTAGCGTGCTCGCGCTGTTCGCCGGTGCCATGCTGGTCAGACTATGACGCAAACTTTCGCCATCGACGCCGAGGATGACGGCATCCGCCTCGACCGCTGGTTCAAGCGCCACCGCGCCGACGTCAGCTTCAACACCGTCTCGCGCCTGTGCAAGCTCGGCACGATCCGCCTCGATGGGCGCAAGACCGACCCGAGCGAACGCATCGCGGGTGGCCAGGTGCTGACCATCCCGCCGATCGAAACCCCATCGGACGCCCCCAGCGAAGCGCCGCGCCGGCCGCTCAGCGTCGCCGAGATCGAATACGTGCAAAGCCTCGTTATCCACCGCGACAAGTCGGCGATCGTGCTCAACAAGCCCGCCGGTCTTGCGACGCAGGGTGGCACCAACACGCTGACGCATGTCGACGGGCTGCTCGATGCGCTCAGCTTCGGCTTCCCGCAGCGCCCCAAGCTGGTGCACCGGCTCGATAAGGATACGTCGGGCGTGCTGCTGCTGGCGCGGACCGCGCGCGCGGCGGCGTTCTTCTCGAAGGCGTTCGCCGACCGGACGGCGCGCAAGGTGTATTGGGCCCTCGTCGTCGGCGCGCCCGAACCGAGCGCGGGCGAGATCGTCGCCGCACTCGCCAAGCAGCCCGGCAGTGGCGGCGAAAAAATGCACGTCGATCCCGAAACCGGCCAGAACGCGCGCACGCGCTACCGCACGCTCGACCATGCCGCGACGCAGGCGGCGTGGCTCGAATTTCAGCCGCTCACCGGGCGAACGCACCAGATCCGGGTGCATGCGACCGCGATCGGGCATCCCATCGTCGGCGATGCGAAGTACGGCGGCAAGGAAGCGTTCCTGACCGGCGGGATCAGCCGCAAGATGCACCTGCATGCGCGCCGCCTGCTGATCGACCATCCCGACGGCGACAAGCTCGATGTCATTGCCGATCTACCGAACCACATGACCGACAGCTTTGCGATGCTGGGCTTTGCAGTCGCCGACGGCAACATCCCGCTCGATGAACTGCGCTTCAAGGACACTGCCGAAGGCAAGGCCAAGCTGGATAGTGCCGCCGCAAAGCAACGCCGGCTGGCGCGCCGCGGCGAGCGACGCAGCCGCGGCGCATAAGGCGGTGAAGCTTGCGGTATTCGATTGCGACGGCACGCTCGTCGATAGTCAGGCGAATATCATCGCCGCGATGCACGACGCGTTCGCACGGCACGGGCTGCCGTTGCCCGATCCGCACAGCGTGCGGCGGATCGTGGGATTAAGCCTCGTCGAGGCGATGCAGGTGATGGTGCCGGATGGCGGCGCGGCGCTGCAGGTCAGCCTTGCCGAGGACTATAAACAGGGTTTCCACCGACTGCGCGCCAGCGGCGGACTGGCGCACGAACCGGTTTATCCCGGCGTCGCAGCGGGACTCGCCGAGCTTGAACGGCGCGGCTGGCTGCTCGGCGTGGCAACCGGCAAGTCCGATCGCGGCCTTGGGCTTTGCCTTGCGCACCACGGTCTCGCGTCGCATTTCGTCACCTTGCAGACTGCCGACCGTCACCCGTCGAAGCCGCATCCCGCGATGCTGCAGGCCGCCATCGCTGAGGCTGGGTCGAGCGCGGACCTCACGGTGATGATCGGCGATACCATCTTCGACATGGCGATGGGCGTCAGCGCTGGCGCGCGTGCGATCGGCGTCGACTGGGGCTATCACGACGCGCATGAGTTGCACGAAGCTGGGGCGGAGGCGGTGGTGACGACGTTCGACGCGCTGCTTGAGCGGCTGCCATGACCGAGCCCGATCCGTATAAGGCGCGGCTGATCCGACTGACGCTGACGCGATTGGTCGGCGTGACCGTGACGGGCATCGGCATGGCGCTCGCGGCGGTCGAGCGATTGGGAGCGACGGCGCATGTGGTCGGCGGCGTATTTATCATCGCCGGACTGGCATGGCTGCTGCTCGCCCCGAGGGCGCTGCTCCGGCGGTGGCGGCAGGGCGACTGAGTGAAGCGGTTCTACACGCAGGTCGATGTCGTTGCCGAAGGGTCGGACTGGGGCATCCGGCTCGACGGCAAGCCGGTCCGTACGCCGGCGCGCGTGCCGTTGATCGTGCCGACAGCGCCACTTGCCGACGCGATCGTCGCCGAATGGGCCGCGCAGGTCGACACGATAAAGCCCGCGACGATGCCGCTAACCGGTCTCGCCAATGCCGCGATCGACCGGATTGCGCCCGATCCGCTGCGCTTTGCACATGGGCTGGCGCGCTTTGCCGAGAGCGAGTTGCTCTGTTACCGCGCCGAAGGACCGGCACCGTTGGTCGCGCGCCAGGCTGCCGCATGGGATCCGCTGCTGGGCTGGGCCAGCGCGCGCTATGACGTCGCCTTTGTCGTGACCGCCGGTATCCTGCATGTCGGCCAGCCGCCGGAGACCTTGACCCGACTGCGTGCGGCGTTCGGCGCGTTCGACAGCTTTCGACTGGCGGCGCTGAACCCGGTGGTGACGATCTGCGGGTCGGCAGTGCTCGGTCTTGCAGTCGCCGATGCGCATATCGATGCCGCGCAGGCTTGGGCAGCCGGTCAGCTCGACGAAATCTGGCAAGCCGAGCAATGGGGCGAGGATCCGCTCGCCGCCGCCAGTCGCATCGAGCGCCAGGAGGCGTTGCGGGCTGCGGTAGACTGCCTCGCGCTGCTTTAAGCGCCCTGAATTGCCCTAAACCCCCTAACTTTACTCGGTCGCTCTCGGTAAATACGGTTTTCAGAGTCCGAAGACGATCGGCTCCGGGTGCAGTCTCTTATACCAAGTCCCTTGGAGGCTGACTCAACGCGAGGGATTCCCAAAGCGGCCATGATCTGATTCAACATTGCAGGCTGTAGGAGGCGTGCGATGGCGTCAGCGGTTGTGCT
>Ga0209724_1003023_pt1 | contig 13993 bp, 10 predicted proteins | sample grotaG_FD_184143 | JGI IMG/M metagenome (GOLD analysis project Ga0209724, IMG submission 184143) | Glacier valley bacterial and archeal communities from Borup Fiord, Nunavut, Canada, to study Microbial Dark Matter (Phase II) -... | ecosystem: Environmental > Aquatic > Freshwater > Ice > Glacier ...
TGGTGAGTTCACAATTAAAAGTGAGTTGGGTAAAGGAACTGAAGTTAATGCTTCATTCAGTTTGAATAACATCGATCGTCAGCCACTTGGCGATATAGCTGGAGTAATTGTCAATACTGCAACTTCAAATTCAGATATTGATTTTGTGATGAACTTAGGTACCGCGGAAGGTGACTTTCATTTTAGCAGCCACGAAGCCCGGGAAATTCTCAATGATATGCCGATGAATAGTCCCGAAGTAATCCTTTGGCTCAAGGAGCTGATTCAAACAAATATGACAGACCTGAAAATAGTCAATTAATTGCATACTATACAATTATACGAATATGGCAAAGATTAAAACCTTAGATGACCTCCGGAGACTGCGCGATTCGTTGCGAACGGACATGAACATCCGCGAGAATTCAGAACATCCCGACCGTGTGGTCCAAGTCCGTGTTGCAATGTCAACCTGCGGAATCACGTCGGGTGCAAAAGAGACGATGGATTTTTTTGTTTCTGAACTTAAAAAGAGGCAGATCAACGCAGTCGTGACTCAAACCGGATGCATGAGTTACTGTTATGCCGAACCTACTGTCGAGATTACGCTTCCCGGACAGCATCCCGTGGTTTTTGGAAATGTCGCCAATAAAAAGGCGGATGAGCTCATCGAGCGTTACATTAAAAAAGGGGAACTTGTCGATGGCATCATCCCCATCAATCATATTGAAGTTGATCAAAATAACAGGAGGATCTGATCAATGGCAGTAATAAAATATGACATTCTCGTTTGCGGCGGTACAGGTTGCCGTGCATCCGAAAGCCACAGACTGGTCGAAAATCTGAATAAAGAGCTGATTCTTCACAACCTCGAAAAAGAGGTCAAAGTCGTAACGACCGGTTGCTTTGGTTTTTGTGAAAAAGGACCGATTGTAAAAATCATCCCCGACAACACTTTTTACACGCAGGTTTCGCCATGGGATGCTAACGAAATCATTGAAGAGCACATTATTAAAGGGCGTAAAATAGAACGCTTGCTCTATGTCGATCCTACAAGTCAACTTGGAATAGATGATTCAAAACATATGGATTTCTATAAAAAACAGCTCCGTATTGCACTAAGGAACTGTGGCTTTATCAATCCTGAAAATATAGAAGAGTCTATATCCCGTAATGGTTATGCCGCATTGGCCAAAGTATTGGAGCATATGACGCCCGAAACAGTGATTGATGAAATCAAACGGAGTGGTTTACGTGGTCGCGGCGGAGGCGGATTCCCGACAGGATTAAAATGGGATATTGCCCGGAAAAATGTGAGTGATATCAAATATGTGGTATGCAATGCCGATGAAGGTGATCCGGGCGCATTTATGGATCGTTCGATTCTCGAGGGCGATCCTCATGCAGTAATTGAGGCGATGGCCATCTGCGGTTATTGTACCGGCGCAAACCATGGATTGATCTACATCCGGGCAGAATATCCGCTTGCGATTAAACGTCTCCGAATTGCCATCGATCAGGCACGCGAATATGGCTTACTGGGTGATAATATTCTTGACTCTGGTTTCGGATTCGATGTCGAACTCCGTTATGGAGCCGGTGCATTTGTCTGTGGCGAAGAGACAGCACTGATCCACTCGATGGAGGGGAAACGCGGTGAACCAACTGTTAAGCCTCCATTCCCGGCCGAAAAAGGGTATCGGAACAAACCTACCAACGTTAATAATGTTGAGACATTTGCCAATATTCCCGTCATTTTGCTCAAAGGAGCCGAATGGTTCAGCAGTATCGGAACCGAGAAATCGAAAGGGACAAAAGTGTTTGCATTAGCGGGAAAGATCAATAATGTGGGATTAATTGAAGTTCCAATGGGAACAACGCTGCGCGAAGTCATTTTCGATATTGGCGGAGGAATCAAAGGGGGAAAGAAATTCAAGGGAGTTCAGACCGGCGGACCATCAGGAGGATGTCTTACAGAAAAACACCTTGATATCCCGATCGATTTCGATAACCTGATAGCGGCCGGTTCAATGATGGGTTCGGGAGGATTGATTGTGATGGACGAAGACGATTGTATGGTTGCCATGTCGAAGTTTTTTCTCGAATTTACAGTCGAGGAGTCTTGCGGAAAATGTGCTCCGTGCCGGATCGGAAATAAACGACTTCACGAAATACTCCACCGGATTACAGAAGGAAAATCTTCCCGTGCAGAACTGGCCACATTAAAGAATTTGTGTATGGTAATCAAGGATACTTCCCTTTGCGGACTCGGACAAACATCACCCAATCCGATTCTTTCAACAATGGAAAACTTTCTGGACGAATACAATGATCATGTCGATAATCATAAATGCGCAGCAGGCAGATGTAAGTCATTATTAAAATATTACATCGACCGCGAAGAGTGCATTGGTTGTACCGCCTGTGCGAGAGCATGTCCTGTTAATGCCATCGTCGGCGAGAAAAAACAGTTGCATGCCATCAACCAGCAAATCTGCATCAAATGCGGAGCATGTATGGACAAATGTAAGTTTAACGCAATCGTCTTAAGCTAATGAAACTCAACAAAAATATCAAACTCACGATCGATCAGCATTCGGTGGAAGTTCCTCAAAATACAACGCTGCTCGATGCGGCCAAACTGGTTGGAATTGATATCCCTTCCTTATGTCATATGAAACTTCATGACATGGGTATTGAAAACAATCCTGCCGGTTGTCGGATATGTGTAGTGGAGGTTGAAGGTCGGCGAAACCTTGCTCCTGCCTGTGTTACCATTGTCACAGAAGGGATGAAAGTACGGACCAACTCAATCCGTGTACTGAATGCGCGCCAGACAGTTCTGGAACTGATCCTTTCTGATCATCCTGCCGATTGTCTGATATGTGTAAAATCGGGTTTGTGCGATCTTCAGAGCATGGCGAACAGGTTCGATATCCGTAACATCTCCTATAAAGGTGAACAATCAAAGTATCGCGAAGACACTTCCCCTTCCATTATCCGCGACATGGACAAATGCATCATGTGCCGTCGTTGTGAGATGATGTGCAACGAGGTTCAGACCGTCGGAGCGCTTTCGGGTGTGAACCGCGGATTTATGGCGGTGGTTTCACCTGCTTTCGAACAGGATCTTCAGGATTCAGTCTGTACCTACTGCGGTCAGTGTGTTGCTGTTTGTCCAACTGGTGCATTAACCGAAGTGAACCAGACGAACGAAGTGATTAAAGTACTGGCAGATTCAAAGAAAACGGTGATTGTGCAGACAGCTCCAGCCGTAAGAGCAGCACTTGGTGAAGCGTTCGGACTCGAACCGGGAACACTCGTTACGGGGAAACTGGTTGCAGCCCTGAAAGAATTGGGTTTCGACTACGTGTTTGATACCGACTTTGCTGCGGACCTTACAATTATGGAAGAAGGTACAGAATTGCTTCAAAGGCTTACAAAACACCTGAGCGGCGATACGAAAGTAAAACTGCCGATTCTCACCTCATGCTGCCCGGCATGGGTGAATTTTTTCGAGAAGCAGTTTCCCGAATTAAAAGATATTCCGTCTACAGCACGCTCTCCGCAACAGATGTTCGGGGCAATTGCCAAAACCTATTTTGCCGACAAGATCGGGGTGAAACGCGAAGATCTTATCGTGGTTTCGATCATGCCTTGTCTTGCAAAGAAATATGAATGTCAGCGTGATGAGTTTAAGACGAATGGCGATCCTGATGTGAATTACGCATTATCAACACGCGAACTGGCACGTTTGATTCAACAGGCCAACATTGATTTTATGTCGCTTAAAGATGCTGATTTTGATAAACCTATGGGCGAATCCTCAGGAGCTGCCGTGATTTTCGGTGCCACGGGAGGCGTGATTGAAGCCGCTGTAAGAACGGCCTACGAATTACATACCGGGAAGAAACTCGACAGGCTCGATTATCATGAATTACGAGGAATGGAAGGTTTGCGGCATGCAACCATCGATTTCGACGGAACCCCGATTAATATCGGGATTGCTCATGGACTTGGCAACGCCCGGAAATTGCTCGAAAGCATCAAGAATGGCGAGTGCATGTACCATGCGATCGAGATTATGTCGTGCCCCGGAGGATGTATCGGCGGAGGAGGACAACCATTGCACCATGGTAACAGCGATGTACTCAAGGCAAGAATGGCTGCGATCTACCGCGAAGATGCCGGAAAAGTAATCCGAAAATCACATGAAAATCCTGATATACTGAAACTCTACGAAGAGTTTCTGGGTGCGCCGCTTAGTCATCGCGCCCATGAGTTGTTGCATACGAATTATTTCGATCGTCAGGTTAAATTTCAGGACGAATCCAAACAATGAACAGTGAACAATGTACAATGTTGAGGGAAGCGAAATCCCGTGAACGAAGCAATACGGGAAACAATTATCAATTCAATAATCATTCTGCGCTTTTTATACAAGATAATACGACTTTTCATTAATCGTCTTACCTAATAAAACAATTAAAATATGTCAGATAATAACATCACGATAATGCTTAAGAAAGAGGATACTGACCATATCCGGATAATCTGTGCTGAGTTTAACAACGATAAGACAGAGTTGATCAACGTGCTGCATAAGACCCAGGAGCATTTTGGTTTCCTTCCCGCTGAGGTTCAGGAATTGATTGCTGCCGAGCTGAATATGTCGGTGGCGAAGGTTTATGGTGTCGTTACGTTTTACTCCTTCTTTACGATGGTTCCGCGCGGCCAATACCCGATTTCGATCTGCACCGGAACTGCGTGTTATGTAAGGGGAGCAGAAAAGGTGCTCGACGAATTCCGCAAACAACTCAGCATCGAAGTGGGACAGGTAACGCCCGATGGCAAATTCTCATTAAGTTGTCTCCGGTGCGTAGGCGCCTGCGGACTTGCACCTGTTGTGATGATTGGCGAAAAAACTTTTGGGCGTGTTGCGCCCGAGAAGGTGAATGAGATTTTGGGAGAATTCCGATAGAATTAGAATTAATGAATCCACCCTCTTAAAATATGGACTTAAAAAGTCCCTATAAGTGGCTCACTTTTAGATACATTTAGGGTCTGCTGAAAAACTATTTATATACCACCAAGGGGTTAAATTTGAATCGAAGATCAGCTAAGTTAGTTACTACATTATAACAAAATCAATTAATTCGTTTAACCGATTTTTTGAATTTCATTTCAGGTTTAAGGAGTATTTGATTGATTTTATTTTCAGTATTGTTAAGCCTTGACAAAAGAAATTTTATTGCTATTTTGCTTATATCACATACAGGTTGAGCTATACACGAGAGCGGAGTGGCCAAATAATCAAGGTAGGGGTGATCATCAAACGTTATTAATGAAATATCTTCCGGAATCCTCACATTCAATTCTTTAAGTGCCTTCATACAGCCCATTGCAATGGTATTACTAAAGGTAAATATTGCTGTTGGCCTTTCTTTTTGTTGAAGTAAGAGTCTTGTTTCCAGATATCCGTTTTGTGCACTAAATTCATCACCAACAATGTTGTAATTTCCAATTCCGGCATTTTCCATTGCATCTATAAACCCTTTAACTCTTAACCTATTAGGAGTTGATTGCTGAACTCCCTGAATACATGTAATCATTGAATGCCCATTCTCAATTAGGTGTTGAGTTGCTGTATAAGCTCCGTCATAATTATCAGTTGAAACAAAAGGTATATCCATTTCTTCGAAGTACCTGTCAATACAAATTATTGGCAAACCTTGGTCATGTAAATGTTTTATGTGCTCCCATTTATTACCGCATGGAGCGATAATTAACCCTTCAACATTTCGGGACATCACTTGTTGCAATTCCAATTCCTCGTTCTCCAAATTCTCATCACTATCACTAATCATTGTGATGTATCCAAATTTTCGCACCTCTGCATTTATTGTGCTGGCAAGATCAGCAAAGAATGGATTATTCAAAGAAGGCACTATTAGTGCTATTGTATTGCTTTTACCAGTTCTCAAATTTGCAGCAAACTGATTTGGTACATAATTAAATTCCTTGGCCGCAGCAATAATTATTTGTTGAGATTTTTTACCAATTCGATATTGCTCAGCTTTGCCATTAAGGACTCTTGAAACTGTAGATATTGATAATCCGGTTTTAGTTGAAATATCAAAAATGTTCACTTTTTGTTTTGCCATAGTTATTTTAAACAAACCTTTGTACAAAAATATACAAATTTTTCTCACTTTAAAAATAAATCGATCAATATTTTTTCAATGAAGACATACATCATATAATACACGTATTCAGATATATGATTCATAAACAAACATGTATTTGAATATGTTTGTTCTCTACACTTAATAATGAGAATAAAATAAAATAAAAATATTTGCGCAAACGTTTGTTCTTTATTTTTTCTTTTTTACATTTGCATCGGTCTTATGGTTCTTGTTCTTTGTCAATCCAAAGTTTAAGACATGAAATGTTTAAACACCGGAATTTTAAACACGCAACTGCCCATAAATGGAAACTTGAGATACGGATATTGGAACATCAATGAAGACTAACTACCTTTTAAAAATTAACAATAATTAATTAACAATGAAAAAAAAATCAACGACCAGAGGGGATCAACTCCCTAATTCAGGTGGCACTTTTAGCTTACGAAAAGCGGCAAGGATGTTACATTCATCAGTGCTTTTTTTTACATTAAGTCTCTTAGTGTTAACGACTAGCAATTCTTTTGCTCAGCAATTGAAAACCATTAATGGGAAAGTCACCGATTCTTCGAGAATCTCACTACCAGGAGCTTCAGTAGTATTGAAAGGTACAACCATTGGAACTATCACGGATACCAATGGAAAGTATATCCTAACTAATATTCCTGGAGATGCTATTTTGCAATTTTCATTTATAGGGATGAAGCCACAGGAGATTGCTATTGGAACTACTTCATTAATTAATGTGATGTTGTCAGAGGAAACAATTGGACTTGAAGAAGTTGTGGCGGTTGGATATGGAACACAACGAAAAGGAGAAGTTACCGGTGCAATTTCGAATTTAAAGTCTGAAGATTTTAACAAAGGGAATATCATAAACCCAATTGGTTTATTGCAAGGAAAAGTTGCCGGATTGAATATTGTTAATGCTGCTGGCGGAGATCCAAATGGCGATTTGCAAATACAATTAAGAGGACTGACTACACTCTCCGGTGGTACAAGTCCTTTGATAATTATTGACGGTGTTTTAGGCGGTTCATTAAGTAGTATAAATTCTGAAGAAATTGAATCATTTGATGTTTTAAAAGATGGCTCTGCTGCGGCGATTTATGGTACAAGAGGAACTAATGGTGTAATAATAATTACCACAAAAAGAGCAAAATCAGGAACACACGCCCTTGAGTTTTCATCTTTTGTATCTACGCAAACAGTAGCGAAAAAATTAAGAAATCTAAATGCAACAGAATTTAGAAGCTTATTAACAACATTATATCCTGGAAGAGAAAATGAATTTGACCATGGTGCGAATACTGACTGGTTTGATGAAATCACACGTACACCGCTAGATCAGAATTATAATATTGCTTTATCTGGAGGCGCAGAAAAATTCAGCTACAGGGCATCATTAAATTACAGAAAAAGCCAGGGACTGGTTAAAAACAATGGAAATGATCGTGTTCAGGCTAAGATATCGGTAAATCAAAAAGAACTTAACGATAAGCTTACTATTGATTACAGTTTAATATTCGCACATACGAACAAACAATATTCTGACACTTGGGCATTACAGCAGGCTTTTCGATATAATCCAACTGAGCCTGTGTACGATGTCAACAATACCTTAGCTGGAGGATATTACAGAAACACAGGTCCTTTTGAGTATTATAATCCGGTGGCTATGATTAATGAAAGAACCAATGAAGGCGCAGATGAAGTAACAACTGGTAGTATTAATGCAAAATACAATATTCTCAATGGATTAAATATTAATGTATTGGGATCCGTAATAATTAATCCTTTCGAATGGGGGACGTACCAAACGAGGTATTATCCAATCGGTTTTGGCAGTAACGGCGTTGCATCTAAAGGTTCTGGAAAAAACACGAATAACCTTTTGGAATTAAGCACAGAATATAAAAGAAATATTGGAGAGCATAATTTCCACGCAATAGCAGGATATTCTTATCAGTCTGGAACAAATAGTGAACTATCAGCTTCTAATTCGAACTTTGATACTGATTTATTTAGTTTTAACAATTTAGGTGCAGGTTATGCTCTTACTGCTGGTAATGCAGGCATGAGTAGTTACAAAGAATCCAACAAATTAATAGCATTTTTTGGACGCTTGACATACAATTTTAAAGAAAAATATCTTTTCACTGCATCTGCCCGCTATGAAGGCTCTTCACGTTTTGGTAACAATAATAAGTGGGGAACCTTTCCATCTGTAAGTTTGGGTTGGCGAGTAAAAAAAGAAAATTTCTTATCAAACGTAAATTGGCTATCTGATCTCAAATTAAGAGCAGGATATGGAGTTACAGGAAATCAAGATATTGGCAACTATAAATCGATGCAATTATTAAGTACAGGTGGAAAGTTTTATAGTAATGGGAAATGGCTCACGACCTACCCACCCGCAAGCAATCCAAATCCAGATCTGAAATGGGAACGCAAAGCAGAATTGAACCTCGGAACAGATTTTGGATTTCTTAAAAATCGTATATCTGGGACTGTAGATTATTATGTCCGAAATACAACTGATCTATTATGGACATACAATGTGCCTGTTCCACCTAATTTATATAATTCTATTTACACGAATGTTGGGACAATGAGAAACAACGGTATAGAAGTCACAATCAATGCGAGTCCTATTGTTACAACTAACTTTTCATGGAATACCACTTTTATCTTCAATAGTAATCGCAATAAACTGGTGTCATTTTCTGACGCTTCCAGAGGTTACCAACTAACCGACCTCAAAACAGGATGGATGCCTGCAGATTTGCAGACCTGGACGCATCAGATTGTAGAAGGCCAAGCAATTGGTAATTTTGTTACTCTCACATTTTTGGGGATCGATACCAATGGTAACTCAATTTTTAAAGATGTGAATAAAGATGGTAAGATTGATGATAGTGACAGAGAAGTTGCAGGAAATGCATATCCAAAGTTCCAATTAAGCTTCAATAATACCTTTACCTGGAAAAATTTCGACCTTAACGTATTTTTCCGTGGTTCGTTCGGAAATCATGTAATGAACATCCACCGAATTTATTACGAAAATTTCGGCTACTTTGGGGGCAAAAATGTATTGCTGTCTGCATTGGATAATCCTAATTTTAAAGGAAAAGCAGAATTATCATCAAGATATGTTGAAGATGCTTCTTACATTAAGTTGGACAATCTTTCATTAGGTTACAACATAAAAAGTAGCGGTATAGTTTTCAAAAGTGCGAGAATTTATGTGACAGGTCAACAGCTACTTACCTTCACTAAATACAAAGGGGTAGATCCTGAAATTGCACTTTTAGGACTTGATCCTGGCGTTGATGCTTATAGTTATTATCCAAGAACAAGAAAATATACAATTGGGGTGAACTTTACTTTTTGAAAATGTCACTTGTATTAATATCCTATAAAATTTATATAATGAAAAATATTCACAAATTTTTAGTACTACTTATACTTCCGCTTTGTGTCAGTTTATCTTGCACCAAGCTGGATGAAAAAGTTTTCTCTTCAATAACTACAGAGAATTTTTTCCGTAACGAGCAAGAAGTTATGCTTAACGTTGGAAGGATATATGTCCAATTAAGACAGATTAATAATAGGTGGGGCGCTGGTAGTATGTCGCTGATCACATCCGGAGAATGCATAGTTCCTTTCAGAGAAACCAATTTGTGGTGGGATAATGGCACCTGGATTGATTTATACAAACACAATTTCACGAAAAACAATGGTGCAATTAGCGGTGCTTGGAGTTTTTGCTTTGATGGTATTTCCAATTGCAACCAAGTATTATATCAACTTGAAACAACTCCTGTTCAGTTCGATAAAAAACAAAGTATCGCGTCTGAGATTAAAGTTGTGCGTGCATTTTATTATTTAACTGCACTCGATTGGTTCGGAAATGTGCCAATAACTACTGACTTTAAGGATGTTAGCTTGCCAGTTCAAAAAACAAGGAAAGAGGTATTTGAATTCATAGAAAAAGAACTGAAGGACAATATTTCTCAATTGCCGCCGTTTACAACTACCGATAATTATGGACGGGCATCAAAGGCAATGGCTTTTGCTATGCTTGCCAAGTTGTACATAAATGCTCAGGAATGGATTGGTATTCCAAAATGGAATGAAGCCATTACCCAGACAGATTCCATAATTGGAATGCAACATTATTCATTGTCAAGTGACTATTTTTCCAATTTTTTAGTTGATAATTCAGGTTCTTTGGAGAATATATTTGTGGTTCCTTACGACAGAATCAATACCGATGGATGGGACTCAGGATTGATATGGCATCACTTATCTCTTCATTCATTGAGTTCGCAGACCTATGGATTTCCGGCGTTTTGCTGGGATGGTTATGCTGCAACAGAAGATTTGTATAATTCTTACAACAAAAAGGATTTTCGTATCAATTCATGGCTGGAAGGTCCGCAATTTAGTGCATCCGGTGCGCCACTGATGTTAGCACCAGGCCGGCAACTTACTTATCGTCCGCATGTAAATGCGCTCTATAACACAACAAATCCTGCACTACTTGATGATGGAGTTCGTTTTAAAAAATACCAGTATGAAAACAATTTGCTTGATGAGCAGTCGATGAGCAATGACTATGTAGTTTACCGATATGCTGATATACTGATGATGAAAGCAGAAGCGAAAATGCGACTTAACGGAGCTGCAAATCAGGAAGCTGTCGATTTAGTAAACCAGGTAAGAATACGTGCCTTTGGAAATAGCGAAAATAATTATACAACAAGTACACTTACTTTAAATGAATTGCTTGCAGAACGTGGAAGAGAATTTGCTTGGGAAGGTCTGAGACGACAAGATATGATTCGTTATGGGAAATGGATGGATGCATGGTTTGAAAAACCTGCTGGCGGAGAAAACACTAAACTGTTCCCAATTCCATCTCAGATTTTAGATGTGAATCCTAATCTCAAACAAAATCCAGGGTATTAATAAATTATTCTTCATCCTATTATCTAAATTATTAATTAATTGCGAAATGGAACAGATACTTTAGATTCAAACAATTTGAATTGCTCCGGTGTCAAAGCCGGGCAATTCAAGATTTTTTTCAAGGGCTGTTATTCAAAATGATTAATTTCCGGATTACGCTCAAGTTTTGAAGAAAAAAAATTCCAATTTTGTTAATTGCTTGAGTTATTTTGATTGAATCAACTATGCGGTACAAAATGTTATTAAATAATAATCCATTAATTTTAAATATTCATGAATCTCAATTGTATAGCTGTTGTTGGAAGTAGCAATACTGATATGGTTATTAAAACCTTAAAATTGCCAGTGCCTGGCGAGACCATTCTTGGTGGAAATTTCTTTATGAATCCAGGCGGGAAAGGTGCAAATCAGGCGGTTGCTGCGGCTCGGTTGGGCGGTAAGGTGAGTTTTATTGCAAAAACCGGTGATGACGTCTTTGGAAAACAGGCAAGGCAGATATTTGAGAATGAAAATATTAATACCGACTATTTGGTGACTGATCCCGGTCATCCCTCAGGCGTGGCGCTGATAACCGTTGATGCCAAAGGCGAAAACTGCATTGTAGTCGCGCCGGGATCGAACGGTTACCTGAGTCAGGTGGATATTGATTTGGCCCGGGAGGAGATTCTTCGTTCAGATATTGTTTTAATGCAACTAGAAATTCCACTGGAGACGGTGGTTTATGCTGCAAATCTGGCTTTTGATGCCGGTAAAAAGGTGATTCTGAATCCGGCTCCCGCGGCACAGATTACCGATGAGCTTTTATCCAAACTTTACCTGATCACTCCCAATGAAACGGAAGCTGAACTGATCTCAGGTATTCCCGTTAAGGATATTGAATCGGCAACATTGGCAGCCCGAAATCTGTTTGGACGTGGTGTAAAAGTGGTTATTATCACGTTAGGAAGTAAAGGTGCGTTACTTTACACAGGTGACGAGGCAAAATTGATCCCATCGCCAAAAGTAGAAGCAATAGATACTACCGCAGCCGGTGATGTGTTTAATGGCGCCATTGCTGTAGCCATTTCGGAAGGTTTGGAACTCGAAAAAGCAGTGGAGTTTGCTTGCAAGGCAGCTGCCATCTCCGTTACCAGAATGGGGGCGCAAGCTTCCGCGCCATATTGGAAAGAAATTAAATAGAAGCATATGCGCCTAATAATTTTACTAATTCTTCTTATAGTTCTGAATATTTCGACATTTTCTGCAGATAAAATTCCTAAAAGTAATGTTCAGTATCCATTTAAAATGGAGGATGTTTCGCAACGACTAAATCATTACCGCGCAGAATTAGATTCATTCAGAAACAGTTATGGAGGAAGCTATGCTTTACCTCATGTGAAATTTTTCCAATTTGGTATGGGAAATCGTGATAAATTCATTTATAAAAATGGTGTCCTTAAAAATAGTCTGTCGGGTGATACAGTCAAAGTTTGGAAAATAAAGGATGAATTAATTCTTCCGGCAGAGTATTCAGTATTTTTGATCACCCAGGATGGAGAGCAGATTTGCATTAGTGAAGATCAATCTGGTGTCAGGATCATCGATCATCAGGGTATTACCTTGATAGCAAAGACGGATTCAAAAATACTGCTTCCCGATTTTAAAGGGAATCATTTTCCACAGCTATTAAGGGTTTTAAATCACGAAATATTAATCAATATTTTGGACAGTAAGCCATTGCCTAATTTCTTTGTCTATAAAAAACCCTGGCGTCGCGACGGTGCAATGATGGCTATGTGCCTTGAAAAAACCGGAAACATTCAATTGATTAAAAAATGGGTCTTATCGTTGACAGAACCATATGATTACAACAATGCAGGAGAGGCAGAAGCCGATAATCTGGGCCAAACGCTCTATTTGCTCTCTTTGTTTACCGATAAATCTCATCCTCTTGTTCCCCAAATTCTAAAAGAGGCTCTTAAATATGAATTAAAAACTTCTGAAGGAATTTATATCAGAGGTCGATCCGATTTCCATGAAGCTCCTGTATATCAAACTAAATGGCTCAAGTTTGGATTGTTAAAGCTGGGTCTTGCCGATAAGTATTCAATTCCGGAAATTCAGGACAACTATTCTTCCTTATTCTGGTGGGAATACAAGAACAACTATATGCCCGGAACCAAAGATGCTTATGAACAGGGAAATAGTGATAAATATCCTTATCTTGGCTGGGCAGCAGACAACTTTCATGGTTTGAAACGAAATCCAATCAGCAATCTCGATTATCCGCTTACCTGGGAGATTGAGGCAAGTCAGGCAGATTATAAAGGGCTGGAGGTAATCGACCCGGTATTGGTTACTACTAAGTGTGCGGCACCTCATACCTGGCATGCTTCCGAAGTGTTTTTATACATGTTACAAAGAGATGGCAAATAAATACTATCAATTTTTAAAACATTGAAAATGAGACTAAACTTATTATAATTATTCATTCCTGTCATTGTAATTTTAATTGCATAAGCTTCTTGTAGACAAAAAAATGAAAAGGTAACTTCTGATTCGCGAACCATCTCTATGCAATTTCCGTGACCAGAATGGGAGCACATGCTTCGTCTCCATATTTGAAAGAATTAAATACCCTATATAGATGAATATTTTTCAATACACAATAATTAAATGAAACATGAAAAAGAATCTTTTCAAAACGTTTTTTTTGTCGCTTCTGATAACTTCAGCATTTAGTGCTGTTGCAACAGATCAAATTAAAACAAAAATCTCAACCAGCGAATTAAAGAATAAAATCAAGGGTGGTTGGGCCGGACAGGTAATTGGATGCACTTTTGGTGGACCAACTGAGTTCAAGTTCAACGGGA
>Ga0209724_1003029_pt1 | contig 13975 bp, 9 predicted proteins | sample grotaG_FD_184143 | JGI IMG/M metagenome (GOLD analysis project Ga0209724, IMG submission 184143) | Glacier valley bacterial and archeal communities from Borup Fiord, Nunavut, Canada, to study Microbial Dark Matter (Phase II) -... | ecosystem: Environmental > Aquatic > Freshwater > Ice > Glacier ...
TTATTCTGTTGTGAAGTCCATGGTACAACTTGTATAACTTTCAATTTGTAAAAAAAAATTTATCGAAGTCATTAATCTGTAAACATATTAGCTTCAACTATTGTTGAAAAATAAAAAAGCGTTAGTTTTAAAACTAACACTTTTTATGTAAGAAATATCTTAAAAAAATTAGACCAGCATTGTAACCGGATTCTCCAAAAACTTCTTTAGTGTTTGTAAAAAAGCAGCACCAACAGCTCCATCCACACTTCTATGATCGCAGCTCAGGGTAAGTTTCATTACGTTTGTTACGCCAAAGCCATCGCCCATTTTCACCACTTTTTCTTTAATGGCACCAACTGCTAAAATAGCACTGTCCGGCGGATTGATGATGGCGGTAAACTCTTCAATATCCATCATACCTAAATTGGAGATGGTAAATGTGTTGCCACTGAATTCGTTGGGTTGTAATTTTTTATCCTTAGCCTTACCATACAATTCTTTTGCATCAGCAGCAATTTGGGATAAAGATTTTTGATCTGCAAAACGTATAACAGGAACAATTAAACCTTCTGGCAATGCCAACGCGGAGCCAATATGAATGTGCTGATTGTGACGGATAAAATCTCCCATCCAGCTACTGTTAACATCAGGATGATGGCGTAAAGCCATGGCACTTGCTTTAATGATCATATCATTAAAAGAAATTTTTACCGGGCTAACTTCGTTCATGGCAACACGTGAGGTTATTGCGTTGTCCATGTTTATTTCCATGGTTAAATAAAAGTGCGGTGCATCAAATTTGCTTTCACTCAACCGGCGGGCAATTACTTTACGCATTTGTGTTAACGGCGTATCAGTAAAGCCTTCCTGTCCGCTTGCAACAAAAGCCGGTGCAACAGCTTTTGCATCAATTGCAGTTTTGGGTGAATCAGCTACAGCTTGTTTAGCAACTGGTACATAACTGTCAATATCTTTTTTAGTAATACGGCCATTGTCTCCGCTACCACTAACTTTTGAAAGGTCAATGCCTTTGTCAGCTGCTAATTTTTTTGCAAGGGGAGAAGCTTTAATACGTTGATCGACGGATGCATCTTCTTTACTTTCAATTGCAGCGGCTTCTGTGTTTACAGCGATAGCTGCAATTGAAGTGGTTGTGGGAGCCGTTGCTGAATTAATACCTGATTTTTCTGCCGCTATGTAAGCGCTAACATCGGTACCCGGTTTACCAACTATGGCAATTATTTCATTTATTTTAGCAGCACTACCAGCTTCTACACCTATGTACAATAATGTGCCTTCTTCATATCCTACTACTTCCATGGTAGCTTTATCGGTTTCCACATCAGCAAGTACATCGTCACTTTTAACGAGGTCGCCCACTTTTTTATTCCAGGAAACAATTTTTCCTTCAGACATAGTATCACTTAACAAAGGCATTCTTATTTCTTTAGCACCTGCGGGCAGGGCTACTTTTGCAGCAGCAGGTTTAGCAGATTCCTTGTTATTTTCAGTTGGCATTTCTTTTGCCGGTGCTACTTTTGCAGCATCCTTATCTCCGTCGAGTAAGGCTTTGTAATCTTCTCCTTCCTTACCTACAATAGCAATAATCTGGTTTATTTTAGCCGCTTCACCAGCTGGTACACCAATGTAAAGTAAAGTGCCGTCTGCATAGCCGGTTACTTCCATGGTAGCTTTATCTGTTTCTACATCCGCCAATACATCATCACTTTTTACTTTGTCGCCTACTTTCTTATTCCAGGTTATTATTTTTCCTTCCGTCATAGTATCGCTCAACAGCGGCATGCGTATCACTTCTGCCATAATAAATTATTTCTAATGTGTTTAAATTGAAGTTCGAAATTAATGCAAAAAAGGGAAATGTAACATAGTTGATTTATTAGTCCAGCTCTAATTTTAATCTTTCTTTCAATTCTTTTATCAACGGGTATTCCTCAATTATCTTTAGATACTGTTGTTTTCTGGTTAAGGGAACATCGGTGGCGACTGTAGTATCTTCTTTTTCAACTACCATAACCTGGTAAGTAAGCACACGGTTATTAAAATGATTTTGTAAATGTGTAACAAGGTTAGGTCTTTCTACTTCAATAAACGCCTTATGTATTTCTCCCTGTGTAATAATTTCAATTGTATTGTTATCAATTACCTTTAATACTACCGCTTTAAAATTAGTAACGGCCGAAAAATTGCATTTTACTCTAAGCTTTTCAATAAACTGCCCCCAGCAAACATATAGCTCGTCTTCTGTAATTTTTATAGATTCGTTATTGCCATTTTTATTTTGCTGTGTTATTTGCTGGCGTATCCTGTTAAGCGAACCAAGTGTTGTTTTAGGTGCCGTTTTTGTGGAGTTAGCTAAATCAATATTTATATTATTTTCTGGCAATATTTTTATTTCAGGCGAAGGTTCCTCAATGAGCAATTTTGCTTCGCTTTGTTGATTTACTTTAATAAGCTGGAGAGGCTTAATTGAAGCTTCATTGGCATGCTGATCTAATAATACTTGCTTAGCTTTTATAATGGGAAGTGTCTTAAAAGCTACCGTTTTTACACCATCAATTAGTTTTTTTTTATTTATAATCCCATCGTTGTTTACTAACTCTAATGCCTGTTGTAAGTAACTAAGTTTGATTATTGTTAGCTCGACATGCAACCGTTTATTGCGGGATTGCTTATAATTTAATTCAGCTTCATTTAGGATGTTTAAGGCACTAATGATGTATGCTGCCGGAATTTTTTGAGCTGTCTGCAGATATTTTTGTTTAAAATCTTCCGCTACTTCAAGCAGCATAGCTACTTTGGCATCCCTGCTTACCAACAGGTTGCGTAAAAACTCTGCAAAGCCATTCAACACGGTATCTCCTTCAAAACCTTTGCGATTTATTTCATCATACATTAACAGGCCGCTGCTGAGATCTTGTTGCTGTAAAAAATCAAGCATTTTAAAATAATAATCTTCATCTAAAATGTTCAGGTGCTCTAAAGTGTTTGTGTAGGTTACCTGTCCATTTGTAAAGCTTACTATCTTATCCAAAATACTCAGTGAATCTCTCATGCAGCCTTCGCTTTTTTGTGCAATTACGTGCAGGGCGGCTTTATCTGCTTTGATTGATTCTTTATCACAGATTTCCTGTAAGTGTTGTACAGTATCATTGTTGGTAATCCGTTTAAAATCAAAAATCTGGCAACGGCTTAAGATAGTAGGGAGTATTTTGTGCTTCTCAGTAGTGGCTAAAATAAAAATGGCATAAGGTGGAGGCTCTTCCAGTGTTTTTAAAAATGCGTTGAACGCCGAAGAGCTAAGCATGTGTACCTCATCTACAATATATACTTTGTATTTACCAGCTTGTGGAGCAAAGCGAACCTGCTCAACAAGGCTTCTGATATCATCTACCGAGTTATTACTGGCAGCATCTAATTCGTGAATGTTTAAAGAGGTGCCTGCATCAAATGAGATACAGCTGTTACAAATGTTACAGGCTTCACCATCTTTAGTCTGGCTTTCACAATTGATAGTTTTTGCCAGAATCCTGGCACAGGTAGTTTTGCCAACACCCCTGGGGCCACAAAATAAAAAGGCATGTGCTAACTGATTATTTTTAATGGCATTTTTGAGTGTAGTGGTAATATGCGCCTGGCCTACAACAGTTGAAAAATTCTGCGGCCTGTATTTCCGGGCCGATACAACAAACTTATCCATAGGTGCAAATTACGATTAATACCTTTTTTTGTGAAGAGAATTATTGAGGTCGTTTATTTTTTTTGACTTGAGATTAATACCTATGACAATATGGGATGTCTTTTAAATTCCTTTGTTCTATCAAATAAATACCTGAAGGTAGTAAGGTTTCGGCTGCGAAAAGTTTCGCCCAAACCTTCAGCTATATTAATCATTTTTGGATTAAAATCACCAATCCATTGCATTTCATATTCTGTATAAGAAACAGCGGGCGTCTGAATAAGCCTGGCAGATTCAACTACAATAAAACTATCAATCCCTTTTCCCTGCCACTCAGGTACCACGCCAAATACAATTCCACAAAATTTTTTATTGGGTTTAAATTTTTTTAGCCATAAAAATTTAAGTTTTTGTAACAAACCAAATTTTCCATCAAGGTATTTAAACCATTGATTCAAATCGGGGAGATTTACAAAAATAGCAATGGGTTCGTCTTTATAATAAGCAAACCAAATGATACGTTCATCCATTACCGGCTTCATCTTCTTAAATAATATCACCACCTGCTCTTTTGCCATTTGCTTTAATCCGCCATGTCCAGCCCATGCTTTGTTGTACACGGTAGCAAAATCTCCCGCAAATTTCTCTAATTGATTTTTATTAATGTGTCTGGCTGTAAAATCAGGGTTACTGTCATATCTGGCATGTCTTTCAAAAACCTTTTCCGTTAATTTTGCTTTAGGATGTATACCGAAACATATTTGGTGAAAAAAGGGTTTAAAACCATAGTTTTCAAATAGCCCCTGGTAATAGGGGGGATTGTAATTCATACAATATAAAGGCTCATTAAATCCTTGAGTTACCAGTCCCCACCATCTGTCACGTTCACCAAAGTTGATGGGTCCATCCATGGCTTCCATACCTTTTTTAATAAGCCAGTCTTTGGCATTGTTTAACAACAAATCAGCAGCTTCCTGGTTATTAATACATTCAAAAAAACCAACTCCACCAACAGGTACATCATCTCCTTTGCTTTTATATTTTTTATTTACAAAAGCCGCTATGCGACCAATTAAATTGTTGTTATCTGTAAGTATCCAACGCACAGTTTCACCGAATCTGAATGCTTTATTTTTATTTGCATCAAACACTTCCTCTATATCCTTGTTCAGTGGCCTTATCCAATTAAGGTCATTTTTGTAAAGGATTACTGCTACCTGCAAAAATTGTTTGGCTGTAGCTTTATTGTTTACTGGAATGAGTTGAAACATAATGTTAAAAGAAGACAAAAATAAGTAAGGGGATGCATACTTCAAAAGTCGCTTTCATACGATTATTTTTAAAAGCCAATATCTGCAATATTGCCATAATGGTCTGAGTACGGTACAGTAATGCGGCGATACTGGTTAATAGTAAATTTTTTGTCAGCAAAAATAAAATCGATTCTTAAAGTAGGAGATATAAACCTAAAAGTTCTTCCAATGCCGGAACCTTTTTTTAGGAAAGCATCCTGCATATTTCCTTTAACTGTAAAGTAAGTGTAAGAATTGGGTACATCATTAAAATCGCCGCACAATATAACCGGGTAAGGACTTTTCTTAACGCAATCATCCACAATATCTGCCTGCTCACTCCTGGCCTCATATCCCTTTTTTAATTTGCTTACAATTGTTCTTGAATCTTTAAAGCCATCTTTTTCACTATGCTTCATCTGGTTAAGGCTTTGGTATTCTTCTTTGCCAAACCTTACCGACTGCAGGTGAATGGTAAAGACCCTGATGGTTTGATTGTTAACCTGTATATCTGCATAAATAATTGGTTGAACATAATCCGGATCTTTAAAATCAAAAATGCCGGTATTGACAATCGGATATTTTGAAAAAATAACAATGCCGTATTCTCCGCTGTGAAACCTGTCGTCACTGGCAGTATAGTAGTGATATGGGTAGCCCATTTTCTGCAGTGTAGATATGTTGGGATCAAATGCGGCAGTGTCTTTGGGTTCAAAAAATTCCTGGAAACAAAGAACATCTGCCTGGCTTTTTTTTACTTCCTCAAGCATCAACTGCCTGTAACTGGTACCTCCGCTGCTTTGCTTGTTGTTTTCATCCCAACTGGAAACATTCCAGGATAAAATCCTTAGGTTATTAGAAGTCTTTACAATTGAAAAGGACTGTTTTGTATGCCATGCAAAAGCTACCGACAACTGTTGCCAGCTAAATGTCAGGGCTGCAAGTGAGAGCAGGCTCCAACGGCTTCGCATAATAAAACCGCCGATTATAAAAAGGAGCACCACTACAAATAATATAGGAAATACCAACCCCAAAATAGCGATGAACCAAAATTTGCCTGCATTTAAATAAGGCACAAGGCAGGCTAGTAAATAGATAAGAACCACAGAAATATTGACCGTGATAAATATATTATGGACTATTTTTTTTGAAAGCGGCAAATTGAAATAATTTTATTGGGCTAACCTATATAGTTGGCGAAATATTTTGGGCTTATTTATTTTAAGTAAGAATGAAGATAGCAACGTGCAGGAAATTTTTTAAGTTTTACTTTGTTAAATTGATGTGATTAGTATTAAATCTTCTGCAATCCCGTATAAAAACCGGGTACTGCCGTTTAAAATGAAACCTAAAATACGGGAGTAATTATTGCTAAATCCATACAATCGGAGGCCAAAATAGGGTTGTTAAAATATCCATTGTCTTATTCCAAATTTTAATTGACAACCCTTACCTTTGCGCTCTGAAAAAAGACCTCATTACAATAAAATTTGATTTATGGCCAATACAGGCAAAATAAAATCGATCATTGGTGCTGTAGTTGACGTACAGTTTAACAGCGATAGTAAGCTCCCTGAAATTTTAAATGCATTGGAGCTAAAACGTGATAATGGCGATATCCTTGTGCTGGAAGTTCAGCAACATTTGGGAGAAGATAGTGTGCGTACCATTGCAATGGATGGTACAGAAGGTTTAGTACGTGGTACAGAAGTTATAGATACAGGTAAACCAATCGCAATGCCGGTGGGCGAAGGTATAAAAGGCCGCTTGTTTAATGTAACCGGCGATGCCATTGATGGTTTGCCACAGGTTAGCAAAGTTGGCGGACGTCCGATTCACGCTAAGCCGCCATTATTTGAAGACCTAAGTACGGCTAACGAAATTTTATTTACTGGTATTAAAGTAATTGATTTGATTGAGCCGTATGCAAAAGGGGGTAAAATTGGTTTGTTTGGTGGTGCAGGTGTAGGTAAAACCGTATTGATTCAGGAACTGATAAACAATATTGCAAAATCATATAGTGGCGTTTCGGTATTTGCAGGTGTGGGAGAACGTACAAGAGAAGGAAACGATTTGATGAGAGAAATGATTGAAGCAGGCATTATGAATTACGGCGACAAGTTTAAACATAGTATGGAAGAAGGTGGATGGGATTTAAGTGCGGTAAATCTTGAAGATCTGAAAGAATCCAAAGCAACATTTGTGTTTGGTCAAATGAACGAACCACCAGGTGCAAGGGCTCGTGTGGCATTAAGCGGATTAACCATTGCCGAATATTTTCGTGATGGAGAAGGTACCGGACAAGGGAAAGATATTTTGTTTTTTGTAGATAATATATTCCGTTTTACACAGGCAGGCTCCGAAGTATCAGCATTGCTTGGTCGTATGCCAAGTGCGGTGGGATACCAGCCAACATTGGCAACCGAAATGGGATTGATGCAGGAAAGAATTACATCAACTAAAAATGGCTCTATTACTTCTGTTCAGGCGGTATATGTGCCTGCGGATGATTTAACAGATCCGGCTCCAGCAACAACTTTTGCACATCTAGATGCCACTACAGTATTGAGTCGTAAAATTGCTGATTTAGGTATTTACCCTGCAGTTGATCCATTAGATTCTACTTCAAGAATTTTAACCCCATTGATTGTTGGGGATGAACATTACAATACTGCTAACCGAGTAAAATTAATTTTACAACGATATAAAGAATTACAGGATATCATTGCCATTCTTGGGTTGGATGAGTTGAGTGATGATGATAAACAAACGGTATCAAGAGCTCGTAAAGTACAACGTTTCTTAAGCCAGCCCTTTTTTGTGGCAGAACAGTTTACCGGTCTAAAAGGTGTATTGGTTCCTATTGAAGATACTATCCGTGGCTTCAATTCTATAATGGATGGTGAAGTGGATGAGTATCCTGAAGCAGCTTTTAACCTTGTAGGAACATTGGAAGACGCCATTGAAAAAGGTAAAAAATTAATGGCAGCGGCGCAGGCTTAAAACAGTATATTATCAAACTAGCACATTATTCAGATGACTTTAGAAATATTAACTCCGGAAAAAAAAATATTCAGTGGTGATGTATATGGTGTTCAATTGCCGGGCATTACTGGTTTGTTTGAAATATTAGACAAACATGCACCAATGGTAAGTGCATTAAAAGCCGGCAAGCTGAAAATTTTAAAAGATAAGAATTCCACGGTTATTTATACCATACAAAGTGGCTTTGCAGAAGTGCTTAAAAATAAAACAACCGTGCTGGTGGAAGGCGCTGAAGAAGTGTAAAAAAAATGACATTAACCTTAATAAAAGCCCTCAATTTATTGAGGGCTTTTTCATGCAACTGTATTCCAATTTTTGTTGTCAACGTTTTAAATAGACTATATGAAAAAGGCAGCACTGTTTTTTACACTAATAATGGCAACAACAATAGGTATTATTAGCTGCAAAAAAGAATCAGTAAATGAAACAACGTACACTATAAAAGTAAATGAATGCACTACAGCAGCAGGTGAAAACTTTACTGTTTGTTTCGATTCGTTGATAACAGATTCCAGGTGTCCTATAAATGCTATTTGTGTTTGGGAAGGTTTTGCGCTTGCTAAATTCTCTTTGCATCAAAATGGTAATATTATACCTTTTTCTTTAGCAACAAGGGCTTTTCAGCAGTATCATCAGGATACTACCATTAATCAAATAAAAATTTCTTTGCAGAAAATATTGTATGAAACAATTGTAAAATTGCCTTGTGTAGTAATCACTTCTGCAGTGCTTAAAATAAATTAAAATAACTTGTTCCTTTGAAATTTTGCAAAAAATAACAGCAATAGCTTAATTGAATTTGTACCCTCTTTTTATAAAAATGAATAGATTTTATTCAATGCAATTTTTATCCAGTGAGTTGATAAAGTACTAACTTTATAAACGATTTTGATTGTTATGAATGGAAAAATATCTTTCGACTCTAATTATATAGCTGAACTTCAACAGCGCATAGCCGAATACGAGGATGAGGTAGCGTATAAAAAATTATTCTTTCATTTCTTTTTGCCACTTAAAAGTTTTTCGTTCTCCCTCATTAAATCAAAAGAAACTGCAGAAGAAATTGTTTCGGACATCTTTTTGGATATCTGGATAAAGCGAAAACAATTGTGTGCTATAGAGGATTTGAAAATGTATCTATATACTGCTGTTCGCAATAACTCTTTGCGCAAATTGCAACAAAATAAAAAAGCAACTTTTTTTTCTTTGGATGAAGTGCAGGTAGAGTTTGCTTCTCCTGATGAAAATGCAGAATCCATTTTGCTAACCCAGGAATTATCTCATAAAATTGATTTGGCTATTGACAAGCTTCCCCAGCGTTGTAAACTTATTTTTAAACTGGCCAAAGAAGATAAATTAAAGTACAAAGAAATAGCCGCTTTGCTCCATGTGAGTATCAAAACTATCGATAGCCAGGTTGCCACTGCATTAAAGAAAATAGCCTCCGTATTAAACATCACCGTAAAAAAACCTTCTTCTCATTAGTTGTTAATTTATTTTTAATTTTTATAGGGGATTTTATTTCTTATTGTCTCTATCAGTAATACAACTTATGAGCAGAGACAGAATTTTTACTTTATTGTCAAGAAAATTAACAGACGAAGCTACCGCATCTGAGTTGGCTGAGTTGGAAGATTTTATAAAGGAATATCCTGATCAAAAACTTTCTATAGATACCATAGCAGCATTCTGGGATAATGCCTGCGAAAAAGATCAGGATTTTTTAGAAGCTACTTACCATCTACATTTAGACCGGCTGAAAAATCGGGGTTTTAATTTGACTGAAACCAAAACAGACAGTCCTAATACCAATACTTATATTGATTTGCCAGCACCTTCCTTTAAACAAAAATATTTTAAAAAGTTGCTTGCAGCCTTTACTTTTTTAATAATTGCGGCCTTTTTATTTTTTGTTTTTACTACCAATACTAAAAAACCAATCACTTCCAATTATGTAAATGTTGCTAAAATAAATCAAAGTGAAGTAAGTACTAAAAATGGTTCCCGTACTAAGATACAATTACCCGATGGCACTGCTGTTTGGTTAAATGGCAGTAGCAAACTGGTGTACAATAATGAGCAATATGGCAGGAGCATAAGAGAAGTAACCCTTACCGGAGAAGGCTATTTTGATGTGGTAAAAAATGCTGAAAAGCCATTTATCATTCATACCAGTAAAATGGATATTAAAGTGCTGGGTACTGTTTTTAATGTAAGGTGTTATCCCGGAGAAAAAAACACAGAGACTAGTTTACTAAGAGGTAGTATTGAAGTTACCTTAAGAAGCAGGAAAGAAAAGATAATGCTAAAACCATCTGAAAAATTAATTGTTAGTGACGATATTGTTGCTGTAGCTGCAACAATAAAAAATGCAGATAAACCTATTTCGATAGTAACTCCTGATCAGATAATCGTACTCCGGCATTTAACGGTGCTCCCCAAAGACAGTACCATTGTAGAAACAGCCTGGGTAGAAAATCGCTTGGTATTTAGCAGCGAATCTTTTGAAGAAGTTGCCTTAAAAATGGAGAAATGGTATGGGGTGGAAATTAAATTTGCTGATGAAAAATTAAAATTATATCGGCTTACGGGCACTTTCGAAAAGGAAACTATTTCAGAAGCATTAGGGGCGATACAAATCTCTACACCTTTTTTTAAATACAAAATAAATCATCAAAATATTAGCATATTCAAACAATAACAAGCCATGCATACAACAATTACAAATAATTCTTCCTAAATTTTCTGGATAAAAAATAAAAAATGTTGGCATAGCTGACGGATAAAATGATAACTAAAAATAAAAATTTTAATGAGATGTAGGAAGGTTTAGATTCGTCCTTTTCATTAACTCAATCTTTCATGTATGAGAAAAACTAACCGTTTACTTTTTTTAAAAAAAAGAAGCGTTTCAAAAATGTTGCTGCTTATGAAAATGACGATTGTACTTTTATTGGTCACCAGTTTGCAGTTATCCGCAAAATCTTATTCTCAGGATAAGATCACCATCAATCTTCAATCTGCCAAACTTAAAACAGCGTTAAAACTTATTGAGGAAAAAAGCATCTTTCGCTTTTTGTACAACGATATTGTAGTTTCCTCTAATCAAAAAGTAAGTATAAATGTGGTAAACATACCTGTATCAGAAGTATTGGATATTATATTTGAAAAGACCAATTTAATTTATCGTATTCTGGAAAATAACCTTGTAGTAATTACCAAAAAAGATTTTATTTTTCAAGAAGTAAAAGTGAGGGGAAAAGTATCTGGCATTTCAGGAGATCCTTTGCCTGGTGTATCAATTAAAGTAAAAGGCTCTGCATTAGGAACTTCAACCATTGCAGACGGAACTTATGCATTAACTATCCCGGATGGTGCAACGCTAATATTTTCATCAGTAGGATTTGAAACACAAGAAATACCATTGGATGGCCGTACCGAAATAAATGTTGTTTTAAAAACCATTGCTAAAGATATTGAGCAGGTGGTAGTTGTAGGGTATGGTACTTCACGCAAAAAAGATTTAACAGGTTCTGCAGCTTCCATTAAAGGTTCGGATATTGCTAATGTGCCTGCGCTAACTGCAACGCAAGCCATACAAGGTAAAGTGGCAGGTGTACAAATTACCAGCAGCGGGGCGCCTGGCAGCACACCAATTGTTAGGATAAGAGGAGTAGGTTCTATCCTTGGAGGCGCTGATCCATTATACGTAGTTGATGGAATTATTACCGGCGATATCAGGAACATCAATAGTGCAGATATTCTTTCGGTTGATATTTTAAAAGACGCTTCTTCTACAGCAATTTATGGTGCAAGGGCTGCTAATGGGGTGGTTTTAATTACTACAAAAGCAGGCACTAAAGGTAAATTTACTGTTAACTATAATGGATATGGCGGTGTAAAAATGCTGGTGCATAAAGTACAAATGGCAGAGCCTAACCTGTTTGCAATTTACTCTAACGATGCTGCTGGTGCGCCTAATATCACCAGCGCCGATATTACCGGAAAAACAGATTGGTATAGTGAAATAACAAGGCCTGCAATTATTCAAAACCATAACTTATCCGTAAGTGGCGGAAAAAATAGGTACAAGTTTTACTTGTCTGGTGGGTATCTTAATGAACAGGGTGTTTTAAAAGGAAACGATTACAGCAGGATGTCAATAAGGTTAAATCAGGAATTTAATGTTACCAGTAAATTAAAATTTGGAAGTACCCTTTCTTTTTCTCATTATATTTCTAACAATAAACCTTACGGTGTTTTTACACAGGCCTATATTGCTGCGCCGATGTATAATGCCAGAAATGCTGATGGCACTTATGGATTTACTGAAAAAAGTAATGTAGGTAATCCGTTAGCTTCACTGGATTATACGCATGATAAAAGTTATGGTAACCGAGTTGGTGGTAATGTTTGGGGCGAATATAAAATTACAAAAGATCTATCTTTCCGTTCCTCTATTGGTGTTGATGCGGAGCAGAACAACGGGCAGGTATATGTTCCCGTTTATATGGTAAGCTCTACCCAAAAAAACGAAGTAAGCCATCTCTATTATAGTGCAGATAGTATTTACCAATGGACATGGGATAATTATTTTACCTATACAAAAAACCTGGGCAGTGATCACCATATTGTAGTAACTGCCGGGCATACTTCAGAAAGAAGAAATGGCTGGTCGCAAAATTCTTCAAAAGATAATATTTCTGGTGATAAGATGCAATGGAAACTAAATTTTAATGACACCTCAGGAAGCCAGCAGAATTTGCGTACACCTATTGGCAATTACTATAAAAGAGAATCTTATTTTGTTCGTGCCAATTATCAATTCCGCGATAAATATTTGGTAAATGCAACGTTTAGGCGTGATGCGAATAGCAATTTTTCTCCTGATAATCGGTGGGGAAATTTTCCTGCAATAGGTGTTGGATGGATTGTTTCTAAAGAAGCATTTATGAATACGCAAAAAGTATTCAGTAATCTAAAACTAAGAGCAAGCTATGGTATAGTGGGTAATGATGTTATCAGTCCAGGGCAGTTTTTACTTAGACCTGCAGAGCGTTTGTATGCGTACTTTGGCACCAATAGAATAAATGGCGCTATACCAACGGGAATAATAGATCCTAATTTAAAATGGGAAGAAAATAAAGAGTTTGATGTGGGAGTTGAATTTTCAATGTTTGATAAAAGGTTAACCGGCGAAGTAGATTATTACCATAAAAATTCTACCAATGCATTGTTTACAGTTCCACTGACTGATTTGGGTTTTGGAAGCACCTTTTTAACCAATGCGGCAAATATTGTAAACAGGGGAATAGAAATTTCATTGGGTTGGAACGGGAAAATAAATGAGCACACAAAATATGCTTTAAATGGAAATATAACTTTCAACAAAAATGAAGTAACAAATATTGGACTGGGCAAAGCACTCTATTACGGAAGTTTAAATAATGGCTACCAGGCAACCGCCACTGTAGTTGGGCAACCTATCGGATCTTTTTGGGTATATAAAACAAATGGTATTTTTCAAACAGAAAATGACGTTGCCAACTATGCGCATATAACCAATACCAAACCCGGCGATTTTAGGATTGTAGATGTAAATAAGGACGGCGTTATTGATGACAATGATAGGGTTTTTGTTGGCTCTTACCAACCTAAATTTTATGGAGGGTTTAATGGATCGGTAACGTATAAAAAATTTGATTTTAGTTTTGATGTGTATGGCAACTTTGGTAATAAAGTGTACAATGCTAAAAAGGGTGTACGCACCGGTGGCAATTACAATGTAGAATATGATGTAGCCATCAACAGGTGGCAACCTGGAAGCAACGAAAATATTTATCCACGGGCCTTTAATGGGGTTGTGCCACCAATGGATTATTTTATAGAATCAGGATCATTTGTAAGGATAAATAATTTAACGGTAGGCTACACTTTACAACCAAAAAACAACCTGCAT
>Ga0209724_1003032_pt1 | contig 13971 bp, 10 predicted proteins | sample grotaG_FD_184143 | JGI IMG/M metagenome (GOLD analysis project Ga0209724, IMG submission 184143) | Glacier valley bacterial and archeal communities from Borup Fiord, Nunavut, Canada, to study Microbial Dark Matter (Phase II) -... | ecosystem: Environmental > Aquatic > Freshwater > Ice > Glacier ...
CAGCAGGTGGGTGTGCGAGTTGAAGGCCAACCGCCCGTGCAGGTTGCCCAGGCCCGGCACCAGCGGATAGGCGTGCAGCCAGCGCACGAATTGCGCGTGGTAAAGCGCCGCGTCGGGGAAGATGGGCGGCTGCGCGGCGTGCGTTAGTAGCAGCGCGCTCAGCACGCCCGCCAGCAGCGCGGCACCCGCGCCCGCCGCCCGCCAGCTCCGTCCATAGCTGCCGAGCAGCGAGCGCAGCTCCGCCCGGCTCAGCCCCAGCCCGACCAAACTCAACGCGCTCAATCCCAGCTGCATGGGCAGGGCCACGGCCAGCCCGAAGCTCAGCACCGCCACCAGCCAAGCCAGCGCGGCCAGGCCCGTGAGGCACAGCAGCTCGGGGCTGGCCAGCAGCAGCGCGGGCAACGGCCCCAGCCCGGCGCGCAGCAGCCGGGCCAGGCCCAGGCCCAAACCCAGCGACACGACGAGCGCCCAGGCCCAGCTTAGCGTAAGAAACAGCATACGGTCTGGTCGATAGCGCGGCGCCTGGCTTAAAACTCGGCGCTGCCGGGAAAGCGCGGGAACGGGATGACGTCGCGGATGTTGGTCATGCCCGTCACGAACAAGACCAGCCGCTCGAAGCCCAGGCCGAAGCCCGCGTGCGGGGCCGTGCCGAAGCGGCGCGTGTCGAGGTACCACGACAGCTCGTCGGCCGGCACGTGCATGGCGGCCATGCGGGCGGTGAGCTTCGCTAAATCCTCTTCCCGCTGCGAGCCACCGATGATTTCGCCGATGCCCGGAAACAGCACGTCCATCGCCCGCACCGTGCGCCCGTCCTCGTCGAGCTTCATGTAGAAAGCCTTGATTTCCTTCGGGTAGTTGGTCAGAATGACCGGCTTCTGGAAGTGTTTCTCGACCAGGTAGCGCTCGTGCTCGCTCTGCAAGTCAGTGCCCCAATCCACCGGAAACTCGAACTTCTGCTTCGCCGATTTCAGAATCTCCACCGCCTCGGTGTAGGTCAGACGCTGAAACTTGTTATCCGTCACTGACTTGAGCCGGCCCAGCAAGTCCTTGTCGTAGGTGTCGCTCAGAAATTGCAGGTCGGCCGCGCAGTGCTGCAGGGCGTATTTGACGAGGCTTTGGAGGAAGTCCTCGGCCAGGTCCATGTTGTCCTGCAAGTCGTAGAAGGCCATTTCCGGCTCTATCATCCAAAACTCGGCCAGGTGGCGCGGGGTGTTCGAGTTTTCGGCCCGAAACGTGGGGCCGAAGGTATAAATCTGGCCCAGCGCCAACGCGGCCAGCTCGCCTTCGAGCTGCCCGCTGACGGTCAGGTTGGTGGCTTTGCCGAAGAAATCCTGGCTGAAATCCACGCTGCCGTCGGCCGTGCGCGGCGGGTGCTCGGGCGGCAGCGTCGTCACGCGAAACATTTGCCCCGCGCCCTCCGCGTCGGAGCCGGTGATGATGGGCGTGTGGACGTTGTAGAAACCGCGCTCGTGGAAGTAGCTGTGAATGGCGAACGCCAGCGCGTGGCGCACCCGCAGCACGGCCCCGAACGTGTTGGTGCGCGGCCGCAGGTGCGCGATTTTGCGCAGCTCGTCCAGTGAAATCCCCTTCTGGTCGCTGCCCTTTTTTTGCAGCGGATACGCCTCCGGGTCGGCCGTGCCGAGCACTTCTATGTGGGTGGCCTGCACTTCGACGGCCTGCCCCTTGCCCTGGCTGGCGACGAGCTGCCCGCGCACGGCCACGCACGCGCCGGTGGTTATTTCCTTCAGGCTTTCTTCGGGAAACGCTTCGGCGGCGGCCACCACTTGCAGCGTGGCCAGGCACGAGCCGTCGTTGAGGGCGATGAACTGCACGTACTTGTTGCCCCGGCGCGAGCGCACCCAGCCCTTGATGAGCACCTCGCGGTCGAGGTCCTGGGCGGCGAGGAGGTCGGCGACGCGGGTGCGGCGGAGCTGGTCGGTGGGCATGGAGTGGCCAATGGAATGAAGGGGCAAAAGTAGCGCGGGTCTCCGACCCGCTGCCGACGCGCCCGGCCCTACTTTCAAAAGTGGGTCGCAGACCCACGCTACGACCCGACGTGGCCGGCCGTACTGCTGAAAAGCAGGTCGCAGACCCGCGCTACAACCTTTGGCCCCGGCCAGCCCGTATTTTTGGCCTTTCGCCGCCGGCCCCGCTCTCTGCCCGCCCTCGCCCACTCCGCCCATGCAACGCCTCGACCTCCGCCAGTCGCTTTCCCAGCGCCTCTCGCCCCAGCAGATTCAGTTCATCAAGCTGCTGCAAATCCCCACGGCCGAGCTGGAAACGCGCATCAAGGAGGAGATGGAAACCAACCCCGCCCTCGAAGAAGGCGATAGCGAAGAGGCCGAGCGCGAGGACGATAATTCGGACGACGCGGCCGACGACGGCGACGACCCCAACGACGCGCTCGACTCGGACAACTCGACCCTGGACGAAGACTACCAGCCCGCCGAGGCGGCCGACGACCCCGCCGAAACCGCCGACATGGCCGACGAGCGCCCGGAGCCGATTGAAGCCGCCGCGCCCACCGACGACGAAACCCCCGGCCTCGAAAAAGAAAGCGGCGAGCTGGATTTGAGCGACTATTTGCAGGACGACGACATCGCGGGCTACAAGATGCAGGGCGACGGGCCGGGCGAGCAGGAAGAACGCGAAATGCCGCTGGCCGACACCAGCGGCTCGCTCCAGGACTCGCTGCTCGACCAGCTGCACTTCGCCCGCCTCAGCGAGGAAGAGCAGGCCATCGGCGAGCAGCTCATCGGCTCGATTGACGGGGACGGCTACATCCGGCGCGACCTCTCGGCTATCGCCAACGACCTGGCTTTTTCGCAGAACATCGAGGTGAGCGAGCGCGCCATCGCGGCCGTGCTGCGCGTGGTGCAAACCTTCGACCCGCCCGGCATCGCCGCCCGCACCCTGCCCGAATGCCTGCTGCTGCAACTGGGGCGGCGCCCCCACGACGCGGCCCACGCGGCGATAACCAACGCCGAGCGCATCATCGGCGACGCGTTCGAGGAGTTCAGCAAGAAGCACTACCCGCGCATCCGCGAAAAGCTGGGCCTGAGCGAAGACGAGCTGAGGGAAGCCGTGGCCGTCATCCTCAAGCTCAACCCCAAGCCGGGCGGCAGCGGGCCGGTAAACAACAGCAAGGGCAGCGCCGGCGGGGCGCAGTACCTGATGCCGGACTTCATCCTGACCAACGACCAGGGCGAGCTGGCCCTGACGCTGAACGCGCGCAACGCCCCCGAGCTGCGCGTGAGCCGCGACTACCGCGAGATGCTCCAGACCTACGACAAGGCCGCCAAAAAGGACCAGAAAATGAAGGAGGCCGTCACCTTCGTCAAGCAGAAGCTCGACGCGGCCAAGTGGTTTATCGATGCCATCCGCCAGCGCCAGAATACGCTGCTGCGCACGATGTCGGCCATCGTGGAGCGCCAGCGCGAGTTTTTCCTGACCGGCGACGACTCCAAGCTGCGGCCGATGATTCTCAAGGACATTGCCCTGACTATCAGCATGGACATCTCCACGGTGAGCCGGGTGGCGAACTCAAAATCCGTGCAGACCGAGCACGGCCTCTACCCGCTCAAGTTCTTTTTCTCGGAAGGCATCGCCACCGACTCGGGCGAGGACGCGAGCAGCCGCGAGGTGAAAAGCATCCTCAAAGACCTCATCGAAGGCGAGAAAAAAGACCACCCGCTCTCCGACGACAAGCTCGAAAAAATGCTCAACGCGCGCGGCTACAACATCGCCCGCCGCACGGTAGCCAAGTACCGCGAGCAGTTGAACATCCCGGTGGCGCGGTTGCGCAAAGAGCTGTAACACCAAGCCCTAGCTTGGTGAACGGTTAGCGAGCAGCCGCCCCTACTGCCAGAAAGCGGCCGCGTCCGTCGTGTAGTGCGTGATGACCGTCACAACCTTCCCCTTCCAGACCTGAACTGGATGCCGCGCGTCATACGCGCTCGCCGGCACGAGGCGGACGTAGTGGATGACCTTGCCGTCGCGGCGGGTTTCGAGGTCGCGCTGACTGTCGGCGGGGCGCTCCAGCTGGTAGAGGTTTTTGGCCATGTACGTCTCCAGGTACTCAGCCTTCGTGGCGCTGGACTTGTAGTTCCAGTTGGCGGTGGGGTTGAGCAGCAGCGGCCGCCCGTCGATAAGGCGCTCGCGCACTTCGGCCACGCTCAGCAGCTGGCCTTGCTCATCCATCACGTACGCATCCTGCGTGGGGTCCATATACAGCCACTTGCGCTGGCTGGGCACGTAGACGCTGGTAATGACGTGGCTGTCCTGGTCGGTCGTGTCCTGGGGCAGGCAGCCCACGAAGCGCGAGCGGAAGCCCATCGCCAAATACGTTTCGTTGAGCACCGTAGCCAGGCCCCGGCAGTTGAGGCCCCGCGCTTCCTTCTGGCACACGGCCAGCAGGTCCTGGGCGTTGCGCGAGGCGGGGTCCTCGTGGTTGCCGTCGTGCCGCACGCGGTTGTGCAGCCAGTGCATGAGGTTGATGACCTGCGACACGTCGCTGCCCGCTCCGGCGATGGAATCGAGCCGAAACTGCCGGCGCAGGGCCATCAATTGCGGCTCGCTGGCCGCCTGATACGTGAAGGCGGGCAGCGGTCCGGCGCTGGTTTGGGCAGCGTAGCCCCCGGCCTGCCGCAAAATGTACTGGTAGTCGCCGCGGCCCCGTAGCAGCGCCAACTGTCGCCGGAATTCCGGGTCGTCGCGCACGTAGTCGAGGTCGGTATCGACGAGCGTATGGCGGTAATTTTTGTAGCCCGACCCCACCGCTTGCCCGAACGCGCGCACGGCCCCAGCCCGGTCCCGGGCCAGGGCGTAGTAGCATGCCTCGTTGTAGTACAGGTTAGCCGGCAGGCTGGCGAATTCCCGCCGGGTGGCCGGGTCGAGCTGCTCGTAGGCGCGGTGCCACTCGGCGTATTTGGCCAATGCCCGCGCGTATTGCCTGGCCGCCACCAGCGGCTTTATCGCGGCTTCCTGCTGCGTGCAGTAGTCTTGAAAGCTCGGTTTGACGCTCTTGCTGCCCTGCGCCGCCGCGGGGCCGCCGGGCAGCAAAAGCGCCAAGCTGAGTAGGAGAAGTAAACGGACCATGAAATGGAGGAGCTGAGGTGAAAAGAGCTTAGGCAGACTGATGCGGACATGGGCGCGCTGGTTGTCCGCCCGGCGCTGAATTTTCTTCCGCTACCGGCCGGGCTGGCCTAACGTTACAGCCGAGTCTGGGTGCTTGCCGGCCTATCCGGTTTCGCAAAGCAAAAAGCAGCCTTCGCCACCTCCGTTCAGCTTGGCTCATGCCGACACCGCCGCCCGACGAACGTGCTCCCAAAAGTTTGGCCGGCCATGATGCGCCAGAGCAAAAGGGCTGCTTCCCGCGCGGGAAGCAGCCCTTTTGCCGTTCGGTCAGGCTCGTGACTACTCCTTCGGCAGGCGCAGCGCCTGGCGGAAGGCGCGGCCGTCGGTCGTGGTGCCGCTGATGAGCAGCTGGTAGAGGCCGGCGGGCAGGCCGGGCAGGGCCAGCGCCTGGGTTTGGCCGCCCACGAACTGCCAGCGGCGCAGGGTGCGGCCGGCCAGGTCGAGCAAGGTTACCTCGCAGGCCAGCTTCGGCAAGTCGCGCAGGTCGAGCGTGGTGCCGGTGGCGGTGGCCGGCACGGGGTAGCAGCGCAACAGCGGCGCGGGGGCCGTTTCGCGCGGGCCGGTGGGCACCAGGCTGCGCACCGGCGAGTAAGCCAGCGTGCCGTCGAGGTCCACCTGCCGCAGGCGGTAATAAACGGGCTGACCGGCGGGCAGCGCCCCCAAGCCGGCATCGCGGAAGGCGTAGCTCGTGGCCGACACTTTGTTGCCCTGGGCGGCCACCCGGCCCAGCTCCTCGTAGCGGCTGCCGTCGAGGCTGCGCTCCACGCCGAAGTAGGCGCTGCTCAGCTCCGAGGCCGTCGTCCAGGCCAGCTCGGCGGCCGGGCCGGCAGCGGCGGCCGTGAACGCCGTCAGCCGCACCGGCAGCGGCAGCGTCACCTGGGTGGCGCACAGTGCCGAATTGGGCACGAGCTGGGTGGGCAGATTACCGGGGCCGCCCGCGTAGCTGAAGGCGAGCACGTTGCTGCCCACGCCCTGACCGTAGAAAATGAGCACGTTGTGCGGCCCCGCGCTGAGCGTGACCGTGGCCGAGACGGTCTGCGCCGAGTGCGCGCCGCCGTTGTTGATGGTCGCCGAGGCCAGCGTGGGCGTGGCCGCCAGCGCCGCCCCGTCGAGCCACAGATACGAGCCGTCGTCCGAGGTCAGGCTCAAGGTATAAGTGCCCGTGGCCGGGATGTTGATACTGCCCCGGTAGCGGGCCGAATACTGCTGGGGCTGGTCGGCGGGCGTGGTGGTGGCAGCCGGCGACAAATTACCCCAGGAGTTATCGGCCGGGAAGTTGAGCTGCGCGTCGTAGCGGGCCAGCGCGGGCGTGTTGCTGGCGAAAAAGCCCAGCGCGTCGCTGAAATTACCGGCGTAGTATTCCGCGTAGAGGCCGCTGCTCACGCTCGGCCCGTAGGCCGTGCCCGCGCAGCTGTTGGCCGGCAGCACCACCGTCGTGCTGGCCTGGGCCGCCGCCGCGCTGCCGTCGTTGTTGGCCGCGTTGGGGTCGGGGGTTGTCGAAGTAGAAGAGGCCACGGCCGGCAGCGTGGCCGAGTAATTGGGGGCCGTGAAGCTGAAATTGTAGCTGACCGAGCTGCCGGCCCCACTCGCTTCCAGCGAGGCGAGCGTCGGGAAGGTGAGCAGGCCCGTGGCGTTGGTGTAGGTGGCCCCGGCGGGCAGCGTGAACGTGGAGCTGGCCAGCCCCGCCGGCAGCTGCACCCGCACGCTCACGCTGAGCGCCGCCGTGGGGCCGGCATTGGCCACGGTGAGCGTGTGGCTCACGGGCGCGCCGGGGGCGCTGGTCGCCGCCGAGGTCCGGCTGAGCGTCGTCGCCACGTCGGCCTGGGGCGGCGGCACCTGGGTGGCGCACAGCGCCGCGTTGGGCACGGGCTGCGTGGCCAGGTTGCCCGGCCCGCCCGCGTAGCTGAACGTGAGCACGTTGTCGCCCCCGGCCTGGCCGTAATAAATCAGCACGTTGTGCAAACCCGCCGAAAGCGTGACCGTAGCCGAGACGGTCTGCGCCCCGTGCGCCCCGCCGTTGTTGATGGTCGCCGAGGCCAGCGTGGGCGAGGCCGCCACCGCCGCCCCGTCCAGCCACAGATACGAGGCATCGTCCGAGTTCAGGCTCAGCGTGTAGGTGCCCGTGGCCGGGATGTTGACACTGCCCCGGTAGCGGGCCGAGTACTGCTGGTAGCTGTTGGCCGTGCCATTACCCCCGCCGTTCAGGCCCAGGTTGCCCCAGGCGTTGTTGGCCGCGAAATTCACCTGCGCGTCGTAGCGGCTCAGCACGGGCGCGGTGCCGGCAAAAAAGCTCAGGTTGTCGGCGAAATACCCGTTGTAGTAGTCGGCGTACAGCCCGCTGCTCGCCGGCGCGGCCGGGCCGTAGCCCGTGCCCGCGCAGCCGTTGGTGGGCAACAGCACCGTCGTGCTCGTGCGCGCCGCCGCCGCGCTGCCGTCGTTGTTGGCCGCGTTGGGGTCGGCGGTCGTGGCCGTCGAAGAGGCCACGGCCCCCACGGTCGCCGAATAGTTCGGGGCCAGAATGGAGAAGGAGAAGCTCGTTGCGCTGCCCGCCGCCACGTCGATGGCGCTCAGCGTGAGCAGGCCCGTCGCGTTGTTGTAGGCCGAGCCGAAGGACGGGCTGGTGAAGGCGGCCGCCGTCAGGCCCACCGGCAGCTGCACCCGGCCCACGACGGCCTGCGCCAGGTTGGGGCCAGCGTTGGTCAGCGTCAGCGTGTAGGTGATGCTCGCGCCAGGGGCCACGGTGGCCGGCGAAACCGGGGCCTGGTTCAGCGTCGTCGCCACGTCGGCGCTCTGAGCGCGCAGACTTTGGGGGTTGGCCACCAGGGCCAGCACCCCGGCCAGCAGCATACTGACTCGTACGAAAATCCTCATGCGCAAAAAAGGTAAGTAAGTAGGAGAGTAGTAAAAAAAAACTAGGAGGAAGGAGACACGCGCCTGGCAGGATAACTACTGAATAAAGCAGTTTACCCAGATAAATTATAACCCTGGACTGAAACCGGAATTAGCTCTTACGAAGGTAAGCGCGCTGCCCCAGGCGACGGCCGCGCACCGGTCTTTTCAGCTTGTCGTCAGTTGTTTGAATAAAACTAAAGCGGAGCCCATCACCCAGCCAGGACAGGCCGCCCAACGCCGACCCTGGCCCGTCCAACCGCCTGGTTTTGTAGGCCGACCCGCGCTGACTGGCCGCTGACTGGCCGCTGACTGGCCGCTAACTGGCCACTGCGTGGTTAGCGGGTTGCGCGTCGGCGCGTTGCCCGCTCACAGCCCGGCCAGCTCCAGCAGCACGTCGTAGTAGCGGCGGCCCAGCACCCGCGCCTTGAGCCAGGCGTAGAAGCTAACCACTTGTAAATCTTCGCGTTCTTCCGACAAAAAAGCCGGAATGCGGGCCACGCGGGCGGCAAAATCGGCGGTGCGGGCTACGGCCGGGTCCTGGATGATTTCGCGCACGAAAATCAGAAAAGTGAGCACCGAACAATACGGACCACCCTCGGGCTGGGCGGGCACGCTGCCGTCGGGGGCAGGCTCGGTGGCGGGGTACAGCTCCTGGAGGCGGCGGCGCACGGCCCGCAGGCGCGTCAGGGCCAGGTCGGCGTTGCCCAGCTCGAGCTGAATGAGCAGCTCGCCCAGGTTATGCTTGAGCACCCATTCGAGGCCCAAGTGCTGTTCGAGCCAGTGGTCGGTGCGGTCGAGCGAGCTAAGCGTTTGGCTGGCTTTCGAGAAATTACCCTCCGCGAAATAGTGAAAGGTGAGCTGCAGGCGGGCCGTCAGCTCGTCGGCGACGGGCAGGGCGGGCTTGGCTCTGAGCGCGTCCTCCAGCAGGCGGATGCTGTCGGGGTTGCGCCGCAGAAAGGCGTAGTCGGCGGCCTGCAAAAACGTGAAGCGGGCGCTCAGCTCCACGAACTGCCGGCCGGGCGCGGCGGCCAGCACCGCCCGGCCCTGCTCCAGGTAGGTGAGCGAGTCGGCGAAGCGGCGGGCGCGGTAGAGCGCGTGGGCCAGCATGTAGAGCAGCCGCAGCTGATAGGCGCGCTGAGCGGGCGCGAAGCCGTGGCGGCGCTCCATGAGCCGGTAGCAGCGCTCGATGTAGACGGCGAAGTCAGCAAAATCGCCGCGCAGCAGCATGGCCTGCCGGGCAATGCTCATGAGCCGGCACAGCAGCGAAGGCGAGCGGGCGAAAGCCTCCCGCAAGTCATACTCCTTCAGAATATCAGCCAGCAGGGCATCGGCCGGCACCGCGCCGCGCCCGCGCAGCCGGGCCTGGCGCAGGCGCTGGCGCAGCACGGCATCGGCCAGGCCAGCGCGCTCTTCCTCGTCGGCGAAGTGCTTGTTGCGCGCCCGCCGCCGCAGCAAGTCGTCGAGCGGGTCGGCGTGGGGCGAGTCGGCGTACTGAATCTGCACGTTATACACCGCGTTGAGGGCCTCGAACTGCTCGTTGTCGAGGGCCAGCCTTTCGGCCTTGCGCAGCGTGGCCCAGGCCAGGCGCGGCACACCGGCCCCAAACAGGTACTGGGCCAGGGTGAGCTGCGCCCGCACCGAGGTGGTGGCCGTGGCATCTTGCTGGCGCTGGCGCAAGAGCAAAAACTCGGTGAGCGCCCGCATGAGCCGCTTGCGCAGGGCGTAGTAGGCCACCGGGTTCGGCTCGTCGGGGTAGAGCTTGGCGATGAGCCTGGCCGGGGCCAGCTCGCGGGGGCTGAGCAGCAGGCGCAGCAGGCGCAGGTCGAGCCGGCCCGGCCCAAGCTGCCGCTGCCACTGCACGTAGCGGGCCAGGTCGCGGCGGTCGTCGGGCGGCAGCGTTTGCAGGGTCAGGCGTAGCTCGTCCACAGGCGGGGCGTAAAAGTCTTAATAAAAAGAGGTTGTTGATGCGACTCTGCTCAGTCACGGGTAGGCGGAGCCGTCGCCCGTGAGCCGCCCAAAACTGCGACAAGCCGCGGGGCCAGACCGCCACGCGTACCACGACCGGGCGCAAGGTACACGTCGGCGCGCGGCCCGGCGGCAACCACCGCGAAAAGTCCCACAAGATTCTGCGCTACTCGCTCATTAGCAAGTGCTTGATGTGGCTAGTAGTAATTGGCTGAGGTCTGAGCAAAGGCAAAATGCGCTGGCGCGGACTAAGAGGCGGACCGAGCTTCGCGGCAGACTTCACTTTTTTCTCCTCTCTCTTACACTTCTTACCCCATGAGCCGCTTACTGTTACTCGCCCTCTTGCTGGTCAGCCTATTGGCGGCCCGCCCCGCCCGCGCTCAAGACGTGCTGACGCGCCGCGACGGCACGGAAATCCTCGTCAAGGTGCTGGAGCTGACCCCCACCCTGGTCCGCTACCGCCGCACCGATAACCTCGACGGGCCGCTCATCAGCGTGCTGCGCACCGAAGTGTTTCGCATTCGCTACGCTAACGGCGTTCAGGAAGTGGTGACGCCCGGGGCCGCGCCCGCCGCCGCGGCCTACGTGCCCGCCGACGCATCCACGGCCGCGCCCTACCCGCCCGCCGCGCCCACGGCCGGCGCCTACCCACCCCAGACCCCACCAGTAGCGGCCGCGGCGGCCCCTTCCTATGCTCCCCCACCCGCCCCGACGGTCGTGCCCGGCGACGAGCCGTCAGTGGGGACGGTGCAGCTCAGCGGCCCGCGCCTGGGCTTCACCATACTCACCGACGGGGTACTCGAACGCGCCCGCAACACGGTGGAAGGCCGCGACCTCAACCCTTTTCTCACCCAGTTTAGCTGGCAGTTCGAGACGCGCCTGTTCCGAATGCCCAATGGTATGAGTGGCCTCATCGAGCTGGTGCCGCTCATCGGCGGGCTGGAGCAGAGCAAGTTTATTCCGAGCGTGAGCGCCGTGCTGGGCCTGCGCGGGCCAAAAGGCTTTGAGTTTGGCGTGGGGCCAAACGTCACACCGCTCGGGGCCGGCCTCGTGCTGGTGGGAGGCACTTCGTTTCGCTCCAACGGGGTCAATTTCCCCATCAACCTGGCCGTGGCACCCGGCCAGGGCGGGGTCCGCGTCAGCCTGCTCGTGGGCTTCAACAGCCGCCGCTACTAGCGCCTGGCTAGGGGTCGGGGCCAGCCGCGCCTGAGCCGGCTGCGGCGCGGGCGCGGCTGGCTTATCGTTGGCGCTTGTCTGGCGGTTGCTGAGCGGCCTCAGCCACCACCGGCCCGCCCGCAACCCCCGGCCGGCCGGGGCCGTACAAGCTCCACGTTTCTCACCCCCTTTTCTCCTTTTCAAACATGGATATTAACAACAACAACCTCAGCGACAACACGGAGCTGCAAGCCCGTGGCAACTGGAACGAAATCAAGGGCGCGGCCAAGCAGAAGTGGGGCAGCCTCACCGACGACGACATGACCTACGCCTCGGGCAAGCAGGACGAATGGTTCGGCCAGCTGCAGGAGAAAACCGGCCACGCCATCGACGACATCAAGAGCTGGTTTCACAACACGTTCAGCTCGGACGCGACGACCGGCACCACCGGCACGACGACCAACACTACCGGCACGACGACCAACACGACCGGCACCCACTAAGCCGCCGCCGCTCTAGCGGCTCCCGTTGAAAAGCCCGCGAACCAATTCGGTTCGCGGGCTTTTTCGTGGCCCATCGGGTGGGGAAACGCGCAGGCGATTACTCCTGACCGGCGTGCGCTGGCCCCCGCCAGCCAGGGCCGACCGGTGCGCGAACTAATGGGCAAACGGTGCCCGCCCGAAGCCCATCTACCGGCCGGGCAGCCGCACATTTGACCCCGAAAAATGACTGGCCGGCGGCCAAAAACTGCCACATCGGCGGGGTGCCGGCCAGGCTGTCATCTCAGGCCGGCGAGGATGCGTGATTTTGTGCCAATGCGGCTGGCAGTCAGCTTACTTAGCTCCGGCCTGGCTCATACTCGGCCCAGGCCCGAACCTGGTACGACGTTTGTTCCAGGGGGTCAGCGGCCGCCCTACGCGGCCCTCCCCTCATGAAACTTATCAGCCGCGAGTTTATCCGCAACATTGCCCCGCAGCTCGACCTGCTCAACACCATCGGCGGGGGCGTCGCCCAACCCACGCTGCGCGTCAATCAGCGCCCGCAGGGTGTCGTGCTGCACGTAGCCATGCCGAGCGTGCCGGCCGAAAGCTTCCACGTCGTGCTCAAAGACCAAGTGCTGACCGTGTACGGCGAGTTTCGCCACGAGCCGCAGGCCGAGCTGGCCGCCCCGCTCTTCGTGCAGAACATGGCCCTGCCGCCCAACCTGGACCTGACCAGCATCAACGCCAGCCACCACGAAGGCGAGCTGCGGGTAGCGATTCCCTTCAAAAGCCCCGCCGCCAGTCAGCCCCGCGAGATTGACATTCAGCCCGGCCTCTAGCGCCCGGCCCGTTGATAGGGCCGGGACCGACCGGCCAGCCGCTGAGTTTGTTTTGCCTAAGAAGCCACCGTTCACGCGGTGGCTTTTTGCTTTTCAGGCCAACCGTGTGGCTGGCACTTAACTAACCGTTTTTTAGCTAGACCTGAGACGTTAGACAGGAGACATGAGACTTTTCTCGCCGAGCGTCTCATGTCTCCTGTCTAACGTCTCAGGTCTTACTAAACTCAACCTGCTTCAAGGATAAAACAGTAGCACCAGCAGCCCAAACCCGACCAGCAGGCTCAGGTAGAACCAGCCCATGACCTGCCCCCGGTAGCGACGCGGCAGCCGGTTGCTCAGCCCGAGCACGGCCGCCACCACCAAGGCCAGGTGCAGCAGCAGAAACGCGACCGTCTTGACCCAGTTGCTGACTATAGTGTTCTCGGCCTGGTACTGGTTGGCCTGGCCCAGGCCCGCCGTGAGCCAGCGCAAGCCATAAAACGCGGCCAGCTCGAAGGCCACGAAGCAGGTCGCGCCCGCCAGCAGAGCCAGGGGGCCGGTTTTTTCGCGTAATTCAGCCATGAAGTGGAATAGTGAAGTGGTGAACTAGTGAAATGGTGAGTTTTCTTCGTCTAAAGATTCCCCGCGTTAGCCGAGCACGAACTCGCCATTTCACTATTTCGCCATCTCACCGGTACGCAGCTCCACGTACAGGGCTTCGACTTTGGCGCGCGCCCAGGCGGTGCGGCGCAGGAAGGTGAGGCTGGATTTGAGGCTCGGATTGACGGCGAAGCAGTTCAGGTGCAGGCGCTCGTCGAGGCCGGCGAAGCCGTAGTGAGCCACCAGGTAGTCGAGAATATCGGCGAGCTTCACGCCGTGCAGCTCGCGGATGAGGCGGCCAGTGGCATCGCGGGCGTCGGCGGGCATGGCAAATAGGACGGGTGAGGACGGAGAACAGGGCGTTTGGGAACCAGGCGGGCGCGGGCCGGCTTAGCAAGCCGCAAGCTACGGCACCCGCCCGCCCCGAAAGCGCCCGCCGCGCCAACATACGCCCCACCAGCATACGCGCGGCGGGCGGCGCGGCGTTAGCTTTGAGCTTGTCCGCTATGCCCGCCACACCCGACCCTACTGCTTCCGTTTCGCCGCTGGGCCGGCTCCGCGCACCGCGACCTGGGCGGCCTGCTTGGCAACGCTGGGCGCTGGCGGCGCTGCTGCTGGGGCTGCTGGGCGGTGGGGCCTACTACGCCCGCCACGCGCGCCAGACCAACCGTTACCTGCGCCGCGCCTGGGCCGCGCTCACGACGCGGCACCTCACGGGCCACGAGCGGACGCCGCTGCTGGCCGGCTACTCGGTGCACGGCATCGACGTGTCGGCCTACCAGGGGCAGATTGACTGGCCCGAAATAGCCCGGCAGCAAGTGCGCTTCGCCTTCATCAAGGCCAGCGAGGGCAGCACCCTGCGCGACCCACGCTTCGCGCGCAACTGGCGCGAAGCCCACGCGGCCGGCGTGCTCAGCGGGGCT